>Ga0116215_1000223_pt1 | contig 46632 bp, 56 predicted proteins | sample Sb_taG_7_FD_89698 | JGI IMG/M metagenome (GOLD analysis project Ga0116215, IMG submission 89698) | Peat soil microbial communities from Weissenstadt, Germany - Sb_50d_2_FS metaG | ecosystem: Environmental > Terrestrial > Soil > Wetlands > Peat | place: Germany: Weissenstadt | collected 2010-09-21
CGCGCCGGTCACGCTGCATCGGGAAATCGACCGCGGGAATCTGCATGCGACTCGAATCGGGCGCCGGATAATCGTGCTGCCGGACGAGGTAGCGCGCTATTTGAAATCGAATACAGGAGAACCGAGTCATGAGTAATCGTTTTGGAATTGCGGGAATGGACCCGCGTACCGAGCAGGCGTTCACGCGTGAGCAATACGACCGCACTGTTCGCAGTGAAGCGATCCCCGGCGTAGGAGGCGTGGCAGGTAATACGGAGATCATGGAACGCTGCGCCCCGCTCGCAGGGGATCCCGATGTGTGCCGGAAGATGATCAAGATTGTGCACCGCGACGCTCCGCGCGGAGTGGAAAAAACCGACGCGCCCGCAGATGTGAAGCCCGAGCCGACGCACAAGCTATCGGAGACCGAGGCGATTACGGGTCCCGTGTCGGTGACCGACATGATCAAGGCGGCGCAGGCCCAGCCGGTAGCGATCGAGGATTTGGAGCGCGGGTATTCGGGCCGCGAACAGGCCGCGCTCGCCAAGGCCGCTGCGCAGCCAAAGGAAGTCACGGCGTTTGACCTGGAAACCCTGTCGCCAGCGTTGAAAAAGGCGATTGCGGAGTTTGACGGCGCGGGAATCGCGCGGCGCTTGTTAAAGCGCGCGTCGGCTTGATTCGCATTCGGAGGCTTGTCGCAATGAAGCACCTTGAAAAAAGGGATCTCTTCGGCATTCCGCCGCAGCCTTTGCCTGAGGGCATTTGGCCGACGACACCAACGCCGTCGCCCGCGCCCCGCGTCGAAGCCGCGCCTGTCGAGCCGCGCCGTGCGCCGGTTGCGACGGGTGAAGTTCCGGGCGGTGTCACGATCATACGGCCTGTGAAATTCAACGGCGATGAAAAACAGTCATAAGGTGCGCGTCGGAATTTCAAATTCGCCGATGCAGCCTATAGCGGCGAGCCGCGTGACTCATTCCGCGTGGCTCGCCGCACCCATTTCAAAGGTGTGAATTGAGATGGCAAATTTGAGAATCAACGACGATAGCGTCGCGCGCTTCCGCCAGAAACCGAGAGGCACGATTCCGCAGGATACTCACGCCGGGCAGCAGCCGCCGGGGGCGCCCGCGCCCGATCGGCACTACGACGAAACGCGGGCGGCCGTGGAATCGAACGTCGATCAGCAGCGCGCCCAAGCTGCGGCGGCGCACGACCAGAGCAAGCCGAGCGTGACGCCGCAAGCGCCGCCGTTCATGGTTCACGCGGCGAAGGTGACCCCGGTCCGTCATCCGGGATCGAGGTAAAGCCGTGGCGTTAAAACCGAACGACAAGCCACTTTCACCGTCGGCATCGAGTCAGCGCAATGAAGACGAAGCGCGCCGTCAGCGGGCGGAGCTTGCGCCCAACGCCGCGCCGCAGCCCGAAACGCAAAACCAAAATCGGCATCCGCTCTTCGACGGCAGGTCATCGCAGATCGCCGACCAGGCGCGCCAGGTTCAGGAGCGCAACCGTCAGCAAATCATTCACGGCGCGCGCATCACGGAAGTACGGCATCCCGGCGCATCGCCCCAGCAAAAACCGAATGACAGCGGAACACGCGGTGCGCGGGTTCCTGGCTAACAGGAGAAACGAAATGGCAGACACAGAAAATCTCGCAGGGAATCTTGCGCACACGCCCGAAGTGGACGGCGCTGCGCCGAACACGCACCCGGTGCCGACCCACCCATCGACCGTCTCTGACGAGCTTGCGGCGGGCACCGTGAACCTTGCGAACGTCGCGCGCACGAAGATCGACCCGGTGAGGGTCGGCATCATGGAAAATCCCCGCATCTCGCCGGAACCGTCGGGCGCGCGCGTGCGATCGTTCAGCCCGACCGGCGTGCATGACACCACGGGCCGCGAATAACAAATGGCGCGCGGCAGAGCGGACGGCAGACGCATCGTCGATTTGTCGGCGACGACCGACACCGTGACACCCGACCGCTCGGGACGCCGCGCGGTGTTCGTGAGCGGCATTGCGGTCCGCGCGACCGAGGAAGAGGTGCGTGCACATTTTGAGCAGGCGGGCACGGTCGAGAGTTTGAAACTCTGGCGCGACCATCGCGGCGGGCAGCAGCTTGGGGTCGTCACGTACCAATTTCCACTCGACGCGAAGCAGGCGCTCGCGACGCTGCACCGCAACGAGTTTCGCGGGCGCGTCCTGACGCTTGCGTTCGCGCGATGATCGATGATTCGCCGCTGCTTTCGCCCGATACACTTCTTCCAAGTCAGTGGTCAGACATTCACGGTCGCGTGGACAACGAGCAGGTCAAAAATTTGCTGCGCGCCATTCTGGAAATTTCCCTGCGCGACGCGACCGGCCAGCGCTCGACGAAGGGCGGTGGCCGGCGGCGCAAGTACAAGTCAACCGCATCCCAACGCGAGCACGCTGCGATGAAGCAATCGGGTCGCGCGAGCGCGCTGCGGCGCGAGGCGCTCGATTGGATCTTCGACGACGGCGGTGACGGCGTGTTCAGCTTTCGGAATGTCTGCGACACGCTCGGCATCGATTCGGCGCGCCTGCGCGAGCGGCTGATCGGGAAGCGGGCCGCGGAGCGACAGGCGGCGTGATCGCCCTGTTGCACGCTCGTTCGGCGTCACAACGAGTGTCATAATCTCCGATATGGGAGTTTTGGATTGCGAGTCAGCGGACTCCGCGTTGAGCTCACTCTCCGCATTGCTCTCGATGGATGAGGTGCGGCTCAGAGCGGCCTTGACCGGCCTTTCACCGTCGGCGCTCGATGAGTGTATTCGCGAAGCGCATCAGCCAAACCGTACGGTACTGTGGAATCAAATCGTCGGCTCAAGAACATCACCTCCGATTCCAGAGGTAGTTCATTGGTTTCACGCGACCAGGGTGCCGCCTCATACAGATTTTCGTCGTGACGGCATTCAACCGCTCGGCCCGTGTCTTCCGATGATCAAGGACTTCCTCAAGACGCTTGCGCGCGAGCTTCGGCTTCCACCCCCCGGACCTTCCGCCAACCAAACGGGCGGAGCGCGTCAATACCGACTCAAGGCCAATGACCGGATGTATTGGGGGCCATGTGCCTTCCTCGTGCGAGACGCGATTGTCCAGCGAGAATCGCCGACGCACGACTACCTCGCATCACCCGAGATCGTAGAAGACCTCGCGCAGATGATCGCCCGAGAACAGCACGTGGCCCTGCTGATCGAGAAGTTTCAAGAGCGCACCCGGCGCTGCATAGTGAAGTTCCGATCGACTGAGCCTCGCAAGGATGTAGCAGAGGTCGCCCTCTACTATTGTTACTCTAGCCTGTGGTTGCGGGGGCAGAGCCGAGACACCAACACCACTTCTGACGGCAATGCACGAACGATCCCTCCTAGCGATATCGTCGGAATCGAGTACTTTTAGTGCACCTCGGAGAACGATCGAGATTCAGTTCGTGATCGTCCCGGCGGCGAGGTCGCGCGCAATCGCGGGCGGGAGCGGGCAGTAACCATTTTGCGCATGAGCACCCCCGTGTCACCAAAGTGTGGATAGGCGGATTTCTCGGAGTTTCCGAGCGCAACCTTCAAGCCTATAATTCGGCGACATGTGGCTATTGTAGTTCCAGCTTCGTGGTATGAGTTCATCGTGCGCATGGTGACAGCAAACAAGCCTGCGTTGACCGGCCGTTAACGAGTTTTTCGAGGGCGTTTGGATGGCTGCGTTTATTGCTTTCGCGTTCGTTGCATTCATCTATTTCATTCCCGCGATCGTCGCATATGAGAGAAAACACCCGAGCCGCGCAGGGGTCCTCACGCTGAATTTCTTTCTTGGCTGGACGTTCATTGGCTGGGTGCTCTCCCTGGCATGGGCGTTCAGCGGCGAACGGCAGGAACGCACCCCCGAGGAAATCGAAGCAAATCGGCAGCTGGCGAAAGAGGCCGGTATCGTCGTTGGTCTGATTGTTGTTATCGTAGCTTTCGTGATCGTCGTCGCCGGGAACAGCGACCACGATAAGTCCCAAACCGCGTCGAATGCGGCCAGCAGCCCGGCCGGAGTTCCCACCGTATCGGTCCCGGGCCGAAGCCCCGGAGTCGGGGCGGTACCCGCAGCGAAGGGCGGAAATTGGCAGGTGACAAGGGAACGGTCGCCGATGGACGGCTCGAAAACCATTATTCTCACTCTTCCCGCTCAAGAACCAATCACGGTCTGGCTGGGCGAGAAGACACCGGAGCTTGTCGTTAGGTGCAGGGAATCAAAAACCGACGTGTACGTCGTGACTGACACGGCGGCGCAGCCCGAGTATGGCAGCTACAACACCTACAGTGTGCGCTTCAGAATCGATGATAGGCCTGCCCGGTCACAGCGCTGGAGCGAATCGACCGATAACGTCGCCCTATTCTCCTCGGACGCTGTCGGATTGGCTAAGCAGCTTTCGGCAGCACGGCGACTCCGCTTCCAATTTACGCCCTTTAACGCTAGCCCGGCTGTCGCTGAGTTCGACTTGCAAGGGTTGCGCGATGTTCTACCTGAGGTCGCCGCCGCGTGCCGCTGGCGAATGCTCCAGTGATCCGCTGTGGTCCTCACGGCGGCCGTCTTGCTAGCCTTCGGCCCCATCGTCGCGCCGCAATGCCTGCCCGACTGTTTCTGTGCGCCGATTTGTCGCTCGCGCGCCTGTCTGCTAAATCGTTCTCGCAATGAACCCCCGCCACGCCGCCGCGCTCGCGCTTGTGGGCTGGTATCCGATGAACGAAAAAGGTCGATGACTCTCAGAACCACAACCATCGTCTTCGTGATGCTCGCGTTCAGCCTCGGACCCGCGTGGCCGACGCGCGCGCAAGAATCGCAGATCGTCGCGGAGTGCACCAAGAAATCCCAAGTTGTGCGCGCAATCGCCCGCGACAGGGATTTGGGCGTCCCTTCGGAGAAGGTGATCACAACAGTCAACGAGCAAGGCGACATGACTGCGGACGACAAGGCGCGCATGATTGGCCTCGTGACAATGATCTATGGGGATCGCGGTCTGGCGCCTGATCAGTGGGCGAACGAAGCACTGCTGACCTGCATGAAGCGGGCGCGATGAGACCCCACTGCCAAATCGTCATCGGGCGCGAGCGGAATCGCGGACTTAAGATTTGCGACAGACGGGGCGATTCGATGATCGCAAAACGGTCGCAATGCACCCTTGAAAGTCACTAAACTATTGAATTCATTAGTTTTTAGGTTGAGTCAACGGTGCGTAATAGGCACAACTGCGCGCCGCGCCGCATTGGCCGCTCGATGCGGCATTCCGGTGGCATCGAAGGGTCACAATGCGACATTGGTTTGCCGCGAGGCCCACGCGGCGAGCAGGCGGATCGGTCACACGCCAAGAACGTCGGCCAATACGCGAGCCGGATGGTCGCGAGGATCGACCTGGTCGTACACGCGTTCGATTTTGCCGTGCTCGTCGATTAGAAAACTCACGCGGTCGGGATATCTCGCGTCCACTCCTGAGCATGCACCGTATGCCATCGCAACGGCATGATCGGCGTCGCTCAGCAGCGGAAACCCGAATTGATGCTTTCGGGCGAATGCCGCATTGTCTTCGATTGAGTCGAAGCTCACGCCAACGACGCGGATGTTGCTCTCGTCGAAGTACGATTGATGGTCGCGAAATCCCCGTCCTTCGAGCGTGCACCCGGGCGTGTTGGCCTCGACATAGAACCACAACAGCACTTTGGCGCCGCGAAGACTCTGCAGAGAAAGACTCGCGCCGTCGTGCGCGGCGAGCGTGAATTCGGGCGCCAGTTCTCCGACTTTGATCACTTCGATTCGACCGGTGCGTTCAATTCGACTTAATCGTTCAATTCAACAAGGCGCGGAGTTGCGCAAGCGCGGATACGCAAACTGGATCGCCGGGCGCGAATGCGAGTGCGCCTTCGAATTCGTCTATTGCCCGTTTCACCATTCCCTTGGCGGCGTAAATTCGGCCCAGGTTCATGAACGGATAATGACGCGGATCGTAACGCGGCGCGGTCTTGGCTTTTTCGAGCCACGGGACGGCCTCGTCGAGCTCGCCCTTGGCGATTAGATATGCGCCGATATCGTTGTATGGATTGCCGAACGCGGGATCAATTTCGATGGCGAGGCGGCATTGCGCGATCGCGTCGTCGATTCGTCCCATGCCCTCGAAGGCCCATCCGCGATATGTGTAGGCCTCGGCGGTCGGAAAAACTTCAATCGATTTTGTGTAGAGTTCGACCGCGCGCTCGAGATCGTGGTTCATGTGAAAGCGCATCGCCTCGTTCCATAACTCAAGCGCGCGCATCCGCGGTTCCCAGTCAGCCATGATCGATCGGATATTGTGCCGATTCGCCCGCGTCAAGAGCGTTGCCGGTTGCATCCGGGACGGCGCCACCGGCGCAGGCGCGAGCGTGATTACCTGGAAACCGCCCGCATGATCTGAATCATGGCGGGGCCGACGATCACGGCCATCATAGCGGGCAGGATGAACAGGCCGAGTGGAAAAAGAATCTTGACCGTGGTCTTGGCCGCCGCTTCTTCGGCGCGCAGGCGCCGCGTGTTGCGCAGAGTGTCCGAGATCGAACGCAGCGCGGGACCGACTTGCGCGCCCAGCTTTTCGCTCTGCACCATCGTCGCGGCCAGCGGTTTGATGTCCTCGACGTCGGTGCGAACGGCGAAACTTCTCAGCGCCTGGCCAAGCGAGCTGCCGGCGGCGAGCTCGGCCGATACGATCGACAGCTCGGTCCCTATTTCCTGATTTTGGCGCTGCGCTTCTGATCCGACGATCTTGATGGCTTCGCTGAGGCCGAGACCGGCTTCGACGCAGACCACCAGCAAATCCAAAACGTCGGAGAGTTGGCCGGCGATTTGCTGCTTACGGTTTCTGGCCTTGCGGCCGATATGGTAACTGGGTACGAATGCGCCGACGCCGGTGCCGATCAGCATGAACAGCAGCGGCTTGATGCCGTGGAAGCCAAACGCGATCGGGACGACGAGCGCAAGGAGCGCTGTTCCCGCCGTCGATGAGAGGCGGATGAAGTGAAACGTGCGCACGGCGCTGGGCCGGGAAAAGCCGGCGCGAACCAGGGTCTGTGCGAGCTTCTCGCGCTCGGGAGTATTCGGCGCGGGTTCGGGAAGACGCTTGGCGACCCATCGAAACAGCGAACGCGCAAAGGTATTGGACTCCATGTCGAGATTGGCGGGTTTTCCATAGGCGACGCGCATCTTGACGCCGATCTCGGTGATGCGCTCGTCAAACGGCCGATTAATCCCGTAGATCGCCGTGTAGATCGCCAGCGAGATCGCGCCGAACAGAAAAAACACCGTCAAGCTTGCATAGATGGCTGGCATCGCAGTTATTTCAGTACTTCACCTTCAGGAGCTTGCGAATTGAGAGGAACGCCAGGACGTCGAGCACGCAGGCAACTTCGAGAATCTTTTGCCCGGTCGGATCGTAAAAGAGCGTGTCAGTGTAGCTCGGCTGGATGATGCTGAACGCACCCAGCATCACGATCGGCAGGAACCCGACCAGCATCCCGCTCATCCTGGATTGGGCCGTCAGCGCCTTGATTTGCTGTTGCAGGCGCTGGCGGGTGCGAACGATTTCCGAGAGCCGTCCGAGTATTATCGCCAGCGAGCTACCGACTTCCGATTGCACCCGCACCGCGACCACCAGCAGGCGGAGATCATCCTGCGGCACCCGCTTGAGCATCTCTTCGAGCGCGCGCGGCAGCGGCAGCCCAAGCCGGCTCTGTTCGATAGCGGAGCGGAACTCGGTGGAGATCGGATCGGCGAACTCCGCGACCACGACTTGCAATCCGCGCAGCAGCGTATGGCCCGCTTCGAGCGACGATTTGATCAAATCAAGCGCGTATGGCAGTTGCTTGGCGAATGCCTTCAGGCGCCTCTGCCTGCGCACCCGAATATAAATTATCGGCAGGCTTGCCATCGCCGCGCCCATCGCGATCGACACCAGTTCCATCCCCCAAATCACCTCACCCGCGAACAGGCCCGCCGTGAACATCAGCAGGATCACGAGCAGGACGTCGGTAAGGCGGGCGTAGATTCCGGCCTGCCAGAGGTTTTCCTCGAGCTTCTGGAGCACATTGAGCCGATAGAACCTGTTTAGAAATTCGCGTCCGGTCAGGTAGTAACGATCGGTCTTGGTGATGTCGCCGGCCACGGCTGCGTCGGGCCGTGACATCCGCCGCATCACGTTGCGCGTGACGCGGGGCCGAGCGCGCCGCATGTACAGCAGCGCGCAGCCAATCAGCACGAAGCCCGCGGCCGCAGCCGGAATCAACAGGTCGCCGAGGTTCATCGCGCAGCCATTTTGATCACCTTCGATTCGGTCTTGTATCCGGCCGTTTCGAGGCGCTGTGTGTACGTTGAACGAATGCCGGTCGATTGAAACGAGCCGTTGATTTTTCCTTGCGGCGTGGTGTCCGCGCGGACAAACTCGAACAAGTCCTGCATCGTGATCATCTCGCCTTCCATGCCGCTGATCTCGGAAATCCTCATGACTTTGCGCGAACCGTCGGACAGCCGGCTGACGTGAACGATAATGTTGACCGCAGAGGCAATCTGCTGGCGCATCGCGCGCTGCGGAATCGAGACGCCCGACAGCAGCATCATCATCTCGAGCCGGCTCAGGCATTCGCGGGGACTGTTGGAGTGGATGGTGGCGATAGAACCGTCATGGCCGGTGGACATCGCCTGCAACATGTCGAAGACTTCTGCGCCGCGGACCTCGCCGACGACGATTCTGTCCGGGCGCATGCGCAGACAGTTCTTGACCAGCTCGCGCTGCGTGACTTCGCCGCGGCCTTCAAGATTCGGCGGCCGCGTCTCCAGGCGCACGACGTGCGGCTGTTGCAAGGAAAGCTCGGCCGAATCCTCGATCGTTACGATTCGCTCGTCCTCGGGAAAGAACGCGGACAGACAATTGAGCATCGTGGTCTTGCCCGAGCCGGTACCGCCGCAGACAATTACGTTCAGACGCGCTCGAACAACAGCGAGCAGAAACTCGACCAGGTCCCAGGTGAGCGCGTCCTTTTCGACCAGCGCGCCGATGTCGAAGCGATGCTTGCCGAACCGCCGGATCGACAGCGCCGGGCCGTCGAGCGCCAGCGGCGGGATGATCGCGTTGATACGCGAGCCGTCGGGCAATCGCGCATCGACCATCGGCGACGATTCGTCCACGCGCCGTCCGACGCGAGACACGATCCGATCGATGATCATCATCAGATGCTGGTCGTCCTGGAACGCGACGTCGGAGGCGTGCAGCTTGCCGCGCTTTTCGACGTAAACCTGGTTGTAGCCGTTGACCAGAATGTCGGTGATTTCATCGTCGCGGAGCAACGGCTCAAGCGGACCCAAGCCGAGCAGCTCGTTCTTGAGTTCCTCGATCAGCCGGCCCCGGTCGGTGTCGGTCAGCAGGCGACCGCCATCTTCATTGAGAATATCGTTGATCGCGGCGGTGACTTTGGCGGAGACCATGGCGGGCTCGAGCGTCTCGAGCTTGGATACGTCGATGGTTTCGAAGAGTTTGTTGTGAACTTTGACCTTTAGGCGGCGCGAGCTATCCGCGATCGCATCCTTGCGCCGGCGCACTGTCGCGCCGATAAGCGAGCCACCGCCGCCGGGAATCTCCGTCGGGTGTCCACCCCTGGGGGCATTCGATAGTCTGTCCGTGAGTCTCATCTTGCATACCTCATCGACTTCAACGCGTGACGAAGGCGGTTTTGAGCCGCGACATAAATGTTTCCTGAAGCGGGACCTGCTCCGTACGCGGCATTACCAGCGCTGCGAGATCGAGCATCGCGCGTGCGACCGGGGACGACGGCGCGAGCTGGAAAAGGTCCTGCGCCTTCATCTCGATAGATTCGAAAGTCCGGTCGTCGCCTGGAATCTTGGCGTAGATGGACCTGGCGAGAGTTGCTTCGATCGCCTTATCGGTCAAAGGATGCGACGGATTGTAGCGATTGAGAATGAAGCGCGGCTCGAGCCTGGTCAGGTCCAGGCGCTCGAACAGATCGACGAATCGCCATGCGCATCGCGCCGCCGCGATCGACTGATTGAGCACGTAAAACAGATGCTCGGAGCGCTCCCACGCCGCGACCGCGTTTTCGTCCACATGGTCGCCGCAATCGACGATCACGTAGTCGAACAACTGACGAATCAGATCGAGCACCGTGCCGACCGTGATGTCCGAAACCAGTTCGCCCTCTTCGATTCGCTTGGGCGCGGCCAGCAAATAGACGCCCGATTGATGCCTGGTCAAGGCGGATTCGAGCTGGATCGAATCGAGCTTATGCTCCAGCCGCACCAGCGGCATGATAGTCACTTCCGGATCGAGGTTTAGAAAGACCGCCAGGTCTCCGGTCTGAAGATCGAGATCGACCAGCGCTACGCGTTGATGCAACGACTCGAGCGCCAACGCGAGGTTGGCAGCCATCGAGGTCACGCCCACGCCGCCTATCAGGCTGATGACGGAAATGACCACGCCGCCCTCGTGGCGCTCGGTGCGCCAGCGCGCCTCGCTTATTTTCAGCAAGGCGCGGGTGGCCTCTCCCGGGTCGAGCGGCATGAAGAGAATCTCGTCGGCGCCCGAACGCAGCGCTCGCTTCATCAGCCCGGGCGAGCGCGCGGCAAGCACGGCGAGCAGACTTGGGCGCGGCGAATGGAGCGACTGGTTCTCAAGAAAGCTCAGCGCAGCCTCCTCGTTGCCGTTGACCATCACCAAGGTTGCGTCGGGCGGCGCGGCCACATTCTCGGAAAGATTCGCGGCGGTAGCGGTCTCGCCCTCGATAATCTCGAGTTCAGGCTCAGCCAGCGCCGCCAGCACTATCTTGAGGTTGGTGCGGTGTTCGCCGGGATCGCCGACCAGCATGACCTTCATCGTGCTGCGACGTCCCTCACTCTTTAATCCGACGACTGGCACTGGATCCTTCTCCTGGAGATGGGCGCCTGGAAGCGGGGAATGCTCGTGCGCATGTTCTTGCGTACCCTCATTACTTCCCCCGGTATTGCCACCTGCGATCACTGAACTTCATAGTTTTTTGGCGCCGGTACGTACCCCGGTTCCTCTGGTCTGACAGGCGCGGCGAATCCGCTCACGGTCGATCCGGCAAGGCTCGCGGACGAAGCAGGCTTTACGGCCGAGACCGGAGATTGCGGCGTGTCGGGCAATCCCGCAGCGCCAGGTAACTGCGGTGCCGAAATGGCAGGCGCGTCCGGATTCGCTTGAACGGCAGAAACCGTTCCCACGCCGGAATTGACAAAGGTAACCTCCTCCGACGATCTGCCATTGCGCATCACTTCCACTTCGATTGGAAGCGGCGTGGGTCCATGCGCTCGGCGCGCGGCGGGCGCCACTGTCGGCTGCGGTTGCATCACGGGCAAGGCCGGGCCGCCCGCATGCAAAAGCTCGCCGACTGCGATTCCTTTGGTCGCGACAATTTTGCTGTCGCTGTAGTTGCGCATCGCCAGACGCAACATTCCCTCGTGGCTCGCCAGGGTAAGTTTTTCGGCGTCGGTCGGAGTTACCAGCAGCGTCACGACCTTTACTACTTCCGGCGCGTCCTTGACGTGTTCGATTTCCTGGGCGACAGCCAGAACCTCGATGTTCTGGAGAACGATTCGCGAGAAGGACCCCTCGCTCGGGCCGGTGCCCGAGACAGCGACCAGGATGTCGACGCGCGTGTGTGGCGCGACAAAGCCTGAGATGTCCGCGACTTCGTCCACCGGCACCGACATCGCGCGCATCCCGGCTGGTATCAGCAGCGGCATCACGCCGGAGGTCTTTTCGCCCATGAACAGCTTGCTGGCGACCACCGGCTCATTGGCCATGAACTCGCTTCTGGCGAACGAGCCCGCGACCGCCTGCGGATCCGTGAACGCGCCCTCCGGAACGCCGTCGCGCGCCCAGCGAACCAGTTTGACCTCGTCGGGCTCAACTTTCGCGCCCAGCGGTATGTCCCTTGCCGCGACCACGACTTCGACCGTGTGCGCCATCGCGAGCTGCACTTCGGACTCGCGTTTTCTGATCGCTGAAAAGACCACGATCGCGGCCAGCACCGCGCCCATTCCTGCAAGCATTACGAAAACTATAGGTCGTTTCATCTATGCCCCCATTCTTATGCGACCCGCCGGTGCGGACCGCCCGCACGAGCACACCTCAATCGCTCACGCTCTCATTGCGAGCTGCGTCGCCAGCTGCGCCGAACCGGGCGAACTTGGAGCTTCCTGCCGCCACTGTTTTCCTCGCATCGACCCGTCACTTCGTCGGCAAAAGAAGCGCTGAATCTACGCGGCGGGCCACTCGGTCCCCGCCGCTTCTCCCGCGCGCCTGGTTTCGGCCGCGCGGGTTTGGGGGCTGGTCTCACGCAGCCGCCAGAACCGCCGTCACGTTAGTCACGATCGAGTTGATTCCGCCTTCGAGGCCTTGATACGCGACGTAACCGGCCACCGCGATGGCCGCGACAATCAGTACGTACTCAGTCATCGTCTGGCCCCTTGGGCCTTCGCGAATCCGAGCAACGAGTCTGTTGACGTGGTCCATGATCGATGCCCCTCCTGGTCGGTCGCGTGAGCGCGAGCGACTTGTCTGCGAGAACCAGCGTCCTTACGCAGCCTTCAGCGTAGTGACCACGTTGGTGATGATCGTGTTGATTCCGCCTTCGAGGCCTTCATACGCTACGTAACCGGCCACCGCGATCGCCGCCACAATCAGCACGTACTCGGTCATCGTCTGCCCCTTCTTGCTCTCGCGAACCCTAACCATGAGTTTGTTGATGTAGTTCATTATTGATTTCCTCCTTTGCGCATTGCGTCAGCGCAATCGATTTCTTTCATGCTCAGCGCCATGTATGAGGTTCAAGTGCACCACTCATGCCAGCCGTAGCTTCCAGAGAAAGTTGACGTAGCCGCCCAAAGAAAGAGCGGGCGGGCAAATCTGAGACCGCCTGTGTCGCATCGCGATACATCGAATGACTCAGTCGCCGACGCCGTATCCCTCCTTCTTCACGGGTAGGCAATCGGCTGACGCCTTTGTCATAATCAACTCATGCCTCGCTACCGCCGCACATCTATGCTGCGCTGCGCCGCGCTACGCATGGGCGCGCATTGCCGGCCAAGCGGCGATCGTGCGATCGTATCCGCCACCTCGAATTAGCCTTCCGCTCCGTCTAGTAAGGAGGCGTCATGCCGGCATCGACGAAGATGAATTCTCTAACCGAGCGCCCTGCGTGGAAGGCATTGCAGGCGCATTACAACCAGATCCACAGCCACCACCTGAGAACTCTGTTCGCCGCAGATCCCAAGCGCGGTGAACGGCTCGTCATCGAGGCCGCCGGCCTGTACTTCGACTATTCCAAGCATCGCGTGACCGACGAAACGATCCGCTTGCTGCTCGCGTTGGCCGAAGAGGTGGGGCTGCGCGGGCGCATCGACGCGATGTTCCGCGGCGACAAAATTAACTTGACTGAAAAGCGCGCCGTGCTGCATGTCGCGCTGCGAGCGCCGCGCGGCGTTTCAATCGGCGTCGATGGCGACGATGTGGTGCCCAAAGTCCACGCGGTACTCGATCGCATGGCGGATTTTTCCGCGCGCATCCGCGACGGCTCGTGGAAAGGTCACACCGGCAAGCGCATCCGCAACGTGATCAATATCGGAATCGGCGGCTCCGACCTCGGCCCGGTCATGGCGTACGAGGCACTGCGTCATTACAGCGACCGTAATCTGACCGTGCGCTTCGTCTCCAACGTCGATGGAACCGATTTCGCCGAGGCCACGCGCGACCTCGACCCGGCCGAAACGCTGTTCATCATTTCGTCGAAGACTTTCACCACGCTGGAGACGATGACCAACGCGCACACCGCGCGGAGTTGGAGTCTCGCCGCGCTTGGCAACGACAAGGCGGTGGCGAAGCATTTCGTCGCAGTCTCGACCAACGCCGCCGAAGTGGCGAAGTTCGGCATCGACACGAAAAATATGTTCGGCTTTTGGGATTGGGTGGGCGGCCGGTACTCGATGGACTCCGCGATCGGCCTGTCCACGATGATCGCCGTCGGCGCCGACAATTTCCGCGCGATGCTGTCGGGCTTCCACTCTATCGACGAGCATTTTCGCACCGCGCCGTTGCCGCGCAACCTGCCGGTCCTGATGGGCCTGCTCGGAGTCTGGTACAACGATTTCTTCGGTGCGCAAACCGTCGCGGTGCTGCCGTACGAGCAATACTTGAAGCGCTTTCCCGCCTACCTCCAGCAGCTGACGATGGAATCCAACGGCAAGCACGTCACGCTCGAAGGCGCTCCCGTCGATTATCAGACTGGACCGATTTACTGGGGCGAGCCCGGCACCAACGGCCAGCATTCGTTCTACCAGCTCATCCACCAGGGGACGAAACTTATTCCGTGCGACTTCATCGGGTTCTGCCGAGCGCTGAATCCGCTCGGACGCGATCACGATCTGCTGCTCTCCAACGTATTCGCGCAGGCCGAGGCGCTGGCATTCGGGAAAACGCCCGAGCAGGTCAAGGCCGAAGGCACGCCGGATTGGCTGGTGCCGCATCGCGTGTTCGAGGGCAATCGTCCCTCGACGGTAATCCTGGCCGACGAGCTGACTCCCGAAACGCTCGGCAAGCTGGTCGCGCTCTACGAGCACAGCGTGTTCACGCAGGGCGCAATCTGGAACATAGACTCATTCGATCAATGGGGCGTGGAACTGGGCAAAGTCCTGGCGCAAAAAATCATCCCGGAACTGGAATCTCCGACCGAACCCCAGCTCACCCATGACAGCTCGACCAACGCGCTAATTCGCCGTTACCGCGCGCGGCGCAAGAGCTAATGACAATGCTGTCCGCCGCGATTGTCGCGGCTCGCCACCAGCTACTCGCCGTCGTAAGAGGAACACCGGAGGACAACCAATGAATTTCAAGATCCACATCCCGCCCGTCGACGAGAATCTTTCTGACAGCGATATCCGTTTTCTCGAAGATCGTATCAATGAGTACAACGTCCAGCGGACTGGAATCAGAGACGGCAAAATCCTCTCTAACCTGGTGCGTGAGGAGGACGGAACGATCATTGCCGGCCTCTACGGTTGGACCTGGGGTGGATGCTGCGAAGTTCGCTATCTTTGGGTACGGTGGGACTATCGCAATCGCGGATATGGCAAAGGTCTGATGGCGGCCGCGGAGGCCGAGGCGATTGCGCGCGGCTGCGGCCAGATTATCCTGGACACTCACAGTTTCCAGGCGCCGCGCTTTTACCAGAGTCTCGGGTTTGAGCTTGTCGCCACTCACGCCGACTATCCGCGCGGCCATCAGAAGCACTACCTGAGAAAAGCTCCTTTGGGATCTTAATCACCTCGATTCAGCTAGGTCGGCGGCGGCGTTGTGGTGTTGACCATGGTGCCCGTCGGCCGCCTCGTGATGCAGGTGGGCGGGATCGAACAGCGCAACCAGGACGTTTACGTCGAGCAGAGCGATCACGCGCCGCCCCCTCAAGGTTCGTCGCGGAGCCGGTTGACAATTTCCGGCGTGACCAGCCGCGTCGCTCGCTGCTTGGGCAAGATCGGCACGCCGTTGCGCCTCCGCCGGGAGCGGCCCTGAGGCGCCAGTGCGTTGCGGGCCAGCTCGGAAAGGACGCGCCCCGCGGTCGTTCTCCGCCTTGCAGCGAGCTCCTTGGCGCTCTCCAGAACGTCCTCGTCGATATCCAGCGTGGTGCGCACTTGGCGATCGTCACGCATCAATCATCAGATGTCAACGAGACCTCGGACTACAGCGCCGCAGTTGTTCCGGCGTCACGCATGGCATCCACCGCCGCGCCTGCCATATGATTTCACCCAACCCGGCACTCGTTCCGATCGATGCATCGGCCGCAGCCGCGTTTTGGAGGAAGTTTGATGAGCCGGCTGGTCGAGGTCCAGATGACGCGAAAAGTGGTCACTGTAAGACCGGGCGATACGCTCGCTGCCGCAGCCTCCAAAATGAAGGCGGGACCGTTTCGCCGGCTGCCGGTCGTCGAGGCGGACCGACTGGTCGGGATCGTGAGCGAATTTGACTTAAGACGCTACGCGGACGCGCTCGACTCGACGCTGGTCGAAACCGCGATGACGCGCGATCCGATCACGGTGATCGCCACGGAAACGCTGGAACATGCGGCCGCCCTGATGCGCGAGCACAAAGTCGGCGCCCTTCCCGTTATGCACCTGGGCAAACTCGTCGGCATCGTTGCGGCCAAAGACCTCATGATGCCCGAGCCGCAGCCGCTGCCCGAATGGGACCCGCGCGCGCGCGCCAAGAGCTAGTCTCGATGCCGATCGCCACCATTCTCACGGGTCGCGGCTAGCGGCCAGGATTCGTCAGGGGAACGTTGCAAGCGGGGCCGGACCGGCGAGGTCCAGCTTGGGACGGAACAGGGCTCTTAATCGCGCCATTTTCCTGCCGCCACTGTCATCCAATTGCCGCCGCCCCCACGCTTAGTGCGCCTTCAACAAGCCCATTCATTCACACCGCGCGGCATAAATCTTGAACTGCAAGAACAAGGCGCAGCCAAGGCAGTGAAGTAAGACGGGGCAATCTGTGAGCGAAGAAAAGCTATCGAAACGGAACTTCACAGACAGAATACTTTGGGCTGGCTTTGCCTTGGCTATCATTGCTGCGGTGGCAATCGGCTGGAGTGCCGATAAAGACGCGAGTGAGGCCAACGCATGGAGCAAGTGGATAACTCACACGCAGAATGTTCTCGGCGTCTTGGAAGACGCTCGAGGAAATTCACTCGCGGCGCTCGCTGCAATTCAAAACTATTACCAGAGCGGCGATCTGAGGAACTTGGACAGCGTCGGCGACCTTCTCTCCAAACTCAAGCGCCAGTCTGCCGCGCTCCGGTCCCTGATGGTGGATAACGCGCAGCGGAATCGAGTTGATCAATTCGATCGGATTGGGCGCCGAATGGCCGCGCTCTCCGAGAACATTATTCGTTCGGCTCCGGCCTTTAGCCCGCAACAGTCCATCAGGACGCCGGAGGCTGCAGAATTGAGTACCGCCGCTGACCAACTGCTTGAGCAATTGCACCAAATGAACGCGGCGGAAGTGCAGCTGCTGACGGAACGCACGGACAAAGCCCGCGCGATATCGCGGCAGAGCCTGACTTTACTCGGGATCGGCGGCAGCCTGGTCTTCGTATGGCTGCTGATAGTCGGCGGCTATGCCTTCCTGACCACGAGGTGGCTGATTAACACTGCAAAAGCTCTCGCGTTCAGCCAGGCGGAATTGGCTCGCGCCACCGAGCATAAGCGTGACGAGGACGATTTGCGGGCACTGAACGAATCCGAGCGGCGACACGCCGCGCAGCTCGAGGTCATCAACAAGGAGCTGGAGGCGTTCTCGTATTCGGTTTCGCACGATCTTCGCGGGCCGCTGCGTAGTATAGACGGCTTCAGCTCCGCGCTGATGGAGGATTACGCCGACAAACTCGACGAGCAGGCCAACAGCTACCTAAGGCGGATCCGGGCGGCCACTGGGCGCATGGCACAACTGATCGACGACCTACTAAAGCTGGCGTTCGTGACGCGCAGCGAGATGCACACAGAAGCGGTGGACCTGAGCGCGCTGGCGAACGCCGTCCTGGCCGAATGCCAGAAGGGCGAGCCGCTGCGTCAGGTCGAGTGCGTGGTCCAGGACCATCTGGTGGGGCAAGGGGATCCACGTCTGCTTCGTTCAGTCTTTGAAAATCTGCTCGGCAACGCATGGAAGTTCACCAGCAAGACGCAGCAGGCAAAGATTGAGTTCGCAGTGGTGGATCAGGACGGACAGGCGGTTTATTTCGTCCGCGACAATGGGGCAGGCTTCGACATGACGTACGCCGAAAAACTATTCAGCGCATTCCAGCGGCTTCATACCACAGCCGATTTTCCCGGTACCGGCGTGGGACTGGCGACGGTTCAGCGGATCATTCGCCGCCACGGCGGCCGGGTTTCGGCACAAGGAGCAGAAGGCCGGGGAGCGACGTTTTCGTTTACGCTCGAAGTTAACCATGGGGGGCAACAATGAAGGAACGAGTGATCCTGTTAGTGGAAGACAACAGTGACGACGAAGCGCTGACGATGCGCGCGCTCAAGAAGAACAATATCGCCAACACGATCTTGGTCGCGCGCGACGGGGTCGAGGCGCTCGATTACCTATTCGGCACGGGACAGTACGCGGAGCGCGACACCAGCGTCCAGCCGGAACTAATTCTGCTGGACCTGAAGTTGCCCAAAGTGGACGGTTTCGAAGTGTTAAAGAAGCTGCGCGCGGATGAGCGGACGAAGCTGCTCCCGGTGGTTATTCTGACCTCCTCCAAAGAGCAGCAGGACATCGTGAATGGCTACGGCCTGGGCGCTAACAGTTACGTTCGCAAGCCGGTTGACTTTCAGCACTTCGTGAGCGCCGTCGGGCAACTCGGCGTGTATTGGCTGGTCCTGAACGAGAGGCCTCCTGCCTGTCCCGGGAGCGGCCGATGAAGCAGTCGCGTCGCATCCTGATCGTCGATGACTCGGTGGACGACGTTGAGCTCGAGGTGCGGGCACTCCGGCTGGGTGGCTGCGACCTTACCTACCAGCGAGTGGATACGCCGGAGGCAATGCAGGCGGCGCTGGAGGGCGGGCACTGGGACCTGGTCATCGCCGACTACTCGATGCCGCGCTTCAATGGGCTCGCCGCATTGAAAATGGTGCGCGACAGGGGACTCGACCTGCCATTTGTCCTGGTCTCGGGGACGGTGGGCGAGGAGCTGGCCGTAGAGGCCATGAAGGGCGGCGCCAGCGACTACGTTTTGAAGAGCAACCTGGCGCGGCTGCCGCTCGCCGTCGAGCGCGAACTGCGCGACTCTGAAGTGCGAGTCGAGCGCAATCGCGCGGAGGCGCGCTATCGCAGTCTCGTCGATCGCGTGCCGGTGGGATTGTGCAGAATTTCTCCCGGAGGAGGCATCCTCGAGGCCAATCCGGCGATGGTCGAGATGCTGGGATTCAAAGATGCCGACAGTCTCAAACGCGCCAACATCGCGCAGCTATGGCTTGACGACGAGGAGCACGCCCGGCTCCTGGCCATCATCGAAAGAGAGGGAGTGGTCCAGAACTTCGAAATGGGGATACGGCGGGCCGACGGCAGCGTCATCCGGTGCGAGCAGAGTGCGCGCGCCGTTTACGATGCAGCGGGCAAGGTCGAGCACTACGAGGGCGTGCTGGTGGATATCACCAGCCGCAAGCGCGCCGAGGAACAGGCCAATCGCTCGCGCGATGGAGTGCGTGACCTTGCCCTCGAAGCGGCCCGTCTGCGATCGGATTTCCTGGCCAGCATTAGCCACGAGATTCGGACGCCACTGGCCGGAATCATCGGGGCCGGAGAGCTGCTGTCGCTTTCCGATTTGACTCCCGAGCAACGCCGCCAAACTGAGATCGTCCGCTCAAGCGGCGAGCTGCTGCTGACCACCGTCAACGACATACTCGACTTCTCGAAACTCGCAGCCGGCCGAGTCGTGCTCGAGAAGCTCGACTTCGACCTTGTCGAACTGACGGAAAATCTAAGCGATTCTTTTGCCGTGGCTGCTCGGGCCAAAGGGATCGAGCTTGCCCTGTATGTGGACGTAAACATGCCGAGCGGTTTGCGCGGGGATCCAAGCAGGCTGCGCCAGATTCTCAACAACCTGATGTCCAACGCGATCAAGTTCACCCAGCATGGCGAGGTGATGGTCCGGGCAAACCGAGTGGAAGACACGGCCGGCGACGTTCTGGTGCGCTTCGAGGTGATCGACACCGGGATTGGAATTCCGTCCGAGATGCAGGGGCGCCTGTTTCAGCCGTTTGTTCAGGCGGATAGTTCGACCAGCCGGCGCTTCGGCGGCACCGGACTCGGCCTGGTCATAGCGGCCAGATTGGTTGATCAAATGGGAGGCGAGATCGGATTTGAAAGCGCACCCGGAAAAGGATCTAACTTTCATTTCACCGCGCGACTCGAGAAGGGACTGGAGATTGTCCGTCCGTGGATGACTGCGACCGCCACCTCATGCTTCAACGGGATACGCGCGCTGATCGTCAACGATAGTCCAGCCAGTCGTCAAGTCATTTCCGAATACCTGTCGCGGTGGGGAATTGAGAACGCGACGGCCGGCAGCGGGGCCGAAACCCCGGATATCCTGAAGCTGGCGCGGGCCGGCGACGGGGAGCAAGTCGTTGTGCTCATCGATGAACAGATATCCGGCGTGGGCGCCCTCAGCCTCGCGCGTGCAATCAAGCAGCACTCCGATCTCAAACATAGCAAGGTGATCATGCTTAGCGCGCGAGGCGATGTGAGCAATGCGACCGAAGTGGTGGATGCGTGGATTACAAAGCCGGTGCGTCCGTCGTACCTGTTCAGCTGTCTTCTCGAGCTATGCAAAAATACCGGTGGCGTCAACACCAAGACCGTCGCGGCCAGGCCGCCGAGCCCGATTGACAATGGGCCGCCGCCATGGCGTAAGGCGGTACAGGTGTTGTTGGTGGACGACAATCTGGTGAATCGAACTATCGGGGCGCAGCAGCTTTCCGTCCTCGGCTACACGGCGGAAATCGCCGACGGTGCGCGGCGAGGGTTGGAGCTCGTATCGAGCGGGCGCCCCGATATTGTCCTGATGGACTGCGAGATGCCCGAGATGGACGGCTACCAAGCGGTCACGGAGATCAGACGGCGCGAAGGAAATACCCGGCACACCGTGGTAATCGCGCTTACTGCGCACGCGACGGAAGGCGACCGCGCCCGATGCCTCGACGCCGGGATGGACGATTATCTGAGCAAACCCGTAAAGCTGCGGTCGCTCGCAGAAATGCTGGACACCTGGACCCGCGGCAAGCTCGACCGCACCCTCACCTCGGAGCGGCAGATGACCGGTTGAACGCCTGTGCGGTGCCCGATAGGTGCGGTGGACGGGACGGGGGGCGGCGGGTAGATGTAGCTATCATGCCGCTTGAATCGTCGATCGTCGGGAGCGCAGGGCCGCCAATGGTCAGCGCGATCGATTCGCGCTGGACGATGGCCTATGCCGCAGCGCTTGGCGACGCGATGGCCTGCTACATGGACACCATTCGCGGAGTATTGGCGCATCCGATATTCCCGGTCTGCTTCGAATGGCCGGTGCAGGTCGCGATGCGCGCACAGTTCGAGAAATCCTCCACGCTCAGGCCCGATGAGGCGATGCGCGCCGTGCACGCGACGCATGACACGGTGCTATATCGCACGATTCGGCCGCCCGAGCGGCTGACGACGCAGCTCATGGTCGCGGGAGTCGAGCGGCGCAAGCCCGGCGCATACATGCTCACGCGCCTCGATACCGCCGATGACGCAGGCAATCCCGTTTGCACCAGCTGGTATGGCGCGCTCTATCGCGGAGTTGAGGTCAAGGGACCTGATGTTGCGCCGACACTTCCGCCCGCGCCGATGCAACCGATCGTCGAGGAAAGCGAGCCGCGTTTGGAGTGCCAGGTCGATGTGCCGGCAGGGATGGCGCACACCTACACGGAGTGCTCACGAATCTTCAATCCCATACACACGGACGCATCGGTAGCGCGCGCCGCCGGGCTGCCCTCGATCATCCTGCACGGGACCGCGACGCTTGCGATGGCGGTGTCGCGAATAATCGAGAGCGAAGCGGGCAACGATCCTGCGCGAATCGAAAGGGTCGCGGGCCGTTTCGGCGCGATGGTGACGATGCCCTCGACCTTGACGGTGCGCGTGCTGGGGCGCGATGACAGCGCGGACCGGGTGGCCGTCTTCTTCGAGACGTTTAACGGCGAAGGCCGGCTTGCGATCCGCGAGGGCCTTGTGGTGATGCGGCCGTAGTTCACGACGAGTCCCGCTACTCAAATTGTTCATCGGAGGGTTTGACGGCGCGGAACTGAATCAGCAGTGCGATGTCGTAAATTGTTTTGAGCGCGCCCGCGCAAATCAACGGCCATCCAAACGACGAATGATTCAGCATCGCGCCCGCCGGCAACGGCGCTATCGCCGCTGCCAGGCTGCGCGGCACATTGGTCACTGTCGCCGCGGCCGCACGCTCCTCGGGCGGCACCACCGCCATCACATACGACTGGCGCGCCGGAACGTCCATCTGCGAAGTCGAAAAGCGCAGCAGCAGAAATGCCATCGCCAGCCCCGGGGTCGGCATCAACGCCGCGACGATCAGCATGGCGTTCGACGGCAGATGGCTGAACACCATCGTGTTGATCCGGCCGAACCGCGCCGCAAGCGCCGACGAAATGAACTGTGAAAACGAGCTGAGCAGTCCGGCCGCGAAAAAAAACATACCCGCCACTTGAATCGAGAGGTTGAAGCGGCGAAACAGCCACAACGCCAGCAGTGATTGAATTACGAATCCGCCACCGAGCGAGTCGAGACTGAACAGCGCCGAAAGCCGGAACACGATTGCCCGCGACTTCGCCAGCGGCGCGGACTTTAGGGGCTGGCGCTCGACTTCGACGGCCGGGGAGAGACGCCGATAAACCGCGAACGCAATCACCGCGATGATCGAGTATGCGACAAAGCCCGACCGCAGCGCCGGTGCGAGCGCCCATCCATGGCGCGCCGCGAGTATCGCCGGCACGCCACTGGCGAGCGCGCCAAACGCACCGGCCGTCGCGCCCGCAACGTTGTACAGCGCGAACATCGCGGTCAGATCGCGAGGTTCGGCGGCTTCGGCCAACGCCGCCTGTTCGACCGGCAGAAACAGGCTGACGTCGCCGGACGATGGATTCAGCGTGCCGACGACCGCGACCACGAACAGCACCCAGAAGCTCGCCGTGGTGGCGAATCCAATTCCTGTCGCCAGCATCAGCGCGCACGCCGCGAGCAGGACTCGACGCCGGCCCAGCCGATCGGTGACCAGCCCCACCCATAGCGTCAGCGCCGCCGAGCCGAGCAGCGTGCCAAACACGATCGCGCCGACGCGCATCGGATTGAATCCGATCGCGATCAGGTAGCTCGGCAGCAATACGCTGACTGTCCCGTCGGCAAGGCCGCGGAGCGCGCGTGTCGCCAGCAACAGCTTGGCGTCGGTCGTAGCGCTGCCCGGGAACCATCGATTGATCGGACTCACCATCATGTCGCAATGCGCAGATCTATAAGGCTCGCGCTGCCGAGAAAAGCCAATATCATAACGCTCTGTTCGCGATGGCGCGGCGAGTCCGGGCTTGGTCGGTACGCTATCGCCCGCCGACTTGGCGAGGTCAATTGCGGCCGATAACGCGATTTCCCTCTGTGCCTGCCGCAAGGCAGGCGATTCGGAAGCTTACTACGTTCCTCTATCAAAGCCCGAAGAAGAGAAGAATGCCCTCGGGCGGCGGCGGCGGGTAGTAGTCCGGCTGCGGCGGATAATATTCGTATGGCTCAGGCGCAACGTAGTAGTCAGGTTGAGGTGCGTAATAATAGTCCGGCTGCGGCGCAATATAGACGTTGCGTCCGCGATCGTGATCGCCGCCCCCGCGATGCTCATCGCCGCCCCCGCGACGCTCACCGCCGCCGCGATGCTCGTCGGCGCGAGCCGGCCCGACCGAGACACTGCCAATCACGAGCACAAACGCGACAGCCGTCGCGATCCTGCCTATCTTGGAGCGCAATTCCTTTTTCGGCTTGGGCGATATTTCCATGACGACTCTCCATCGCCGGAGCGACTCGCGGTTCACTTGCTCTCTTTGGCCTCTTTCTTTGCCGCAGCTCGCGCACGGCTCCGGAACAGGGAGTCGGCGATCTTCTTCTGCGCGTCCGACATGCTGTTGTAGAGAGCCTCGAAGGCCGGAATGAATTTCTTCATGCCAGCTTCATGCGCCTCGATCACCGAGCCATAGGATTTCACGACATCGACTGCGTTCAGCGACTTCGCGTTTGCGGCCCGTTGCTTCTGCAGGTCCACCATCGCCTGCGCGTTATCGCGCATCACTTGGGCGAGGTTGTCCCATTGAGTCTTTTGAGCGTCCGTGATGTGGAGCCTTTTGTGCAGCTCCGTGATACGCGCCTCGACCGATGCGATTCCGGCTCGTTCCGCCGTCGGCGACGCTATCGCCTCAGGCGAAGCAGCCTGCGCAAGGATCTCCCGAGCCGCGGGCGGCTTGGTCGCAGCCGCTTGGGAGAGATCGCCTGAGGCCGCAAATGAAGGGCCGGCAAAAACGATAGCGCCGAGAAGAGTTGCCGCTGCGGTAGCTGCGCGCGCGGTTGGATGCGTGAACCGGATCATGATTGGTACCTCTGGATCGTTACGATTGCCAAAAAGCCGAAACTCCCGCGCGGTCAAACTTCGCCGCCGCTTCAATCTGACTATTCCCTCATCGCATGCGCTCGCGCTGACGTGCAATTTTGGAACCTCCACCAGTCTCGCCCAACACCCACGAGAATTCCATCTGAATTCGCTGACAAAAGTGCTCTGGAGCACCTCCATATTTCGTCTTAAAGTAGCCGCCGATCTTAGCTCCGCAATGCCCCGGTATCCCTGCGTTTGCGGAACACCAGCTCGCGACGCTTGATCGCAACCAAAAATGGCCGCGCCGGGTAATACAGCGGGTAAAGCGCGCGCGGCAGCGGCATCAGCATCCGGTCGCTCATCTTCGGCGCAAACACGCGCTCGACGATGTATCTGACGCGGTCGCGCACCGACTCGATCGTTCCAAGCGCGATCAACCATTCGTCGAGCTCGACCGCACGCCGTAAATTGAAAATGCCCCGCCTTACCCGGCGGCTGAGCGGCGCGAGGTGCGTATCGCGACGCGCTGCGTCGAGCAATTCTGCCGGTACCTCGCACAGCGAAAGCGAATCCGCCAGGTCCACGCCCAGCAGCAGCATCCGGAGGCTTCGCGTCCGCCGCGCGTCATCGAGCACGCTTGACCAGTTGATCGGCCGAGCGGTCGCAAGCACGTGTGCGAAGTCGCAGATCTGGGCAAGCGTCATCCAGCCGTGCTTGGCGCCGTGGCAGGCCTGAAACGCAATCGTGTCGGCGGGGCCGAGCACGCGGACGCGCCTGCCGAGCAACTCGATCTCGACGCTTCGATTCCAGACTTGCTCGCCTTCGGGAGAAAACGGGAAATGGCGGGGCGACAATCGCCAATGGAGGTCCACCATGCTGCCTTCGCGTGAGAAGCCGAGCGTCACGTCGGGAAAGAATCCGCTCTCGACTACATCGGCACGGTAGTCCTCCGACGAGTAGCCGATTCGCTCCAGCGCCTTGACCGCACGCGGCAGATCCGAAAACCGCACCATGAAATCCAAATCTCCGAACACCCGCATCGCGACGTCGCCGTACGCGGCAATCGCAAGAACCGGACCCTTGAGCGCAATCGCCGGCACTCCGCTGGCCGCAAAGGCCTCGACGATTTCTGCGGCGCAGCCTGCCCGATGGTTACATCGCAGCGCGTTGACCTCGTAGCTCAGCCTGAGCGTGCGGGCGACGTGTGGCGGCAGATTGGCGTCGCCTTCGGCGCCCAGGCGCGCACCGGCCATCGGCGCCACGCCGTTGCGATTGGCGAGCGCGAGAAATCGATTCCAATCGACGCCGCGCCCGGCCAATGCAACCATCGCGGCTCTATCCGCGAAGGGGCCGGATGCCGCGCAGCATCGGATTAGTAACTCGCTGTCGGGGTCAAGCGTCCGGAGTGTCGGATGATTCATTCAGATTGAGGAGCGCCGCCGCCGGCGCAAACCGCTCACCCGACTATACTACCTGCTCGATGCTGGCATCGAGCAGCACCGCCGGCCGCCACGCGCGTGATCAACCCAAGGGCGCTGCTTCAGTCTCGATTAAGGGGATGACCTGTTCAGCCTGCCCACAGCGCATGTGACGTGCTATGCCTACGGTATGGACAACCGTCAGGATGGCCCAGACTCGGCGGACTCGCCCGAAATCGGCCGACGCCAGCTTCCGGCAAAAACAATTTCTGACGGAACGAAGGGTAAGTATCCCCTTGACGTAGGTACGTGCTTGTGGTACATATCAAGGCATGAGCAAGTCTAATCGAAATAACCCAACGCGCGGCGACTCATCCGATGGCACGTTCTCGATGATGGAATTCGACCGCGAATTCCCTGATGATGCAGCGTGCCTCGAATGGCTCAAGAACCGGCTCTATCCAGACGGCATCTTCTGTCCGAAGTGTCAGAAGATCACCAAGCATCATCGCGTCGCGAACCGGCCATCGTACTCATGCCAGTTCTGCGGCCATCACGAACACCCGATGCGCGGCACGATCTTTGAGGACTCGGCAACGTCGCTCAAACTCTGGTTTCACGCAATCTTCTTGATGGCCTCGACGCGATGCGGCATCAGCGCCAAGCAATTAGAGCGCGAGCTCGGCGTCACGTACAAATGCGCGTGGCGCATGTTCAACCGGATTCGCTCGATGCTCGATGAGCATGATGGCCCAAAACTCTCGGGCAGAGTCGAAGTTGATGAGAGTTTCTTCGGCGGCAAGGAAGCCAACAAACACCAGCAGCGGCGACGTTCAAGCAATCGCGGTCCAGTCGGCAAGACGGCGGTTTGGGGTGCTGTCGAGCGGCAAGGCCGTGTGGTGGCGCGCGTCGTTCCCGATACAACGGCGCGAATAATCCTGCCGCATGTGCGCGAACGCATCATGCCTCAAAGTGTCGTTTTCACCGATGAGGCACGCATCTACCGGAATCTGCCACGTCTCGGCTATGGGCATCAGCGCGTTTACCACAGCGCTGGCATCTATGTTGACGGCGACGCGCACACGAACACGATTGAGGGGTTTTGGTCGCTAACCAAGAACGGGATCCGCGGCGTCTATCACAATGTCAGCGCGAAGTATTTGCAGAACTACTTGAACGAGTACGCGTTCCGGTTCAACCGGCGAAAGAGCCTAGGACGGCACAATATGTTTGACGCGTTTGTTGGCCGAATCCATAAGACGGGATGAAATGAACCAAGAAACAGCACGCACTCGGTTGGTATTCCTTGAAATTCAGCACTCTGACAAGCTAGTACAGTATATGGAACTCATGGTCGGTGTGTGCTATGAGGGTCTTTCAGAGCGAGAAAGGAGAACATTTAGCAAAGCAGTTACAAGGCAGGCGCGTGCTATGAAAGCCGAAGAACAAACCGAGCAACTAGTTGCACTTGACGATCACGAATTCTACGAACAACTCTGCAAAAGCCGAGAACGGATGCTCAAAGCAACAAATAGAGAAATCGCCGTCTTGCAGAGGCTTCTTACCCGAACGCAACGGCGGGAGCAAAAAAAGAGTTAGTGCGTCGGCTAGGTCAAATCATAGCATTAGTGGGCGTCCTCGCCTGCGCGTTGATGATTGTCAAAGCAATCCAGCCTGGCGATGATTGGCCGATACGCGTGATCGGCGGAGCCATTGCAGCGTGCGGAATTGTGATCGGTGGCTGGGCATTGATCTGGAGCAATCGCGAATAACATTTAGTCTCGACTACGCAAGACAAGGGAACCAGTAATCAAACCGGCACCAACAGTAGGGATTCCAATACCAACTAGAAAATCTCCCCAATCCATATACGGTAGCTCCAACTTGGCGCTGAGCACCAGCGCAAACCATCCGGTGAGCATCATCACACCGACGATCATTAACACTGCGCGAAGATAGCTCATTCATGGCTTCCGTCTGCGGGTGGCCTTCGTCAGATCGGTAAAGAATTTCTCGCGACTGATCGGCGGAATAGGAATGTCTCGATTCTTTTTATGCTTTGACTGTGGTGCTTCCGTGTCGTCCAAAATCACAGCCGCCGCATCGAAGCTTGCGGTAGATTGTTTGCTCTTGCACTTTGCCACACGATCCGCACGTTCTTCTTGTAAGTCATTACGCATAAGTAACTCCGTCATGTAGTCTGCTGGTGTAATCAGAGCCATCCCTGCATTAGCCTGGTACTCAAACTCCCCTGCACCTGTTTTAGCCTTCTGCCGCACATTCGAATGACCGCTTACGAGACCGGCAAGATTAATCAGGTAATTGACCCCAACGACTACCGTGTGCGTTTTGCCATCAGGCGTTTGGATCAGATCGCCCTGATGAAGTGTCTGATACCAGTAGGCGGGCGATCCGCTGTGTCCACCCCACGAGCGACATTCCGCCAACCATACTGGCACCTCGATCTTTTGGAGCGCTTCGCTTTTAAACGACACTATTTCTTCCGGCAGACGGGAAATATGCCCAAACCTGACAATCGGAAGATTCTTCTTCTTGCCCGCCGACTGGATAAGTAACCCCACAAAAAACAATTCATCGCCAAGCCGAACTTGAATAGTTCCATCTTCGATGTGCCGCCGTATTGGGGCATTGACTGGCATTTCAGGTGGTGGGGAAACTCGATACCGATTTACCAGCGCGCTGAAGGGAACGGTCTTGTAGTCAATGTCGTCGGGCGGATTGAAAAGAATCGCGGCAACGTCTGCCGTGTCATGCGTTTTCCATTCGTTCTTGTGCGTAGTGAACTCTCGCCACTGCGTGGCGCTGTTCGCTCGAACGATAATTTCAGAAGCGGGCACCTCGTCGATACAGTGACGCGCAGTGACCAAGTAATCCCACGAGCAACCATTTATTGGGTCTGGTAAATTCACTATAAAGCCAGTGCAATATGGGTCGCTTTGCTTCACCCCGTGTCTCGTGATTTTCCGACACAGGTAAACTACGCTCTGCAAATGCTGGCGTTCGATATTCATATCTTGCGGTTCTCCGACAGCCTTTCGCGGCCATTCGTAAAACGCAAGCTTATCACATTCGCTCCGCATATACCTACTCCTAAGGGATACTTACGGAACGAAGCTATCCATAGAGCCCAGCCGTCCCAAAACTACTACCGGTGGTATAAATTGGTCCGGGAGTATGTACTTGACGCAATTTGAGCGGACTAGGCCGGACCAGCCGGACAGTACCGGCCAAATAGACGCTCGCATGGCAATTTGGCAAGCGAATGGAATGAGTATTAGAGGCTGACTGGATTTGGCCTTTCCAGTCAGCGCCGGGCTGGCGTCTCGGATTTGCTGGCCCATCCTTTTTCAGGCCGGAAAGCGAAACGCCCTTGCTTTTGAGTCTCCCTGTCGTTAACATACAGTCTGATAGCCATTGACTGCATGTGGGGCAGGTCAAATGCTGGCAGAAATTATTATCGCCGCTGTGATCGCACTCGACGCAATTCTGTTCATCCGCGCGTATCGCCAAACGTCGCATACAAGTCGCGAGTGAGGCAGCGGGGCCGAAGATTCATCGCGGAATGAATTTCCGATACCGTTCGATCAACGATCCGCTCGGTGACCGCTTGCCGTTCTCCAAATAGGCGACGTGTGCGGCACTGATCCTGAGGTGCGTCGCCATCTCGCGCTGATTCAACCCGGCATCCAGCCGAATTGGTCTTTTCGCTTCTATTCGATGGGTCACAATCGCGCCAGTCGCAGTCTGACCTTCGCGGGATTAGCGCATTCTGTCGACTGTAGCCGATCGCATCAGCGAGCGGTGCCGGGCGCGCGATGTCGGGCACTGCTCAGGTCGGCAAAATGAGCCAGTGTCGGCCAAAGCAATCGGTTGCCATTCGGGACACGGTACGCTATTGTTTGTTGACTCTAAATTAGTATTGGTGCGTAAAATGCTGAAATTTTCGTCGGGGCCTTGGATCATCGGTCTGCTCATTTGTGGCTTCGCGATGCCGGTCTGGGCGCAGGGCAATGCGATGACTCTCGATGACGCGATTCGTGACTACGAAGCCACCACGCATCAGACCTTCCAGGGCGTGGTCGACGACTGGAGTACCCATCACGTTGTTTTCTCGCGGCCCGAGCCCGGCTCGGACACCGAATATCGAGTTCAGCAGGACCCGCGCTACTGGCTCCAGCAGATTAAGCAAAAGATGCCCGCGGCTGAGGCCAGCTCCGACCTTGGCTTGGCGTCTGATTTCGCGCCTCCTCCGAGAAAAAAGAGAGGAACCAGGACCGTCAAGTCCAAACTGAATAAAGACTGGAGCGAGGACATGGGCTCCGGTGCGGACGTGGGCGCAGGCCAGTATCCCGCGAAGTTCTCGTTCGCTCCGATTGGTACGCCAAATTGCACGACGGATTATGTGGTGTTCAACACCGGCAACGCGGGAGGGACCTCGACCGCAGCGACGGGCACCGGAACCTTCGCGAACAATACTTCCGTCGCCGGCAATCAGGTTGTTGTCAACGGCGTGACTTTGACTGCCACCGGCGTAGGTACCGATTTATTTGCAAGCGAGCCCGCCTCCGCAAGCACCACGGTCATCGACGGCGTTACATATACGTGGACGACGACTACTTGCAGCGCGTTCACGCCGACCGCCACCACCGGATGCATCGTCCGCGTCTCCACCACAGCTAATGACGCGACCAACCTCATGGATGCCATCAACAATACGTGCGGTGTCACTACGACCTGCAACGTATTTGGAGCCAATCCAGGCGCCACCTCGGTAATCAGCAGCAGCAGTACCAGCACGGTCGTCGTGACCAACACGACCGCAGGCTCAATCACCTGGTCTTTGGGCGGCACCAGCAACCAAACGTTGGCGCCGACCGTCTCGATTTCAGCCCCAGTGACCTCGGGCGCCAGCTTCGCACTCTCAAGCAACACCACTACCGCTGCCTCGAATCTCGCGACGGCGATCAACAACAACACGGGCACTAACGACGTTATTGCTACCTCCACCGGCGCGGTGGTCACCCTCACCGCTGTACTAGTGGGAACCGCCGGCAACAGCATCGGAACCACCGATACCATGATCGGCTTCTCGTGGGGCGGTACCACGCTCGCCGGCGGAGCGAACGGCCAGGCGACCATCCTCGCCTTCAACGAACTGTATAAAACGACGTGCACCAACGTCCCCTCGGTCTATTGGGCATACAACACCGGCAGCGGCTCAACGGTTGCGACTGCGGCTGCGCTTTCCCTCGACGGCTCGCAGATCGCATTCATCCAGTCATCCTCGGGTGGTGTCGCAAGCCTGGTCCTGCTTAAGTGGGACCCGAACACGATCGGGCGCATCGTCACCGGAAGCTTGGCCACCACCAGCCCCGAGGTAACCCTAACGTCAGGAACCTTCACGGGTAGGGATACGGGGGTCCAGATAGCGGGAACAAACATACCCGCGGGGGATACCATCGCCACAGTATTGAGCGGCACGACGGCGAATCTGGCGGTGGCCCCGACGGCCGCCCATGCAGCCGAAGATCTCGCGATAACGGCCGAGTCGGTTATCGCGCCTGAGGTCCCTCCGACTGTGACGCCCGCCAACTATCCCACTTGCACCGCGCCATGCATGACCACAATCCCGTTCGGCAACGGGCACAACGACACCAACTCGTTTCCGTTCTACGATTACAGCGGGGGCGACATTCTCTTTGCCGGGGACGACAGCGGCGACCTTCACAAGTTCCAGCATGTATTCAACGGGACCTCATTAACCCCCCCGGCAGAAGTGACTACTGGCGGATACCCTGCGACGATGAGCGCAGCCGGTCTCGCCTTGTCGACCCCGGTTTATGATGAGGTCACCGGGTTGGCCTTCGTTGGCGAAGCGCATGTTGCCGGCGCCACCAACGACGGGCACTTTCACTCAGTGTCTTCCACCGGTACGGTTACCACCTCAGGTCCTGCCGGTAGCGCGCTATGCCATGGCGTCGGTTTCACGGAAGGCGCCTTGCTCGACCCGAGCGCCGGCACCCACGGCACGCTCTACATCGGTTGCGACCACGATGTGGGCGGCGACACCTGTGGCAGTGGAACCAACGCGTGTTTGCGCCAGTTTCCGGAGGAATCAATATCTGGAGGCATCGGGTCATCTGTGACTTTGGGAACCCAGGCGGACGCTGAAATGTACGCCGGCGCGTTCGATCACGCGTACCTGACTTCGTCTGCGCCCACGGGCCACCTCTACTTTTGCGGCAACCCGGGCGGCACGGTCTCTCTGTACGAAATACCGATTACTGCCAATGCGATGGGAACGCCGGTCCTCGTTCACGCGTTGTCCACCACCACCAACGCCGCTGGCACGGAAGGCTCTCCGATTACAGAGTTCTACAACACCAGTGGAACGGCCACCGACTGGTTGTTCATGAGCGAACCGAACACCCCTGCTATGAGTACGGGAACTTGCACCGGCGCCGGGTGCGTTTACTCGTACAACGTCACCACTGCGCCGGCTGCCGGCGCAACCGCGACCGCCGCACTGCCCTCCGCAAACGGCTCGAGCGGAATCGTAGTTGACAACGCGTCGGGTACAACAGGGGCATCTCAAGTTTACTTCTCTACGCTGGGTGACGAGGCGTGCGCAACGTCCGGAGGTACTGGAGGATGCGCCATACAAGCAGCACAAAACGGCTTGAGCGAATAAAGATATGAACAAACAAGATCAGACGGGAAATAAGCCGCGCGAAGTCCAGGCCCGCAAGCATTACACCAAGCCGGCATTCCGCTGCGAGCGGGTCTTCGAGACCATGGCTCTCCAATGCGGGAAGACTTCCACTCAGGGGATTTGCACACGGCTGGTGAAGTTTTCCTGACCGGCGATCAGGCCGCCCAATCCCGCCAACCGCAACTCGATCGGATCGGTTGCGGGATAGTCGCGGATTGTCTGCGCGCAGGACGCGAGGTCCGGCTGCGGGTCGTTGGAAGCAGCATGCTTCCGTCAATCTGGCCGCACGATACGCTGCTGATCCGTGCGGCCGGCGATTCACAACCATCGATCGGGGATATCATCCTGTACTCCCGAGGTGGCTGCCTGGTTGCGCATCGCGTTGTTCGCCGTCTGGACGCTGGAATCCCCAGATTTGAAACGCGCGGTGACGCGCTGCCTGCTTCCGATGCGCCGGTTGTCCAGGCTGAAATTCTCGGTTTTGTGACTGCGATTGTGCGCGGCAACCGCGAAGTGCCGGTTCGCCCCAGAAAGTCCGCGGGCCTGCTCGCGTTCGCGCTGCGCCATACTCCAGATCGCATTGGAGAACTACTTTTGAAGTTCCATGCGCTGCGCCGCCGGCTTTCCACCTGGACGCCATGGGGGATTGATGCTCTCGCCAGCGGCGAATGAAACCCTGGAAATTGGAATCGATATCGGGCGCCTGCCGATTGCGGTTCAGACCGGCGATCCTGAATACCTTCGGATCCTTGAACATCGCTTTGCGCGCTTCCAATGCAATCCCGCCGCGGCGGTAGCGCGTCTCGAGCTGACCGTGACAGAACCGCCAATCTCCAACGGCGGTGACGATGAACTCAAGGTCGAACGAACCGGGACGCAATGGACCATCCGGCGTGGTGATTTCGCTGCGCAATGGAATCCGACCGAGCGCCGGGGCCAGGTACGTTCGCTGCCCTTCCACTATGCTCTCGATTCCGTATTGAGAATCGTGCACAGCCTGGTGCTGGCCGAAAGCGGTGAGGGCTTCCTCTTGCATTCCGCCAGCGCGATACGCAACGGACGCGCGTTCCTGTTCTCAGGCGTTTCGGGCGCCGGCAAGACCACGATCTCGCGGCTCGCGCCCGCCGATGCAACCCTGCTGAGCGACGAGATTTCCTACGTGCGGCTCCTTGGCGAGCGCTACTGTGCGTTCGGCACGCCGTTCGCCGGCGATCTCGGAGTATCCGGTGAGAACGTAATGGCGCCGCTCCACGCCATCTATTTCCTGAACAAGGGAGCGCACAACCGGGTGAGCCCCGTTTCACCGGCCGCGGCAGTTAGCGCCCTGTTGCGAAATGTGCTTTTCTTTGCGCAAGACGAACGCCTGGTTGGAAGGGTCTTCCAAACCGCCTGCGAGTTTGTCTCCCGGGTCCCGGTCTTCGAGTTGACTTTCCGGCCGGATGAGGAGGTCTGGAACCTCATCAGATGAGCGAGAAGTACATCAAGCCAAGCCGCGATATTGCCGCGCGGATGCTGGACGATGAGATGATCGTGATGTCGGTGCGCGATTCGGCGGTCTATAGCCTGAACGCGACCGCAAGCGTGATCTGGGGCGCGGCGGACGGTTCCACCCCGCTTCGCGAAATCGTCGCGAGCAAGGTCGTCCCGCAATTCGATGTCGAGCCGGAGATCGCGTACCAGGATGCATTGGATCTGGTCGAAGCACTGGCCAGGGAAGGAATCCTGGTTGTCGCAGACCATCCGATCAAACAGCAGGACAGCGCATGAGTTCCCTGTTACAGGCGGTAAACGAGAAGGCGGTCCGCCTGGGCATCCCGCTCAGCGTGCATCTGGACGTCACCTATCGATGCAACGAGCGCTGCGTGCATTGCTACCTCGATCACGACGACAATGGCGAGCTGACCTTCGACGAAATTCACGGCCTGCTCCAGCAGATGGCCGATGCCGGAGTTTTCTACCTGACGCTCAGCGGCGGCGAGCCGCTCCTGCGCAATGATTTGTTCGCGATCATCCAGCGCGCGCGCGAGCTGACCTTCAGCGTGAAGCTCAAGACCAACGCGATCCTGATCAAGGAAATGGAAGCGGCCATGATCCGCGATCTCGGAGTGGAAAAGGTCCAGATCAGCATCTATTCCCATCGGCCCGAGGTTCACGACGCGATCACCAAGGTGAAGGGCTCGCTCGACCGTTCGCTTGACGCGATTCGCTTTCTGGTGTCGCAGGGCCTCAAGGTCGCCATGGCGCATGTGATAATGTCGCAGAATCGACTCGACTATCCGGGCGTCCAGGCGCTTGCCGCCGAGCTTGGCGCCGAGTGCACCATCGATCCCACCATCACGCCGCACATCAACGGCGACCGTGGATTGCTCAAGCTCAACATGTCGCGCGAGAACCTGAGCCACGTGATGCATGATCCGGCGGTACTGGGCGGCGATCCGGCGAAATTTTGCGCACCGCCTCTGCCCGCCACCGATGACGACCTCGACGCCCTGCCATGCAGCGCCGGCCATAGCGCCTGCTACATATCGCCGTACGGCGACGTATTCCCGTGCGTGCAATTCCCGCTGCCAAGCGGCAATATCCGCGCGCAGAAGTTCATCGACATATGGAAGGACTCGCCGCAACTCAAGGAAGTGCGCTCGATTCGAATGCGCGACCTACCGGTGTGCTCCGGATGCGCGCACGTCGCGGGGTGCAGCCGCTGCCCCGGGCTGGCGTACATGGAAGGCAACATGCGCGGACCGTCAACCGCCGACTGCGAGAAGTCCTACGCCAAGACCGGAATTCCCAGCCCGAACATGATCCGGCTCGGGCTCGCCGGCGGATCCGGCCGCTAGCGCCGGAGCGCTCTATCCGCCCTTCCTGCCGATTCGGCCGTTTCGGATCGCAGTGCAATACGAACCGCGGCGAGCCCGCGGCTCTTCGAACAGCTCGAACGCCTGAACGCCCTCAGCTTTTCGTTTTCGACTTTTGTTCGTCGCTGGATTTATTGGTGAGCCGGCCGGGACTTGAACCCGGGACCCTGTGATTAAAAGTCACATGCTCTACCACCTGAGCTACCGGCTCACCGTCACTAATCGAAGAATCCATGATATTACAGGGTTTTAGGAGCATTGGAAGTCCGCCCTGTGCCCGAAATTGTGCCCGTTTTTCGCAGGCGTCTGTAAAGAATCGCGACGTACCCGCCCGAACGGACTGCGAACGCCAAGAAAACAGCGGCCCAAAGAAAGCGTCCTCCAGCAACCTCCCAGAGAGCCATCACGCCGAACACACCGACCGAGATCGCTTCGATAACGAGTACAATCGTCATCCGAGTTTCCCTCTTCGAGGCCTGCGGACCTCGGCCAGCCGACGAACGCCATCGCGCAGGTCTGCTTCACTCGCAATCGTGTAGCGGTTGTACATCGAGTCGCTTTTCCATCCGCCAAGAGCCTTGGCCACAGAGCGCGGGATTCCGGCGCGCTCCATATTGCGCGCCGCCGTGCGTCGGAAGTCGTGCGGGATGCGATTCGGAAATCCCGCGTCGATTGCGGCTTCGTTCCACTCGTCGCGGAAGGCCCAACTCGGGCGCCGTTTGCGCTCGAGAAAGAGTGGCGCACCGATGCGATGAAACTGGCCGCGCGTGTGGAAGAAGAAAACCCAAGGCGTGATCACTTGCGCGGCGCGCTGAATCTCTTCGCGTTGCGCGCGCCTGCGTTCGATGACTTCGCGCAGTGGTTTATACTCTCCGAACGGGAAGACCCTGCCCTCGCCCGTTTTGGTTGTGTTCGGTTCGAGTCGAATCGTCCAGGCATTGAAATCGATTTGCTGCCAGCGGAGTGTCAGCACTTCCATAATTCGCCATCCGGTCAGGTAGGCGAAATCGCCCACGTCTTGAAACTCCGGCCGAAGGTGCTCGCGGATCGCGTGCCACTCCTTCGCTTCGAAGAAACCTTGCCGCGTGTTGGCGACGACGATTTTCGGAAACTGCGGACACTCCGCTCTTCCGTCGCGCGCCGCAAGTCGGAAGGCTGTCCGAAGCGCGCCCAATTCCCAGCGTATCGTCGCTGGCGACGCCTCTTCACGCTGGCGCTTCGCTCGATACGCTTGCAGCTCGCCGAAGTCGATTTCTCGGGCGCGGCATCCCGCGAATTGGCTGGCAAGATGCTTGAACGCTATCTTGAGTCGCTCTAGTGAGCGTCTGTTGTTCGCCTGCCAGTCGGCCTCGATGATGCTCTTCAAATCTTCGAAGCGCGTCCGCTCAAGATCGGAACCGACGTAGCGCTTGCCGTTGGCCGCGTCGCCCAGACGCTGGCGCAGAAGTTTCTCCGCGTCTCCTTTCACCTGGGAGTGAGCCGATTCGCGCCGAACCCGACCGATGCGGTCGTAGTACTTGAGCCACCAGACGCGCCCGCGCTCATAGACGGACCCTGCACCGCGCGGCTTCACGAAACGAGCCTCTGTAGCTCGGGCGACGCATGTCGCCGCAAAAATCCCTCTATCGCGGCTTTCGCGAACAGCAGGTCAGCGCCCCGCCCACATCCGCCCAGAGTGATGACGCCCAACTCGCGCGAGTGCCGACGCACCCAAGTTTCGCTCTTGTGAAGCATCTCGGCCACTTGTGGAACCGTGAGCAGGTCGAGCGTGTAGAGCCGTGGGAACTTCGGTTCGGTCTCGGCGTGCGAAATCAAGCACTGTAGCGCGGCGCAAATCGCCGGATCGTTTAAACCAATAATCAGCGCCGCGACGTCAGAGCATGGCGAGCAGACCGTCGGGTCTGTGTGGGGAGTAGATTCTCGCTTGGAACTGTGGCTAGTAGTACGCATCGCATTTCACCATGCGTGCGAGTTTCCGCCCGACGTGCCCGAGCGTCAAGCGTACGGCCGTCGGGCGCTCGCTTTTTTGCGCGTTACGGTTAACAGCGCGCAACAGCAGCCGACAGACAAATCACTACCGCCCGCCAAGCAGAACGCGGCCAGCGATATTCCAGCGCCGTACCCCTATCGAAGCGCTTCCGCGCCAGCGCACGCGAGCTAAGTGCATTGGTCACTATTTCCGCGCATTCACTTCGGGCGTACAATCCAGCGCAATGTGGCTACTCGATCGCAGCGATAGACGCACGCCAGATTCCGCTACCAGCGATTTGCTCGAACGAATCCAGCGACTTGAGCGCGAGCACACGGAGCTTCGCGCGCGGCTCGAAGGCGAGCGCCAGCTTCAAATTTTTGCGGCGCAGATCATCGGAGCGGCGCAGACCGCGCCGGTCATCGGCGAAGCAATCGAGAAATTTGCTCAAGCGATGAGAGCGCCGCTCCCACGCGGACGCGCTGGCGGACTCGCTCGCGCTCAAACCGCATGGCGGCATTTCGACGGCACCTTCATGCGGGAGTCAGAAAAAAACGAGGCTTGGCAAGCGGAGTACGAACGCTATGCGGCTGGCGGTCGAGCTAGGGCGCAGCGCGCTGAACGCGGAACCGACGGGAGGTTTATGCCTTGACGACTCTCGGCTGGATCATCATGGGCGTGCTCGCCTTCATAATTTTGACTCTGATTGCCCTATACCGGCGTGGAGTAGCTGAGCGAAATCAGATGACCTACTATATCGGAATGCTTCTGCTTGACGATGCTCTGAGAGCCGCACACAAAGACCGTCTCGACCGTTTTCTCTTAGAGAGCAAGATGTCCGAGCGCGCACTCACCACAAGGGTGCTTTTAGCGATCCAAAGTGCGGCGAACATTCCTGGACGGTCAGCGATCGTCTTTCATTTGAACATGTTGAGTAGAAAGCAGACTCTCGAAAAAGCGAGCGCTACCTCAGGAGGCAAAACAAATTGAGCACGGCAGAGAACTTTGATGAGGAATTCGAGCGTCTCCGAAGCGACCTCACTCGACAATTCGACGGGGCAATCGCGAAGCTGAAAGTATCCTTCCAGCAGGCGATCGATGACTTGGAGAAACGAATCCTCCTCATCGGAACGACATACAACAGATGCCGGATTTGTCAGAAGCGCGCCGTCACTGACCCGGAGCCCAGTCCTATCGAAGCGGCGTGGCACCGTGCGGGACACCCGGAAGTGAATTGGTTTGAAGGGAACAAATGAATGGTTAGCGCGCTTCGCGCGCGACTATTCTCGGTTAACCACCTTCTCGCGCGAGGCGCTTGCCGCCAGCGCGTCACCGCCCCCTTAGACCCCCGCTTTGTTGCGGCTCGCTCGCGGATCGTCGGCGCTGAACTAAGCGCGCCCGCTCGCAGACTCGCGGGTTCCCTTCTCCCGCGTCGCTCGCTCGCCAGCCAGCGAGCAAGCTCGCTTCACCCCCCTCCGGCTCCCCCTCAAGGGGGAGCGGCGAAAAGGTGCTCGCTTCGCTCGGTCGTTACCCACCCTATCGCCCGAACTGCGTTCGGGCTCCCCCGCCTAGGGTGGGAAGACTGATTCGAAAAAGAGAAGAGAAAACCGTAATGCTCCCTCTCGTCTGAAAGCGACTTGCCGTGTTCGGTATCCGTCGTGCGCCCAGGACGTTCCCTGATCCGCCGCGCTCACCTTGTCAGGGTGGAAGTTAAGGGGGGAGCCGCGCGGCGCGTAAAGGCTCACGCGGTTCGAGAGGCGCGTCAATTCGCTGTGCCCAGACTGTGCCCGAACTGTGCCCGAAACAGGGCGTAACAGGGGACGACTCGACACTTCGCCTCGTGGGCGAAACCTCCAAATACCGCTTAGTTATCGAGGATTTGTGCTCTTCTGTCGGACGGTGTTCAGCGCGCGGTCGCGCACATGCCTGAGCTACCGGCTCACCCGAGAGATTTCAATGTTTACAGGTAATTCGAAGCATTGGAAACAGTCGCGACCTCGCAACTCGGTTCCGCAACCGTTCGCGTCCGCGACAGGTCAGAGCGCTAGGCGCAGGCATAAGGGGCTACGTCATTCGTGACCGGTCTCCGTCATGATTGCGTCACGCTTGTCATGAGAGGAAGCGCGAGGGCAAAACACGCATGAACTCGCATTTGCTCAAAATCGGTGAAATCAGCATTGAAGAGCTTGACATGCTGCCCACTACTCGAATATATCCAAACCCTACCAATTAGTAGGGCAGGGTTAGAAGATAAGTGTAAGTATTGGAGAATCAGCGCCTGAGAGGAACCAAAGATGCGCCTACAAGAATACTCGGCGAACGGATCGTCGGTCGCGCCTGAGATGGAGAATCTTGGCGACGACCCGACGGACGCGACGTGCGAGTGGTTGAGCCTGGCGGATCTTGCGCATGGGTCGGAACGGGTTGGCGGGGCAGTGGTGCGGTCTGCGCAAGCGCGCAAGATACTCAAAACCATTTCGCGCTTGGGTCCGTACAAATCGACCGTCCTGATTCAGGGTGAATCCGGGACCGGCAAGGAGCTGGTCGCGCGAGCCTTGCATATGCGCGGCCCGGCGCCGGGCGGCCCGTTCGTGACCTTCAACTGCTCCAACCTGGTCGAGTCGCTGGCCGAGTCGCAGCTCTTCGGCCATGTGCGCGGCGCTTTCACCGATGCTCGCGAGGATTCGCTCGGCTATTTCCGCTCCGCCAACGGCGGAACTCTATTTCTGGACGAAGTCGGCGAGCTCCCGCTGCACCTGCAGCCCAAGCTGCTGCGCGTGCTCGATACCCACGTGATTCAGCCGGTCGGTTCGGCGCGCTCTTACTCGGTTGATATTCGCCTGGTCGCGGCGAGCAATCGCGACCTGCGCGCAATGGTGAAGGCGGGGCAATTCCGCGACGACCTCTACTACCGCCTCAACGCGGCGGCAATCACGGTTCCGCCGCTTCGCGAACGACGCGAGGCAATCCCGGCCTTCGTCGCCCATTTTATCGAGCACTTCAACCGCCTGTTCGGCAAGGACGTAAAGGCCGTTTCGCGGGTCGCCGTGGACGCGCTGTGCGCCAACGATTGGCCCGGCAACGTCCGCGAGCTCGGCCATGCAATCGAAAGCGCGGTTCTGATGACCGAAAGCGATCGTATCGATCTCGACGACCTGCCTTTCCGATATGACGATGCGAATCCGCAAGTGCAGAGCGAGGCAGTCGAGGCGGTGCTGCAAAACGGCGCCCTCAATCTCGAGGACGAACCCAATGGCGCCGCGACTAACTGCGCGAGGTCTTCGTCGAGGCGATGCTTCCAAATGGCGGCCTGGCCCTACTCGCTCGACGGCGTAATCCGCGAGGCCTCGAAGCTCGCGCTGGTTCGCGCACTGCAGGCGACCGAGGGCAACTGCCATCGCGCGGCTGAGCTGCTGGGCGTGTCGCGCTATACGGTTTACCGGATGCTGAACCGGTTCGGCCTGGGCGAAGGCCGTACCTACCGGACGCTGCGGAAATCGACCGCCAACCGCGCGTAAGCCGGCGCAGCAAGCCGCTTATTCGCTAACGGGCGGTGCGCGATCGTCCGCTGAGCGCTCGCGCCATGGCGGCCGGCAGCAGCGTCCTTGCCAAGCGCAGGTAATTCTTGATTCGTAATGGATCGAAGCGGATTGCGCGCGCGAATGCGCGGCGTGCAAGCGCCTGATCGCCCTCTCTGAGCGCGCGAAGCCCGATATAGCCCAGGATGCTCCGCGGCGCGCGTTCGCGCTCGCGCACCAGCGCCGCGACCGGCCGGTTCCATCGCTCGCGCACCAGGCGTTCAAACACTTGCGCCGCCGCGCGCTCCTTGTGCGCGCCCTTAAGCTGCGCGGGGAAGAGCGAGAAGCGCCAGCGCACCAGCGGCTCTGCCACGCAGGCGAACGGCCCGAGCTCGCGCGCCCGCAGCCACATGTAGACGTCCTCGTAGCCAAGCCCGCGAAACTCCTCGCAGAATCCGCCCACCCGCTCGAACGCCGCGCGCCGCATCACCACCGCGCTCGGCATGATGGGCCACAAATGCTCGAACATCTCGCCGAGCTCTGGCGGACGATGGCGCGACGGTCCGCCGGCGATCGACCCGCCGAGCGCGGACCCGTCGCTCGCGACTAGCGTCGTCTGCGCATAAGCGAGCACACAGCGCGGGTCGCGATCCAGCGCCGCAATCGTCTGCGCGAGAAATTCCGGGGTCCACGCGTCGTCAGCATCTAGAAAAGCGAGCAGCTCGCCCGCGCCTGAGCGAACTCCCGCGTTGCGCGCCGCCGAAAGACCGCGGTTGGACTGCGTAACCAGCCGGATGCGGCCGGCGAAACGCGCCAGAACCTCGGCGCTCGAATCGGTCGAGCCGTCGTTGACCGCGACGGTCTCGCGATCGGTGTAGCTCTGCGCGAGCGCGCTCTCGATCGCCTCGGCTGCCGTCGTGGCGCTGTTGTAAACCGGAATTACTACCGTGACTCGCGGCAACTCACGCGACCTGCGCGCGCGGGCGCTCGCCGCGGGGAATCTTCCAGGCGGATAAGTCGCGCCCAATCAGCTTTTCGATCGCCTCGACCTCCGGCCGGTAGCGCGCGCGAACTCGCGCGTCCTGCTCCGGCGTCAGCGGCGGAAACTCCGCGCCGCGCCCGGCGGAGAACTCCCAGAAGCCCAGCCGCTCGAGCAAGTCGTAGGTGCGGTGCATGCGGCGCGATCTCAGCCATACCCGCATGTGCCTCGCGTTCTGCGCGAGCTTGTAGTTGCGCGGCTCGCGCGCGACCGCGTTGACCGAGTCGTCGTCGAGCTCCTCGCCGGTGAGCGCGATGCGGCCGATCCCGATGAAGTCGCAGACGCGATCGAGGAACCCCTGCGGGTCCGCGCGGAGATCGTCGTAGAGCAGCACCAGCACGCGTTCGCGGCCGAAGCGCTCGAACCAATCGTTCAGATGAAACGCGTAGCGGTTGACCTCGGAAACGTGGGGACGCGTCGCGAGAACATTTTCAAACGTGTCCTTGGTGTAGGCCATCTCGCGCATATGCTTGTAATAGGAGTAGGTTCGCGCCACCGGATCTCGCAGCGACACGATAATCCAGCACTCAGGAATGTGCCGCTGGATGCGCTCGCGCGCGGCGGAAATCGCGAAATAGGTGCAGACCTCGCCGACCGGCAGCGCCGGGTCGCAGTGCTTGAAGTGGCTCAGGTACCATCCCAGCCCCTTCTCGTAGTATGAGTCGAAGAAGTTGGTCTCCTTGACCCGCGCGGGCAGCCCGACGTGGCCCGCGAGCCGCTGATGCAGCCAGGTGGTGCCGGTGCGAGGCGGCCCTACCGCGATGAATTCGGGAAGCCGCGGCCCGCGCCTGTCATTGCGATGTTGCGATGGAGGCACTGATGCGAGCCGCGCCGGCGCTGCCCCAGGCGCACGCTCGAAGTGAAAAAATTATCAGCGCCGATCGGCCGCGTCAACGACTCGCGCGCTGCACTGATCACGCGCGTTTCCACGCGCCTATCGCATTTTCGTAAACCGCAAGGTACCGCCTGGCGACGCACGGCCAATCGTACTCGGCGCGCACCGTGGCGAGTCCGCGTTGTCCCATCTGGTTGCACTCGTCCCGATGCGTGAGCATCCAGCGCATCGCGTCGGCAAACTCTGGAGCCTCATTACGCTCCACCAGAAGACCGTCTTCTCCATGATGCACGACTTCCGGCACGCCTCCGCTGCGAGTGCCGATTACCGGTCGCCCGCACGCCATCGATTCCAGGAACACGAGGCCCAGGCCCTCCGGCCGGCGGCTCGCCATGACGAAGAATTGCGCGCCCTTGTACAGCTCCCAGAGTGTGGCGCGCGGGATAGCTCCGGTCAGTTCCACCCGTTGGTCGATTCGAAGCTCGGTCGCCAGCGCTGTCAGGCGGGCGCGATCAGGTCCCTCCCCTGCGATAACGAGGTCAAGCTCCGGGTGCGACGAGCAAATCGCGGCGAAGGCCTCGATCACCACATCCAGCGCCTTGGATGAAAGTTGAAGACGTGACGCCGTCAGTATGTATGGGCGCGCGCGGGCAACGGCCACACTTTGCGCCGCTCGGGCGCAATCCACTCCTCCTCGGATGACTTGCGCAGTGGCGATCGGCGGGTAAAACCTCGCCAGGCCGTCGCGCACCGATTCGCTCAGCGCGCACAGGACGGCCGCCCCCTTGAGCGCTTTGAGCGCAGCCGGGTCGGACCAATCGCCGCCATAACAATCCGCAAGTGTCTGCACCAGCGGCACGCCCGCGAGTCTGGCGCCTTCGCTAATCGCGGGTAGTTTGTTCCACTGATTCACGTGCGAATGCACTACATCGGGCCGCACGCGCCCGATGAGCGCGCCCAATTCACGTCCGCGCCCCCAGCGCAAAAGCCGCTCTGGATGGCGGAGCGACGCCCGCTTGGTTGCGGGTATCCGCAAGGTGTGAACCGGGATTCGGCTTAGCGGCTCGCGCTCCGTTCCTGAAACGCCAAAATAGGTGCAGGCTACCTCGACCTGATGCCCTGCCAGGAGCATCTCGCTCGCGAGGTTATCGACGAACTCGGCGATTCCGCCGATGAACCGAAACTGCGTGCATAGCAAGAGGATTCGCATGGCATTAGCGTGCGCGCCCCGACCTCCCTGATCCGTGGAATCGTATCAGAGCGCGGTGACGGCGTAACCTCATGAGCAATGAAATCGGGCAGTCTCCGTTGACGTCCGCTATTTGAAGATTGGGTCGCGAAGATCGTCAAGGCTGGTCGCGCGCGCAACAGACGTCGATGCCTCTCGCTTGTCGCTGTGGCCGGCTTGCGGCGCGCGCGGTTTCTTCCATGCGGAAAGATCGATCGTCAGCAATTCCTCCAGCGCCTCGACTTCGGGGAGGTAACGCTTGCGCAGGCGCTCGTCCTGCTCGGGCGTCAGCCGGCCGAACGGCTCCCCGCGACCGTGGCAGAAATCCCATACTCCCCAGCGGTCCAGAAAATTTATCGCGCCGTACGCCTGCCGGACCTTGAACCAGTACATCACGCGCGTCGCGCGGCGCGCGAGTCTGCGATACTTTGGCGCGCGATCGAACGAATGCACATCGTCACCGATTTCGGGCCGCGCGGAAAGTGCAATCCGCTCGATGCCCATGAAATCGGTCACCTGATCCAGATACGACTGCGGCTGCGTTCGCAATTCGTCATACATGGTGATCAGCACGTTCTCGCGGCCGAAGGTCTCGAACCATTTGCGCAGATGGAAGGCGTAGCGGTTCCCGCCGGCCAGATTTGGCCGGGACTTCAGCACGTCTTCGAACGATCCGCGCGCCCAGGCGTAGTGCGCAAGCAGCTTGTAGGCCGAAAACGTATGCTCGACGGGATCGCGCAGCGTGGTGATCACCCGACAGTTCGCAATGTGGACCTTGATCCGGTCGGGGGCAAGCGGATCGAAGAGGTAGGGACAGATCTCGACGATCAGTCGCTCGCCGGTTGCGTAGCGAAAATGCCGCGCGTACCAGTCGATGCCCTTGTCATAGTAGTTGCTGAAAAACTGGGTCTCCTTGACCCCGTAGGGCAGATCGACATGGCCTTCGAGCACGCGATGCAGCCAGGTCGTGCCGGTGCGTCCGGGGCCGGCGCCGATGATCTCAGGGAGCCGCCGCAGGCGTGAGCTTTGTCTTGAGCGTGATATACGGTTCAAGGATTGCGGCCTGGCGATGTCTTTCCGGACCTGCTCCGGCGCGGGCATCGCGGCGATGACAGTCAAGCTAACATCGCCAATATTTCATATCAATGAGGTGGCCACCGCCACCACAGGTCGACAGTTGGTCGCTGACCAGCCTGCGGCAGCGGTTGGTGAAAACCGGCGGACGGTTGGTCAAGCACGCCCGCTACTACTGGTTGCTGCTGGGGGAAGGCCATCTGACGCGGCCGCTGTTTGCCGGCATGCTGCGGAAGATCGCGGCGCTGCCGTCGCCAGCGGGATGAGGCGCGGCGCAGAGGGAAGCGAATTTCGATGACACCGCTGGGGCGAAGGGAAAAGTGTTTGCGGAACCGTTCGGGGAAAGGGCATCTCCGGGCGTTGCGTGCCCGCCAGATGCGAAACTGGCCCCTGCCGGTGCCGCTGGAAAGGCCGTGGACCAAACCCAGGCTAAAACGTTGCCGAGCGAGGCTGTTTGGTCTATATCGCGAGTTGGAATCGGAGCGTAAAAACGGAAATCCCGGCTAAATGGTCACAGCTCTGCTTCTAATCATCGCGTCCTATGTAATCGGAGGTCTGCCCTTCGGCGTATGGGTGGCCGCCGCTCGCGGCATAGACATCCGCAAGATGGGCTCGGGTTCTACCGGTGCCACCAATGTCTATCGCTGCGTCGGCAAAAAAGAAGGCATCCTGGTGATGATCCTCGACGCGCTCAAGGGCTACATTCCCGTGACCATTGCCATTGCCCTCGATCATGGATCGATGACTTTGACCCTGCCTCTGGGCTCTGTAAACTTCGTCCTGGCCGACATCGTGCCCTGCGTCGTCGGCGCCATGACAATGATCGGTCACAGCAAAAGTGTCTTTTTAAACTTTGGCGGAGGCAAGAGTGCTGCCACCGGACTTGGTACCATCATCGCTTTAAATCCGGCCGTCGGCGGACTGCTTTTTGTCATCTTTTTGTTGACGATAAAAGTGATAAAGATTGTCTCGGTCGCATCGATGACCGCTGGCGTAGCGGATGTCATACTGATGGCCCTCTTCAAAGCGCCACCTACTTTTATAGGTTATGCTGCTTTTGGCGGACTGCTGGTAATCATGAGGCACAAGTCCAACATTCAACGTCTGATGAACGGCACCGAGCCGCGTATCGGCGAGAAATCAAAGGCCTCTCCCACCGAGGCGGAAGTTAAAGCAATTGTCGATCGGGTAGAACCCGATTAAGACGTTAGCAGGGGCTGCGCCCGCCAGCGGCGGGCGGCCTTAACATTGGGTGCAGGGGTCCACCCCTGCCCGTTGTCACGGCTGGCCAGTATTAAGAAACCGCGCGCCCATGATCCCCGACCAATCACCTTCCCCTAACCCCTTCTAACAGGGCGAAGCCCGCATCTTCTCCTTTCACTTTTCACCGGGTGCAGGGGTCACCCTGCCATCGCTTAGTCGCGTAAAGATGCGCTGCGCAGATTTTCGCGTCTTCTCACTGCGGGTGCAGGGGCCGTAGCCCCTGCCGCCCACCGCGCAGGTGATTCTTCCTTCATGCCGCCGCCAGCGGCGGGCAGCCTTAATACTGGGTGCAGGGCTCAGCCCTGCTCACCCCCGCCATCGCGTAGTCGCGTAAAGATGCGCTGCGCAGATTTTCGCGTCCTCTCACTGCGGGTGCAGGGGCCGCAGCCCCTGCCGCCCACCGCGCAGGTGATTCTTCCTTCATGCCGCCGCCAGCGGCGGGCGGCCTTAATACTGGGCGCAGGGCTCAGCCCTGCTCACCCCC
>Ga0116215_1000239_pt1 | contig 44235 bp, 37 predicted proteins | sample Sb_taG_7_FD_89698 | JGI IMG/M metagenome (GOLD analysis project Ga0116215, IMG submission 89698) | Peat soil microbial communities from Weissenstadt, Germany - Sb_50d_2_FS metaG | ecosystem: Environmental > Terrestrial > Soil > Wetlands > Peat | place: Germany: Weissenstadt | collected 2010-09-21
ATTCGCGGATTCCGGCGCGGAAGCTCATTGAAGACCTGGCTCTATCGAATTTCCGTGCGCGAGGCGCTGAATCACCGGCGCTGGTGCTGGCGGCATCACCGGCAGCAAATTTCAATCGATGATGATTCGAACGGAACTGCTGCTGCGCTGGAGCTCGAGGATCTGGATGCGACGCCGTACGACCGGCTGGCGACGCGCGAGACGCAGTCGGCGGTGCGCAAGGCGCTGGCGCAAGTGCCGGACGTGTTCCGCGGTGCGGTGATTTTGCGGGATCTCGAAGGATTGTCTTACGAAGAAGTGGCGGAAATTCTTGAGATATCGGTGGGAACGGTGAAGTCGCGGATTCTGAGAGGGCGGAGGGCGCTGCGCGAGATTCTCGATCCGTTGCTCCGTGGCGAACGGGTTGGCAACGATGAGGCGCCCGAAATATCCGGCGTCGAGCGCGCGGCCGCCGCGAGCATGCCGGATGGTGCCCATTCAAGTTTGACGCCGGCGAACGCGCTGACATTTGAAGGGCTGCCGAATCTGGCGGCGCAGCGGAATCGGGGAGGCGCGCGATGAATTGCCGTCAGGCTAGCCGGCGCCTTCCGGGATATGTGGATGGAGCGTTGTATACGCGCGACCGCGCGCAACTGCGCGAGCATTTGAATTCTTGCGCGGTGTGCCGCGAGCAGCTGGAGCGCTACCGGCGTCTGGCGCGGTGCCTGGCGAATGTGGAAGCTGCCGCGCCTCCCGAAGATCTTGCCATGAGAATACGGCTTGCCGCCGTGCACGCGCGGACGCGCGAGCCGTGGCTGCGGCGCTTGGTGCAGCGAGCCGCGATTATTTCGGAAAACATTCTTGAGCCGCTTGCTCTGCCTGCGACCGGGGGCGTGCTGACGGCCATCTTTGCGTTTTTGTTTGTGGTGCAGGGCATCCTGGTGGGAGTTCCAGTAGCCGGCGCCAACGATTGGCCGGGGAATTTGATTCAGCCGGCGCGGCTGGAAAGCCTTGCGCCGTTTCCGGTGGCGGGAATTGCGGACAGCGGAGAAACGCCGGATGCCGGCCTGCTGATCGTGGACGCGACCTTGAACGAGCTGGGCCAGGTGGTGAGCTACAACATTTTGGCCGGGCCGAATGATGCGGCGGTGCGCCACCAGTTGGATCAGGTGCTTCTATTTTCGCGTTTTCGCCCCCAGATTAGTTTCGGACGGCCGATGCCGGGCGGGCGCGTGATTTTGAATTTCAGCGAAGTGCGCGTGCGTGGCTGAAGATTTCGCGGCGACGAAGAATCAGCAACTAGCGTACAATCTCACGAAGAACAGATTCCTCAATTCGTTCGGGACGACAACTCGCAGGTCTTTTCCGCAGATTAATCGTACGTCAGCGCAACCATCAATTCTCCGGGCTGCATTCTTGACTCAGTGTGAGTGAGTGGATAGAGTTTGTGTGGCTGAGTTCGGCGAGGGTTGTCCGCAGAACGGGTCCCAGCCCAGCTTCAGGAATCCCCCGCCAAGGTGCGTCAGGATTGGCAGCCCAGAAGGAGCAGGAAAATCCGCAGGCTACGTCCTAGAACCCTGCTGAGTTGGGCGGCAGCGGCTTCCCTCGCGATGGTGTTCGTGTCTCCGGTGGCGAGCGCGCCGCAATCGGCTGCAGCGGGCGGCGTTTCGGTGGAGAACAGCGCGCAACTTTTCTCCGTGATGTGCGCGCTGGATGCCGCGGGTCTCGAGGTCAATCCCAGCGTGTCGTCGAACGCCGGAGATTGGGCGGCGCTGCATGACCGCTTGCGGCACATGCAGGGCCCGGCGACAGAGGCGCTGCGGCAATTCTATCGCGAGCACGCTCTGGCCGACCCGGGCGAGACGATGTCGCGCTTCATTTCCTTCGCATTGGTGGTTGGCCTGCCTCCCAATTTCACTTATCAGATTGACCACGACGTGCTGCCACCCGACGTATTGAGCATCGAGAACTTCGATCAAATCCTCCGCAATTTTTACAAGGAAGCGCAATTGTCGGCGGAGTGGGCGCGAATGTCGAAGGACTACGATCGCGAAGTGGGGCGTTACGAAAGCCCCGTGCGCCGGACGACCTTTCTCACCGCTGCGTATCTTCGCGAAGTTCAACGCCAATCGAACGGCCGCGAGTTTACAGTTGTGGTCGAGCCGCTCGCCGGCAACCGCCTGAATTTTCGAACCTATCAGGATCACTACTCGATTGTGGTGGGATCGGGCGCAGAGCTTCCTATCGACGATATCCGCCACGCCTACATACATTTCTTGGTCGATCCGATGGTTCTTCGGTCGCGCAAGGAATTGGACGCTAAGAGCGCTCTTCTGGGTATTGCGGCGAAGGCGCCGCTATTGCCCCGTGCTTACCGGGAGGATTTCTTCGGCTTATTTGACGAGTGCTTCGTAAAGGCTGTGGAATTGAGATTGAACCGGATTTCCGCGGCGGACCTTGAAAGCGCGCTGGCCGAAGACGACGGGGAAGGGCTTATTCTGGTGCGGCCGCTGGTGGCGCAATTGAAGTTATTCGAGAAAGACGGTCCGGCCATGCAGTATTATTTCCCGGACATCGTCAAGAATCTGGACGTTGACGCGGAAAAGCAGCGGCTGCAAAACGTGAAGTTTGCAACTGCGGAGTCCGCGAAGCCGAAAGCAGACGAGAAGGCAGCGGCGCCGGCCGAGTCGTCACTCGATCACGATCTTGCGGAAGGCGATCGCCAGATTGCATTGAAGAATGGCACCGCGGCGGAGGCAATCTTCACGGCGGTTCTTGCGAGCCATCCGGACTTGCCGCGGGCGCAGTATGGACTGGCGATCGCGTCGATCCTGCAGGGAAAGGGAGATCGAGCTCAGGAGCTGTTCGAAAAAGTGGTGGCGAACGCGAAGCGCGGTACGGCCGTCGAGCCGTCGATCCTGGCATGGTCGTACGTTTACCTTGGACGGATACTCGATATGCAAGGCGACCGGGATATGGCGCTGACGGAGTATAGTGCTGCGCTCGCCATTGCGGATGCACCCGATACGGCTCGCGCGGCCGCGCAGCGCGGGCAGACTTCGCCCTATAATCCGTCCGGGGGCGGAGGAGGCTCGGGCGAAGCCAAGCCGCCGTCGCAGCCATGAGGGATTCGTGATTTGTACGATGGGAACTTCGAAGTAGACTTTCGATCGAAGGGGGAAACCATGAAGAGTTCGAGGAAGCTGGGGATTGCGGCCGCGATTTGGGGACTCGTGGTTGGACTGAATTTCGCGAGTCCGGTGTTCGCGCAGGGACATGGCGGAGGAGGTGGTGGGAGTGCAGGGTCTCCGGGGGCCAACGCGCCGAGCGGAGGCAAGAACGAAACCACGCCGGATATGGGGCCGATTCAACCAGGCGTCCCGGGGCTCGGCGATGTTGCCAAGACCGATCCGGCGGAAGAAACAGACTACAAGGCCCTCGCGGCGGTGAAGGCGACGGACTACGATCAGCAAATCACGCTCGGCGAATCATTCGTGCACAAATGGGTGGAGAGCAAATACAGAGAGTCCGTGTACGCCGAGCTGATGCATGCCTATTTCCAGAAGCAGGACTTTGCGAAGATGTATGAGAATGGGGACAAAGCGCTGGCTTTGAATCCCGATGATGTATCGGTGCTGGTGCAGCTGGGATGGGTTACGCCGCACAATTACGATCCAAACGACATAGACGCGGCGAAGAAGCTGCAAAAAGCCGAGGAGGAACTGAAGCACGGGCTCGAAGTGCTGGATAAGATGGCGAAGCCAGCGGCAATGACCGACGACGTTTTCGCGAAGTCGAAGGCCAGCGCGACGGAGCAAGCGCACAGCGGCTTGGGCCTCGTCTATTTCCGCGAGCAGAAGCCGACGGAGTCAGCGGCGGAATTGGAGTTGAGCACAAAGGGAACGATGCCGGATCCGGCCGATTTGTACGTTCTTGGGCGAGATTACGAGGCGCTGAAGAAATTTGGCGACGCTTCTACTGCGTACTCGAAGTGCGCCGAAATCAGCGGACCGCTGCAGACGCGGTGTAAGCAGCGCGCCGATCAGACTAAACAGCAGGCCGCCGCGCAGCCGGCCGCCAAGCCGTAAGCAGATATCGGAGTGAGCAAGGAACTCGGGACGGCCTCGAAAACGGGGGAGAAGCTCGCCCGCTTGGAAGAAACGCTGGGGTATCAGTTCGGGCGGCCCGAGTTGCTGGAGCTGGCGTTGACGCACCGTTCGGCGAGGCAGCGGGATTTGGATGCGCCCGCGGAGGATAACGAGCGGCTGGAGTTCTTCGGCGATAGAGTGCTGGGCCTGATCGCCAGCGAATACCTGGTGCAAACTTACCCGGATTGGGACGCGGGCAAGCTATCGAAGGCTCATTCGCGGCTTGTGAGCGGGGCCGCGGTGCGCTCGGCGGCGCAAGCGCTGGACCTGGGCCGCTATCTGCGATTGGGCCGCGGCGAGGAAATGACGGGAGGGCGCGAGAAGCAGAGCCTGCTCGCCGATGCTTATGAGGCGGTGATCGCGGCGATCTATTTGGATGGCGGAATCGAAGCGGCGAGGTCTTTCATTCGCCGCTCGCTGCTCGATCCTGCCATTCTTCATTCCGACCAGCCTTTGCATCTCTCCGATTACAAGTCCGCACTGCAGGAATGGGTACAGCAGCACGCGCGAGGGCGAGTGGAGTATCGCATCGAGCGCGAGAGCGGGCCCGACCATCGCAAATTGTTTGAAGTCGAGGCGTGGTTGAACGGCGAGCGATTAGCGGCCTCCGAAGGACGGAGCAAGAAGGAAGCCGAACAATCTGCCGCGAGGCAGGCGCTCGCCAGCTTATTGGCTACGAGCAATCGGAAGTGAGCGGCGCGATGCCTTCGGATGTGCAGGCGGAAAGTCCGTCCGAGGCGGCGCTGCCCTCCAGAAGCGTTCCCCAACAAACGACCTTTCGCGAGTACCTGGAATCTCTCCTGGTGACAATTTTGATCGTGCTGTATGGCACGACGTTTGTGGTGCAGACTTTCAAGATTCCTTCGCCATCGATGGAGCGGACGCTGCTCGTCGGCGACTATCTTTTGGTGAATAAATTCATTTTTGAAGGCCGCGGTGCGTGGTACGAGCACTTGCTACCGTATCGGGCAATCCGGCGCGGCGACATTATCGTGTTCAAATTTCCTTTCGATGATCATCCGCATTACGTGAAGCGCGTGATCGGGCTTCCCGGCGACCGCGTGCGCATCGTGGATGCGAAAGTTTACGTGAACGGAGCGCTGCTCAACGAGCCCTACGTGGTACACGATCCGGCTGCGGCTGATCTTTTCGGCGATGATTTTCCGCCGACGAGCCACGATTTTCTCGAGGGACGGCTGCGTCCCGAATGGGCGGCGGACATTCTGAATCACGTGGAGGAGGGAGAGCTTGTGGTGCCGCCGGACGAATACTTCGCAATGGGAGACAATCGCGACTATAGCTGGGATTGCCGCTATTGGGGGTTTGTGCGGCGCGACGCTATCATGGGCCGTCCCGTGATTATCTATTGGTCGGTGGAAGCGAATAGCGGCGATTACGCGAATGACGATTTCATCAGCGGCGTGCGGGGGATGGTGCGGACTTTGCTGCATCTTCCCAGCCGGGCGCGATGGAGCCGCATGCTACACGAAGTGCATTGATTGAGAGCCTCGTGACACCCGTTTCGATCTCGCCCGAAAGTACGCTGGAAGAACTGACACCTGCGGCGGAGCGCGCGCGGCGGCCGGTGATGTTGCGGCGATTGCGCTGGGTTGTGATTTTGCTTATTGCGTGGGTGGCGGCTCAGGTGCTCGGGTCGGCCTTAGTCCGGCACACGCGAATACGGAATATTCTCAATGCGCGTTTGGAGGCGGCGTTTGGGCGCCGCATTGAAGTTGCGCGCTATTCGCTGAATCTTTTCGGAAGGCCTGAACTTGAGGCCTCGCCGGTCGTAGTTTTTGATGATCCCCGGTTCGGCAATGAATACTTTCTGCGCGCCGATTCTTTGACGATCCGGATTCGCTGGCTCTCGCTTTTGGCCGGTCGCTTCGAGCTGGGCACGCTGTCACTGTCCCGGCCTAGCCTCAATCTGGTGCGGGCTGCGGACGGACGCTGGAATATCGAGGAATGGCTGCCGATGCCATCGGGGTTGACGGGCGCTGACGCTCCGGTCGTTGCGCGCAACACCGCGCGGCTGCGAATTCGCCGCATCGAGGTGGACTCGGGCCGGGTGAATTTCAAGCGCGGCGATGAAAAGCTCCCGTTCGCGTTCGTCGGCGTGACGGGCTCGGTGGAGCAGCAGTCGCCCGGCCGGTGGCAGGTGAACCTCGATGCAAGTCCGTCGCGCGCGGCGGTAGTGCTGCAACAGGCCGGCACGTTGCACGTGGAAGGGCAGCTCGGAGGCACTTCTTCCCGGCTGCGGCCTGCTGACCTCACGATGCAGTGGCAGAACGCGGCTGTGGCGGACGCATTGCGGCTCATCGGGGGCTACGATCACGGAATTCGTGGATCTCTTTCGATGACGCTTGATGCGCACACGCTCGGGCCGACCTGGACTCTTGGAGGGCGCGCGGAAATCCGGCGTCTGCATCGGTGGGATTTGCCACTGCGTGGGGATAATCCCGCGTTGAACCTGCAAGTTCGCGCCGATTGGCTGCCTGAGAGTTCAGAGATTGATTTCGCGGATGCGTCGCTGGATTCGCCGCGCTCGAGCGTGCGGGGAACGGGGATCGTCACGTGGGATCCGGCGCGGACGGGGATAGATGCCGGCGAGCGGCCCGCGTTTGTGATCACTTCGCCGGGAATTGAAATGGAGGATCTCCTCGCGTGGATTCGCGCGTTCCATCCCAATGTCTCCGAAGCGCTGGAGTTGCGGGGTCGAGTCGGCGCGAGAGTTACTTTGGCCGGATGGCCGTTGCGTCCTGTCGGCGGTTCACTTCATACCGCGGGCCTTTCGCTGGAAGGCGGCAGCCTTCGGTCGGCGATGCGAACGGGGCCGGGCTCGATTGATTTCGACCGGGAATTCGCGCGACTTTCGCCAGTCAAAATCGACTTGGGGGGCGAAGATGGTGTCCTGCAATTTAGCGGGTTCGGGGAAGAGCGCGATCCGATCGCACTTTCCGGAAGGCTCACCGGACGGACGACTAAACTCGAGGATGTAACGGACGCGATTTCAGCGTTGGGATCGAAGTTGTCCGGGGATTGGAGCGTCCAGGGGCCTGCGAGCTTCGATCTCATGTGGAATAGTTCAGCCGGAACTCAGCCGGCGCAAATATTCGGCGAGATTGGGCTGGAGGGCGACGAGGTTCGGGCGGCGTTCCTGAACCATCCCATCTCACAAGTGCGTGGAGCCTTGAATCTCATCGGGAGTGCGGAAGAACTCACTATCAATTCTGCGGAGGCCTTTGGCGGCCGATGGAGCGGCACACTTACATTGTCACCGCTCGCTGGAGACACTCGATTCTCGCTGAGAACGGATCGGCTCAACGCTGAAGATTTGGATCGCTGGCTCAATCCGCGCTGGCGCCAGGGATTTCTGGGAAGCGTGCTTCCGTTCCTCAGCTCGAACGGCCCGGAGAAGATTCCTTCCACCTTGCGCGCTTCCGGACGCCTGAGCGTGGACGATTTTGCGTTTTCGCGATTTGTAATGGAGCATCTGAGCGGCAACTTGGAGCTGGACCAGCGGCAGATTGATTTTCAGGACGTGGAGGCTGATTTCAGCGGCGGGAAAGTCACCGGCAGCCTGAAGGCTGATCTTCGCGGGTTGCCCGCTTACAACGTTAGCGCGCGCCTGGCAGGAATCAATCTCGCATCATTGACAGCGGGATCTCCGACGCTGGCGCGGCAATTTTCAGGAATCGCATCGGGCGAGATTGATGCCGAAATGCACGGCGTCGGGCGGGATGCGCTGGTCGCGTCATTGGGGTGCCGCGGGCGCGCGACTATCCAGCCGGCATCGCTTCAAGGATTCGATCTAGTCGAGTCTTTGCGGGCGGGCGCACGGCGCGGTGGAACGAGCTCGTTTTCAGAAGTGAGCGGCACCTTCTCTTGCCGCGACGAACAGATACAGATGTCCGGCGTGCGGCTTCGTAGCGGCGACGTCTCGATCGGCGCATCAGGCACGGTTGATTTTGCCCGGAATGCCGACATTCACCTTCAGTGGCTGCCACGCGCGAGAAACCAGGTCCGCGCCGAAGGCGATTCTCCCGCCGATGCGGCCGCGTATTTTCTTCGCGGCCCTCTTTTCTCGCCTCGCATCGAGCGTGCAGAAACAACCCCGCGCGAGTGAAACGGAATCTCACAACATTCGGCTGCTCTATTGCAGAATCACTTTGGAGCAAGTTTCAGCGAGAAATGGCTGCGAATCCGTCGAGAAAACTGAATAGGAAGCATGCGAGCCGGCGCTACCTTACCGCTGCGCTTGCGATCACTTGTTCAGCGGGCATATTTGGGTTTATGCCCGGCGCCGATCATGACCGGGTGCGGCTTTCACCGCGATTTGCCGTCGGGCAGATTCTGGATTATCAGATCGAGATGAGAAATGTGACGAAGGGACGCGCGACGGGTCTCGTCGAAGATCCGGAGGCGGCGTCGCAGCTTTCGCAGTCAACGACGCTCGTGGTGCGTCTTGAGGTGCTGCACTTAGAGTCCTCTGCGGGGAGCGACATTCCCAAAGTGCGAATTCGTGCCACTTGCCAGAGAGCGGTAGTTACGAATGAGTCTGACGCCTACGATGCTCAGGCTGAGGCGATGGCCGATCAATATCGCAAGCTCGAGGGCCATTCGCTCGAATTTGGCCTCGACCCCGAAGGACATGTCTCGGAGGTCACGGGGCTCGAAGGTGTGTTGCAGGATCCATCGGCGCTGGCGAGTGTTCGCGGATGGCTCGCGAATATTTCTGCCGGCGCGCGATTTCCGAAGAAGGGAATCGTCATCGGCGAGAAGTGGCATTCGGAAGAACCGGTTCCCGGTGCACCGCTTCGAGAGACAGTGTGGCGCGCAGAGTCTACCTATCTTCGAAACGAACAGTGCCGGGCCGCGGGCGGCCAGGCTGGGAGCGCGACCGGCGAGTCGACGTCGCCGCGCACTGACCCGGCGGAGGCCTCGGAACAGGGCGAGAACTGCGCCGTCATTCTGACGCAATTCAAGATTCTCCAGGCGAATCCACACGGCGATCTGACTCCGGCGGACTACCTTCACAATGGTCTTCGGACTTCGGGGGTCTGGACTGGCTCGGGCGAGAGCATGAATTTTGTTTCATTGCATACGGGCTTCGTCGTCAGCGCCACTCAAACCGTCGATCAGGACTTGAATTTTACGATCGCGAGCGCTAGTTCGAGTTCGCGGCTGAACTACACTGGAAACGTGAAGAGCCAGTCACAGATAACCCTGCTGCCGTCCGCGATCAAGAATTAGACTCCCGGCTTTGGTTGACCTCCGATTTGGCACCCGTTTTCATCTCGCCACGCGATTTGACCGCTGCGGTATAATGGACGGCTTGGCATAATGCGTTTCTAAACGTCGGGAGTGACTGTGGGCACGGACTTCAAGCTTTCAAGCGACTACGAGCCGCGCGGCGATCAGCCCCAGGCTATCTCACAGCTTACGGAGGGGATCTCTTCCGGCGACAAGCACCAGGTGCTGTTGGGCGTCACTGGCTCGGGCAAGACATTTACGATGGCCAAAGTCATCGCGCAGATGAATCGCCCGGCGCTCGTGCTAGCGCACAATAAGACGCTGGCCGCCCAGCTCTACCACGAGTTCAAGTCGTTCTTTCCGCAGAACGCCGTCGAGTATTTCGTGAGCTACTACGATTATTACCAGCCCGAGGCTTACGTACCGTCGAGCGACGTTTACATTGAAAAAGAGGCCACCACGAATGAGGAGCTCGACAAGCTGCGCATGAGCGCCACGCGCTCTCTGTTCGAGCGCCGCGATGTGGTGATCGTCGCTTCCGTCTCCTGTATTTATGGTCTCGGATCGCCCGAAGCCTACTACGGCATGCTCGTGATGCTCGAGAAAGGCCAGTCGATCGCGCGCGAAGCGATGCTTCGCAAGTTTGTGGACATTCAGTATGACCGTTCCGAAGACTTGCGCCGCGGCACGTTCCGCGTTCGTGGCGATATTATCGAGATCCACCCACCCTACGAGGATTCAGCCGTACGTATCGAGCTTTGGGGCAGCCAGATCGAGGCCATCCGCCGGATCGATCCACTGACGGGCGAAATCGTGTCGCGCGAATCGGATATCACGCGCATGCCGATTTACCCGAAGACGCACTACGTTCTGCCCGCCGAGCAAAAAGAGCGCGCGATCCAAACAATTCTCGAAGAGCTCGAGTGGTGGCAGGGCGAACTTGAACGAAAGGGAAGAATCGTCGAGTCGCAGCGGGTGCAGCAGCGCACTCACTTCGACATCGAGATGATGCGCACGATCGGCTATTGCCACGGCATCGAGAACTACTCGCGCCATTTGTCGGGCCGGCTGCCCGGCGAGGCACCGCCAACGCTGCTCGATTACGTGCCTTCGGATTACCTGCTGTTCGTCGATGAGTCGCACCAGACGATTCCCCAGGTGCGTGGCATGTTCCACGGCGATCGCGCACGAAAGCAAACGCTGGTGGACTACGGCTTCCGGCTCCCATCGGCGCTCGACAACCGGCCGCTGACGTTCGAGGAATTCGAGCATCGCATCAATCAGGCCATCTATGTCTCAGCTACGCCGGGGCCCTACGAGTTAACGAAGGCGGGCGGAGTGATCGCGGAGCAAGTGATTCGGCCAACGGGGTTGGTGGATCCTGAAGTCGAAGTGCGACCGGTCAAGGGCCAAGTGGACGATCTGCTCGAGCAGATTCGCGCGCGCGCTGAGAAAAACCAGCGGGTGCTGGTTACGACGCTGACGAAACGCATGTCGGAAGACCTGGCCGAATACTTTACGGAAGTGGGCGTGCGCTGCCGGTATTTGCATTCGGAGATCGAAACGCTCGAGCGGGTAAAAATCTTGCGGGATCTGCGACGCGGAGAATTCGATGTGCTGATTGGAATCAACCTGCTGCGCGAAGGCCTCGATCTTCCCGAAGTTTCGCTTGTGGCAATACTGGACGCCGATAAAGAAGGCTATTTGCGTAGCGCGACTTCTTTGGTGCAGACGATCGGGCGCTGCGCACGTCATCTCGAAGCGCGAGCGATTCTCTATGCCGACAGGATGACGGATTCCATGCGCATCGCCATTGGCGAGACGAATCGTCGCCGCGCCAAGCAGCAGGCTTACAACGTGGAGCACAACATCACGCCCGAATCGATCATCAAGAGCGTGGATATGCAATTGGCGAGGATTGTGGAGGCGGATTATCTGACTGTGTCGGCGGATGATGTGGCGGTTGACGCTCTCGCCAGCGAAGAAGATCTGCGCCGTGCGATCGAGCAGCTCGAAGGGCAAATGCGCGAGGCCGCGAAGAAATTCGAGTTCGAGCGGGCCGCGTCTCTACGCGATCGCGTTCGAGCGCTTCGCCAGCGCGATTTCACGGCCATCTTCAGCGCGTCGCCGATAGAAATTGAACCTGCCGGCTCTGAGGGCGGCCCGAAACCGCCAAGCGCTGCCTCTACCGCGGCGGTTGGCGACGAAGCAGTGGCGCCGCCCACGCCTGCTCCGAAGGCCGCCAAGCGCGCGAGGAAGTAGCGCGCGTCACGCCTCAGACCATCCCTTTGCGCAGCTCGCGAAGCGGATAAAAAGTCCCGCGCCATACGATGCCGCCGCGCCAGAGCGTGCCAATCATCGCGCGCAAGCTCATGTAGATGAATACGGCGGCGCCGATCGGGTGAGTGAGTCCGTAGAGCGCGGGTTCATTAGTGTCCTGAACGAACCGCCCTTCGATTAACACCGCGACGGCACATGCGACTGCGCAGGCAGCGCGCGCCCCTCCCGCCGTAAACCACACGGCGATGAACGGCAAGATGCTCAGCACGAACACGCCGGAAATTGACAGCAGCACATTCCAGACGCTGAAACCGTATCCGGCGAATATGTTTTTCATCAGCCCTCGAACCACGTTGAGGAATCCATCGTGCCAGCGAATCTGGACGTATTGCTGGCTGGTTGCGAGGCCGGAGCGAAATCCTCCCAGCTTGATCAATTTCGCGAGCTTGATGTCGTCGACGACTTCCAAGGCGAGCTTGCGATGCATTCCGATCGCTTCATAGACGGAACGTCGCACAAGTTGAAAGGCGCCGACTCCGAAATAGGTTTTGCTCTTGGGATCGCTGACTCTCCACGGCTGGAAGCCGAGCGCAAATCCCAAACCGAGATATGCGACGGTGGTAACTTCCCAGAACCCGCGTAGCTCGAGCGCCGCGAGCAGAGTCAGATGATCCCATTTCTTATCAATCGCCAGAGCGAGCGTGCGGCGGAGCAAATCGGGCGAATACCGGACGTCGGCATCCGTGAACACCAGCCACTCACCGGAGGCGCGCTCGTAAGCCGTTTGCAGGGCGTGCGGCTTTCCAAGCCAGCCCGCGGGCAAGTCCGTGACGTGAACGACTTTCAGTCGGGCATCGCGCCGCGCGAGATCATCCAGGATCTTTCCCGTAGCGTCTTGCGAGCGATCGTTCACCGCGATGATTTCGAAATCCGGATAATCGAGGGCCAGCCACGACTCGACCGCCGCGGGCATTTTTTCCGCTTCGTCGCGAGCGCCAACCAGAATTGAGACGCGGGGGAGATTTTCGCTACTCGCCGGCGTTACATCAGAAAGGCGCGGAACGCTAGCCATGCCGCGCCATGCGCGAATGCCTTGAATGAGCCAGCCGAGAGCGATGAAACTGAAGAATACGGTTGCGAAAGTGTGCAAGCTGAATAATTTCCTGAGCGGCGGACAGCCGAACCAGCTATCCTATCATGCGCGATGGCGTTGACTGTGGCGATTGTGGGCGGCGGGCGCGTGGGATGCGGTCTTGGTCGCCGCATGAGGGAGTTGGGCTGGCGGATTGGCGCGGTCGTGACGCGCTCGCGTGCGACGGCGCGCCGGGCCGCGCTCGCGATCGGCGGGGGCGTCGCTCATGGCGGACTCACGCGCCAGGCGGTAGGCGCCGATCTCATTCTCATCGCCACGCCCGACGATGCAATCGAGAATGTGGCGCGCGATTTGGCGGGGATTGGCGGCAGTGAATGGCGCGGGAAAATCGTTTTGCACACGAGCGGGGCGCTTGATCGAACTGCACTCGGGGCGCTGGCCGAACTGGGCGCGTCGACCGGCTCGATTCATCCGCTGCAGACGTTTAGCGGTCGGGGCGTTCCCGAGCTGGACGGCGTCGTTTTCGCAATCGAAGGCGACCGACGCGCGCTGCGGACGGCACGAAATATCGCGCGATCGCTCGGCGGCGTTCCAGTGGTGGTTGAAGGGGCGCACAAAGCGGCGTATCACGCCGCGGGCGCGATGGTCGCGGGGCAGGGACTGGCTCTCGTCGAGGCAGCCACGCGCATCCTGATGAAATCGGGATTCACGCGGCGGCAGGCAGTCCAGGCGCTGCTGCCGTTGATGCGGCAGATGCTTTCGAATTTCGAGCGGCACGGGCCGCGCGTGGCGTGGACAGGACCTCATTCGCGCGGCGATTACGCGACGATCAGGCGGCACCGTGATGCGCTCACGAAATTCCCGCGCGAATATGGCGCTGCCTATCGCGCTTTGACACTGCTCGCGGGCCGCGTGCTGGCCGCAAATGCGGCCGCTGCAGAAAAAGCACTCGAGCGCGCATCGAAGGATACTTAAAGACGGAATTAACAAGGACGAGATTTTCAAGGAGGAAGAGTTTGAGCCCGCTTCGGATACCTGTGGAGACCTCGACGCTGTCGAACGGCCTCCGAGTAGTGGTTTCGCCCGATCATTCGGCGCCAGTAGCTACCGTCGGCGTTTACTATCAGATCGGATTTCGCCTTGAACCTCGCGGACGCAGCGGCTTTGCGCATCTTTTCGAGCACATGATGTTTCAAGGCTCGGAGAATGCCGGAAAGATGGAGCACATCAAGTTGATCAATGCTTCAGGCGGTTTGCTGAACGGCTCGACCTATCACGACATTACGAATTATTTCGAAGCGGTGCCGTCGAATGCGCTCGAGCGGGTACTCTGGCTCGAGGCTGATCGGATGCGCGCGCTCAAAGTGGACGATGAGAATCTGCGGAATCAGCGGGACGTCGTGAAAGAGGAAGTGCGCGTAAACGTTTTGAATCAGCCTTACGGTGGATTCCCGTGGCTTGATTTGCCGCCCGTCGCGTTTCGCAATTGGCCGAACGCTCACAATTTCTACGGCGATTTCGCCGATCTCGATGCCGCGAATCTGGACGATGTGCGATCCTTTTTCCATACTTACTATGCGCCGAATAATGCGGTGCTGTTGATTCTCGGCGATGTCGAGCCGGGAGAATCCTTCGCACTGGCGAAACGCTATTTCGAGAGCATCCCGGCGGGGCCGATTCCGCCGCACGTGGATGCAGTCGAGCCGCTCCAAACCGAAGAGCGGCGCGGCGAGGTTCCCGAGAAATTTGGCCCGCTGCCCGCCATGGCCATCGGCTATCGCGCGCCCGCGCGCGGCACGCCGGATTGGTTCGCCGCGGGAATTCTCGATCGCATGCTGCATGGAGGACGCGCTGGCCGCGTTTACCGCCGACTGGTTCTCGAGCGCCAGATCGCCGTTGAAGTCTCCGGCGGCATCAATCATTCCTCCGGCGATCTCTTCGATTACAACGGGCCGACTCTGATGATCACGACCATTTATCACAAGCCCGAGTATTCCTCCGAACAGACAATCGCTGCCTTCGAAGAAATTATGGGAGAGATTCGCGATCGCGGCATCGACGAGGACGAACTGCGCCAAATTCAGGTGAAATTCCGCTCCGATTTTTACTCCCACCTTGAAGGCGGAATGGGCGCTCACATGCCGCGCTTCGGATTGATGCACTATCTGGCCTGCTTCACGCTGTTCGATAACGATCCGCAACTTATCAACTCGGTCCTCGACCGTTTCCTGGCGGTCACGCCGCAGCAGGTGCGCGAAATCGCCGGCAAAATGCTTGTGCCGCAGCAACGCTCCGTTCTCATCCGCCGCCCGGTGGGCAAGGGAGGCGCACAATGAGTTCCACACTTATCGAGACGCCAAAATCCGGCCCGACGAAGGCGCCGCCGCTCGGCCCGGAGCGCCCTGTCGCCTGGCCGAAACGCGCTATGCGCACGCTCGCGAATGGCATGCAGGTGGTGCTGGTCGAGACGCACTGGGTGCCGAAGATCACGGCCGAGCTCTTTTTCCGCAGCGGCAACGCGGTTACGGCGGCTCGCGCTCCGGGACTTGCCGAAATCACCGCGTCCGTTGTGCGCACGGGAACGGCCAATCGGGATAGCCAAGCCATCGAGGAAAATCTTCGCCACATGGGCGCGGATCTCGGCACCAGCGCTGGCGCCGATACCAGCGCAATCTCTATTTCTGGGCTCGCGGAATCGGCCGACGGCTTACTCGCGATGCTCGATGATCTCGCGCGCCACGCTTCGTTTCCCGCGGACGAATTTGAGCGTGTGCGCCGCCAGAAACTCGAGGAACTGCGAATCGAACGTACTACTCCCGCATTCATCGCCGCCGAACGGCTGCGGCACGTGCTTTTCGGTGCGCATCCCTACGCCATCGTTGCGCCGAGCGAATCGCAGATCGAATCGTACCGGCGGGAGCAATTGCAGGAGTATTACGACGGGCATTACGTGCCGTCCGATGCGTTGCTTGTGATCGTCGGAGATTTCAACACTCCGGCGATGTTCGAATTGATCGAGAAGACCTTCGGGCAATGGAGCGCGCCGTCGCCGGTGAAACCGTCGAATCCGGTGCCGCCTGCGCTCCACGGCCGGCAAGTTCATCTCGTGCACCTTCCCGGAAGCGTGCAGACCGATGTGCTCGTCGGCAATCGCGCCATCACCCGGCTCGATCCCGATTGGTACCGGCTGGGGCTGGCGAACTCGATTTATGGCGGCGCTTTCAATTCGCGGCTTGTCATGAACATTCGCGAGCAGAAGGGCTACACGTACAGCCCCCGCAGTGGAATCTCGGCTCTGCGCGAACACGGCTACTTCACGGTGCATGCGGCCGTGCGCAACGACGTGGTTGCGGCGACGCTCACCGAAATGTTTTACGAGATGGATCGCATGCGATCTCTTCCGGTGGGCGACGATGAACTTGCCGACGCGCGGAATTATATGACCGGCGTGTTTTCGCTCGGCGTGGCCACGCAAGACGGGATGATTGGCCAGCTGTCGACCGTCTATCTGAATCGCTTGCCGGATGATTATCTCGAGACGTATCGCGAGCGCATCCGCTCACTTACGAGCGCGGATGTGCTAGCTGCGGCGAGACGGCATTTTGATTCGGCCAACGCGCAGATCGTGATCGTAGGAGACTGCGGGCAAATCGGCGAACAGGCGGCGCTCTTCGGCGAAGTGACGCAATATGACACGCAGGGTAACGAAATGTAGCGCAAGCGCCACGCGTGAACGCAGGAAGGGTTTCTGGGCCGCGGTTTGCGTCGCGCTCGTTTTGACCAGCGGATTGCTCGCGCGTGCCCAAGCCAAGAAGCATCCTCCGGCAGAACCCCTGGACCTGAATACCGCAACCGCGGAAGAACTTCAGCAATTACCTGGCGTCGGCCCAGCAATGGCGAAAGCAATTGTGGATTTTCGCCAGAAGAGCGGGCCGTTTCGGCGCGTCGAGGAGTTGTTGGCGATTCGGGGAATTACGAAGCAGCGGCTGGAAAAGATTCGGCCTTACGTGAAGATCGTGCCGCCCGATTCGAAAAAGCCAAGCTGACGGTCCTGAAGCTTCGGTGTCTAATTAGCGCCCTTGCAACTGCCCACGCTGCGACTACCGGTCATGCGGCAGTCGTTACGTCGTCTGATGCGACTTGCGTGCCGGGCCGGCGCCCAGTGCCACTTGGTCCGCGATCTCCAATCCATAGCCTTCGAGCGCGACGACTTTTTTGGGATGGTTGGTCAGCACGCGAATCCGCTGCAGCCCGAGATCGATGAGGATTTGCGCGCCGATTCCGCTCTCACGCTGAATCAGCCGTTGCCGGTTCAAATCGCGATCGATGTCACGGCGCGAGTGCACGAGAATGGCTGGCAGCGCGCTCTCCTCGCCAGCGGAATCAATCCGGAAACCGCGTCCGGTGTGATGCAAATAAACAAAGACTCCGCGGTCCTCGCGGGCAATCTTTTCGAGCGAGCGATCGATAATCTCATTGCAATCGCAGTCTGTGGATCCGAACACGTCCCCGGTCAAGCAGTGGGAGTGCACGCGAACGAGCGGCGCCTGATCGCCCGCAAGTTCGCCGCGAACCAGGGCTACGTGCACTTCGCTATCCACGTCGCTCGAATATGCGATCATGCGGAAAGTTCCATGGCGTGTGGGCAGCACGGATTCAGCGATGCGCCGCACGTAGCGCTCATGCTGCATGCGGTAGCGAATCAGATCAGCGATGGTGAGAAGCTTCAGCCCATGCTCGCGGCAGAATTCGATAAGCTGCGGAGTGCGCGCCATCGTTCCATCGTCGTTCATGATCTCGCAGATGACACCCGCCGGATCGAGCCCCGCGATGCGCGCCAGATCGACAGACGCCTCGGTCTGTCCTGCGCGAACAAGCACGCCGCCGCGCCGCGCGCGCAGAGGGAAAATGTGTCCCGGCCGCGCGAGATCTTCGGGCCGCGTATTGATGTCGGTGGCAGCGAGAATCGTCGTCGCGCGATCGGCGGCGCTGATTCCAGTTGTAGTGCCGCGGCGCGCATCTATCGATTCGCAGAAAGGCGTACCGAAAGCTGAAGTGTTCTTCGGCGACATCATGGTGAGATGAAGAGCGTCGCAGCGCTCTTCGGTAAGTGCCAGACAAATGAGCCCGCGGCCGAACTTTGCCATGAAATTGATCGTCTCGGGCGTAACTTTCTCCGCCGCCATGGTCAAGTCGCCCTCGTTTTCGCGGTCTTCATCGTCCACGAGGACGATCATGCGGCCCTGGCGGATTTCTTCTACCGCTTCTTCGACTGTCGCGAAGCGAGCATCCTGTTCTGTCATCTCAGTGGCCCCAATATCGAAATAAATGAAAGAATATGGCGCCCATAAACCCGGCGCCAGGAATCGTGAGAACCCAGGCCCAAACGATTCGCCGCGTCACGCCCCAACGAACCGCCGAAAGGCGGCGCGATGACCCAACACCAGCAATCGCGCCGGTAATCACGTGCGTCGTGCTAACCGGTATCCCCGCGTGCGCAGTAGCAATGATCGTCAGCGCAGCCGAAGTCTCCGCCGCAAAACCGCCGAAGGGATTCAGCTTCGTAATTCTCTGGCCCATCGTTTTCACGACGCGCCACCCGCCCGCCATGGTTCCTCCGGCGATCGCGAGGTGACAACAAATAATAACCCAATACGGGACATGATAGTCCGGGAGCACGCGTCCGGCCACGAGCGCCGCGGTGATAATTCCCATGCCCTTTTGCGCGTCGCTCGTTCCATGGCCGAAGCTGAACGCTGCCGCAGAAACCAACTGCAATCTTCGGAACCACTGGTCCACGTAGCGGGGCGTCATGCGTCGCACCACCCAACTTGTCAACACCGTGACAATCGCTCCCGCGGCCATCCCGATGAACGGCGCAACGAAAATGAATATTACTGGCAGCACCCAGCCGGGCAACTGCAGCGCGCGGATTCCGGCGGCTGCGACTGCCGCGCCGCCATATCCGCCCATCAGCGCGTGCGACGAACTGCACGGAATGCCGAGCCGGATCGTTGCGTAATTCCAGATGATCGCTCCGAAGAGGCCAGCCAGTATGACGTGTTCATCCACGAACTTCAGATTCACCAGGCCGGTTCCCATGGTCTTGGCCACAGCCGTTCCGAATACAAACGCGGCGATGAAATTCCAGAACGCAGCCCAGGCAACCGCCCATGTAGGCCTTAAGACGCGCGTCGATACCACCGTCGCGATGGAACTGGCCGCGTCGTGCCATCCGTTTGTAAATTCAAAGACCAGCGTGATGAATACGATCAGGACGAGGATGCGGAAGTTATCCACGCAGCGGCTCCCTCAGGATGCTTTCCTGCGAGACATCGCAGCGTCATTCGCGCGCCTGGCGGCGGAGGCGCTCATGCGTTCTTCAGCGTGACCGTTTCGATCACGTTCGCCACGTCCTCCGATTTGTCCGCGGCGAATTCCAGCAGCTCGATAATCTCTTTCCATTTGATGATCTGGAGAGGATCTTTTTCCTGGTCGAAGAGATCGGCGATGAGTTTCCGGCTTACGCGGTCGGCTTCGTTTTCCAGGCGGTTGATCTCGATGCAGTGATCGAGGATGTGATCCTGATGTTCCAAGACGCGGATTGCCTCGACGATCTCTTTGCTGGATTTCATCACCACTCGCGCCAGGTCGGCAACGCCAGGACGGATGGTCGTCACGTGATAGGTGACCAGGCGCGTCGCGGCCGCGTCGAGCAAGTCCACCACGTCATCAATCTTGGTTGAAAGTTCGTGGATATCTTCTCGATCGAAGGGCGTAATGAAGGTTTGATTCAGCCGCGTGATGATGTCGTGCGCGATGGTATCACCGGCATGCTCGAATCGTTCTACGCGGTCTGCTCCCGCCGCCGGATTGTCGTAGTGCTCAAGCAAATCGACCATGGCCTGCGCGGCCTCATGAACATTCTCCGCCTGCCGGAGAAACATCTGGAAGAAGGTCGGGTCGCGCGGCAGAAGCTTGCTCAACAGTCCGGGCATGCCGGTAAATCCTCCGTGAGACTTTTAGGGAAGGCCAGACTATATCGGAACGACCCGGCGGACGCAAGCCGCAGAAAATGGAAAGGGCGCCTCGGCCGGAATGGCTGAGGCGCCCTTTAAGTATCTGAAGCGATTAAGGTTATCGGTCGAGCGGTCTAGTACATTCCGCCCATGCCGCCAGCGCCAGGCGCGCCTGCAGCAGCCTTCTTGTCGTCTTCCTTGATCTCCGCGACGAGCGCTTCCGTCGTAAGCATCAAGGCGGCGATGGAAGCCGCATTCTGCAGTGCCAGGCGAGTCACCTTGGCCGGATCGATTACGCCGGCCTTGACTAGATCCGTGAAGTCACCCGATTCCGCGTTGAAGCCGAAGGTATCTTCCTTCGACTCGCGGACGCGGCCAACCACCACGGCGCCTTCGTGTCCCGCATTGAACGCAATCTGCCGCATCGGCTCCTCGAGCGCCCGCTTCACGATGTTGACGCCAATGGCCTCATCATCGTGCAGCTTTAGCTTCTCGAGCGCCGCGATGCAACGCACCAGCGCCACGCCGCCGCCGGGAACGATTCCTTCCTCGACAGCCGCGCGCGTAGCATGCATGGCATCTTCGACGCGAGCCTTCTTCTCTTTCAGTTCGGTCTCGGTAGCCGCGCCGACCTTGATCACCGCGACGCCGCCCACGAGCTTGGCCAAACGCTCCTGGAGCTTCTCGCGATCGTAATCCGAGGTCGTGTCCTCGACTTGAGCGCGGATCTGCTTGACGCGGCCCTCGATCTCGGAAGGCTTGCCGCCGCCTTCGACGATCGTGGTGTTGTCCTTGTCAATGGTGATCTTCTTCGCCCGACCGAGGTCTTCCATCTTGACGTTTTCGAGCTTGATGCCGAGGTCCTCGGTGACGGCCTTGCCGCCCGTCAATGTCGCGATGTCCTCGAGCATAGCCTTGCGGCGATCGCCAAAGCCCGGAGCCTTTACGGCCGCACACTGCAGCGTGCCGCGCAACTTGTTCACCACGAGTGTTGCGAGCGCTTCGCCCTCAACGTCCTCGGCGATGATCAGCAGCGGCTTGCCGGTCTTGGCAATCTGCTCGAGCAAAGGAAGCAAATCCTTCATCGAGCTGATTTTCTTTTCGTGAATCAGAATGCGGACATCTTCGAGCGCGCACTCCATCCGCTCCGGATCCGTGACAAAGTAGGGCGAGAGATAGCCACGGTCGAACTGCATACCTTCCACGACTTCGAGTGTCGTCTCCATCGTCTTGGATTCCTCGACGGTGATGACGCCATCCTTGCCCACCTTCTTCATGGCCTCGGCGATGATCGTGCCGATCTGGCGGTCGTTATTAGCGCTGATTGTGCCGACTTGCGCGATCATTTCGCCCTTCACGTCCTTGTGCAGCTTCTTGATTTCCTCGACAGCTACTTCCACAGCCTTCTCGATGCCGCGCTTCAGTGCCATCGGGCTCGCGCCGGCCGCCACGGTCTTCACGCCTTCGCGGAAGATCGCCTGTGCCAGCACGGTCGCCGTCGTCGTGCCGTCACCGGCCACGTCCGACGTCTTCGATGCTACTTCGCGCACCATCTGCGCTCCCATGTTTTCGAGCGGATCGGGCAGCTCGATTTCCTTAGCGACCGTCACCCCGTCCTTCGTGATGATCGGCGCGCCAAATTTCTTCTCGATCACGGCATTGCGGCCCTTCGGCCCCAGCGTGATCTTCACGGCATCCGCGAGCGCGTTGACGCCGCGCAGGATGGACTGGCGTGAATTTTCACCAGTCACAATTTGTTTTGCCATAGATCCTTACCCTCCTAAGAGTTCTCCAAGAAATTTTCCGGTCCGCCTGGCGGCGGGCGCGGGATATTACCGTTTGCCGCCCGCGGCCTTAGCTGCGCCGCCAAGCTTTGCGAGAATTTCGTCTTCCTTGAGGATGAGATATTCTTCATCGTCAATTTTGATTTCATTGCCGCTGTATTTGCCGAACAGAATCCGGTCGCCGGCTTTCACGTCGAGCGGAACCCGCTGGCCCTTTTCAATGCGTCCAGCCCCGACGGCGATTACCTCGCCCTCCTGGGGCTTTTCTTTGGCCGTGTCGGGAATGATGATGCCGCCCTTCACGGTCTCCTTTTCTTCCAAGCGCCGCACCAAAACGCGGTCGTGTAACGGCGTGACATTGACTGCCATCTTCGCTTGCCCTCCGGTAAGTTACTCAGGATTGCTAGATGAGGAGCCTTGAGGATTAGCACTCCTCGACAGCGAGTGCTAATATAGCACGTACGCCTTACATGTCAAGCCTTTACACGCCTTTTCATCAAGGATTCACGTCGGGCCATCTTCTATCTAAGTGCTTATAATGCAGTTGCTTGAGTGGTGTCTGAAAATTCCGACACTTGGCTATTGTCTTGCAGCTTAGCGACGAGTAGCATCTCACTCTAAGGCAGGCTCGGCGTGCCGCTACTCCTCTACATCGAGCTGATTGGCTTCACTGCAGGCGCGCTGCTGCATCTCTTCCTGATTGCACTAATCCTGGGTAACCGCCGGCCGCGAGCCTTCGAGCGCATCCTGTTTTTCCTGATCCTCGCGCTTTTCTCCTACTACTGCGGCGTTCTACTAGTCCTCGAAGGCTATATTCATTATTCCGAGCCGACGCCCAGCGTCCTGGCGTTCGCTTCACTACTGGTTTCTCTAGGTCTCGCATTTCTGCCGGCGCTATTGTTTCAATCTCACGCTGAGTACTTACGCCTAAGCCAGCCGGAGGATGGACGTCGTTTGCGCCTCCTCGGCTGGGTGAGCTACGCGCCCGTCCTTTTTTTGATGTGGCAAGCGATTCGGCACCATTCGATCTTTCTCGCATCGCGCCCCGCCGAGCTAGCAGGCAGTCTGGAATTGCCCTTTGGATTGTGGATGGCCGCATCGCTGCTGGCGAGCGCAGTGATCGACGTTCGGCTGGCACGTCGCGCGGTTAAGCCTTATGGCCAGCTGCATTGGTTTCTCGCGGCAGCACTTTTCGCTATCGGCGCGGCGGTCCTTTACTGCCTGGCGTTCAGCGCAACTATCGAACCGGGTTGGCTCACAGCGCTTCGCGCCGCTGTCGCGCTTTCAGGAGTCGTTCCGGCGGCGGTTCTCGGCTACTTCATCGTGCGGCACAATTTCTTGGGAATCGCCGTGCAGAAGAATCTGATTTATGCAGTTTCTGCGGCGTTTCTCGCGCTGATGTATCTCGGCCTCGTGCGACGCGTCAGCGGCTGGCTCGAGCCTATTCTGCCTCCCGAAGCGACGGCCAGCATCCTGCTGTTCACGCTCGTCATTTTCTTTGAGCCGCTCGAGAGGAGCATCGGTAGCGCCTTGCAGCGAAACTTCAGGCGGCGCTTCGATCGCTTGCAGCGGATGCTTGGCGAAATTCAGGAGCAGGCCCGGCAGGGTGATTTACAGCAACTGATCGCGTTTGTCGAAAACCGGGCAAAGGACGAATTTGGGCTGTCAGTCGTCCGCCTGACGCTCTCGGCTGATGATCGCGGCGCTCCTGTCAAATCGCCCGGCGGTCTCGGCCACGTCGTGAGGATTCCGCTCAAGCAGGAGGGAACTGAGGTCGGAGTTCTCGAGGCGGCATCTACCGGCGCAGTTCTGACCGGCGAGGTAAGCGCCGCTCTCGAATTCCTTGCTGAACAGTTGCCCGCGATGATCGATCTCTGCCGCCTGATTGAAGAAAAGCTGAAACTCGAGCGTGCTCTCGCCGAACGGGAGCGGCTTGCGCTTCTCGGCCAAATGGCCGCCAGCATCTCTCACAATCTCCGCAATCCGCTCGGTTCAATGAAGACGATTCTTCAGCTTCAATTCGAAAGTGGCGAAGTTCCGGAGCCAGTACGCAAGGATTTGGCGATGGTGATCGGCGAAATCGATCGCCTGAGCGCCAAACTCACACAACTCCTGCGATATTCAAAGCCGGCGGCGGGCGTTGATCTCCTGGAGAACCAAACGGACGGCTCCGGCGTTGTCGAACAGGTCGTCACCCTACTTCGCCACGATGCGGAACAAAAGAAAGTCTCGCTCGCTCTGCGCGGTGCGTCAGAAAAATGCGTCGTGAGAAGCTCGGAGGAAGCCCTGCGTGAAATCCTCTCGAATCTAATCATCAACGCCGTCGAGTCCCAGCCACGCGGCGGCCGAGTAGAAATCGATGCGGCCCGAAAGAACGGCTGCTTTGTGGTCCAGGTTTCGGATGAGGGCCCGGGCATCGCGCCGGAGACTCGCGCACGCATCTATCAGCCTTTCTTCACGACGAAGGCCAGCGGAACGGGCTTGGGACTCGCGATCGTCGCGCAGCGCCTGAACGATGCCGGCGGTAAACTGGAATGTGACAGTCCCATCGCAAGAGGCCGCGGCACAAAATTCACCGTGAGCCTGCCCCTCGTCGAAACTCAAAAGGAACGCACCTGATGAAGACGATTCTGATCGTGGATGATGAGCCGGCCGCGCGCTACGGAATTCGCCGCGCGCTTGAGCACAAGTATCGAATTGCCGAAGCCGATTCCGCCGCGGCGGCTCGCGAAGCGATTCGAGTCGAGCGGCCCGACGTGATTCTCCTCGACGTAGTCATGCCGAACGAAAATGGGCTAGCGTTCCTGAAATGGATGGCGGAAATCGGCCACTCACAACCGGTGCTCGTTGTCTCTGCACTCGACACCGCAGGGACTGCCGTGGAGGCCTTGCGTCGCGGTGCTGCGGACTACATCGTGAAAGGCTTCGACATCGAGGAGCTGCGCAAGCGAGTGGGCAATCTGGTGAAGCTGACCGAGCTTGGCGAAGAAAACGAAAAGCTGCGACGAGAACTCGTCGCGCAAGGCGAATTTGGGCGCATGATTGGCCGCAGCGCCGCGATGCGCCGAGTCTTCGAGTTGGCCGAACGCGTTGCGCCGACCGACGCCACGGTCCTCATCCTCGGCGAAAGCGGGACGGGAAAGGATTTGCTCGCGCAGGAAATTCACGCGCGCTCGCCCCGCGCCGATGGCCCCTTCGTCGCGGTAAACTGCGCAGCGCTGCCGGAGAATCTGATCGAGTCGGAGCTATTCGGCTTCGAAAAAGGCGCCTTCACCGGAGCGGCACAGCAGCGCAAAGGGAAATTCGAGTTGGCTTCCGGCGGCACGCTGTTTCTCGATGAAATCGGCGACATGAACCCAGTGACGCAGGCCAAAGTGCTGCGTGCCCTCGAGAATCGCACGATCGAGCGTCTCGGCGGCTCGCAGCCAATACAAGTCGACGTTCGCGTCATAAGCGCGACGCATCGGGATCTCTCGGCCGAAATTGCAGCCGGCAAATTTCGCGAAGACCTGTACTATCGTCTGCGCGTCGTAACTTTGGAGCTTCCGCCGCTCCGCGAACACAAGGATGATTTGCCTCTTCTAGCGACCGCGTTTCTCGATCAGCTCGGCGCACGACACAGTCGCAATGCGCGACTGAGTCCCGAAACCGCAGAACTTCTCACACAATACAGCTGGCCCGGCAACGCCCGCGAGTTGCGCAATGCCCTCGAGCGCAGCTTAGTTCTCTCGAGCGGCGACGAAATTCAACCCAGCGACCTGCCCGCCGAAATCCGCGAAGGTTTACCAGGGCCAGTGCCGCGCGGTAAATCCGACGACGGCGATTACCTCGGCGAGTCTGATTTCCGCGACGCTAAGCGCAAATTCGAAATCGCCTATTTCCGGCGTAAACTACAAGAACATCACTGGAATGTTTCGAAGACGGCCGCCGAAGTCGGGCTTCATCGCCAGAGTTTGCAGGAAAAGCTCCGCGAGCTCGGCATCCAGCGGCCGGGGAAGTAGAAAATGCCACCGCGCGACGGCATCGCGGCATATATTCTGGCAGGCGGCCAAAGCTCGCGCATGGGCCGCGACAAAGCGATGCTGGCACCGGGCGGCATTCCGCTACTCATGCGCACCGCCGCGCTTGTCGCGCCGCTCGCCGGACCGCCGATCATCGTCGGTCCGCCCACGCGCTATTCGGCGCTAGGGTACAACGTCATCCCCGATGACGCTCCTGGAATCGGGCCGCTCGGCGGAATCGCCACCGCTCTTCGCCACTCGAATCAAGGCTGGAATCTCATCCTCGGCTGCGATTTGCCCTTTATGACTTCCGAATGGCTCGATTACCTTATCGGACGCGCCGTCGAATCGAGCGCCGACGCCGTCATCCCACAAAGCGACGCCGGAGCCGAGCCGCTCTGCGCCATGTATCGCAAGACTTGCGTGACTCCCGTTCTCGCCGCCATCGCAACCGGCGTTCGCAAAGTGACCGACGCCTTCGCCGGCCTGACGATCGAATCTGTGTCTCCTCAAGAATGGAAACCATTCGACGAATCCGGCCAATTGTTCAAGAATATGAATACGCCCGCAGATTTCGAGGCGGCCGACGCAATGTTCGAAGACGATCTCGGCGGAGAAGCCTGATCATGGCCGGCCACTATTTCGAATTCCAGGAAGTCTCGAAGTCCTTCGACGATCTGGACGTGCTCAAGCGCGTCAGCTTTTTCGTCGATCAAGGCGAGACCGCTGTAATCCTCGGCCGTAGCGGCGTGGGCAAGTCCGTTTCACTCAAGCTGCTTCTCGGCTTTCTCGAGCCCGATGAAGGCCGTATCATCGTCGCCGGCGAAGACGTCACCGGCTGGACCGAATCTCAATTTGCAGAAATCCGCCGCCGCGTCACGATGGTTTTCCAATCCGGCGCGCTGTTCGATTCGCTGACTATCGAGCAGAACGTCGCCTTTCCTCTCGACGGGCGAGGCCTTAGCGACGAACAAATCGATGCCCGGGTCAACGAGCTGCTCGACATGCTCGAAGTGCGCGAATTCGCCGATCAATTGCCCGGCGATCTCAGCACAGGCACAAAGCGCGCCGTTGCCATTGCTCGCGCCCTCGCCGAAGATCCCGAGGCGATTCTTTTCGACGAGCCGACCACCATGGTTGATCCGCTCATGGCCGCGTACATCGGCGACTTGATTCTCCGTCTAAAGCAAAAGCTCCAGAAGACATCGATCGTCGTCACGCACGACACTCACCTCGCTAAGAAACTCGCCGATCGCGTAATCTTTCTGCAAGAGGGACGCGTAGCTTTCTTCGGCACATGGGAGCAATTTGAAGCCTCGTCCGATCCGTTCCTTCGTAACTTTCGCCTGCAAGACGCAATCATCCCCGCGCTCGATGCGACTGCGTAGTTTCTTCGATGGCCGCGCGCGCTCGATTTTGTTATCGTTGCGCCCCGGCGATCCCATTCCCGTGTGAGGAGGTCCCGCAACCAGGGACAATTCATTGAGCGCTCCAGCCCCGTCTGACCCCAAGCAGCAACTGCGCCGCGTAATGGGCTTTTGGGATGTGCTGCTTTTCAACATCGCAGCCGTCCTAGGCCCGCGATGGATTGCCGCCGCAGCTCATAACGGCACGTCTTCAATCTCGCTGTGGATTCTTGCAGCGGTGTTTTTCTTCGTCCCCACAGCCTTGGTAATCAATGAACTCTCCACTCGATTTCCCAGCGAGGGCGGGCTTTATGTCTGGTCGAAAGAAGCTTTCGGCGAATTCCACGGCTTCGTAGCCGGTTGGACCTACTGGGTCTATTCGTTCTTCTATTTTCCCGGACTGCTGCTGGCCAGCGCATCGATGAGCGCCTACATCGGCGGCGCGGGCATGGGTACCCTCGCACAGAATCAAAGGTTTTTGGTGGGCATTTCGCTGCTACTTCTGTTCGTCGCCGTAATCCTGAATATCATCGGGCTGAACGTCGGAAAGTGGCTGCAGAATGCGGGCGGTGTCGGCACCTACGTTCCGCTGCTCATGTTGATCGGCGCCGCGGCCGTATTGTGGCACCGGCAAGGCTCGGTCACGCATTTCACTATGTCGAATATGTTGCCGCACTGGAATTGGGACACCGTGAACTTCTGGCCGCAGATCGCTTTCGCCTTCGTCGGCCTCGAGCTGGTGTCTGCGATGAGCGAGGAGATTCGCGACCCAAAAAGAACTCTGCCGCGCGCGATTTACGGCTCAGGCGCGCTCATTGCCATCATCTATATCGTGGCAACGGTTGCGGTGCTCGCCGTTCTCCCGAGCGCTGATGTCGATCCCAAGAGCGGCGCTTTCCAGGCGCTGACCGCGGCGTCGACTATCTTGAAGATCGGCGCGTTCGGCATGATCGCTGCGTTTCTGGTTTCAATCGGAAATGCGGGAGGGGTAGGAACAACAGTCGCCGGAATCGCGCGAATTCCGTTCGTCGTTGGAATCGACCGCTACATGCCCGCAGCATTCGGCAAGATTCATCCCAAATGGCGCACGCCGTATATCTCCATTCTGGTGCAGGCGTTGATCTCCTGCGTCGTGCTGCTCGCCAGCCAGATCAACGAGACCACCATCGGCGCCTATCAAGTCCTAGTGGATGCCGCGACGATTCTCTACTTCATTCCATTTCTCTACATGTATGCCGCTATCATCAAGCTCGCCAGCCGCCCTGATCGTTTGAGCGATCCGCACGCCGTCTTGATTCCTGGCGGAAAACTCGGTGTCTGGATCGCGGGTGGCTTGGGCTTCGTGGTCGTCGCCGGCGGAATCGCGCTCTCTCTTATTCCCCCGGGCGAGTCCGAGAATAAATTTCTCTTCGAATTGAAGTTGGTGGCAGGAACTGCTGTCGCAGTTCTGATCGGGCTCGCGCTGTACTACCGCGGCGCAAGGCAAAAGCGGCGCGAAGCCGCGCGCTAACCTACCAAAGCAAGCTCACTACATCTCGACGGGCCGGAATTATTCCGCCGATTTTCCTCGCACCCTCTCGGCCGCCGAAACCTCATTTAGCTTCCCGGTCTTCACATCATAGATAAATCCCCGCACCGGAATGCTCGACGGAATCCACGGATGCGACTTCACGCGCTGAATCTGCTGCCGCACGTTTTTCTCGAGGTTCGGGAATGCATAAAAGCGGGCCGGCGTCACCGCTGCGGCACTCGTCCCGGCTTCAAGTTTCGCCGCCAACTCTTCATCCTTGAAGGTGAGCATCCCGCAATCCGTATGATTGATGATGATGAATTCCTGCGTGCCGAGCAGGTGATGCGAAATGATCAGCGAACGGATGGCGTCCTCGGTGACGATTCCTCCGGCATTGCGAATGATGTGCGCGTCGCCCGTCTTCAGCCCGAGCAACTGCTCCACGGTCAATCGCGCGTCCATGCAAGCCACAATGGCCAGCTTGCGGCCCGGCGGCATGGGCAATTGCCCGAGCTTGAATTCTTTTGCGTACGACTCATTCGCCTTAAGCGTTTCGTCTGTGACGGACATGCGACCCTCCAAGATGGGATACCGGAAAGAGATGCCGGCGAGATAGCGAAGATTCAGAATTCCGAGGCTGTTGCAAGAATTTCATATGGATTTATTTGGCGGGCGGTGCCGGAATTCTAATAGATCGCGCGGCTCTGCACCGTTTTCTTTGTCGCCAGCGAAAATCGCGGTTCGATGCTCCCGGCCTTCGTAATTCTCTCCGCGACGTATTCTCCTAACGCCGGGCCGTGCTTGAATCCATGCCCAGAGCCGCCTCCGGCAAGCCACACATTTTCGAAATCGGGATGACGCTCGATCAGAAAGTCGCCGCTAGATGTATTTTCATATTGGCAGACTCGCGATTCTACGAGTGGTGCGCTTTTCAGGGCAGGGAATCGCACACCGAGATACGCTCGCGCCGCAGCCAGTTTTTCAGGCGTCGCGAGCCGTTCCTGAGTGTCCGGGTCAACGCGCGGGCCATGATCGTCACACGCCACCTTGATGCCGCGCCCTTCGAGGTCCGGCATTCCATAGAACTCCGAAATGTGATCGATGAAAGTCGGCAGCGCCGGAGGCGAAAATCGCGAATCTCCCGGCGGCAGGCCGAAGAAGAACACCTCTTGCCGCGTAGGGAAAATCAAATCGCCAAGCAAGGCCGGAAATACCTTCGGAAGCCACGGTCCGCAGGCAAAAACATAAGTGTCCGCCGAGAAATTCTCTCCATTCCGCGTGCGGATGGACGCGAGCCGCCCACGTCCCGACGGACTCTCCACGAATTCCGTACGATACTCCGCACCGCGTTTCACGGCGTCAGCCACTACGTGTTCCACGGCGCGCCGCGCCATCAGCGTCCCGCTCTTCGGCTCGAGAATTCCAAACGCATCCGAGTCAACTGCAATCTGGGGATACTTCCGCGCGATGTCGGCCGCGCTCAGCCGCTCGAACGTGACTCCCGCCTTCTCAAACGTCGTCAGCGTCTGCGCCAGGTACTGATTGCCGCCGGGCGCAAGCCACAGAACGCCAGTCCGGTGAAAAATCGTCGCCCCGATGCGCTCCTGCAACTCCTCCCAAAGCGGCAGCGATCGCATGGACCAGCGCGTATAGATCTCATCCGCTCCGTAACCCATGCGAATGATCCGCGATTCGCCGCCCGAACTCGCCCGGCTGTTCCCCGGCGCGTAGGCATCCAGCAGCAACACCTTTCGCCCGGCCCGCTGCAAAAAGTTCGCCGTCCACGAGCCGAACACGCCCGCGCCCACCACGACGACATCGAATTTTGTGCCAGGGCTCACAATCTATTTTCGGTCTTCAGCGGCGCGGCAGCGTGCCCCATGCGCCGTCGTCGCGCGTGGGGTTCTTAGCGCCCTAGAATCCCTGCTCCATCAATTCGTCAATCCGCAGTCGCGAGACGCCGGGCGCGGTTCGCGCCACCAGCAGTGCCTCAACATACTTCGCCAGCACGTCGCACTCAATATTCACCGCGTCGCCCGGCACAAGCCCTTTGACGTTGGTTTGCTCGTAAGTGAAAGGAATGATCGCGAAATCCGCCACTCCATCATTCCAGGCCGCGACGGTCAAACTAATTCCATCAATCGCAATCGAGCCCTTCTCCGCCACATAGCGCCGAAAATCCTCGGGAACGCGCACCGAAAGCCACCAGCTCTCGCCTTCGCGCACAAGCCGCGTCACGCGCCCCACCGCGTCCACGTGGCCCTGCACGAAATGGCCACCCAAGCGGTCGCCGGCGGCGAGCGGCCTCTCGAGATTCACCGCCGCGCCCGGCTTCATCTCGCCCAGCGCCGTGCGGCGAAGGGTCTCGCCCGACAAGTCCGCGCAAAAAGAATCCGCACCCAACTCGGTGACTGTCAGGCAGCAGCCGTTCACTGCAATGCTATCGCTGATTTTCAGCGGTGAGCTTCGCCAAGCGTCGCCAAAATTCACGCGCAGACGTCCGCCGTCGCTCGTCGCGTCCAGCGCTTCAATTTTTCCGGCGCGCTCGATGATTCCCGTAAACATCGTGAAAGTATCCTTCGATTGCAATATCCTCGCCCAATCGGTCCACTCTCTCCACCCGCAGTTCGCCCGCCCGTCGAAACCAACCCACAGGCAGAAGCGCCAGCGGAACTCCGCGTTCGCCAATGAACTTGGGAGCATAAAAGAGAACTATCTTGTCCACAATCTCAGCCTCGAGCGCAGCTCCATTCAAATTCGGTCCAGCCTCGAGAAGCACGCTGAGAATTTTCCTCCGCCCCAACTCGCGCATCATTTCTTTCAGGTCCATCCGGCCCCGCCGCGGCTTGACTCGCTTCACCTCTACGCCGGCCTTCCCAAGCGCTCGAGCTTTTGAAGAATTCAGGCTCTGCGAGGTGAACACAAGCAAGTCCTCTCTCGCCGATTTGACCAGTCGCGATTTCAGGGGAATTCGCAGGCGCGAATCGACAATCACGCGCAAAAGCGGTCGCCATCGCGGCAAGTTCGATCGATCTGTAAAAAGCGGATCGTCGGCCAGCACCGTCCCGATCCCCGTCAATATCGCATCCGATGCGTGACGCAGTTTTTGCACAGCCGCGTGCGAAGCCCGGCCGGTAATCGCCGTCGGCGCGCCCGAGTGTTCAGCAATCCGACCGTCGAGCGTCGTCGCCGATTTCAGGGTCACGAACGGCCGGCGCGTCCGTATCCATGAAGCAAAATCCTCGTTCAACTTCCGCGCCTCGGTTTCGCGCAAGCCCACATCGACGCGCAGCCCGGCGCGCCGAAGTTGCCCGAATCCGTGGCCGCCGACCAGCGGATTCGGATCTTTCATCGCCGCCACAACGCGTCGAATTCCCGCCGCCACGATCGCATCCGTGCAAGGGCCCGTTCGTCCAAAATGGCAGCAAGGCTCGAGATTCAAATAAAGTGTCGCCCCGCGCGCTTTCTCTCCTGCGTATTCCAGCGCGACCCTCTCCGCGTGTTTCAGACCTTCATAAAAATGAAATCCTTCGCCGACGACTTTTCCGTCTTTGACGATCACAGCGCCAACGCGCGGATTCGGATGCGCCAGCCCGGTAGCTCGATTCGCAAGCTCGAGTGCGCGGGCCATCCAATGCTCGTCGGAGAATTTAACTTTGCGAGAGGTTTGTCGGCGAGCCACGGCGTCAGTCAGTCGAAGAGAGAATTCACGTAAGTCTGCGCGTCAAACGGCACAAGGTCGTCCATCTTTTCACCGGTGCCCACGAAGCGGATCGGCAAGCCCAACTCGCGCGAGATCGCCACGACGATTCCGCCCTTCGCTGTCCCGTCGAGCTTCGTCAGAACGATGCCGGTAACGCCAGCCTGGCTGGTGAACACTCGCGCCTGTGCAAGGCCGTTCTGTCCGGTAGTCGCGTCGAGCACCAGCAGCACGTCATGCGGCGCGCCCGGCACAAGTTTCGCCGCCGTGCGTTTCATCTTCTCAAGTTCCGCCATCAAATTGGATTTCGTATGCAATCGTCCGGCCGTATCCACAATCACGGCATCCGCCGCACGCGCCCGCGCCGCCGAAAGTGCATCAAACACCACCGACGCTGGATCAGCCCCCGGCTTCTGCTTCACAATCTCCACTCCCGAGCGCTTCGCCCACACTTCAAGCTGCTCGATCGCGGCCGCGCGAAAAGTATCCGCCGCGCAAAGCACCACCGAGCGGCCTTCCGCCGTAAGCCGGTGCGCCAGCTTTCCAATCGTCGTCGTCTTACCAACTCCATTCACTCCCACCACAAATATCACCCGTGGCGCGACATTTCCCGCGCCGTTCGGACTAACCGCCGGCGCCGCCAACATGCGCACAATCTGCCGCTTCAACTCGCTCTTCAGCGCCGCCGAGCCCTCCAGCTTATGCTCGTTCACCTGCGTCCGCAGCGCCGCCAACACATCCTTTGTGGTTTGCACGCCAATATCGGCCGAAAGCAGCGCCGATTCCAACTCCGCGAGCAAAGCGGGATCCACAGGCCGGTCGCCTGTGAGAATTTGCTCGACCTTCGCCGCCAGTTCGGTCCTAGTCTTCGAGACCGAATCTTTCAGCCGCTCGAGCAGTGTGGGTTCTGGTGGGCCAAAAAGAGAGATCATCGTGAATTCTGCGCATCTGCGCAGATTCACATTCTAGCAGAGGTTCGCGCTTAGACTTCGACGAGGGTCGCGCTGAGGCGAAGTTTGCCAGCGTGGATAGCGGATTCGAGAGCTCCGACAACGGAAGCATCAAACTTCGATTCCGCGAGAGATCGGATCCTTTCGAGCGCGTAATCCAGATCCATCGCCGACTGATAAGGCCGGTTCGTCGTGATGGCGTCAAACGTGTCGGCCACGGCGATGATCCGCGCCATCAGCGGAATCTGATCGCCCTTCAACCCGTAGGGATAACCCTTCCCGTCGATGCGCTCGTGGTGCAATTCAATTCCCGGCAGCATCTCGTTAAGCTGCGAAACAGGCCGCATAATGTTCGCGCCCTTGATCGTATGCTGCTTCATCAAATCAAATTCTTCATCGGTGAGCTGTCCCGGCTTCTTCAACACGCGATCGTCCACGCCGATTTTGCCCACGTCGTGCAGCAGCGCCGAAACGCGCAGCCGCTCCATCTCTTCGGAAGTCAGCCCCAGCGCCTCGCCGATGATCAGCGAATATTTCGCCACGCGCCCTGAGTGACCGCGCGTATAGGGATCCTTTTCGTCGATGGCCGCCGCAAGCATGCGGATTGATCCCAGGAAGAGCTCGCGATTTTCAGCAGCCGCTTGCTTCAGCCGCTCGACGAACTGCTCGATATCGCTCGCCATGTTGTTAAACGTCTCGGCCAGCTCGCTGATCTCAGCCGCGCCGCTCACTTCCACGCGCTCGTGGAATTCCGCGCGGCTGATTGCGCGCGTGGAGGTGACCAGGCCGCGAATCGGCCGCGTAATTCCCAGCGCAAACAGATATCCGAACAACAGCGCCACGAACGTCGCGCCCATCACAAATCGCAAAGCGTCGCCGGTCAATTCGCCGACGCCCGCATCAATCCGCGCCTGTTCCATGCTCCGCTGCGCCACGACGGCCCATCGCAGCGCCGGAATCGTGCTGTACGTTCCGATCATCTCTGTCGAATGTCGCGAGCCTTTACTCGCCTGGAAAAATCGCACGGTCGCCGTCGTGCGCAGATCCTTCGGGAGCTCTTTGAACTTCTGCACCACGGGCGAGCTATCTGAAAGGTCCATCCCCGGAACCATCTGCGTCGAGTTCGTGTGTGCGACGATGTGGCCGTAAGTGTCCACAACGAAGAACTCGCGATCGTGAGTGCTCGCATCGTGGAGTCTCGCCACCACTTGGTCCAGCGACACGACCGCGGCCATCATCCCGGTGAATTGCCCCGCCGAAAATAATGGCACCGACATCACCAGTGCCGGCCGGCTATCCGGCGCCAGTGCAAACGGCTCACTCACAAAAGTCGCCTGCTGAATGCTCGCCGTGAAGGCGCGCTTCAGCGCCACGTCCACGAACGGATCCTGGTCAGCGCGCACGCTTCCCGCCGATTCGCCGCGCGCCTGCCAATTCACCGCCGTTACGTAGAGAATATTCGGATTGCTTTCGATGAAATTCTGCAGCAGCCGGCTCACCTGCGGCGAGTGCGTCGGGTCGTTCACGTTGTCGAGCATTCCGGTCAATGCCATGAATTGTCGCTGCGTCAGCAGCTCTTCATGCAGATTCGATTGGAACTGCAGAATTTCGCCCGCAATCGAGCGCGCGATTTCCTGCTGCTGCACGCGCTCGGTGTCTTCGAGCTTGCTTTCGCTGAGCTGCAGCACTTCCCGGTGATAGAGCCAGAGCGGCGCCACGCTGACCAACAGCAAAGCGCCCAGCACGATCCATAGAATGCGCAAGCGCTTCGTTCTCAATGAGTTAAAATCCGGCATCCGCACAGACAGGTATCCCTCAGAAACAGGCTACTGGAGCGCTCGCTGGGTGACAACAGAACCAAAGGACAGGCATGGCGGATGCGTTACTTCGAGGGACGGAGGGAAATCAAAGAGGCGGGTCCACGAAATCGCGTTATTCGCCCTTCAGACGCCGCTCCATCAATTCGCGAATCGCGTCGCGCGGCGATCGGCCTTCATACAAGACTGCATGCATCTGCTCGGTAATCGGCATCTCGATGTCCAGCCGCCTCGCCAGCGTCCGCGTGGCCGCGGTCGTCGATACGCCTTCCGCCACCATGCGCATCGAGCCGACAATTTCATCGAGCTTCCGTCCCTTGCCCAATTCCACTCCCACGCCCCGATTTCGGCTGAGGGCGCCCGTGCAAGTGAGAACGAGGTCGCCCATCCCAGCCAACCCTGCCATCGTCTCAGGCCGGCCACCAAGCGCGATTGCCAGGCGGCTCATCTCAGCCAGCCCGCGGGTGATCAGCGCCGCCAGCGTATTGTGGCCCAGCCCAAGTCCTTCGGTGACGCCAGCAGCGATGGCGATCACGTTCTTCACCGAGCCGCCCAGTTCGACGCCGGCAACATCCGAATTGGAATAAAGCCGCAGCGTCGGCCCCGAAAACTCCTCCTGAATTTCCGCCGCAAGCTGCCCGTCTTCCGAAGCAATAACAATAGCCGTCGGATCGCCCCGCGCCACTTCCCGCGCGAACGACGGCCCCGAAAGCACTGCAATCCGCGGCCCGCGCTCCGCCGGAATCACTTGTCGGATCACATCGCTCATCCGCAGCAAGGTCTCCGGCTCGAGGCCTTTCGTCGCACTCACGAAAGCTGCACGGGGCGATGCGTCCTTTGCAATCCGCGTATAAAGCTGCCGCGCGTGGGTAGAAGGCATCACGCCGAGAATGATCTCGGCGCCTTCGAGCGCTTCCGCCAGCTCGCCCGTCGGCGCGATAACCGCGGGCAGCTCGAAATCTGGGAGAAACACGTCATTCATGCGGCGCGCCCGCATGCTCTCGACGACTTCGGCTTCGTGCGCCCAGAGCGAAATTGCGTGCGGCTTCTTGCTGCGCGACAGCGCGATGGAGAGCGCCGTCCCCCAGCTTCCAGCTCCGATGATGGCGATTTTCGTCATTGCGAGTCCGCGCCCTGACGAGCTGGCGCGTGAAATTCCGTTTGGCCCGGCCGCGTCAACGTTTGAACGTCAGTTGGTTTTCCGTTCCGGCGATAAGCCGCTGCAAATTGTCGCGGTGCTTCCAAACAATCAGCACCGACACCAGCACAGTAGATAGCGAAAGCACGGTAGGCGGCGCAAAGTGCGGCGCGTAAAGCTCGTAGACCAAAAAGGGCAACGCCGCCGCCGCCGCGATCGACGCCAGCGAAACATATCTCCAGAACACGACAACCACGATCCACACGATTGCCGCAGCAGCCACCGCCATCCCGCTGATCAAGAGGTACGCGCCCAAGCCCGTCGCCACGCCTTTACCGCCGCGAAATCGCAACCACACGGAAAACATGTGGCCCAGAACCACAGCCACGGCCGCCACGGTAATCCATCGAATGTTACCGCCGCTCAATCGCCGCGCCAGCCACACGGCCAGATACCCTTTGCCGGCATCCAGTAGCAGCGTCAAGATCCCCGAGACCGGCCCGGCAACGCGCGTGACATTGGCCGCACCGATATTTCCGCTGCCCGCTTGCCGCACGTCGCCCCCACCGCTCAATTTCACGATCAGCAGCCCGAAGGGAATTGAGCCCAGCAAATAAGCGATCGCGGGAATGGTCCACGGCGGAATCACGCGTCACCGCCAAATGGAAAGTTCGCCAATTTCGTATACTTTGCCCCGCCCGGGCCGAGCTGACTCTGAAAAAGATAGAATTCGCTCGCCTGCATCGATCCGAAATCGAACGGTTCCAGCTTCTTGATTTCTTCGCGCAGACGCGGCAGCCCGTCCTCGCTCTTGAAGCGCGCCAGCGTCAAATGCGGCCGGAACTCGCGAGCCTCCGCCGCGATTCCGAGGCGAGATACCCGCTGATCAACGTCGCGCGCCAACTCCGCCAGATTCGGCGAAGCCTCGACGCCGGCCCAGACAACGCGCGGATGCCGCTCATTAGGGAAAAAACCCGCGCCGTGAAACTTTGCGTCGACCGGCGCGGCAACTCGCGCCTCGCGCAACGCTTCCTGGATCGCCGCAACTCGCTCCGCCGGCATCTCTCCGATAAATTTCAAAGTAACGTGAACTCCCTCCGCCCGCACCCAGCGCGCGCCGCGCGCCACGTCCCGCAGCCGCGCGATCATCTCACCAATCGCGCCTCGCACCTCGGCCGGAATATCAAGCGCCACAAAAAGCCGCACGCCTCAGCCCTTGCCGCGCGCCGCGTACAGAAAATACCGCCGCACCATATCCAACGCCGCATTCGTCGCTTGCGTCCTGATCCGTTCGCGGTCGCCGGGAAATCGAAACGCGCGTTCCTTCGGGCCCTTTTCATCCGCCAATCCGATGTGCACCAGGCCCACTGGCTTTTCCGCCGTTCCCCCGCCCGGCCCGGCGATTCCGGTAACGCTGAGTCCCAGCAGCGCTCCGGTGCTCTTGCGGATTCCGTCCGCCAACGCCAGCGCCACTTCCGAGCTCACCGCGCCCTTGGACTCGATAATTTCCGGCGGCACGCGCGTCCATGCCGTCTTCAAATCGTTGCTATAGCAAACGACGCCCCCCAGAAAATAAGTCGAACTCCCAGGTATATTCGTCAGCCGCGCCGCAATCAAACCGCCGGTGCAACTCTCGGCCGTCGCGATCGTCGCGCGATGCTGCGTCAATTCATCGGCCACCACTTCTTCAATCGTTTGCCCCGTAGTCGAAAATAAATTCTCGCCCAGCGCCAGCTCAAAGCTCTTCACCAGATCATTGAGAATTCTCTCCGCCGCGGCGGGATCATCAGACCACACCCGCGGATGAATCTGGATTTCGCCCGGCCCGGCCAGAATCGTATGCTCCGCCTCCGCGTATTTCTTGTAAATGCTTGCCACGCGATGGTCGGCATCCGATTCCGACATTCCCGTCACTCGCAAGTCGCGAGTATAAAGCCGGCGCTTCGGTGCGTGGCGCGCGAGACGCTGCCGGACTTCGTTCTCAAACATCGCCTTCAATTCATTCGGCGGCCCGGGTAGCAGAACGATGAAGCGCCCGTTCGTCTCCAGCCACAGTCCAGGCGCCGTGCCGCGCGGATTATCAAGCACGTCGGCGCCTTCCGGAACCATCGCCTGCCGCACGTTTGTCTCCGGCATCGCCCGTCCGAATTTTCGGAAGCGCTCCTGAATTCCGCGCAGAATTTCCTCATTGCGCTGCAGTTTCCGGCCCAGCAGCTCAGCGACGGTCTCGCGCGTCAGATCGTCCTCGGTCGGGCCTAGTCCGCCGGAACACACCACCACGTCGGCATGTGAAAGAGCGTGCTCCAGCGCCTCGCGCAATTCCTGGCGATTGTCTCCCACCACAGTCTTGCGCATGACGCGAATGCCCAGCTGATTCAACTCCGCGGTCAACAGAAGGGAATTGGTATCGAGGCGATACGGGGTGAGGAGTTCCGATCCAACAGCGATGATTTCCGCGTTCATGCGGCTGGGTTATCCGTAGAGCGCCTGGCCTTCAACGTCCCAGTCCACCGTGTAGAGCGTGTTGTTCGTAGCCACGATCGCGCGGCAAGTCGGCATCAGCGCCAGGCCGACGATTCCGTTGCCGCCCAACACCACGTCCGCTTTGGCTTGCGGATTCAGCCGCACCACCCCGCGATGCCCGGCCAGTGATGCCGCAACATACAGATTGCCCTTGCGATCGAACGCCAATCCCTGCGGCCGGCCAAGCCCGCGGTAAAACACATTCACTTCGCCCGCCGGCGTGATGCGATAAACGCGGTCGAAACTCGAAGTCGTCGGGCCAGTGACGTAGAGATCTCCATTCGGTCCGAACGCGAGATGGTATGCCGCCACAGATGGCTCAAGTGTCGCAAAAACAAAAATTTCGCGCTCGGGACTGATCTTGAAAATTGTCCCGCTGCGATCACCCACGTAAAGGCTGCCCTGCTTGTCAAACGCCAGCCCCGTCGCAATCCCCATTCCTTCCATCCACTGCATCGAGCGCCCATCGGGCGAAATGCGATGAATCGTCCCGTCGTTACGGCACGAAACGTAAAGCATTCCCTCGCCATCGAGCGCTAGTCCCGTGGGATTCATCAACTCAGTCACAAACGGCTTTACCGCGTTGCCCGCAGTGACTTTGTAGAGCGAAACCGGCACTTTCTGCCCGCGCTGCCCGCTGAATGTCACATAAACATTTCCCGCCGAGTCCACCGCCGGACTCGAAACCGCGTGCAGGTTGTCCGCGATTTGAACCCCGAGCGAAATCGGGTAAGGCTGGCTCTCAGCCGTGCCCAGCTTGATACGCACTGCTCCGCCCGCGGCGCCATCAGGAACGCGCGCGATCAGATAATTCTCCGCGGCCATGATCAGGTTTGCTTCGGCCGTGCCGAAGCGCACCCGCGGCCGGTGGTGATTCCTGCCGCCGAATCCGCTGCCTGAAATCGTGACCTCGCCGCCGGGTATGGCGGCAGCGGGCTTCACCTGTTCAATTCGAGGATTACCTGGCACTTTTGGCTCGATCCTTTAACTCTGATGCTGAAGCGGCGTGGGAAGAATCCGGAAACACGCCGCCGTCGCAAGCCTGCCGGCGAAGAAGGGAATCGCGATTCGTCAGAGGCCCAGCCAGCGCGCGATCCAGAGTCCCGCCGCGGCGTAGACGGCGGCAAGCCAGTCGTCCGCCATAATTCCCCAACCCCCCGGCAGCGACTCCGCTTGACGAACCGGAAACGGCTTCCAAATATCGAAGCCGCGAAAAAGTATAAAGCCCAGCAAGAAATATTTCCAGTTGAGGGGGACCTCGCCAATCAAATGAACGCCGAAGTAAGACGTGCTGGCACCTGAAGAGTGATTCCAAAAAGCATGGGCGCTTCCGAGCAATAAAGTCATCCACTGCCCAGAAACCTCGTCGATCACGACAAACTGCGGATCTGTTTTTCCGCAATGCTTCGCCACACGGCTCGCGGCCCAGACGCCAGCGAACGAGACCAGCACAAAAAGGAGCCGCCCGGCCATTTCGGAGCTAAGTCGCCAGCTCCCAAATACGATCCAGTCATTTCGTATCGCGAAGGATGCAGCGAGGGCCACGCCCGCGAGCGAACCCCACGTGCCGGGCCCTGGCCGCAGATAGCCCAAGCCAACAGCAGTCGCGACTAGATAAGAAAGCCGCGGCTTCCGCGGCTGGGGAGCCAGAGGAGCTAGATCAGTTTCGGGAGTCATCGGGATCGGCCGGCGTGGATTCCTCCGGGCCGTCTTCATCAAAGACAGGCTCGCTCACCACATACTTCTCGCTGGCCCAATTGCCGAGGTCCAGCGTACGGCAGCGTTCGCTGCAGAATGGAAAATCCGCGTCAGTCTCCGAGTCGGTGGGCTTGCGGCAGATTGGACAAGTTCGCTTCATCTTTGCCTACGCGATGCTCGTGATTCTCTAGCGGGCGAGCGCCGGCATGATCGAGATTAAGCCGCTCTGCACTGCGCCGGATGCAGGCCGGCGCGCGGTCGATTGCCGCTCGAATTCAATCACGCGCCCCAGCAAATCGTAATCCTGCGCGCCCGTAATTTCGATGCTCGCCATCGTTCCGGGAGGCGGCAACTCCTCGGCCTCATTCACGCCCGCGATCTCGGTGACGTAAATCTTGCCGTCGATCTCCGGCGCCATTCCCTCGAGCCGCGCCTCCCAAATCAACTCCGTATCCTTCGAAGGCCCTTCCAGCATCGCTTGCACGCGCTTACCGGCAAGCGCCCGCAGCTTGCGCCGGGATATCTTCTGCTGAATCGCCATAAGCGTGTCGCGCCGCTCCGCAATCGTCTCTGCATCAACTTTGCCGTCCAGATGATAGCTCCGCGAACTATCTTCGTCCGAATAACTGAAGACGCCCATCCAATCAAATTCCGCGTCGCGCACGAAATCGCACAGAATCTTGAAATCCTGCTTCGTCTCGCCGGGGAATCCCACGATGAACGATGTGCGGATCGAAACGTCCGGCACCGTCCGCCGGATGCGCTCGATCATTTTCAAAAAAGCCCCGCCATGCGACCCGCGCTTCATGCGCGCCAGCACGTTCTTGCTCGCATGCTGCAGCGGAATATCCATGTATTTCGCCAGCCGCGGATGCGCGGCAATCGTTTCAAGCAGCCGCGGCGTAATGCGGTTCGGGTAGCAATACAGGAAACGAATCCAATTAAGTCCCTCGATTTCGGCAAGCCGTTCGAGAAGCAGTGGTAGACCGTCACGCACGCCTAGGTCTTCGCCGTAAAAAGTCGTGTCTTGCCCGATCAATGAAATCTCGCGCACACCCAACTCCGCGAGATTTTCAGCCTCGCGCACGACGGATTCGAATCGCCGGCTGCGGAATTTCCCGCGAAGCTGCGGAATCACGCAAAACGTGCAGGGATGATCGCAACCTTCATTAATCTTGATGTACGCGGTGTGTTTCGGCGTCGCAAGAATGCGCGGCGTCAAATCGTGATACAGAAAAGTCGGCGGCTCCGCGGGCAAACTCTTCAGCTCGCCCTCGCAAGCTTCCAGGATTCGCTCAACCTCGCCCGTCCCGACCACCGCGTCCACCTCGGGAATCTGCTCGAGAATCTGATCGCGAAACCGCTCCACCATGCAGCCCGCGACCACAAGCTTCCTCGCCCGGCCGAATTTCTTGTGCTCGGCCATCTCCAAAATCGATTGCACAGATTCCTGCTGCGCAGGCGCAATAAACGAACAAGTATTCACCACGAGCACGTCCGCCTCATCAGCCCGCGCCGTGATTTCATACCCTCCGCGCGCAAGAATGCCCATCATCACCTCGCTATCCACGAGGTTTTTCGGGCAACCAAGGCTCACAAATCCAACTTTAGGCATATGTGGTAGCTTCAACGAAGGAAGCGAAGACACCATTTTAGCACAGCGCCGCGCGCAACCTCTGGAGTACCAACGATAAGAATTGATTTGAATCAGCGCCGCGTGCGCCGGAGCATTTCTTTCATCGAAGCGAGCAGCGCAGACATCTCACTGGCCTTGGCCGGATGCGCGCCGAACCGCGCCGACTGATAAAGCTCGGTAAGCTGGGCTACAGGTGGCGTGATCTGCGCATCAGGAATCGCAGCCGCGAATTCGAGCGGCGTCTGCGCCGGCAATTTCCGCCAGCCTCGCCGCTCCAGCAATTTCAGCATTTCGCGATATTGCAGCGCGGCAAGCTCGGGCGGCAGGCTGCCCTTCCGATGCGCACGCAAACTCCAGCGCGCCCGCAAATATCCGCCGATCGCGCGCCCTCGCAGTCCCACAAGCACGGCAAGCAGCAGCGCCAGAATTACAGGCAGCGAATAGCGCGATTGTTCCGCGCGCCGGTCCAGCACCAGCAAATACGCCAGCACCTGCCGCCGCTTCTCCTGATAATAAGTTTTCAGCCGCGCCACCCAAGCCTGCGAATTGCGCTGCACGTTCTGCGCCAGCGTCAACTGGTGCCCGAAATCGTAACTCACCACCCATTCGTTCCAGTTGTATTGAAACCAATCCCAATAAAGCGCTAGCCGCGCAAGCAGCCCGCCCTGCGGCGCATTCCCAGGCGGCGTTGGATCGAAAGTAATCCATCCGTAGCGCGGGAAAAACGCTTCCACCCACGCATGAGCATCGCTGGCGCGGATTATGTAATCGCCGCCGACGTCGTTATATTCGCCGGGAAGAAAACCGGTGACGAACCGCGACGGCACGCCCTCCGCACGCAGCATCACGGCCATCGCCGATGCAAAATATTCGCAATGCCCGGCCCGCCTCTGCAGCAAAAAATAAGGCAGCGGATCCACTCCCGGCGGCATATTCACATCCAGCGTGTAAGCGTAACCCGTACGCAAAAATCTTTCGATCGACGCAGCTTTATCGTAGGGATTGTCGGCCCGCGAGGTCACTTCATCCGCCAGGCGCTGCACTCGCGGGTCAAGTTTCGGCAACTGCAAATAGAAGCTGCGAATTTCGTCGGGATAGTCGGTCGAGGCGGCGCGCAGCTTTGCCGGCGGAACGATGGGCACGTGCGAAATGCCTTCATAGCGCAAACGGATTTCGTTTCGCGCAGGATTACTCAGCGTGCCGGTGGCGTCCATCATCAGGAATTGCGATCTCTGCGGGCTGCCGGCGCGCTCGACGCCGGGGCTGAAGAATCCCCGCAATTCCACCACGCGCGGCGCTACGAAGATTGCATCGGTCGCGATCGGCTCCATCAGCACCGAGTACGACAATGTCGCATAATCTCCGGGTGTCAGCGCTGCGTTGCCGAGAAAATATTCGCCCGCCGACGTCGGGATCAGCGCGATGTGCTCGGATGGAGGCTTGAACCAACGCCGGCCATCGAAGCTCGTCAGCGCAATTCCGCGCCAGTGCATGTCCGCCGCGCGCGCGGGCTCGCCATCAACGTGCACGCGCATCACCACCGCTGAGTTCTTCTTGATCTCGCCGATTTGGTCGAGCGTGACGTTGTCCGTAAAGCCCGTCATCAGGGAGGGTCGCAGGCTCAGCGCGCTCAAATAACCGGTGGTGAATCTCGGAATCATGAAGAAGATCACCGTGCCGATTACCAGCGCACTCACGGCCACGAGCACCGACGTCAACGCAATGGCGCGATGCAAACGATTCGCCGCCGGGCTTTCTGGATCCAACGGCGGCGTACTCGCGCCGGTGGCGCTTCGCCGGATTTCGAGCCCGATGAACGTCGAAACCGAAATCAGCAAAAACACTCCGAGCGAAACAAGAAACGCCGTGTCCACGGTGAGAATTGCCGAGGCCAGCATGCAAGTGACCGCCAGCATCGCGAGAAAAAGCTGGTCGCGATGCGAGCGCGATGAGAGCAGCCGCACTAGCGTCGCGAAAATCAGCAAATGGATTGCGGCAAGCAGCCCGGCATACAGCGTCGGATTCGGCGCATCGGCGGCGAGGCTCCGCGACAGGAACCACAAATCAAGCGGGAAGAAAAGCAGATACGCAAGAACAAGGCCCGTGGCCGTGCGCTGCGAAAGCTCAGGGCCTTGCCGCCGGAAGACGTGCACGCCCTTCCACAGCAACGCCATCAGCGGTAGCGCGGTCGAGATCGGATCAAGTTTTCCGGTCGAGATGACGGCGACAAGTCCCGTCACCACCAGCAAAAAGAGCGACACATCGAAATACCGCTCAATCGCAGGAAACGACAACGCCTC
>Ga0116215_1000246_pt1 | contig 43795 bp, 46 predicted proteins | sample Sb_taG_7_FD_89698 | JGI IMG/M metagenome (GOLD analysis project Ga0116215, IMG submission 89698) | Peat soil microbial communities from Weissenstadt, Germany - Sb_50d_2_FS metaG | ecosystem: Environmental > Terrestrial > Soil > Wetlands > Peat | place: Germany: Weissenstadt | collected 2010-09-21
CGGTGGCCTGACCGCCACGCTTTCCCCCCAAACGCCGGCACGGTCCACGCTTCCCGATCGTTCAGTCGCTCACCGCTGATCGGAAAGCCGATTGCTCAGCAGTCTCCTAGGCCAGAACATCCGTTTGCATTTTTCCGCCCCCCGTGCTACATTCCGGTCGCCCAAGCTGGCTGGAGGATGTTTCAAAGCAATGCCTGACTCCCTGAACCCGCGGCAGCGTCAAATCCTCGACTTCCTTCGAGATCACAGCCGCGATCACGCCTATCCGCCAACGGTCCGGGAGATCGGTCGAGCGGTCGGCCTCAGCTCGTCCTCAACCGTCCAGAACCATCTGAACACCCTCGAGACTCGCGGCTACATCACACGTGACCCGGCAAAGTCGCGGACGGTCGAGATCGTCGACAGCGCGGCGTCGCGCGGGCCGAGCAACATCGTCAACCTCCCGCTCATCGGCCGTGTCGCCGCGGGCACGCCGGTCCTCGCGGTGGAGAACGTCGAGGAACACCTCAACGTCGGGACGGAGATCGCCGGCGGCGAGGACTCCTACGCGCTGACCGTCCACGGCGAGAGCATGATCGACGCCGGCATCCGCGACGGCGACATCGTCGTGGTCAGCCCGCGTCGTGACGCTCCTGCCAACGGCACCATCGTCGTCGCCCGGATCGAGAACGAGGAAACCGGCGAGAGCGAGGTCACCGTCAAGCGCTTCTTCCGCGAGGCCGGGCGTATCCGCCTGCAGCCCGAGAACAGCACGATGGAGCCGATCTACGCTCGGGAACTCAATCTCGAGGGCGTCGTCGTCGCGGTGATCCGCCTCCTCAAGTAGGGAGCCGGGGCGCCGCGGTTTTGGCCTAACCCTGTGGGCCGCCCCCGATGTTCTCCAGGGACAAGCGGGGGAGGGAGCCGAGGTACGCGTCCAGGGCCGCCGCGAGCTCTGAGCTCGCCTGGCCGTGCACGGTCACGCGCGTGCCGCCCAGGTCGTCGGCGACAGCGCTGATGGCGAGGTCGGGCCGGTTGTCGAGGAGCAGGGGCACACCCGGAAGGAGGGCAAGTGGCAGCAGGACGACGAGCACCGGAGTCACCGCCGTGAGGATGAGCACGGCGAGCACGATCGCCAGCCCGAGCAGCACGGCGACATCGCCTCCATACCGGCGCCGCTGTTGCGGTCGGAGCACCAGGTAGTTGGGCCCGCGCTCGGCAACCGCAATACCCGGCATCGGGCGCTGCGCGAACTCGCCGAGCACATCGTCCGGAGCCTTCCCAGTCCGAAGGGAGAACTGGTAGGCGCGTGTCCGCAGTCGCGTGATCATGGGGCGCATGGCGTCGCTCCATTTGTACCGCGTCGCGACGGCACTGCGTGAGGTGCGTTAGCGTTGGGCGTCATGGCTCGCCCGCCGGCAACCGCCCTGAATGTCGATCCACTGCTCCTCGGGCTCATCGTCCTGACCGTCGCCGCCTGGCTCTGGGTCGTCCGGCGATCCGACGAGGGCGCGCCTCCGGGAGGGCGACTCGCACTCGGCGCCGCGGTTGCGCTGCTGGTGGCGATCTGGATCACGCCGCTGGCCACACTTGCGGAGCACTACCTCCTTGCTGCCCACCTGATCCAGGTCCTCATCCTCATGGGGCCGGTGCCGCCGCTCCTCCTGCTGGCGCTCCCCAGAAACGCGCGCATCAGTCCCGAAGCGGTGCCGCTCCCGCTTCGACTGGCCGTGCATCCCATCGCCGCGATCATCGCCGTGAACGCCGGTTTCATCGTCTGGCACATCACGCCCGCGTTCGACGCGGCACTCAGCAACCGGTGGCTGTATGACGCGATGCAGGCGACGCTCCTGCTCGTCTCGCTCCTCTTCTGGTGGCCGATCGTGACTCCCTGCTCACCACCGGCTCGAGCGCTCGGCGGCTTCGGCAAGCTCGGGTACATCCTGCTTGCCACCATCCCGCAGACCTTCGGTGGCTTGCTCGTCGCCCTCGCCGGCCACATCCTCTACCCGGGTTACGGTGCCGGACCTCAGCTCCTCGGGATCGATGCCATGACCGATCAGCAGGTCGCGGGAGCGAGCATCGCGCTGGTCAGCAAGGTCGCCCTCTTCGCCGCGTTCTGGGTGGTTTTCATGAACCTGCTCACGAGCGGCTCCGACGGTCGGGAGGATGACGGCGGAGGTGGTGGCGGCGGTGGCGGATCGAGCCCGAGACTGGATGCGCCGCGTCCACGTCCATCGGGTTTGCCACGATGGCTCGACGACGTCGGCGACGGCAGAACCACCGACGAGCCCGCGGCGCCGAGGCCGGTCAGGGTGCCGGCAGGGTCAGGGTCTCGCCCGGCCTGATCGACGCCCCGGTCAGGTGGTTCGTCGCTTCGATCTCGAAGATCGACTCCTCGACGTTCGAGCCGGGATAGTGCGCCGCAGCGATGCCCCAGAGCGTGTCACCCGCCTGGACCACCACCCGCGTGTTCGTGGTCGGAGATCCCGCATAGGCGACACCGCCGACGACGACGAGCCCTGCGACCGCGGTGGCCACCACGAGGGCGAGCCGCGCCGGGCGGCTGAGACGGTCTGACCGACGCGAGAAGCGGTTGGGGCCGAGGCTGTCCTGGATCATGTTCCTGCACCGAACGGATGTTCCATGCGCCCACACTACCAGGGAACGGATGTTCGAGTCAAGGACGAAGACAGCCGGGTGGTGGGCGATCTCGGAGGGAGCCGTGGAACCCCTGGGCGCGCAGTGCGTAGGTGCTATGAAGAGATGCACGGCCGGCACGCTTTCTGGGGCACCTTGGCGCTCTGCGGAGTGCTCGCGGCATGGACGCCAAGCACAACCGTTGCCACGTCTGCATCCGGTCCAAGCGACCCCGAACCGATCACGCTCCATGCCGGCACCGTCGCGCCGTCAACGTCGAGCGCGATCCAAGTGCGCATTCCAATCGCACGAGGAGGGACGTACCAGTACGTCGACACACCGCTCATACGATCGATCCCGGCGGGGCAGGTCGGCGCCTACATCCAGGGCATCATCCGGTGCCTGAAATCAGGGAGAGTCTGCGACCTGTCCTGACCTCCGCGTCAGAGATCGGATTCAAACCGACCCACAGCCGGCGCCCGAGGTGCGGTCGCCGGATAATCCCCGCGTGAGCGAGCGCGCCATCCGCATCCGCGCCGGCGTCCTCATCTGGCGCGACGGGGAGGTGCTCCTCGTCCGGCATGAGAAAGGCGGTCGCTCGTACTGGCTCGTGCCCGGTGGCGGCGTCGACCCGGGCGAGACCATGGTCGTCGCCGCGGCGCGGGAGCTGATCGAGGAGACCGGCTACATCGTCGAGATCGGCCGGCTGCTGCTGATCTGCGAGGCGATCGACCCGAAACCCGGTGGACGCCACATCGTCAACACCGTCTACGCGGGTGCAGTTCGTGGGGGCACCCTCGCAGTGGGTGTCGATGACAAGTCGCTCCGCGACGCCAGGTGGCAGCCGCTCGAAGCACTGGCGCACCTGGAGATGTACCCGCCGATCGGCGCCGAGTTGCTCGCCTGCTGCCGTGAGAACGGCACCGGCGCCGTGCGAGTCCTCGGCAATACGTGGCGTCCGTTCGACTCGTAGCACGGGGAGCGAGTCAGGCCCGGGCGGCCACCTCGTCGAGATAGTCGCCGAGACGCCGGTACGCCTCGCGCTTGCGGCGATCGGTGATCTCCGTATAGACCTTGAGCGTCTCGAGCGTGGCGTGTCCGAGGACCTCCTGGACGAGGCGGACATCACCGTCGGTCGCCTCCAGCAGGGTCGTCGCCGCGGTGTGCCGCGCCGCGTGGGGGGTGCGGAGGTCGCTGAAGAGCTCGAACAGCTCCGGGTCCACACCCAGGCGGCGGCGCAGCGCGCTCAGTGCCCGCCGGGCGCCGTCGGTGGTGAGCCGGTTGTGGGGAAGCGCTCGTCCGCGAGGCACGTCGGCGCGCGCCACGCTGATGAACAGAGCGGGGGAGGGGTCCGGCCCGCGCAGCTTGAGATAGTCGTCGACCGCCGCGAAAGCGTCGTCGGTGCAATACACAGTTCTGTATTTGCCACCTTTGCCAAGAACGCGAAAGCCCTCGGGCCGCACGTCGCCGCGGTCGAGGCCACATGCCTCGGCGATGCGGCAGCCGGTGCTCAGCAGCAGGTGGATGAGGGCACGGTCGCGCCGGTCGCGGAGGGTTTCCCTGGGGAGCGCGGCGAGCAGTCTCGGCACGTGGTCGGTCGGCACCGGGTGCGGGTCTCCCACCACGTACCGCGGCACCGAGACCTGGCGGCTCAGCTCCGCGGCGATCCAGCCCTCGTCGTACGCGTAGGCGAGAAAACGTCGCAGGGCGACGAGCGCTCTGGCGCGCGATCGTGGATTGGGCAGCACGTCGGCGAGCTCGATCTGATAGCGGCGGAGCGCCGGCCGGTCGACGCCGGCAAGCAGTGCATCGGTGAGCGGGCGCGTTCGAAGGAACGCCACGAATTTGGCGAGGTCCTGCCGGTAGGCACGGACTGTGGTCGCGGGCCGGTTTCGCTGCACGCGCAACGAGTCGAGGAACTGCTCCACCTGGTCCGGCATCGAGTCGGTCGGTCCGGGGACGTGGGCCGCCCAGGCGGGTCCGCGCCGTTCGCGGGGCGCCGTCGGACGGCGGGTGGAGCGAAGGCGGGCTGCCATGTTCCGTATTATCAGGAGCTTGGCGCGTCGTGGACGATTCCCGCGTCCTCGAGGGTGAAGCGGATGAAGTCGAGGGTCGCGGCGCGCTGATCGGGCTGCGCGCCTCCCGGATACGCGATCGCCGAGTCGATCAGCGGTCGCCAGGCCTCGAGGTAGGGACCGCGCATCGCCCACGAGGCGGCTTCGGGCTTCGAGACGAGCTCGCCGGTCGCGAGCAGGCACAGCGCACGGCACATGGTGACCACGGCATATGCCTGGTAGACCCGCTTGAGGAACTGCCCGGGAAACTCCAGCTGCGGCAGCCACGCCTCGCGCAGATCGCCGATGACCGCCTCGCGGAGCTCGCCGCTGGTCACCGGGGCGACCACCTTCGCAACCCGGGACCCGAAGAGCGTGATGCCGTGCTCACGGAGGATCCGCTTCTGGATCACGAGGTCGGGGCCGAGTGGCTGCACCGTGAAGCCGTCGTCGGGATGGAGTTCCAGCACAGCCATGCGGGGAACGCCCGGCGTGGCCAGCGCCTTGACCGGTACGAAGATCGCCTCGAGGCGGTCCGCCCACCGGTCGTCACTCCAGCCGAGCATCGCCCGGTGGACCTCCTGGATCCGCTCATTGGCCGGCCCGTCGGTCAGCGTTCGCGTGGTCACGAGGACGTCGATGTCACTCGTCCGCGGGTTGAACGCCCCCGTCGACAGGGACCCGTGCAGATACACCCCCGCCAGGTTCCGGCCCAGGGCGCTCCGCCAGGAGGCGACCGCCAGGGCGAGGAAGGCGCCGAGGCTCGATCCCCCCGCTCTGATGATCCGCGCGTCGATGTCCATTCGCCTCCTAACCCTATCCCTGATCGCGACGGCGCCCCAGGGAGGTATTGGGCGGATGCGATCGGCTCAGCGCATCACCGCGCTCGAGGGGGCGAGGCGCTCGAAGCGCCCGCGCCGGCCGCACTCGCGCCAGCCGAGCCGATGCCACGCCGCCAGCGCCACCGGGTTGTTCGTGTTGACGTGGAGGCGCACGGCGCAGGCACCGGTCGACCGCATGCGGTTGGTCGCCTCGGTCATCAACGCGGTTGCCACACCCCGGCGGCGGAATGCCGGCGCAACCCCGACCTGGTCGACCCAACCTTCGCTGCAGATCGCGAAGCCGGCCAGCTTGCCCGAAATGAGCACGCAGAGCGAAGCGCCGGAGAGGAATGCGGGGTCCCCGGTGAGCCGATCGATCCACTCCGAGCGTGACCACCCCGGGAAGCCGGGTCGATCCCGGAACGCAGCCTCGTAGACGTCGAAGCTTGCCGAGGCCGCTGCGTCGCCCCACTCGATGATCGTGGTGCCCTCGGGCCACAGGACCGGAACCGCGTCGCCGTCCAGCACACGCACCATGGCCAGCTCCTCGAAGACGAGGTGGTAGCCGGCGGCCGTCCACCGCGACACCTCCGCGCCCGTGAGGCACTCGCAGACGACCCGGACGCGCGACGCACCGGCCGCATCGACGCGCGCCTCCATCCACGCGAGCTGCCCCGGCCAGCGGTGCTCGTGGCCGGGGCGAAGCATCGAGGCGATCGTGAGGTCCTGCGGCGTGCCGGCCCCCGAAGGACCGACGGACGCGCAAGCCGCCAGGTGGCCGTCAGGCAGCATTTCCAGGCGTCGCACGACGCCGGGGCCGAAGTGGGAGCGCTGCAGCCATGCCACGTCGGCGACCAGCGACCAGCCCTGCGGATCCGGTCGCTGCGCGAGCGCCAGCTCCAGGATCAATGCCAGCTCAGATTCGATGTCCGGCACGCGGTCATGCTCCTGTCCACATCGTCCTCCCCTGGGCGAATGAGCGCGCCAGTGTAGCCGCAGGGCCACCTCGGGACGAAAGGATCCGAGGGGAGAGGCGAGAGAAGCCACGGATTCCGGGCCGAGCTTCTATATCGTGAGAATATGCATTATCAGGACCTTTATCGGCGCCCGTGCGGGGCGCTGATCGATTCGTGCCTCCCCCGGTGTCCCGAGGTCGCGGGTCGCCGCGGCAAGCTCGGAGCAGGCCGCCGCTGTGACGGCTCGGGCTACGCCGGGTTGAAGACCGGGATTGCCGGAGCCGCGCAGCCCGGGCAGGCCGGCGCCACCCAGAGCGTGTCGGAGCTCGACCGCCAGACGACGTCGATGGCGCCGCCCCCGGCGAACACGACCGACGACGGGTCCGACGACGCGGTCGCCCCGAGCCCCTCGGGACCGACCAGGCCGCTCGAGCCTGTGAACAGCGACGACGCCATGACCCCGGAGGTCTCGCGCGAGTCCACGATCACCGACCCGGGCGCCAGGTCGACCACCGAGGGATTGCCGGCGACCGTCTCGGTACCGAGAGCCGCGGCCCCGCTCCAGGACCCGGCGGTCAGCGCCCCGTGCGACAGCTCACCGCCGCTGTTCCAGAACACGTCGATGCTCGAGCCGGCGGCGCTGACCGAGGGATTCGCGGGCAACGCGGTCGACGTCAGCGCCTGCGCGCCCGACCAGCCCCAGGACGCGCCGGTGTCCTCCCAGAGGGCTCCGGACTGATCACGCCAGAAGACTGTGTCCGTGCCCTGGCCTGCGCTCGCGACGACCGGGTTGCCGCCGACCGCACCGCTGTCGAGTGGCGTGGGCCCGCTCCAGCGACCGTTGTAGCGATCCACCCAGAGACCACCGTCGGAGCCCTTCCAGAACACGTCGATGAGCCCGGGGGCCGGTGAGGCAGCGCCGGGTTCGGAGCCGAGCGGCCCCATCCCGAGCGAGACCGGCACCGACCACGAGCCGCCACCGAACCATCCCGCGCTGAAGGCCGCATACCAGAGGTTCTGGTCCTCCCCTTCCCAGAACGCGTCAATATGGCCGGCGCCGGAGGAGACGACCGACGGGTCGGACACCATCGTCGCGGCGGCGCCGCCGGCCGCGCTGATGTCGGTGGAGACCGTCCCCCACGTTCCGTTGCGGAAACCGAGGCCCCAGAGGTGGTTGTCGGTCCCCCGCCAGAGGATGTCGATGTCACCCGGCTGGTCGGAGACGGTCTGCGGGGCGCCCGCCACGTTGGCGGCCTGCGGGAGTGCGAGCGGATCAGGGAACCCGTAGTACGGGAGCGAGCGAACGCCCCCCTGGTCCAGGTCGACGTGACCCGAGATGCCGGGAACCACCCCGGCGTCGCTGTACTGCCAGACCTGCCAGCCGGTTCCGCCCCAGTTGTTCTCGGGCACCGACGGCTGGCTCACGAACCAGTTCGCGACCCAGAGGGGGTCGAGCGTGAACGCCGCCGAGTTGATGTTGCCGTTCCACCACGACGGCGAGCAGTAGATCGCCGGCAGAGAGCCGATCGCGGCGCTGACCGTGTTGACGGCAGTTCGGAGATTGGCGACCACAACCGACTGAGGCTCGCCGTCGGTGGTCTCGACGTCGATGGTCGGCACCAGATCGCCGTGCGTGAACCCGACCGCGCGCAGCTGCGAGATCAGCAGGTCCGCCTGCGCCACCGGGCTCTGATTGGGCTCGAAGAACAGGTAGGCGCCCGGGGTCACCCCCGCCGCGGATGCGCCGCGCCAGTTGTTGCCGAACTGCCCGTCGGGCGACCCGGCGCCGTCGGCGGCGCGGATGTACGCGAACGAGATCCCGGAAGCGGCCACCGAATGCCATGCGATCGACGAACCCTGGTAGGCGCTCACGTCGATCCCCTGGCGCGTGGTCGCCGCCCTGCCGTCCGCGGGTCGAAGGAGGGCCGACGGCACAGCCGCCATGACCACGAGCATCGTCGCGGTGGCGGTGATCCGAGACCTCACGCCACCTCCGAAGGGAGACCCACCATTGCGCTGAGGATAGACACGGATGTCGATGTCGCCACGATCGTCACCGTATCTTCATCTGCTGGTCTGGATCCACGCGGATCGGCAGCGGCCGGCGCCCGGACACCCCGTCGAAAGGTTGGTCCGCTACCCTGATGCCGTGGATCAGTCGAGGAATCGCAAGCCGGCCGGCAAACGTCCGGTGCCGGCCGGGAAATCCTCTGCCAGGCCCGTATCCAAGAAACAACGCCGGAACCAGACCGTCAGGTCGGTCTCCCTCGAGCGCCGCCCACCCTGGCAGTCGCCGACCGTGGTGACCATCTCGAGCGTCGCCGTGGTGGCGATCGTGCTCATCGTGATCGTGCTGATCAACTCCGCCGGCGGGAGCAATCCCACCGTGACGAAGCCCGTGCCTCAGGCGATCCTGACCGCGGTCGAGAATCCGAGCGCGTCGGTCGTCAACACCGTCGGCTCGGGGGGCCAGAACGGCGAGATGGTCCGCCTCCCAGCCTCCGCGAAGCTCGTGGATTCGAACGGGAAGCCGCTGGTCGTCTACGTGGGCGCCGAGTACTGCCCGTACTGCGCCGCCGAGCGCTGGGTGATGGTGATGTGGCTGTCACGCTTCGGCACCTTCAAGAACCTCTCCGAGATTCAATCGTCCTCCACGGACGTCGCTCCGAACACGGATACCTTCACCTTCTACAAGTCCTCGTACTCGAGCCCGTACATCGACTTCAGCCCGAACGAGGTCGAGGATCGGAACCAGGCGGCGCTCATGTCCATGAGCACGAAGATCTCCAACATCTTCTCGAAGTACGACACGACGCCGTACACAACCGAGGCCGGCCAGTTCCCGTTCATCGACATCGGCGGCATGTTCACGCTGTACAGCACCAGCTATGACCCCAAAATGCTCGCGGGACTCTCGTGGAGTCAGATCGCCGGCAAGCTCAACAATGCCAGTGACCCGGTGACGCAGGCGATCGTCGGGAACGCGAACATCCTCACCGCCGCCACGTGCATGGCGACCGGCGACGTGCCCTCGAGCGTCTGCTCCTCCTCGATGATCCAGAGCATCGAGCAGGGACTGAGGACGATCCAGCCCAAGTCGGGCTGACCGGGCTCGACTGGACCGATGGCTGCCGTCACGTCCTCGGACGTTGTCAACACCGGGTATGCGGTGCTCGCCCTGGTTGCGGACGCACTCGTTCTGCTCGCGGTCGTCGGCCTCGTCATCTCGCGCACGTCGCCTGCTGCGCGCGAACGCTGGGGACGCCTCCGCGACGGCATCACGCCGTTCGCGCTGCACATGGCGTGGATCGTGGCGGTGCTCGCAACCTTCGGCAGCCTGTTCCTGCAGTACGCCGAGCACGACAACCCCTGCGACTTCTGCTGGTTTCAGCGCATCTGCATGTACCCGCTGTCGCTGCTGCTCGGCATCGCCGCATTCCGCGGGAACCTTGAGGTCGCCAAGCGATACTTCATCGGCCTGTCGCTGGTCGGTGCGGGGCTCGCGATCTATCACTACCAGCTGGAGCGCATCCCAAACGAGCCAACTGTGTGCGGGAGCCTGGTGCCGTGCAACGTTTCGGTCCTCAACGTCTTCGGGTTCATCTCGGTCCCCTTCCTCTCGATGGCCGCGTTCCTTCTCATCACGACGCTTCTGCTGATGGCGCGCGGCCACGGCGACGAGTACGACGACGAGGATGTCGACGATGCGGTCGGGGCCGGGACCGGCGACGGGGCTCCGGCGCCCGCCTAGCCTGCGCTCGTCGCGGACGGCTGCAGCGCCGTTGCGATCGGCGTCACACCAGTTCGGCGAGATACCTCGGCAGCATCTGACGCCACGTCGTCCAGTCGTGCTCGTACTCGGGACCCCAGGGGTCGACGCGGTTGGGGATCCCCTTGCTGCCGAGCACGTGGGCGAGGCGCCAGGTCTCTCCGATGTTCTCCCAGCGCCCCTCGCCGGAGGCGAGGATCGCCTTGCGCGTGCGCAACTTTGCGAGATGCTCGCCGTTCAGGTCCGGCAGGAAGTACGAGGGCGTCGCGAAATACAGGTCGTCACCCGCATCGTCACCGACGAAGCGCGAGATGTCGTAGGTGCCGCTCATGCCCACAGCCGTGGACACCACGTCCGGGTAGTGGCAGAGCAATGACACCGCGTTGAAGGCGCCGATCGAGGCACCCGCGGTGATCACGGTGATGTCGGGGCTCTCGCAGTCCATCTGGATCATCGGGATCAGCTCATGGCGGACGAACTCAATGAAGCCGCGGAGCATGGCCGCCCGGTAGCGCGGGTCGCCGTCCTCGCGGAGCATCGCGCGTCCCGACACGCTGTCGCAGGAGTAGATCTTCGCCCGCCCCGCCTCGAGGTACTCCCCCGCCGCGTCGACGAGCCACATGCGCTCGATCTCCTCGGCGTCCCCACCCGCGGTGGGGAACACGATGACGGGCTTTCCGAAATGCCCCCAGCGGGCAACCGTCACATCGCTCTCGACGCGGTCCGAGTACCAGCGCTCTCGCCTCTTCATGGCCGCACAGTCTTACGCATCGGCACGGAGCGATGTGTCATCCCGGATAGATGAGGCGGCCTTCACCCGGGAACAGCCACCCGAGCCCCTCGAGGAGACGGTCGCGCCAGTTGATCCAGTTGTGTCCGTCGGGCGCTTCGACGACGCGCAGCTCGTCACACATCCGCTCGAGCACCTCCACCATCGCCCGATCCGGAACCGCCAGCGGCTCGAAAGCGCCGAACGTCAGGAACATGCGGTTGGTGACCTTCTTGGGGCTGGCGCGCACCGAGTTGACGAACCGCACGACCGGCTCGAACACCTCCCCGAACGTGCCTGGGGGAGTTGCCTCGGTGAAGCGCAGCGACGGCGACTCGAGGAGCAGGCCTCCGTAGAAAAGCGGCGCGCGAACCGCCGCCGACAGCGCGGCAATACCGCCGAAGCTCGCTCCCATCAACGCCCTGCCCCGAGGATCGCCGCGAAGGTTGAGCGATCCCTCGACCCTCGGCACCAGCTCAGTGGTCAGGAACCGGCTGTGGGCCGCGCTCCCCGCGTACTCGCGAAGACGATCGCCCGGGTGGGTGAAGGCGACCACGCAGTCGGCCATCAGGCGGCGGTGCATGAGATTGTCGAGCACCGTCCCCATGGACGAGAAGTGGAGGAAATCGCCGCCGTCATGCACGACCAGCAGGGGCATGCGGCGGTCCCGGCGCATGCGTGCCGGGATGTACATGGTCACGTGCGCATCGCGCCTCAGCGCCCGGCTCGGGAGCCGCAGGTCGACCATCTCCCCCTGCACGGCCGCCGGATCCGGCTGGGTCCAGTCCGGGGTGACATACCCGTCAGCCTCGAGCACGGACTGCGACCCGATGGGGTCGCCGACGACCCTATGGTTGAGCGGGTCATTCACGCTCTCGGTGTGCGCGCCGTGGCGCACGAGGAGGCGGTACTGGATGCGCGCGCCCGGAGGGAGCTCGACGCTTGCGTACCACAGGTCGGTGCCCTTGAGACGCCGGAGCGGCAGCGGGATCGGCACTCCGAGCATCCGGTGCTCGACGCCGACCCAGTCGGCCTCGCCGCGCCAGAGGAAGGTGCACGTCGGCCCCTCGACCAGCGGGATCGAGTGCTCGCGCAACAGCTGGTCGATCGCTTCGGGGGAGCTGCCCTCGCTGCGCAGGCGGGTGAGTGCCCGCGGGCTGCGGGCGGGGCCGGGGCTCACGGTCAGGCGGCTTGCGTCCCGCGAAGCACCCGCCCGTCGGCGGCGATCACGCCCACCGAGCTGAGCCCGGTGGGCCGCCCCGCGCGCAGCTCCAGCCGATCGCCGGCGTCGAGGAGGACGCAGACGCTCGGCGCGCATCGCTGCGCCAGGATGGCGAGGCGGCCTGGGTCGTGCGCGTGGAGGCGTGACGCCGCGACCGGGAGAGCGACCATCCCGCGGGCGACGCCGAGACCGACGTCATAGATCTCGTCGGAACGCCCGGCCGGATCGTCGTCGTCGACGACCACGATGCGCTCCGCGATCGCCATGCATCCGGAGGACCACGCAACGAGAGGGCGCTCCTCGATCAACGCCCCCAGGTTGCACAGGTGCAGGCAGTCGTTGAGGACGCCGACGTGCCCGCCCGCGATGGCGATGGCCACGCAGCCCCGCACGATCGCCGCGACCTCCTCACGGTGCCGGGCGATGCTCTCGCGATCGTGCGGGGGGTACTGCGCGTAGAAGCGATCGTATACAGCCCCGATCGCCGATATGTGTGAGTCGTCGAGCGCGCGAACAGCGTCGATGCTCGAGTCGAGCTCGGCCCCCGGGCGCCGGTGCGCCTCCGCAAAGCGCCGGCGGATCACCTCGACTCCGGCGAGCGCAGGCCGCAGTCGAACCAGGTAGACGTCGCGCAGCTCATCGAGCTGGGTCCGCAACAGCCGCTCGGCTTCGGCATACTCCGGGTCGCTCTCGAGCACGTCGAGGCGGCGACCGTAGAGATTGAGGTTGCGCGATCCGCCTCCGAGGCGCCGGTCGACCTCCGCGTCATTGCGCTCGCCCTCCTCCCACCCCGCGGTGACGAGGGCCACCGGCCCCTCCACCCCGAAAGCGTCGACCTCCGCCGCCAGGTCGACCCCGTCGAGCGGTCCGAGCAGGGTCACATGCCTCACGAGGCGCGCACGCGGACCGTCTCCCCCACCACGTTGAGCATGTGGTGCAGGGTGTCGTAGTCGGGATGGGCCATGCGGATCCACGCATTGGCCATGTAGCCCGCCTCCACGGGCTGGGTCGGGGTGCCGCGGGGCGGCAGATGCGAGTCGAGGATCCACTCGCCGAACTGGCGCTGGACCTCGTCGACCCCGTCGTAACGGCTGATGGCGCCGTCCCGATCCGGACGCAACGCGACGATACCGGCGGCACGCCGCCGCGAGAGCGGCCGCTCAACCCGGCGATGCACGATCGCGTTCGCCCATTCCCGGTAGATGTCGACGTCGTTCCCGGCCGCGTAGAGGTCCCACGCGCGCACGCCCGGCGGACGGCAGCCGATCTCGCTGAAACGCAGCCCCTTGGGACCGAAGAACCACTCCATGTGCGTCGCCGACGTCCCGATGCCGAGCGCCTCGATGGCGCGCAGGCCCAGCTCACGCACCTCCGCGTAGTCCTCCGCCGAGTCGATCCGGTTGGTCGAGATGAATTGGGGACTGATCCAGCGCTCGCGCATCGCCTCGAGGACGTTCGGGTAGTAGTGGGAGATGAAGTCGTAGGCCGGGTGCCCGTCGACGCTGATCGTGTCGTAGAACCCCTCGTGGCCCTCGACGAACTCCTCCACCGCGACATCGGCCGCGCCTGACGCGCCGAGGCCGGACAGGGCGCGCTCCAGTTCGGCATCGGAGTCGACCCGCTGCGTCCCGGCTGCCCCGGCAGCCGCGCGCGGCTTGAGGATGATCGGGTAGCCCACCGCGGCGGCGAACTCGCGCACCTCCGCCGAGGAGGACGCGCCGATGGATTGAGCGGTCCGGATTCCGACGGCGCGCAGCGCCTCCTTCATCGCCGGCTTGTCCCGGCACAGATAGGCGGTCCGCACGGACGTTCCGGGGATCCCGCAGGCCTCGCGGGCGTACGCGGCAGCCATGGTGTGCGACTCGATGGTCGATTCGAGCGCATCGACCCAGACCTTGCCCTGGACGAAGCGAACCGCCTCGATGAGCGCGCCGGTGTCGGTGACGTTCGGAATCTGCTGGTAGTGGAGCATCCAGCCGCGCAGGTCCCCATCGAGCCAGTCGCCCGGACGCTCGCCGATGCCGATCACGTTCGCGCCCGCCTCCGCGAGGCCGCGCACGAATTCGCGCTGATTGGGTGGGAAGGCCGGCTCGACAAAGATGACGTTCACGCGCAGATCCTACCCGGTGGGTCCCGACCCGTCCCCTGCCGCCTCTCTAGACTGGCGGGAATCCAATGGCAAACGCGGTCTTCGTTGCTCCCTTCCTGCTTCCGGCAACCACACGCTTCATCGCCGCTGCGGCGTCGCTGCCGGACGTCCGGCTCGGCCTGATCAGCCAGGACCCGGAGGACCGCCTCCGCGATGACCTCCGTTCCGCGCTGTCGGGGCACTACCGCGTTCAGGACGGCACCGACGCGCAGCAGATCGCAGACGCCACCCGCGTGATGGCGCGCCACCTCGGCGGCGTCGATCGCCTGCTCGGCATGCTCGAGCAGTTGCAGGTTCCGCTCGGCGAGGTCCGCGACGCCCTCGGCATCGCGGGCATGGGCGCCGACGTGGCGCGAAACTTCCGCGACAAGGCGCGCATGAAGACCGTCTTCGAGGCGAACGGCGTGCCCTGCGCGGGGCACCGCCTCGCCCGCTCCGCCGTTGAGGCGCGATCCGCCGCCGGCGCGCTCGGCTACCCCCTGGTCGCCAAACCACCCGCCGGAGCCGGCGCTCGATCAACCTTCCGGCTCGACGGTGACGCGCAGCTCGAGGCCTGGCTCAGCGCCGATCCGCCCGGCGAGCACAGTCCGGTGCTCCTGGAGCAGATGGTGGTCGGTGCCGAGCACAGCTTCGACAGCGTCCTGATCGACGGAGAGCTGGTCTGGCACTCGATCTCCCGGTACCTGCCGACCCCACTCGAGGTCCTCGAGAACCCCTGGATCCAGTGGGCGGTGCTCCTGCCCCGTGACATCTCCGGCGCCGAGTTCGATCCCGTCCGCGCCGACGCCGTGCGGGGGCTTCGCGCGCTCGGCCTGAGAACCGGGCTCACCCACATGGAGTGGTTCCGGCGCGCCAACGGACAGATCGCGATCAGCGAGGTGGCCGCACGGCCCCCCGGAGCCCAGTTCACGTCGCTGCTCTCGTACGCGCACGACGTCGACATGTACGCGGGCTGGGCGCACCTCGAGATCTTCGGCGACTTCGCGCCTCCGGAGCGCCGCTATGCGGTCGGCGCGGCGTACCTGCGCGGCCAGGGCAGCGGCGCGGTGGTCGGGATCCACGGCCTCGACGTCCTGCAACGCGAGCTCGGCGACCTGGTCGTCGAGGTCGACCTGCCGCGTCAGGGCCAGCCGTCGTCGGGGACGTACGAGGGCGAGGGGCACGTGGTCCTTCGACACCCCGAGACGTCCGTCGTCGAGGCCGGGTTGCGCCGGGTGGTCGAGATCGCGCGGGTCGAGCTCGGAGAGATGTCATGACCGCGACCGTGCTGATGATCTCCCCCGGCTACCCCGCCGAGATGCCGTTCTTCACTCGCGGCCTCGCGCGAGCCGGAGCGCAGGTGATCGGCGCGGGCGATCAATCCGTCTCGGCGCTTCCCGACATGGCCCGTGACCACCTGGCCGCTTATTGGCAGGTGCCGTCGTTCGCCAACGAGGAAGCGATCGTCCATGAGGTGGTGCAGCGTGCAGCGGGCATCCACATCGATCACGTGGCGTCGCTGTGGGAGCCGACAATGGTGCTCGCGGCGCGCATCCGCGAGGCGCTCGGCATCCAGGGGATGACGGTCGAGCAGACCATTCCGTTCCGCGACAAGGAGCGGATGAAGCAGGTGCTCGACGCTGCGGGAATCCGCACGCCACACCACTACAAGTGCGCCACCGCTGTCGGCGTCCGCGAGGCTGCAGAGCGGATCGGCTATCCGATCATCGTGAAACCGATCGCCGGCGCCGGCTCGGCGAACACGTACCGAGTCGACAGCGCGGTTGTGCTGGAAAGCGTCCTCCCCAAGCTGGTGTGGGTCGACGAGGTGAGCGTCGAGGAGTTCGTCGAGGCGTCCGAGTACACGTACGACACCATCTGCGCCGGTGGTGAGGTGCTCTTCGACAACGTCGCATGGTACCGGCCGCGTCCGCTCATCGCCCGTCAGCTGGAGTGGATCAGCCCGGTGACCCTGGTGGTGCGCGATATCGACAGACCGGAGCTCGCAGGCGGTCGCGCGATGGGTCGGGACGTCCTGCGTGCGCTTGGATTTCGAGATGGGTTCACCCACATGGAATGGTTCCGACGCGACAACGGTGAGGTTGTCTTCGGAGAGATCGGCGCGCGGCCGCCCGGCGCCCGCACCGTCGACGTGATGAACTTCGCGAACGACCTCGACCTGTTTCAGCAGTGGGCCGAGGCGCTCATCCACGGCCGCCTGTCGGAGCCGATCGAGCGTCGCTACAACGCCGCATCCATCTTCAAGCGCGCGCAGGGACAGGGACGCATCACGCACATCGAGGGGCTGTCGCGCCTCCTGTCCGACTACGCCGAATGGGTGTGCGCGATCGACCTCCTCCCCATCGGAGCGCCGCGGCGAGACTGGCTGATGACGCTGATCTCCGACGGGATGATCATCGTCAGGCACCCGGACCTGGATGGGTGCATCGAGATCGCGGATCGGTTCGCGACCGAGCTGCAGCTCTACGCGTACTGACCACGCAGGTCAGTCGACGGCGGCGACCGGCTTTCCCAACGCCTGGAGGACGGCTGCGCGAGGCGCCGGCGTGTCGGCGTGCAACTCCGCGATGAGGCTGTCGACGACATCGGCGAGCGACCCACCGGCCTCGACGACCTCGCGCTGACGGATGTAGCTCGATCCACGCTCCATGATGTCGAGAGTGCCTCGCAGCTCGGCGGTGCAGTTGAGACGCGTCGCGACCGGCGTGAGGTCCTCGACGAGCTCGCGGATCGCCTGGCGCAGCGGCACGGTCTTGCCTCCCTCGTCGACGATGATCGAGGCGTCGAGACCGTGCCGGGCCGCACGCCACTTGTTCTCGCGAACCAGCCACGCGCGCGGCGTGGGCAGCGTGTAGCCGCGATCGATCATCACGTCGAACTGGTGCACGAGACACTGGCTCAGTGCGGCGACGACACCCACCTCGCGCAGGGTGGGGATCCCGTCGCACACGCGGATCTCAACCGTGCCGAAGCTCGGATGCGGGCGGATGTCCCACCACACCTCGCGGATCGTCTTGATGGTCTGCGATGAGATGAGCGTGTCCATCACCTGCTCGAACTGCGGCCAGCCGCTCAGCAGCCAGGGTGGCCCGGCCGTGGGCAGACCCTCGAAAACCTTGGAGCGCCAGGACGCCATCCCGGTGTCGTGACCCATCCAGTACGGGCTGGATGCCGACAGAGCGAGGAAGTGCGGGATGTACGCGGAGAGCGCGTTGACCATCGCGATCGCCTTCTCGCCACTGCGGACTCCGACGTGCACGTGGATGCCGAAGATCTGCATCTGCTTCGCGGGCCACTGCATGTCGTGGACCAGGCGCAGGTAGCGGGGATCGGGACTGATCTCCTGCCTCGCCGGGTCACTGAACGGGTGCGTGCCCGAGCAGATCAACTCGAGGTTGCGCGGCTCGGTGTGCCCACGCAGCTCGGCCATCGTCGCGGCGAGATCCGCCTTGACATCCGCCGCGGTCTCACAGATGCCGGTGATGATCTCGACCGTCGACTGGAGCAACTCCTTCTTGGCCTTGGGGTGACCGGCGTCGCCGTGGGCGGCGTTCATCTCCCCGAGGATCTCGTGAGCGCCGCTCACCAGCTCGCGGGTGTCGCGGTTGATGAGCTCCAGCTCCATCTCCACACCGACGGTCGGCCTGGCGCTGGAGACGAACTCGATGTGTGTCATGGGTGATCCACTCTACGCCGCGGCGGCGCGCTGATCGTGAGCCCATGCGCCCAGGAGGCCGCGGAAGTGCGCGATGAACTGCTCGTGCTCGTGCGGTGGGAACGTGTTCCGGACCGTGTCCACGATGATGCGGTCGAAATCCGGGCTCTCCACCCAGGCCACCGACAGCTCGTCGATGTGCGCCAGGTGCCGCTCGCAGAACTCGCGATAGCGGTCGACGTCGAGCTGCTTGTCGGCGAGCTTGCGATACCCGTCGAGCTTCTCCTCGTAGGTGAGGTCGGCCCGGTCGGCGATTGCGAAGTACTGCTCGGTGTCGAGGTCCACGGTCTGCAGCCGGCCGGTGACACAGCAGAACACCACCCACTTCAGCAGGCTGCGAATCGCCCATGGGAAGTAATAGTGGAGGCTCGTCAGCGCCAGGTCCGGTGTCGCGTTCGCGTAGTCGATGGGATAGACGTCGTCACCCCGGACCAGCGTCTCGCAGCTGTTGAGCTCCCATCGGAAGAACGCGTTCACGGTGCGCAGGATGGTGAGCACCTCGTTGCCCGCGCGCGGCGTGAGGAAGTTGTGATCCACCGAATAGCGCTCGTGCATCGGCCTCTCTGGATGGAAATGCAGGACGATCGACTCGGCGCCGATGCCGAGGCTGCGGGCGAACGCGTCGTAGCCGTCCACCGATGCCTGGAGGTGCATGAGCCGCTGCTCCGACTCGTCGTAGGCGCGGTAGAGCGTCTCCGTGTTCTCGACGCGGCTCACGCCGACCCACGCGCCGCCGTCGAACGGCTTCATGTACAACGGCATCCCGACGGCGCGAGCCACCGCCTCGAGGTCGAAGTAGCGCAGGTATCGCTGCGCGGTCCCTGCGAAACGGGGGTTGTCCGGAGGCGTCTTGTTGGGCAGCATCCACGTCTCCGGAACCTTGAGCCCGAGCCGGATCATGGCGCAGTACGCGGCGTGCTTCTCCATCGCCTGGAACGTGAACGGGTTGTTGAGGAGATGGACGTGATCCATGAGCACGACCTTCTTCAACCACTCTCGAGGCATCGGGTACCACCAGCCCAGGCGGTCGATCACCAGCGAATGGCGCGGCTTCATGCGCAGGTCGAAGGGCTCGATGGTGACGCGCTCGGTGCTGAACTGATGCGTCTCACCGCCTTCGCGAATAGCGAGGTCGGCACGCCCCAGCAACGCCTCAAAGGAGGCCGGCCAGTCCTCCTCCACGCCGAGCAACATGCCGATGAGGTGCGATCTGGGCATCGTGGATGGGAGTATTGCAGGCCCTGCGCCGGCCGGTCAGGTCCTCGCGGGGCGGCCGTTCCGGCGCCGTGATGCCTCCGCGGCGTCCGGGGAGCGCTGCTCGAGGGTCGCCTCGATGCGGAGGGTCCGCTCGAACGCCGCCCAGACCGCGTCACTCACCACCGTTCGCAGCCCGCCACGCTCCAGCTGGTACAGCGCCTCGGCCGACGTCCCCCCGGGCGAGGTCACCATGTCGCGCAGCTCCGCGACGTGCTTGCCACTCTGGAGCGCGAACTCCGCACTTCCCTGCATGGTGTCGAGGACGAGCTCCCGGGCGACGTGGCGGGGAAACCCGAGGTGGACCGCCGCGTCGGTCAGCGCCTCGATGAACAGGAAGATGTAGGTCGGCCCGGTGCCGCTCACCGCCGTGGCCATGGCCACCTGACGCTCGTCGTGCACCTCGAACTCGCGCCCGAGGGCGCTCAGCATGGCGCGGGTTCGGGCCTTGCCGACCTCGTCGACACTGCTGGTCGCATACCAGACGGTGACACCGCGCCCGATCTGCGCGGGCGTGTTGGGCATGCAGCGAACCACGGCAGGATGGTCGAGACCCTCACCGAGCGCCGTGGTCGTGGCTCCGGCGATGATGCTGATGACGAGCTGCTCGGGTTGGAGCGACCCGCGCAACTCGGCCATGACACCGCCGAGCATCTGCGGTTTGACGCCGAGGAGGACGACATCGGTGTCCTTGGTGGCTTCGACATTCAGCTCGGCGACATTGACGTGATGGGTGGCCGCCAGGATCGAGCGCCGCGCCACACGCGGATGCGTGCAGATGACATTGCCCGGCTCCACGAGGTCGCGCTCGAGCAGGCCGGCGAGCATCGCCTCGGCCATGACGCCGGTGCCGACGATCCCGACCCGTATGCCCTGGAGGCTTTCCGCACTCATGTGACGGGACACCTTACCGCCAACGATTCTCCGGCCGGTTCGGCGGGGCGTGCCATGATCGAAGCGGATGAGTCAGCTCCCCGCACCCGGCGACCCGCCGCCCGTCTATCGGTGGCTGCCGGACAGCACGATCACCACAGCGGGCGACGGCGCCTCGTGGCTGCCGCCGCCACCCCCCGCGCGCCCCGCCACCCCGCAGCAGCACAGCCCCACCGCGCCCCGTCAGCAACGCAGGCGCCGCGAGGGCGCCGCCGGCGGCATCCTCGCCGGCCTGCTCGCCTTCCTGAAATACGGGTCTGTTTTGGTCAAGTTCGGCACATTCGGGCCGACGCTCATCACCATGGTCGTCGCGATCTGGTTCTACACGCTGTTCTTCGGACCCGCGTTTGCGATCGGCATCGTCGCGCTGATCCTCGTACACGAGCTCGGACATTTCATCGTCGCGCGCTGGATGGGTCTGCCGGCGCGCCTCCCGATCTTCATCGGCCCGCTGGGCGCGGTCACCAGCCTCCGCCGCACGCCCGCTGACGCCGGCATGTCGGGCGTCATCGCGCTTGCCGGCCCGGCGCTCGGCACGGTCGCGGCGCTCCTCTGCTTCCTGCTGGCCGGCGCAGCCAACCCCGGGTACTTCCGCTACCTGCTGCTCGCGCTCGCGTACTTCGGCTGCTTCCTCAACCTCATCAACCTGATCCCGGTCGGCTTTCTCGACGGCGCCAAGGTGGCGGACGCGATTCCCAAGTGGATGAACGTGCTCGGCCTGCTCGTCGTCGCGGGCGTGGTGCTGCTCTTCGGCAACCCCATCGGCCTGATCTTTCTCGTTCTCGGAATCTTCCACACGATCGGCAGATTCCGCAGGAGCACCCCGGCTGCGGATGTCGCGCAGGCCGCCGCCTCCCGGCGCCTCGGCCTCGGCGCAGCATACGTCGGGATCCTCCTGGTCGCCGCCGCCGGCATGTCCATCGCCAACACCGCGATCGTCAACAGCAACTCGGTCCCCGGGGTCAACCAGAGCACCGGCACGACCGTTCTTTAGGGTGCCGGAGTCGCCGCCGCGGGTGCCTCGCACAGCGGGTACGGGAAGGACACCGAGCTGTACAGCGCGGCGAACACATCGAGCTGGCTGCTGTTCTCATAGTTGAAGCCCATCAGCATCGCGTGCGCGGAATCGATCGCGAATCGCACCTCGGCGTAGAGCGGCAGCCGCGGGACGGGCAGCGGCACCGGAGTCGGCGCGGTCGACGACGCCTCCTTCGCGTAGTAGCTCAGCGTCCCCGTGTAGCCGCAGACCACAATCGGGCTTGAGCTGGTCTGCGCGTATCCGGACAGCCCCGCCGGCCCGAACGCCTTGAGGCTGCTCGCGATCTCGAGCACGCCGCTCGCCGTGGCTCCCGCCTGGGGAACGAAGAGGGTTCCGAACGACTCCTGCTGGAACCCCCACGTCTGCGGGTAGAGGGCGGTGACCCCGTCCGCCTCGGCGTACGAGTTGAAGGTCCCCGCGGCCGTGAGCGCCGGGTCGGCGACGACCCACCCGGTGAGCGTCCTTCCCTGCACGTGGAACCAACCCCCGCCGCCGCTCTGGTACGCGAGCACCGTGAAGGTCCTTCCCTGTGAGAAGCCGCCCACCACGTTCGAGGAAGCGAGCACCGGCACCGAGTGCACTCGCAGCCCGAGCGGGCTGAGGACCGTCCGAGTGGTACCGACGATCTGGGGAGTCGGGCTCGGTGTCGGGCTTGTCAGGGCGGAGGCTGTGACCGTCGGGGTCCGCGATGGATGCGATGCCGAGCCGCCACAGGCGGCGAGCAGCAGCGCTCCACCCGCCGCGATCGCCACGGCGATCGTCCCCGGCCGGACGGCTCGGGTCAGGCCGCGAGCACGTGCAGGCATCCCGCCACCGAAGCGGCGATGGCTCGAAGGTCATAGCCGCCTTCGAGAAGCCACAGGGATCGGCCCTCGCAGTGCGCGTCGGCGAGGGTTCGGACTCGCTCGGCGATCGCCGAGTAGGTCTCGTCCTCGAGGCGCAACTCAGCGAGCGGATCGTCGCGATGCGCGTCGAACCCTGCGCTGACAACCACGAAGTCGGGATCGAACGTCGCGACCTCGGGGAGCACCACGGAGTCGAACAGTTCGAGCCAGCGGTCGCCGCCGGTTCCAGGTGGCACCGGCACGTTCACGGTCGTCCCCGACGCGCCCGGATCGCCGCGATCCGAGGCGTGCCCGGTGCCCGGGTACCAGGGGAATTGATGCAGCGAGGCGTACAGCACCGACGCGTCGGCATAGAAGATGTCCTGCGTGCCATTGCCGTGATGCACGTCGATGTCGATGATCGCCACCCGGGCCGCCCCCGCCGCCTGCGCCGTGCGAACCGCAATCGCGGCGTTGTTGAACAGGCAGAACCCCATCGGGAGGTTCACCGTCGCGTGGTGTCCGGGCGGGCGGATCACCGCGAATGCGGACCGAGCCTCGCCCTGCATCACCGCCTCTGCCGCTCGCGACGCGCATGCCGCCGCGTTCAGGGCCACGACATACGAATCCTCGGTGCAGTAGGTGTCCGGATCGAACCAGCCACCACCCTTCACCGCCAGGCCCTCGACGCGCCGCACCTCGTCGTCGGAGTGGACGATCCGGGCGAGCGCGCGACGTCCGTTCGGAGCCTCCAGCCACGGGAGCGCGGCGAGCTCGGCATCAGCCGCGATGCCGTCGAGGATCGCGACCACTCGGTCAGGGCGTTCCGGATGCCCGGGGCTCGCGTGCGCGGCCTGATCGTCGTTGCGAATGAGCGCGAGCGGGACGGTCACACCCGCGCAACCGCCGCGCGGACCTCCTCGATACGCTCGTGGAAGCCTCGCGCCGCCGCGGCCGCCCCCTCCGGCGCCGCCGCGATCCCCCTGCTCACCGAGACGACCGCCCCTCGGGCACGCCGATCGAGGCCGGCGCGGACGGAATCCTCGAGCGCACCACCCTGCGCGCCGACGCCGGGAAGCAGGAGCGGCGCGTCAGGGGCGGCTCCGCGGATCGCAGCCACGGCCTCCGGACTGGTGGCTCCCACGACGAAGCCGACCGCACCACCCGGGTCCCAGCTGAGCCCGAGCTCCACGATGCGGGCGCTCACCCGCATGCCCGATTCGAGACGCGCATCGAGCAGGTCGGCCGCTCCGGGATTGCTGCTCCGCGCGACCAGGAAGGCGCCGCGATCCTCCCGCTGCAGGAACGGCCGCACCGAATCGCTGCCCAGCAACGGGTTGACGGTCACGCAGTCGGCGCCGAGCACATCGAAGAGAGCGCGCGCGTACGCCTGCGCGGTGTTGCCCATGTCACCACGTTTGGCGTCGAGGATGAGGATGCGATCGTGAGGGATCCGAGCCCGCAGGCGCTCGAGGATCGCGTACCCGGCGGAGCCGAGCTGCTCAAAGAACGCGAGGTTCGGCTTGAAGGCGCAGACATGGTCGATGGTGGCGTCGACGAGCTCGAGGCAGCGATGCTCGGCATCCGCGGCGCTCGCGAAGCCGTCGGGGTCGAGACCGCAGCACAGCAGCGAGCCGGAGGCTTCGACGCACGCGTCCAGGCGTGCGGCGAATGTCACAGCGTTACCAGACCTCGCGCGACGTGCTCGGCTGGATCGCGCCCTGGTCGGCGCGCGGCGAGTACGGCATCTCGATGCGGTCCTTGTACTTCGACGCGCAGCTCGGACAGACGCGAGCCAGCTTGCCGTCGAGGATCACCGCTGCGAGACGGAAGATCGGTGTCTCCTCTCCGTCGCAGTCGCACCGGGCTGTCACCGCCATGAGTACTGCGATATTGCCACGCCGGCGCGCCTAACCGGCAGCCGGCACTGCCGCGGGCGCAGCCGGCAGGGGTGGTGGCACCCGTCGCGACAGGCGGGCGCGCTCGCTGATGTGCCGCACCATCTCGACCGCTTCAGAATCGTCGCGGCAGCGCGCCGATGCCTGCCAGCGGCGGCCGGCGGTGTCGACGTCGACGGTGGCGATGCGGAACGCGCGCTGCAGCGGCCCTGATTTCAGGCGAACGCTCTGCACCTTGACGAGCGGCACGATGATGGTCGAACGCTGCACCCGCCCCGTGCGCGCATACACGTAGCGCTGGCCGAACCAGGCGGCGAGAAAGTGAAACGACAGCGGGGCTTTCCATCGTGCCCGCGAGGGCGGGCCGGCGTCGGGCGGGGGATTCGGGTGGGCGTCGGGCAGCACACGGGCGAGCAGCCACAGCGCCTGGTCGCGTGATGCGATCGGGATGAGCGTCCTGGCGACCTGCTGCGCGTCGCGATCCGACTCGCGCGAGACGCTCTGCCGGGCGACATCGACCTCGAGCCGCGCCCAGCCGAACGCCCGCCAGAAGAGCGGCTCCACGACGCGAACCGCCTGGATGCGGCCGTACGGGATGGTCTCGTGGCGTCGCTGCAGCAGGCCCCGGTCGAGCCGCACGCCGTCGCCGGCCTCGCTGATGGCGAAATCGAAGTCCTCGTTGAAGGCGCGGGCGACGCCCAGCGCGCTGACGACCAGGACGGTGCCGGCGCTGCCCAGCGCCCCGGCACCGAGGACCGGCGCCGCCGCGATCGCCGCCACCGCCGCGATCGCGATGAGGACGGGCGCCAGCACCTGGGACCGCATCAGCAGCGCGGGAAGCAGCAGCCCGTTCTGAACGTGGAGCAGCGGCAGCGCCACAGGCTCCGGAGTGCTCACCTCGAGACCGTGGGCAAGTGCGAGCAACCGTGCCCGAACGACGGGGGCCTGGGCGGCGGTCAGGTAGGCGAGCCGGCCGTGCTCGGCCCCGCGGCCCGCAGAGACGACCCGGACCTCGGCGAGACCGAGGAGCCGGCCTGAAAGCGGCGAGATGACGTCCACAGCCTGGATCCTCGCCAGCGGGATGCGCAGCGACTGGCGGCGGATGAACCCGGTCTCGATCTGCAGGTTGCCGTCGGCGATCCTCCATCGGGTCACCAGCCACGAGACGAAGCCGCCCAGGCCGCCAAGGATGAGAATTCCTGCGTAGATCGCTGCCGAGACCGGAAACCCGTCGTCACGGTGCAATGCGGGCTGTTCGGCGATGGACGGCACCGCGATGACGAGCACCCCGATGACGACCCTGCCGAACCGCACGATCGGTGACAGGGGGTGCAACCGCCGCCACGTCTCGCCCACCCCGAGGGGCATCGCTCCGGAATCCGGGGGCGGCAGCATGCTCATAGGCCGGTGGCCTTGGCCTCCCCCACCAGCGCAAGCCGGTCGCGAAGCGCGTCCGCGTCGGGCCGGATCAGGCCCGGGATGCGCGCGTCGGTCGCTGCGGCGGCGGTGTGGAGCTGCACGGTCGCCAGTCCCAAGGCGCGATCGATCGGCCCGGCGGTGACATCGATGAACTGCATGCGCCCGTAGGGCACGACCGACACGTGCCGGAACATGAGACCCCTCGTTACGATGAGGTCGTCCTCGCGCTCCGCATAGCCCCAGGCTCGGTACCGGCCTCGCTCGACCAGCCAGGCGACGCCCGCGATCAGCGCCACGACCACCGGCAGGAGGTCGGCGGTGCTGACGTGCACGAGCAGCGCGACAACCAGTGTCGCGATGAAGACCGGCCCCCAGAAGATGGCCAGCTCGGTCTGCCGCGCCAGCCAGAATCGAGGCGACAGCCGCTTCAGCTCCCCTGCGCCGATGATCGGTCCGGTCACAACGCTCATGTGATTTCCACGATAGACTGAAGTCAGGAGAACACAGATGGCGTCAGGCAAAGAGCGGCTCGCAGCCCTCTTCCGTCGTCTCGAGCGGCGGCTCGGGATCGATCGCGAAGGCCGCACGGTATGGGTCTGGCTGATGCCCCCGTGCATCGGCATCATCAGCGCGGTGCTGGTGGCGTTCATGCCCGGACTGCCGAACGACGTCGGCTGGGTGTACCGGCTGCCCTTCTCGGTCTTCGCACTGGTGACCATGACGGCGATCGCGTCGATCTACCTGATCACCTTCGACAACGACCACAATCAGCAGGCAGCGGTCGACGACGACCCCGGGCGTGGTGATGAGGGACCCGAGTCGCCACCGATGCCGTCGGGATCCCCGCCGCCGCGCTGGCTCACGACGCTCGAGAAGGTCGAGGACGCGGACGCGGAGGATCACACCGAGGAGCGCCTCCCGCGTGAGCGAATACCGGCGAACGCGACTCGATAGCTAGACCGGGTCGCGGATCGGGAGCACGATCGCCGAAGGATGATCGGGATCGTGCCAGACCTCCTGGTCGGCAACGTGCATGGTCACGGCGGTCGGCAGCGGCTCGCCCCCGCCGAGGTTGCGAGCGAACCTGGGGTGCGCACCGCTCGAGACCTGCACCCGGATGCGATGACCGCGTCGAAAGACGTGGGCAGCCGGCCAGAGCGGGACCTCGAGTGTCGCCACCCCGTCGCGGCCGCGGCGCCACTGCGGTGGGGTGAGGCGCACCAACCCGTCGCAGATGTTCAGCGACGCTCCTGAGGGCTCGACATCGCAGATGCGGACGAAGAAATCGGTGTGCTCGAGGGTCGATCGCACATGCAGGTCCGCTGCGATGGGCCCGACGACCTCCACGTCCCGGACCAGCGGCGCCGTCGTGTAGACGAGCACATCGCCGCGGCGCTCGAGAGCGCGGTTGTCGCGCGGCCCGCCGGACGGGGCCAGCACGGTGCCGCCGACCGACGGAGTCGGGTCTCGCGGGTCGTAGCGGTAGCGATCCGGCGCCGAGGACTCGGGCGTGCGCGTGTGCAGCAGGCCGCCGGGGTGGAGATGCCAGCGCACCCTGCGCGCCGGGGGCGGCCACTCGTCGACCTCGAGCCAGCGCCGAGCGCCGCCGACGAAGAGGCGCACCCGCGAGCGCGCGGCGCCTGCACCGCCGTCGAGAAGGTGCGTGCCGAACCAGTCGAACGCGTCGCGAAGGCTCTCACCGGCGGCGCCGGGGTCGGTGTGCTTCCAGGGACCGACGGTCAGGCGGACTTCGCAGCCGGCGGCTCGGAGCTCGAGGTAGTCGGCGAGCTGCGCGGGCAGGAACATGTCGTACCAGCCGGTGACCATCGTGACCGGAACCGTCAGGGAGCCGAGCCGGCGGTCGTATTCGACCGGCTCCCAGAATGCGTCGTCGTCCATCCGGGCGAGCCAGTCCTGGTAGAAGGGCACGCGCTCGCCGGTCACCGCCATGTCCGCGTCGCCGAGCGGCAGCGTCGAGAAGCCGAGCGCCAGGCGCCGGCGAGCGGCCAGCTGGTCGCGAAGGCGGACGCGACCGCCTCGCCACCGGCGGGCGAGCAGCGCCAGCCAGGTGAGCGTGCTCTCGAGCGAGAACGTTCCGCCGGGATAGGTGAAGGCTCGCACCCGGGCCGAGGAGATGGGCGCCGCCATCGCGCACAGCGTGTCCGGTGGGTCGGTGGCGATCGCCCATTGCACGATCCCGAGGTAGCTCGGACCGAACATGGCCACCTTGCCCGGGAACCACGGCTGGCGCTCCATCCAGGCCAGGGTTGCGCGCCCATCGTGCGCCTCGTACCGGTACGCGTTGAACTCGCCACCGGAACCACCGGTTCCCCGGCAGCTCTGGATGATCACCTGGTAGCCGCGTTCGGCGAACAGCCGGGCTCCGAGCGACCAGATACCCGTGCGCCCATAGGGGCTTCGCATGAGGACGACCGGCTGGGAACCGTGCCCGCGCGCTCGATACCGATCGGCCAGCAGGGTCACGCCGTCCGGCATGACGATCTCGACACCGCGCTGGATCGAGATCCCGCTCGTGAGCGCTGGCGGAAGCCGGGCGAGCATCGCAGCCGCCCGGGTGGCGAGGCTCATCGTTACCAGGCTACGACGGGCAGTTCAGTCGCACTCGGAGACGATGTCGAGCCCGGCGGCGACGGCACCGCTGAACTCGTCGCTCACCACCATCACATCGCGGCCGGCCCGGGCCAGCAGCGAGCCGGCCGCCGACGCGCGGTACCCGGCGGCGCAATGCGCCCAGACCCTGCCGGCGGGGATCTCGTCGATGCGGTCGGGCAGCTCGTGCAGCGGGATGTGCATCGCGTGTGCGAGATGCCCCGCGCGCCACTCGCCGAGAAGGCGCACGTCGACGACAACCTCACCCGGGTCGCCCTCATACGGCTTGAGGCCGGAGAACCCGACCACCGGGTAGCTCCCCGTGGCGACGCCGGTCCAAAGGTCCTCGCCCGCGTCACCGTCGAAGAGCCCGCACGCCACGATCTTCTCGATCCCGATGCGCACCAGCGCGCGGCGAGCGGCGGCGAGGTCGTCCATGGACCGTCCGATCAGGCTCAGCGGGCTCCCCCAGGGAAGCAGCCACCCCAGGTAGGTGGTCAGCGGATCGGAGAGCTCGAACGCGAGCGTCCCAACGAGGTGCCGGGCGGCGAACGCGCGACGCTCGCGCAGGTCGATGACCCACTCCCCCGCCCGCGCGCGCTCGGTCAGCTCGCGAGCATCGCTGAGCGGTGGCAACCCGAGGTCGGGGCCACGCGCGCCCTCGCGGTTGCGCGGCGCGACATACGCGTAGTACCGAGGGAACGCATCCAGCCCGGCCACGAGGCGGGCGACGAACGCGTCCTCGTCCATGAGCAGCGCCGGATTCTCCGCCCGCTGATGGCGGGCGTCGGCGGTGTCGGCCGCGCCGACCGGGAACCCGGCCGAGCAGAGGCTGCCGAATCCGTGGGTCGGCAGGATCGCGGCATCGTCGGGAAGCTCGCCGGAGAGGCGGCGTGCCGAGCGATGCTGCAGGTGGCTGAGGCGGTCCGTGAGCCACGGACCAAGGAGGTCGGTGCGCCCCACCGAGCCGAGCAGCATCGATCCCCCGGTGAATGCGGCGACCGGCCGGTCCTCCTCCTCGAGGACGTAGCTCATGTGCGTCGGCGTGTGCCCGGGGGTGTGGCGGGCGAGCAGCGTCAGGTCGCCGAGTTGCATCCGCTCGCCGTCGGTTATGGCGCGACGCGCATACGCGACCGACTCCCCCGCCGGGATGACCAGCGTCGCCCCGGTGATCCTGCAGAGCTCGGGGCCGCCGGACACGTAGTCGTTGTGGATGTGGGTCTCGAGAACGTGGCTCAGGCGCGCGCCACGGTCGGAGAGCACGGCGAGCACACGATCGATGTCGCGTTGCGGGTCGACCACCACGGCGTCGGTGCCGGAGAAGATGGCGTAGCTCCGGTCCCCGAGCTCAGGCGTCTCGATGGTCGCGATGTCCGCAGGCACCCCCGAACGATCCCACATGCACACGCGAATGGGCCAAGTTGACCGTTCTCCGCAGGTTCTGCCAGTCTTGCCCGACGACCATGCGCCAGCTCACCAGCCTCGACGCGCAATTCCTCGCCCTCGAGACCCCGCGAATCTTCGGTCACGTGACCGGGGTGCTCGTTCTCGATCCCTCAACCGCGCCCGGGGGAAAGCTCGCGCTGACCGACCTCCAGAACCTGATCCTGGAACGTCTCCCGCTGATCCCGATCTTCCGGTGGCGGCTCGCGGAGGTCCCCTTCGGTATCGATCACGCCTACTGGGTCGACGATCCGGATTTCGACATCGACTTCCACGTGCGCGAGCTCGCCCTCGTGCCGCCCGGCTCGATCGCCCAGCTCGAGGAGCAGGTGGCGCGGATCTTCTCGCGTCCGCTGGATCGAAGCCGCCCGCTGTGGGAGATCTACCTCATCCACGGCCTCGCGCATGGACGCGTGGCGCTGATGACCAAGGTGCACCACGCCGTCATCGACGGGCTGTCGGGCGCGGAGATCCTCGGATCACTGCTCGATCTGACGCCGGAGGGGCGTCCTGCCCCCGATGCACCCGCTGCGCATGACGGCGGCGCCCACCGCATGCCGACACAGCTCGAGATGCTGGCGCGTGGCCTGATGGGCGTCCCCCAGTACCCACTGCGGCTGCTGCGGTCGGTCCCGGCCGCTTTGCCGCATTTCGAAGAGGTCGGCATCTTCAGCATCCTTCCCGGCGCGAGCCTGGTGGGCGCCGCAGGGCGGCGGCTGCAGGCGGCATTGCTGCGCAGCCCGATCGTCAGCGGGCGCAAGCTCCCCACTCCCCCGCACACATCGTTCAACGGACGGATCTCCGCGCACCGCCGTATCGCCTTCGGCCGGCTCCCGCTTGATGCCGTCAAAGATGTCAAGAACATGTACGGCGTCACCGTCAACGACGTCGTCGTGTCGATGTGCGCGGGCGCGGTGCGCCGCTGGTTGCACAAGCACGGCGAGCTGGGCAAGGAGCCGCTCATCGCGCAGATCCCGGTCTCGGTGCGCAGCCCAGAGCAGCAGGGCACGTACGGCAACCGCATCCTGCTCATGGGCGTGGAGCTGCACACCGAGATCGCCGACCCCGTCGACCGGCTGCGGGCGACCCACGAGTCGCTCGCCGAGATGAAGGAGCGCGATCAGGCGCTCCCGGCTTCGCTGCTGCAGGACGCCAACAACTTCATCCCTCCTGCGCTGTTCACGCGCGCCGCACGGCTCACCTTCGCGTGGACGAGCAACCCGCGACTCCGTCCAACCTGGAATCTCGTCGTCTCGAACGTTCCCGGGCCGCAGATCCCGCTGTACTGCGCCGGCGCGCTCCTCGAGGCCATCTACCCGGTCTCGGTGATCATGGACGGCCTCGGCCTCAACATCACCGTCATGAGCTACAACGGCAGCCTGGACATCGGGATCGTCGCCGACCGCGACGCGATGGCCGACGTGGGCTCGATGAACCGCTGGCTCGCGGACGAGCTCGAAGCACTCGGGGAGCCCGCCTTTCCGGAGCGCCCCCCGCACTCGCCGGTCCGGCCCCGCCGGGGGCGGGCCCGCGCCGCGGCCAAGGCCCGTCCGGCGTAGTCACCGAGCGGCGTCGGAACCCGGGGTCCGTGACAGCCCATCCCCTTGCGAACGCTCGTGAGATCAGCGACGGCGTGCTCTTCCCCGGGGCGCTCGAGGTCGATGAAGCGGAGATCGTGCCGGTGGACCGGCTCGACCGCCTTGCCGAGGCCGGTTTCTACGGCCTGGCGGGTCCTGCCGACGCCGGAGGCATGGGTATTGCGGATATGGCCACCGCGCTCGAGGTCATCGAGATCATCGCCTCGGGATGCCTCACGAGCGCGTTCGTCTGGATGCAGCATCACGGCGCCGTCCGTGCGCTGAGCACGGCGCCGCCGGCACTTCGCGACGCCTGGCTCGCGCGACTCTGCAGCGGCGCCACCCGCGCGGGCGTCGCGTTCTCCGGGCTGCGCCGGCCGGGGGCGCCGATCCTCACGGCCGAGCCGGACGGCGACGGCTGGCGCTTCCACGGGTTCGCCCCGTGGGTGACCGGGTGGGGGCGGATCGACGTGGTCCGAGCTGCGGCCCGGCGCGCGGACGGGGATATCGTCTGGGCGCTGGTGGATGCGGGCGCGAGCCCGACGCTGCGGGCGGAGCCGCTCCGCCTGGCGGCCGTCAACGCGAGCGCGACCGTGACGCTCCGGTTCGAGAGTCACGCCGTGCCAGCCGACCGCGTGATCTCGATTCAGCCGTTCGACGAGTGGCAGGCGGCGGATCGCTCCGGCCTCCGTCCCAACGGCTCGCTCGCGCTCGGCATTGCACGCCGGTGTGCCGCGCTCCTCGGCAGCGAGGCGCTCGAGAACGAACTCCGTGCGTGCCGCAATGCGCTCAACCGGGCATCGCCGGACACGATGCCGGAGCAGCGCGCCCGCGCATCGGAGCTGGCGCTCCGGGCGGCCACGACGCTGGTCGTGTCAGGCGGCGGCCGCTCGATCGGGGTGGATCACCACGCGCAACGTCTCGCCCGCGAGGCGCTCTTCCTCCTGGTGTTCGGCCAGACGCCCGCCATCAAGGCCGTCCAATTGCACCGGCTCTATGATGGGTCGCATGGCTGAAGAAGAGATCGCGTGGACCGCCGTCAAGACGGGTGAGGCAGTCGTGACCAGCGAGGGCGTCAACATCGGGAAGGTCGTGGAGGTCGCCGCGCTCGCCAACGAGGACATCTTCCACGGCATCGTCTTCGAGCACGCCCACCGCCGCAAGCACTACCTGGCTCCTGCCGCCGACATCGATCACATCACCACCGAGGCCGTGCACCTCTCCGTCGACGGCCCCGGAGCGGACCGGTTCGAGGAGTTCGAGCAGCTGCAGGTGTCGCGCCTCGGGCTCTCCGGGATCTTCCGCTGGAAGCACTTCGGCTGGAAGGACTCGAACGAGTAAGCGACAGGATCATCGGCCCGGAAACCCTCAGGGAACAGATCGACCGCGCCACCGGGGCCTGAGCCGCAGCCGGGCTACCATGCGGCGGTGCTCCACACAAGCCTGGTGGGCCGGCGTTGAAGCGGATCCTCATCACCGGCGCCGGCGGCTCACCCTCGACGAACTTCGTGCGCTCCCTGCGCCTGGCACCTGAGCCGTTCGACCTGGTCGGCACCGACGCCGACGAGTTCCTGCTCATGCGCGCCGAGACCGACAGCCGGTTCCTTGTCCCGCTCGCGAGCGACCCCGCGTACCTCGACGTGCTGAACGACATCATCGACGAGCACGGCGTCGACCTGGTCCACGCTCAGAACGACGCCGAGGTGCGCTTCCTCTCGGATCACCGCGACGCGGTGCACGCGCGGACCTTCCTGCCGTCGGCGGAGACGGTGCGAACCTGTCAGGACAAGTTCCTCTCGTACGAGCGCTGGCATGACGCGGGGCTCGTGGTCCCGGAGACCGTGGTCATGCACACCGAGGCAGACCTGAAAGGTGCCTTCGACTCCTTCGGCGGGCGGATGTGGTTGCGTGACTCCACGGGCGCGGGTGGCCGTGGTGCTCTCCCCGTCCACGATCTCGATACCGCGCGATCGTGGCTCGACCTGCGCCAGGGCTGGGGAAGGTACACGGCGTCAGAGCTTCTGGAGCCTCAGACCATCACCTGGATGTCGATCTGGCACAGGGGTGAGCTCGTCCTCGCACAGGGTCGCAAACGCCTCTACTGGGAGCTCTCGAAGGTGTCGCAGTCGGGGGTCACGGGCGCGACCGGCGCGGCGATCACCGTCGCGGATCCGCAGGTGGACGACATCGCGAGGGCGGCGGTGCTCGCGATCGACCCGACGCCGGATGCCCTCTTCGGCGTCGACCTCACGTACGACCGCAACGGCATCCCCAATCCGACCGAGATCAACATCGGCCGCTTTTTCACCACGCACCTGTTCTTCACCGAGCTTGGCGTCAACATGCCGTATGTCTTCGTGAAGCTCGCCTTCGACGAGGCGCCGCCGGACATCCCGCAGCGGCTGAACCCGGCACGGCAGGGAATGGTGTGGATCCGCGGGATGGATTTCGAGCCCGTGCTCGTGCCGATGTCCGACATCGAGTCGCAGCGCGCGGGGCTCCAGCGGCGGAGACAGAAGCTGCGAGCATGAGGGTGCTGCTCACCGGCGCCTCGGGGTTCCTCGGCAGCCGGGTCGCCGAACTCGTGGTCGCAGCCGGTCACGACCTGGTGCTACTCGGCCGCTCGGCGCCCGACCGGTCCGGCCTGAACGCGGCGCAGTGCATCCAGGCTGACCTCACCGACGCCGTCGCGATCCACAGCGCCGCACGGGAGTGCGGCCCTGTCGACGCGATCATCCACCTCGCCGCATTGGTGCCCCGGAACCCGGCGGAGGACCAGGCGGCGCCGGTCTTCCTGGCAAACGTGATGGGCACCGTCCACCTCTTCGACGCCTTCGGGCGCGCCGGGCAGGCGAACGTCGTCGCGAGCACCGCGGAGGTCTACGGGCTGCCGATCGGGAGCGCGCGACTCGGAGAGGACACGGAGCCGCGTCCGCGGAGCTGGTACGGCGCCAGCAAGGTCGCCACCGAGGTCTTCTGCCGCACGGTGGAACTCCGCGAGCAGATGCGGATCGCGATCCTGCGCTTCACCGTGCTCTACGGAACCGGCGACACCATCCAGCGGGCGATCCCGAACTTCGTGCGCAGCGCGGTCAGAGGTGAGTCGATTCGCATCTTCGGCGGCGAGGAGCTGCGCGACTATCTGCACGTCGACGACGCCGCGAAGGCGGTCACGGTCGCCTGGGAGCGCCGGCTCTCCGGCACCTACAACGTGGGCTCCGGGAGCGGGGTCAGTGTCCGTGACGCCGCCGGCGCCGTGCTCCGGCTGGCCGGCGGTGGCTCGGCGCTCGAGCAGCACCCTCGACAGAAACCCGCGGCTGATATCGTGCTCGACGTCACGCGGTTCCGCGAGGCGACCGGATTCTCTCCGGCTCGCGTTTTTCCAGACGGGTTGGAGGAGCAGATTGCCAGCGCAGCGGCCGCCGACGCTCGTCTTTGATCTCGACGGAACCCTGCTCGATGTGTCGGCACGACACCACCACGTCTACAGCACGGTCTGCGAGTCGCTGGGCGGGACACCGCTGCCGCGCGCCACATACTGGCAGCTGAAGCGGCAGCGCACCGGCTGGCCGGAGATCCTCGCGGAGAGCGGTCTCGCCGATGGCAGCGTCACGGAATTCCATGCGAAGTTCGTCGAGCTCATCGAGGAGCCGGAGAGCCTCGGCTTCGACGTCCTTTTCCCCGAGACCATCCCGGTGCTCACCCGGTGCGCGGCGACCTTCCGCTGCACGCTGGTGACGCTCCGATCCTCAGCGACGGCGCTGCGCGCTCAGCTCGCGGTCTTCGCGCTCACCCCCTTCTTCGACGCCATCGCGGCAGCCGGGGCAAGCCCGGATCCGGCGTTCCAGAAGGCACGGTTGATCCGCCAGACCGTGCCGGATGACGACCCGGCGGTCGTCATCGGCGACAGCGAGGCCGACGTGACCGCCGCCAACGCGCTGGGCCACGTGTCGATCGCCGTGTGCTCCGGGATTCGCGACCGCGACGTTCTGGCGCGCGATGATCCCGGATACCTGGTCGATGGGATCGGCGACGTCGAGGACGCGCTGCGCAAGGCTCACCTGCTCTGAGATGACCGGGCGCGGCAACGGCGAGGCGCCGTTCGGGGTGCTGATGCACCGGCAGCTCAAGCTCATCCACCAGATGCTGCGCAGCGACCTCGCGGTCTGCCGGGAACTGGCCGGTGACGTCGCCTCGGGTGCGCCGGCGGCGGAGATCACCGGGCGGATCGCCGCGTTGCAGACGCGCAGTCCCATCTGGACGCTGCGGGTGGACTGCCTCTACCACTGCAGAGTCGTGCACGCGCATCACGGTCACGAGGATGCCGCCATGTTTCCCGCGCTGCGCCGGTCGAATCCGGAGCTGTCAGCGGTGGTCGACAGGCTCGAAGCCGACCACAGGGCGATCTCAGATCTGCTCGATGACGTCGAGGAGTCGGCCAGGCATCTCGATGACAGCGCGGCGCCCCCCGCGCGCGAGCGCCTGGTGGACGCGTTGCAACGGCTCGAGGATGACCTGCTCGCCCACCTCGCCTACGAGGAGGAGTCGATCGCCTCGACCATGCGCGCCTGGGAACAGTGGCCCTAGCGCTGCGGCCCGTCTGACGCGGGGATCACGATCGGGGTTCGCGTGAATTCACTTGGTGTATCACCGGTATTGACCGTCGCCGTGGGCTCGATGAGCAGGACCTCGGCGCCGTCACGGGACACGGGCTGGTGGGACATGCCACGCGGGATCACGCAGAGATCGCCCTCGCCCAGATCGACGTCGCCGGCGTCCATGCGGATCGTCAGTGCACCCTTCAGCACGAGGAAGAGCTCGTCGGTCTCCGGATGGCTGTGGCGCGTGAACTCCCCATTCGTTTTGACGACGCGGACGTCGTAGTCGTTGAGCGTTGCCACGGTGCGCGGTGCCCACGGATCGGAGAAGCTCGCGAGCACCGCGGCGAGATTCGAGATTGATGACTCCCATGAGCCGAGCATAGCCGGGCGTTCGGCGTTCGAGCGATCTCGTAGAGTCATTGCTCCGGTCACCGTCCAACTCAACGCGAGGCACCGTCATGCCCCAGCAGGTTCGAGGCGTTGTCGCGCGCACCCGGGGTGCGCCGGTCGAGGTCGTCACGGTGCACGTCCCCGATCCCGGTCCGGATGAGGTCGTCATCCGCGTCGATGCGTGCGGCGTCTGCCACACCGACCTGCACTACCGCGAAGGGGGGATCGGCGATGACTTCCCATTTCTGCTGGGCCACGAGGCTGCCGGGAGGGTCGAGGCGGTCGGCGACGGGGTGACCAACGTCGCACCGGGAGACGTCGTGGTTGTCGCATGGCGGGCACCCTGCGGGACCTGCCGGAGTTGCCTGCGGGGCCGGCCCTGGTACTGCTTCGACAGCCGAAACGCGCGCCAGCGCATGACCCTTGACGACGGCACCGAACTCACCGCCGCGCTCGGCATCGGCGCCTTCGCCGAACTCTGTCTCGTCCACGCGAGGCAGGCGGTCAAGGTGGATCCGACCGTTCGCCGCGAAGCGGCGGCGCTCATCGGGTGCGGCGTGATGGCCGGCTACGGGGCAGCCGTGATCACCGGGGCCGCTGCAGCGGGTGACACGGTTGCGGTCATCGGATGCGGCGGGGTCGGCAACGCGGCGATTGCCGGCGCCACGATCGCGGGGGCGCGCATGGTGATCGCGGTCGACGTCGTCGCAATGAAGCTCGAATGGGCGCGGCGGTTCGGCGCGACCCACACCATCGATGCCACCCGAGAGGACCCGGTCGACGCCATCCGCGCGCTCACCGGAGGATTCGGCGCCGACCTTGTGGTTGACGCGGTGGGCCGACCCGAGACGTATGTCCAGGCATTCCTGGCGCGAGACCATGCCGGGCGGCTGGTGAACGTCGGTGTCCCGCCGGAGCAGGGTATGACCGTCGCGCTGCCGATGTCAGAGGTGTTCGGCCGCGGCGGGTCATTGCGATCGTCGTGGTACGGCGACTGCCTGCCGACCCGCGACTTCCCGGTGCTGATCGACCTCTATCGCAAGGGCCGCCTCGACCTCGACGGATTCGTCTCGGAGGTCATCTCCATCAACGACGTCGAGGCCGCATTCCGCAAGATCGTCAAGAGCGAGGTGCTTCGGTCGGTGGTGGTGTTCAGCACGAGGTAGCGCGTCAGCGGAGGCGGGCGCTCAGGTATGCGAGCGACTTTGGATACCTGTAGTCGATGCCCATGTGTGTCGCCTCGAACAGTTCGAACTGAACGTCGGTGACACCGATCTTCGCGAGTTCATCGCGGAACGCTGTGGCGGCCAGGTCGAGATACCAGTCATCCCGCGTTCCCGCGTCGATCCAGACCGCGCGCTGCGACCGCAACGCATCCGCATACTGCGGGACCATGCGCACCGGGTCCCACGCGAGCCAGCGCGCCCACACCTCGTCGCGCAGCCGTCCGGTGCTGGGGTCGAACGGAAGCTCGGGGGTGCCGTCCTCGCGAGCGGAGAAACACGCTGCGACACCGAGGGTCATGACCAGGACGTGATCGGCCTCCTTGGTGAACGCCACGCGCGACTGGAAGTCCTTCCACCACGCGAAGATGTCGCCGTCGTAGTCGCGAAGGAATCGGGTCGCCTTGGCGAACTCGGGGATGTAGCAGCACTCGTAGAGGCCGTCGCCCGCGTGGGTTGCCATGCCGCCGAAGAGGTCTGGCCGAAGCATCGGCGTGATCATCGCGCCGAAGCCGCCGCTCGACTTCCCCATGATGCCGCGGTGCGCCGCGCCGGCCATGGTGCGGTAGTGCTCGTCGACAAAGGGCACGATCTCTTCACACAGATAGGTGTGGTAGCGCCCGGTTCCCGGCGAGTCGACGAACTGGGAACCGCCGTACGCCGTCCAGGCATCGACGTACACGACGATGCACGGCGACGCCTCACCGCTCGCCATGATGCGATCCGCCGCAGCCGGGAATCCCTCTCGAAACGGCGAGCGACCCCACCACATCACGGCCTGCCCGGTGTATCCCTGGATGACGTAGACGGACGGGTAGCGCTCCTCCGAGCTGCCGTACCCGGGCGCCGTGTAGACCCACAACGGTCGCTCCGCCGGGTCGCCGAGATGATTGCCCGCGAGGACGCGAGACGTGACCACGTGCTCGGTGAGACGGCCGGCAAGGTGCTGCTCCCACCAGCGCGCCGGCGCCGAACCACTGTCCCAGAACCGTCCGGCGTCAAAAGTGCTCATCACTGTCCCCTTCAGTCCGTCGAATCCGGAGCTCGACCCGAGCGATCGTACGCGCCGGAGGGAACCAAACCGCTAGCCTGATGCACGGCACCCGGAGACCTGGAGGTTCACCCATGCAGCACCGCCGCCTCGGGCTGGCAGGCCCCACCGTCTCGGGAGTCGGGCTCGGTGCGATGAGCTTCGCCGGCGTCTACGGGGGAGCCGAGGATGCCGAGTCGGCAGCGACCATCGCGCGCGCCCTCGAGCTCGGCGTCACCTTCATCGACACGGCCAACATCTACGGGTCCGGCCGCAGCGAGGTGGTGGTGGGCCGGGCGATCGCGGGTCGCCGCGCCGACGTCGTGCTCGCGACCAAATTCGGTGGCGGCGGCGGCGCGGGCCTCGGCAAGCACGACCGGGTCCGTCCGGCGCTCGAGCAGAGTCTCGCGCGCCTCGGCACCGATTACGTCGACCTCTACTACCTGCACCGTGTGGATCCGTCGACGCCGATCGAGGAGACCGTGGGGGCGATGGGTGAGCTGGTCTCAGCAGGGTTGGTCCGCTACCTCGGGCTGTCCGAGGCCGCGCCGGATACGATCCGGCGCGCGCACGCAACCCACGCGATCACCGCGCTGCAGACCGAGTACTCGATCTTCAGCCGCGACCCCGAGGCGGCGATCCTGCCGACCATTCGCGAGCTCGGGATCGGCTTCGTCGCCTACAGTCCTCTCGGACGGGGGATGCTCACCGGTCAGTTCCGGCGCCTGGACGAGATCCCGGCTGACGACTGGCGGCGCAGCGTCCCGCGCTGGCAGCAGGACAACTTCGACCAGAACGTCCGCCTGGTCGGGCATCTCGAGGAGATCGCGCGACGGCACGACATCAGCACCGCGCAGCTGGCACTCGCCTGGGTGCTCCACCAGGGTGAGGACATCGTGCCGATCCCGGGGACGCGCAAACGCGAGAACATCGAGGCCAACGCCGCCGCGGTGGATGTGACGCTGACCCCCGACGACCTTCGAGAGATCGACGCCGTGGCGGCCCCGGACCGGGTTGCCGGCGCGCGCGGCGCCGACGCGTACATGGCTCGGGTCAACGCCTGATCCGCGCCTGCTCATTGACCTCGGCACCCGGAACGTGGTGTCATCCTTCCGAGAGCAGCATCAGGGGGATCAATCATGCGCGCACTTCGTTTGACGGTGGCGACGGCCACGCTCGGATTGGCTGGAATGGGTCTCGGGTCGGTCGCAACAGCTCCGGCTGAGGCGACGATCGCCATACAGCCGGACATCGCCATGTCGCAGCTCGTGTCGACGGCGGGGCCGCCGACCACCGCGCAGTGCGAGTCAGACTTCCACGTCGCCTGCTACGACCCGGCGCAGATCCAGCGCGCCTATGACCTGCCCGCTCTCTACGCCAAGGGCTACACGGGCGCCGGGAAGACCATCGTCATCGTCGACTCGTTCGGCTCGACCACGGTGCGGCACGATCTCGCCGTCTTCGATGCGGCGTTCCATCTCGCACCTCCTCCGTCGTTCAAGATCATCCAGCCGGCAGGCGCAGTGCCGCATCCGAACTCCGGGTGGGCGGGAGAGACCGATCTCGACGTGGAGTACGCGCACACGATCGCGCCCGGCGCGAACATCCTCCTGGTCGAGACCCCGACGTCCGAGAACGAGGGAACGACCGGCTTCCCGCAGATCGTCGAAGCCGAGAACTACGTGATCAACCATCACCTCGGCGACGTCATCAGCCAGAGCTTCAGCGCGACCGAGGAGACCTTCCCGACCAAGCAGTCGCTGCTCAATCTGCGTTCGGCGTACATCAACGCCGCGGCGCACGGCGTCACGGTGGACACAGCGTCAGGCGACTCGGGAGCCGCGGACGTCGGGTTCTTCGCCATCAACTACAAGCTGCACCCGGTGACCTCATGGCCCGACTCCGATCCACTGGTCACGGGCATCGGCGGCACCCAGTTGCACCTCAATGCCAAGGGCAACCACACCGCTCCGGACAACGTCTGGAACGACACCTACAGCGTGCCGACCAATGAGTTCATCTTCGGCGACGCAGGGCCGAACCCCCTTGCCGGCGGCGGTGGTAAGTCGATCATCTTCTCGAGGCCCGACTTTCAGAACGGCGTCTCGTCGGTGGTCGGCGACCAGCGTGGCGTGCCCGACATCAGCATGAGCGGCGCCTGCGACGGCGGCGCGATCATGTATCAGAGCTTCAAGGGTGGCGGTCCGCCAGGGTTCTACGTGACCTGTGGCACCAGTGAGTCGACGCCACTCTTCTCCGGCATCATCGCGATCGCAGACCAGTACGCTGGACACGACCTCGGCGTGATCAACCCCGCCCTCTACGAGCTGTCGCAGGCGGGCGCACCTGGGATCGTCGACGTCGTCAGCGGTGACAACACGGTCACCTTCACCCAGAACGGCAAGGTGCATACCGTTGTCGGCTTCTCGGCCCTCCCCGGGTATGACCTCGCGAGCGGGGTGGGCACCGTTGAAGCCGCGATGTTCATCCCGGAGCTCGCCGCCGCAGGCTAGCGATCGGCGAGGGGCCTCGCCAACGTACGGCAGCGGGCTGCGAGCGCGGAACCGGACGATGTGGGTAGGCTGAGACCGATCGTCAGTTCTGCAAGGAGCCACGCATGACCGTCGAAAGCAGCGCCAGCGCGACGTGGGAAGGCAGTCTGGTCAGCGGTAAAGGAACCGTGCGCCCGGCGAGCGGTGCTTTCCCGGAGCTCGCTCTCACCTGGAACCAGCGGGCCGATTCACGCGCGAGCGGCACGAGCCCCGAGGAGCTGATCGCCGCAGCACATGCGGGCTGCCTGTCGATGGCGCTTGCGCACGGGCTCACCGGTGCCGGGCACCCACCCGAACGGCTCGACACGATCTCCAAGGTGACTTTCGGGGCCGCCGAGGGGATATCCGGGATTCATCTGATCGTCAAGGGCAAGGTTCCGGGCATTGATGCCGCCGTCTTCACCGCGGCGGTCGAGGATGCCAAGGCGAACTGTCCGGTCTCAAAGGCGCTTGCCGCGGTGCCCATCACCGCTGAGGCCACGCTGGAACTCTAGGGGCGTCAGGAGAAGTCCTTCAGCCGTCCCCAGACCGCCGGCAGGGGGGCGCTCAGGTTGCAGAAGGTGACCGGTGCTCCCTGCTCGAGGTTGACCACGTGGTACGGGACGACCAGATGGGCGACGACCTGTGCCGACCTGCACATCCAGGTCACGTCGGACGGCGCATAGCCGGTCATGAGAACGCTGCTCGCGGCCAGGTGCCGCGGCAGCCAGTACCAGTCGCTCAGCTGAGGACTGAAGCTCTGGGGCAGGAGCCTCGGATTGCCGAAGATCTGCAGCGCCCCCGAGACGCCGTAGTCCGACGACACGATCACGGTGCTCGCACGCTCGGCCGGCGAAAGCGCTCCGTAGATCGCGGTCAGCTGCTGGGTGATCTGCGGCCATCCCACCGTTGATGCAAAGTCCGGTTCCTCGGTGTCGAGACCCGTGGCGTGCAGCCGATCCGCCGGCGTGCTGGGGATCGTGATCTTCATGAGGCTGACAAAGCCAAGCAGGCTGGCGGCGACGACCGCGATGGTGAGGCCGGACCGGAGCCTGCTCCGCTCGACACGGGAGAGCGCCATCAGCCCCGCGGCCATGACAATGGGAATGGTCGGTGACGGGTAATAGAACTTCCCCACGAAGAGGTAGACGAGCATCGGCGTGGCGCACGCGACGCAGACGGGACGAAGATCGCGAGTGCGGAAGAGTGAGACGAAGCCGGCGACCCAGAGCGGAGCGAGCAGGAAGAGCAGGACCAGGAAAAGGACAAGAAAGTCAGCAACTCCTCCGCCCGATTGGATGCTCCCCTGGTGATTGAGCACGTAGGACAGCGTGGGGAAGCCGTTGGCGATCTGCCAGACGATGTTGGGCAACCAGATGAGGAGCATCAGGGTCGCCCCGATCCATGGGGCGACGGTGCGCAGGTCCCTGCGCAGTGAGGGCGTGAGCAGCACCCCGATGCCGATGCCCACGATGAGCGGCAGGATCAGATACTTGATCTCGAGACCGATCCCGAGCGTGATCCCCAGCAGGATCCAGTTGCGAGGCGTGCGGTCGATGACCAACGAGAGGAACAGGTAGAGGGACAGCATCCACGCAACCTGATCGAAGATCACGGTCTGGAAGAGAAAGGTGCCGAGGATGATCGGCTCGGTGACCCCGATCAGCAGTGCCAGCCCCTGGAGCGACAGCGAGCCGCCCAGCTTGCCAACGTAGGCACCGCAGAGGACCACGCTGACCCCGCCGAGCAGCGCCGGGAGCAGGCGGAGGGTCCACGGCGTGACCCCGAGGACCCCTGTCTCGATCCTGCCGAGGAGCGGCACGATCGGCGGGAAGTCGACATAGCCGAAGGCGGGGTGCCGGCCGCTCGCGAGGTAGTACAGCTCGTCGATGTGGAAGCCCGGCACGCCGTTGGTGGCGAGGCGGATGCCGATCAAGCAGGCCGCCGCTCCTCCATACAGGAGGAGCACCGCGCCACGGGGTTCGCGCCGGGCCGCCTGGTCGGTCACGCCCTACCGCACACCGGCGACTCGGCGACCACTCCGATGGTGACGTGAGTCGCCTCGCTGCCCCCGCTCGGGTGCGCCGTGCGCCACCCGGTCACGGGCGCAGGCGGCGCTGCTCGTCCAGGTCGGTCATGGGCGGTCGAGTGTACGCGCGCCGCCACAAATGGACCTCGCGGGACGGATCCGCAACCGTCGACGCGCCGGCTGCGCCCTCCGTCAGGCGAGGTCGGCGGTGGGAGGGAGCGCGGCTCCCTCCCCGCACTCAGACTTCGTCGGCCTTCCGGCGCCTGCCCGTGCTGACCACCAGCAGTCCGGCACCCGCGATGAGGAGACCCGCTCCGAGCGTGAGCCATCCGCTGCCGGCCCCGGTGGACGGCGTCGAGGTGCTGATTCCGAGGACTTCGCCGTCAGGCGTCGGCGTGCTGGCGGCACCTCCGACTCCGTCTGTCGGCGTTGGCGTGGGTGTCGCTGCGGCGTCGCAGCCGAGGACCCGGATGAACCCCGATGCGAGCGTTGCGCGCGACCGCCCATCCTCGCCACCCTTCCACGGAGCCCAGAGGTCGACCTGGTAGTAGCCGCAGGCGTCAAACGTGAAGCTCAGCGAGAGAGTGCGGCTCCCGTCTGCGAAGCCATCCAGGCGCTCGATCACGCGGGGCTCGTGATCACGACGGCGGGGCGGCAGGGCACTAGACCGCGGCGACACGGCTCGGACTCACCGCTCTCGCCGAGGGCACCGTTCGCCAGCCCGTGTCGGGGCTCCCGGCAGCGCCGGCGCCGCCCGCCGTCCTCGAATCAGCGGTCGCCCACCCCTCGCGGCCTAAGAGACTGCTGAGCAATCGGCTTTCCGATCAGCGGTGAGCGACTGAACGATCGGGAAGCGTGGACCGTGCCGGCGTTTGGGGGGAAAGCGTGGCGGTCAGGCCACCGTCCACCCGTCCGGGGTC
>Ga0116215_1000248_pt1 | contig 43579 bp, 41 predicted proteins | sample Sb_taG_7_FD_89698 | JGI IMG/M metagenome (GOLD analysis project Ga0116215, IMG submission 89698) | Peat soil microbial communities from Weissenstadt, Germany - Sb_50d_2_FS metaG | ecosystem: Environmental > Terrestrial > Soil > Wetlands > Peat | place: Germany: Weissenstadt | collected 2010-09-21
CGAGCTCGACACGCTGCTGGCCGAGCGCGAGCGCCTCAACGAGGACTTACAGAAGATCATCGACGACCAGACCGAGCCGTGGGGCATCAAGGTGACGGCGGTGGAGATCAAGGACGTGGAGATCCCCGAAGACATGCAGCACGCGATCGCGCGCCAGGCCGAGGCCGAGCGCGAGCGCCGCGCGAAGATCATCAACGCCGAGGGTGAGTTCCAGGCCGCCGCCAAGCTCGGCGAAGCGGCCGACGTGATCAGCCGCAATCCGGTGACAATCCAGCTGCGCTACCTGCAGACGCTGCTTGAGATCGGCAGCGAGCAGAACTCGACGATCGTGTTCCCGCTGCCGATCGACCTGATCGGACCGCTGATGCACGCCGTAGAAGGCAACGGCAAGCATCCGCTGTCGGTTGCGCCACGCGGCTGACGAGGCCACATCCGTCTCGGCATTCGAGCCGCGCGCGTCCGCGGCCGTCGCGGGCATGAGTTGGCGGTTGATAGCGTGGGAGTCGGCATGCTTCGTGTCTGTGCTGCCTGGTTGGTCGCCGCGGTCGCGCTGAGCGTGGCCGGCTCGCTGGCGGCCGGAGCCGCCACGTCGGGTGCGGTCTCCGTCCATGTGCAGGGCAGGCTCAGCATCGGCTCGAACGTCCACATCAACTTCCACCCGACGGAGGCGCTCCCCTCAGGCGGCTACTACTACGCGGTCATCGTGCTGAAGCCGTACAAGCACTACACACGCGCCAAGCCGCCGCCGTGCTCGACCTCGAGCAACATGGAGCGGACCGATTACGGCTATCCACACGCGAGCCGGCCGGTGGAGCTCGCGCTGACCCCCACGCGCTCCGCCACCGGGCATTGGTGCCGCGGTGGCGCCTACCTCGGGGCCGTCTACGCGGTCCCCCAGCCGCCGCCGTGCGAAAGTACCTACCCCTGCCGCGCCGAACCATACAAACTGCCGAGTCCCTGCTGGGGCGAAGGCGCGCACAGGGTCTGCGGCGTCGTCGCACTTCCGAAGGGCTACGAATATCCCGGCGGCCTGCCCTCTCCACTGGCGAAGGGCACGCGCATCATCGGTCGCTTCAACGTGACGTTCTAGCGCGCCGTCCTCGCGCTGCGCCCGCGCGACGCGCGGCTGATGACCGGCGCGCAGAGCATCCATCGCGCGGCTGCCTGCACGTCACACATCTCAAGCACCCATCGCACGCTGCCGATGGTGTGTGCGACTTTCGTCGCATCTACAGCAGCAGCTCGTGACATGGATGTCCAAGGGTGTCGATCAGACATGGATAGCGCACCAGCAAGGAAGCACAGCTCAACCGCTCGCCAGGCGATCCTCGGCCCGTGCGTACAGCGCATGGTCGCGGTGACTGTTGCGCTGGCAGCGGCCTTCGCACTCGCGGCTTGCTGGACCGCCGCCGCGGGAGCGCAGGTCGTGCTCGACCACTCCATCCACAAGCGTTTCGGGGTTGTGCCCGCGGTCGGCGCGCGCGGTGCCGCGCATCTCGCCGGCGCGCCGTTCCAGGGCGGCACGTGCAACGCGGACGGCAATGACTGCACACCGCTCAGCTACAACGGCGGCCCCGTCCAGCATGGCGAGAACGATTACCTGTTCTTCTGGGCGCCCTCCGGCCACAGCGTGCCCAACGAATACGTCTCCGGCCTGCAGACGTGGCTCGGCGCGGTGGCGGCCAACGACTACAGCCCGAGCAACCCGTTCGCCATCGACCAGCAGTACTACGACATGTCGGGCCTCGGCGGGAGCAAGAGCTTCGTCCCCTACGCGGTCACAGACGCCGGCACGATTCTCGACACCGACAGCTACCCCGCGAGCGGCTGCACCGACACCGCCAACGGCGAATCATTTCCCGTCTGCCTGACCAGCGAACAGATCGTAAGCGAGCTGTCGAGCTACATCGCCGCCCACAACCTGCCGACCGGCATCGACGTCCAGTACTACGTGCTCACGCCCCAGGGCGTGGCCAGCTGCTTTGACTCGAGCAGCGCGGAATGCGCCTACAGCTCCTATTGCGGCTATCACTCCTATGCGGGCTCCGGGCAGAGCCAGATCGTCTACGCCGACATGCCGTGGCTGTACCAGGTGCCTGGTTGTGACACCAACGAAGCGTTCGGCAGTGGATACCCGAACCCGAGCGACATCGACGCGGTCGTGAGCGTCTTCAGTCACGAGCTAAGCGAGACGATGACCGATCCCAACCTCGACGCGTGGATACAGAACGGCGGCACGGACAACGGCTATGAGATCGGCGACAAGTGCGCGTACATCTACGGCTCGGGCGGCTACGGCTCGTTGAGCGGGCTGAGCAACAACGGCAACGGCTTCTGGAACGTGGGGCTGGAAGGCAGCGACTACCTGATGCAGCTCGAGTTCGACAACCGCAGCGAAAACTGCGCGCTCGAAGATCGCGACACCCAGCCATCGGTGTCGGTGTCGGTCGATCCCTCTTCACCGGTCAGAGAATCGCCGGCCACGTTCACCGCCGAAGTCACCGATCCCGCTGGGGTCAGCAGCATCGAATGGCACTTCGGCGACGGCGTGAGCGCATCCGGCAGCAGCGTCGTCCAGCACACCTACGCGACGCTCGGCAGCAAGACGCTCACCGTGCTGGTCATCGACGAACACGGCAACGAGAAGCAGCTGACGGAGAAGCTCAACGTCACCGACACGCCGCCGACGGCATCGTTCACCGTGAGCAGCGGCTCGCCCACGGCCGGTCAGCCCCTCTCCTTCGACGGCTCCACATCGAGCGATCCGGAAGGCACGATCAGCGGGTACAGCTGGAGCTGGGGTGACGGCACGGCGCCCGGCAGCGGCGCGACCCCCACCCACACCTACGCCGCCCCCGGCACGTACACGGTCACGCTCACCGTCACCGATCAGACCGGCGCGAGCGCGCAGCTCTCGCGTGAAGTCACGATCGCGCCCGCACCCGCGGGCGGCGGCGAAGGTGCCAAAAACGGCAGCGAAGGCGGCAGTGGAAGCGGCAACTCGCTCGCCACCCCGAGCACCACGAGCGCGTCGAGCACCAACGGCAGCGGCGGGCCTGCCGGCAAGGGCAGTGCCGCCAAGGCAGCGACAAAGTCATGCAACAAGGTCACAAAGCGCGTGCACGGCCACCGGCGCAAGGTCAAGGTCTGCCGCGCCAGCAAGCCCAAGCCGAAGAAACCGCACGGCAAGCACGGCTGAGCCGGCGCTCGCACCCGTCCCAGCGGGCGGCCCGAGACGGAACAGATGACGACTGCATTGCCGCTCGTCTCCGTAGGGCCATGCCGCGGCGGCATCGCTACCGTTGCAGTTGATTGTCTGCATTTGCGAGACGAAAGACAAGGAGACCAGCACGTGACGAGCAGTCTTTCCGCCCAGCTCGAGGACACCCGGCGCACGACGCGCCGCGGCCGACCACAGCGATCGCAGCCCGACCGTGAGGCGTGGCCGATTGGAGCGATCGTCGCCGCCTACTGGGTCGCGCATCAGTCGGGGCCGAGCCCGACTGGCCCCGACGTGTTGGAGGCGGTCGACCTCGGCCTGATCGATCTCGCGGGAGAGTGGAGCATCACCGAGCGCGGCGAATTCGCGCTGCGCGAGCATCGCTGGCTCTGACGCCCAAGGCCGGCGCCCCGTGCGTCGGCGGTCGATCTCCGCCCACCCTCTCGCGAGTGCGCGAGCTGGATCTTTACTGCCCGCTTAGCCGGTGCTGTATATCAAGGGCTTCGCTTGTGCCCCCAGGCAGGTCTTGCGCGACCACCCGCCAGCGAGCGACAAGCCCAGCCCAACTCTGCTGACACCCATCACGTGAGCGCCACCCACAGCCCACCGTCCCTCGATACCCCCGAGGCCGCCGCGCCGCTCGAGGCTCCCGCGCCGCTCGAGGCGCCCGCGCCGCTCGAGGCTCCCGCACCAACCGAGGATCCCACGCCGGCTGCCGCCTCCTCGCCCGCGCCGTGGTGGCACACGCTGGGCTGGCCCTTGGAGCGAGTGCGCCCCCGGCACGCGGCGCTCGTGTTCATCCTCGCGCTGTCGACCGTTCTGAACACTCGCAACCTCGCCCAGAACGGCTACGCCAACACGTTCTACTCGGCGGCCGCCAAGTCGATGCTCGTCTCGCTGCACAACTTCCTGTACGCGTCTTTCGACGCGGGCGGGATGATCACGATCGACAAGCCGCCACTGGCACTGTGGGTGCAGAGCGCGAGCGCGAAGCTGTTCGGCCTCTCACCGCTCAGCCTGCTGCTCCCGGAGGCGATCATCGCGACGATCACGGTCGCAGTGCTCTACCGCGTGATCGCGCGGCGCCTGGGCGCCGCCGCCGGCCTCGTGAGCGCGCTCGCGCTGGCTGTCTTCCCGTCCTTCGTGGCGGTCTCGCGCGACAACGGCGTCGACCCGCTGCTGATCGCGCTCATGGTCCTCGCCTGCGGCGCCGCACTGGGAGCGATCGAGAGCGGTCGCTGGCGCTCGCTGCTCGCATCCGCAGCGCTGATCGGGCTCGCGTTCAACACCAAGACGCTCGCCGCCTACCTGGTCGTGCCGGGTATCGCGCTCGCCTACCTCCTGTGCGCCCCCGGATCGCTTCGCAGGCGCTGCACCGGGCTGCTCGTCGCCGGGATCGTGACGCTGGGGGTGTCCTTCTCCTGGATCGCGCTCGTCGAACTCACGCCCGCGTCCCAGAGGCCATACGTGGGGGGCTCCACCAACAACACCGAGCTCGGGCTGACATTTGGCTACAACGGCTTCGGCCGAGTCGAAGGAGAGGCCGGCGGACCTGGGAGCATTCCGGAAGCGCAAGGCGGCGGCCTGCACTTCGCTCCCCGGCACGTCAAGCGCCCCGTCCGGGCCTCGCATTTCCTGCCGAACGGCAGGCTCGCAAACCCACTCGTGTTCGGGAGGCCGACCGGTCCGCTGAGGCTGTTCCGCTCATCGCTCGACGACCAGGGCGCGTGGCTGCTGCCGTTCGCGCTCGTCGGCCTGCTCGCCCTTGGGCTGCTGACGCTCTTCGGCGAGCGCACGCGGCGCGATCCACGGGTGGCGGCACTGGTCGTGTTCGGTGGGTGGCTGCTGGTCGAGGCGCTGACCCTCAGCTTCTCCAAGGGCATCGTCCACCCCTACTACCTCTCCGCCATGGCACCGGGCGCCGCGGCGATGACCGGCGCGGGCGCGATCGCCTTCACCTCCTTCGCGCGCCGCCGTCACTGGGGACTCGTACTGCTACCGCTGGCGGCCGGCGCGAGCGTCGCGGCGCAGCTCGTGATCCTGTACGAACAGCACTACATGCGCTGGTTCACACCCGTGCTGATCGCCCTCGTGCTCATCGGGATGGGTGTGACGGTGGCGCGACGGCGCCTGGCGGGCGTGGGTGTGGCCGTCACGCTCGGCGCGCTGCTGATCGCTCCGACCGTCTTTGCCACGACAACATGGCAGGCGCCCGTCGAGGGCACCTTCCCCGCCGCCGGCCCGCACGAAGCGACCGGCGTCGGCCTGTACGAGCTCGGCGCGCGCGAGCTGCGCGTCTATCGCAATCTCGCCCATTACGTTGCCGGCCACCGGCCAGGCACACGCTGGGCGGTGCTCACGCTCGCCGCGCCGACCGCCGCCCCGCTGATCCTGATGGGCCTGGACGCCGGCGCGTTCGCCGGCTACAGCGGCACCGATCCCGCGCTCGACGGGCCAGGCCTCGCCCGTCTGGTCGCCCGCCATCAAGCGCGCTATGTGGCGCTCGGCGGGGCCTACGCCTCGCGCGGAGGCAACGCCGCGAGCAGGGCCGTGCTGCGCTCGTGCCGGCAGGTCCCTGCGCGCGTGTGGCGCGGCGCCCCGCCGCAGTCGATCTACACGCTCGTGCTGTTCGACTGCGCCGGGCGCGAACGCGCGCTCTCGCGAGGCGAAGGCGCAGCGGCGCGCTCACGTGATGCTCGCGCCAAGGCAGCCCGCGCCAGCTCTACGCGCCGAGCAGGTCACGCCGGCGAAACACGCCGAGCGCAGCGAGCGCGGCAAGCAGGCCGAGCGCAACCATGACCGCCGCGGCGCCCGCGCGGAAGGGCTGACTGGGCACGAAGCCGACGTGCGCGAACGGCGTCAGGTCGATCAGCAGGCTCGGTGCGCCCACCAGCGAGCCGACCAGCTGCCACAGGAACGCGACCGTCACGAGCGCGTATGAGATGCCGGCGCTCGCGCGCGGCACCGTCGCGTAGGCGAGCGCGGCGATCCCAAGAAACAGCAGCGACACGGGCAGGCAGTTCGCGCCCGCCTCGAGCATCCGCGCCAGCGAGATATCGACTCCCTGTGAGGCCGCGCCGGCCCACGTGAGCGCGCCGGCCAGCAACGACAGCGCGCCGGCGGCGCCGGCGGCCAGCAGCAGGCGCCCTCCGAGCCAGCGCGCGCGGCCGACCGGCAGCGCCAGCAACGTCTCGAGCTGCTCCTCTGCCTCTTCCTGGCGCGCGGCGCCCACCTGCGCGCACGCGAACAGGCTGACGGCGAGGATGAAGAAGATGAACACGAACGCGAGATAGCCGGTGGGCGTGAGGATCGAGCCCGAACCGAACTTCGCTAGCTCTCGACTGAGGTTCTTGGAGATCCCGGCGGAGGAGATGCTCGCGGAGACGAAGCCGAGGACGAGCGCGAACGTACCGATGCTGGCCGCCCACACGATCACGGTGGGGCGCTCGCCGCGCAGCGCCCTGGCGGTTGGCGAGGATAGGAGACGCAGGCGCGGGGGGGCGCTGTCGCGCGCCGGCAACAGGCCCGTACCTACGTCGCGGCGCGCGGCGATGCGCGCGGCGAGCACCAGCAACAGCACGCTCGCCGCGACCGGCAGCGCGAGCACGACAGGGTGTGGGCCGGTGAACGGGCGCAGCGCCTCGGCCCATCCGAGCGGCGTCACCCAGCGCAGCCAGCCGGCACCGCTCGCGGTGTCGGCGACCGCGCGTACGAGCAACGCCAAGCCCACAGCCCCCATCCCAAGCTCGAGCGCGACGCGGCGCGTCGGCGCGAGCTGGCTCGCGAGCGCGCCCACGCCCGCGAACACGGGCACGACGCAGACCGTCGCCAGCGCAAGGCTCGCCGATCCGCCGGCGGGCAGGCCGCCCGCGAGGAAGCCGGCGAGCTCGGCCAGCCACAGGAGCGCCGCGCCGGCGGCGATCGCCGCGAGCGCCGACAGGTAGCTCACCCCCCGGCCGACAGGCGCGGCGAGGATCAGCTCGCTGCGACCGGCGTCCTCCTCGGTGCGCAGCGCTCGCACGGCGCCCAGCACGCCGAACACGGCCGCGGCGATCGCGAGCGTCCCGCCAACGCGCCAGGCGCTGTAGCCGGCGACCGTCACCGGGTCATACGGAAAGCCGTAGAACAGGCGCAGCGCGTCGTTGCCGGCGAAGCCGTGAACGAACGAAAGACGGTCGGAGAGCGTCGGATAGGCGCGGCGGAAGCCCACCGGCTGGATGTACGCGTAGAGGGCGAACAGGTACGCGAACGCGATCGTGCGCGTGCGTGCATCGCGAAACGCCCGCCTCGAAAGCGCCCACCAGGGTGCCAGCGAAGCGCCGGAGCGCGGGCGCAGCATCTCGCGGGACGATCGCGCCCTGCCGCCAGGGCGATCGCCGCTAGCCGCCGCCACGCCCGTCCGAGCCGTCGTAGTGGTGCAGGAATATCTCCTCCAGCGAGGGCTCGCGGCTGGTGAGACTCGCGACCGGATGCGCGGCCAGCGCGGCGATCAGCGGGCCGATGCCCTCGAGCACCTCGAAGCGCAGCGCGTTCGCGCCGGCGCTCGCGACCTGCACGCCTGGCAGCGGCGCCAGCTGCGGAGCCGGACCAGCGAACGTGACCTCGACCGTCTGCGCGCCGAGGTGGCGCAGCTGTTGCAGCGTCCCCTCGTCGACGAGCCTGCCGTTGCGCAGAATGCCGACCCGGTCGCACACCGCCTCCACCTCGCTGAGGATGTGCGAGGACAGGAACACGGCCTGCCCACGGCTCTTGGCCTCCCGCACCGACTCGCGGAAGGCCATCTCCATCAGCGGGTCAAGGCCAGCGGTGGGCTCGTCCAGCAACAGCAGCTCCGCGCGCGTGGCGAGTGCGGCGATCAGCTGCACCTTCTGGCGGTTGCCCTTCGACAGCGCCCGAATCTTCTTGCGGGTGTCGAGCTGGAAGCGCTCCACGAGCGTCTCGCGGTAGCCGCGGTCGACACCGCCGTGCAGACGGGCGAGGAACTCGAACGTCTCCGCGCTCGTGAGCGCCGGCCACAGGAACGGCTCGCCGGCGACGTATGCGACGCGACGATGCGCCGTCACCGGATCCCCCCAGGCGTCGATGCCGAACAGCCGCGCGCACCCGGAAGTGGGCCGATGCAGCCCCAACAGCAGGCGAATCGTGGTCGTCTTGCCGGCGCCGTTGGGTCCGAGATAACCGTACACCTCGCCCTCGGCGACGCTCAAGCTGAGCGCGTCGAGCGCCAGCGTCTTGCCATAGCGCTTGGACAGCCCTTCCGTGAAGATTACGCTCACGCGCCGCCCTCGCTGCCGGGCGCGAGCCCGTTGCGAAACGCGTACGCGACCGCCTGCGCGCGATCGCGCGCCCCAATCTTCGTGTACAGGTGGTTGACGTGGCTCTTGACGGTCGCCTCGCTGACGACCAGGCGCGTGGCGATCTCGCCGTTGGAGAGCCCCTCCGCGATCAGCGCCAGCACGCTCGCCTCGCGCGCCGTCAGCCCGTCGGGCAGGCGTGCCGCGTCCGGCGGCGCCCACCGCAGTGGGGCGGTGCGGGCGATCGCGTTGACGAGATGGTGCTGCACGGCTGGATCGATCGTCGACTCGCCACGGGTCGCGGCCTCGAGCGCATCGCGGATCTGCTGACTGCTTGCGTCCTTGGTCAAAAAGCCGCACGCGCCCGCGCGCAGCGCCTGGATCACGCTGTGATCGTCGGCGTAGGTCGTCAGCACGACCACGCGCGTGGCGGACTGGCGTTCACGCAGCCGGCTGGTCGCCTGCACGCCGTCACAGCGGGGCATGCGCAGGTCCATCAGCACGACGTCCGGGCTCAGCCGCTCGACCAGCGCGAGCGCCTCCTCCCCGTCGCATGCGCTGCCGAGGACCTCCACGCCTGGCATCAGCCCGAGCACCATCGCAAGCCCCTCGCGCACTACGCGCTGATCGTCGGCGAGCACGACCGTGATCGTGTCCACGCCGGCCGCGTCGCGCTCGTCGCGCTGCCCTCTCGCCGCGTCGCGCTCGTCGTGCTGCGCGCTCGCCGCGTCGCGCTGCGCGCTCACGCCGGCAGCCACAGGTCGACGCGAAACCCGTCCGAGGTGGGCGAGGCGTTGAAGCGTCCGCCGAGCAGCTCCGCGCGCTCGCGCATGCCCGTCAGCCCGTAGCCGCTCCCGTTCCCGCCGTCTCCGTGCTCGTGGCCGGCGAGGGGGCCGTCGAGCGTGCGCTCGGTGTGGTCCTCGACGACCAGCCGCGTGCCCTGTGACTCGTAGCTGAGGCGCAGCTCCACGCGCGTCGGGTGCGCGTGCTTGAGAGAGTTGGTGAGCGCCTCCTGGGCGACGCGGTAGAGCGTCAGCGAGGTCTCGGACTCCAGCCGCCGCGGCGTGCCGGTGACCTCGAGCGTTGTCTGCACGCTCGAGTCGCGCCGGAAGTCGGCGGCCAGCTGCTCCAGGCGGTCGGGGCCGGGGAGGTCCTCGCCGCGCAGCGTGCCGATCGCCCGCCGCGCCTCTTCCAGGCCCGCGTGCGCGAGATGGTGCGCGCGCTCCAGCGCCGCCGGCAGCTGGCCGTTCGCGTCGGGGCGCTGCGCGAGCATGCGCGCGCCCTCCAGCTGCAGCATCAGGCCGGACAGCGAGTGGGCGAGCACGTCGTGCATCTCACGCGCCAGGCGGCTGCGCTCGCGCAGCGCCCCCGCCTCCGCCTGGGCTCGCCGGCTCGCTTCCAGCTCCGCCAGCAGGCGCTCGGCCTGCTCCTGCGCCTCGCGCGCGCGGCGCGCGAACATGCCGATCAGATACCACGCCGTGATGCCGACCTCGGCTCCCAGGAGGCCGCCGGGGCCGTGCCACGCATGCGCCGCCGCGGCGGCGAAGCCGCCGGCCGCCAGCGCGAACGTCACGAGCGAGCCCTGCACCGACGAGCGCATCGCCGCGTAGCCGACGACCACGAACAGGCTGATCACGCCGGCGCCGTGCGACTGTGCCCACACGAGCGCCACCGAGCCCGCGATCATCGCGCCGAGCGCCGACACGTGGCGCAACGCCGAGCCGGCTGGGCGCACGAGCACAACCGTGGCGCCGACGATCGCAACCAGCGCGGTCAGCACCACAGCGCCTTCGCCGCTCAGCGCCGGCGCCGGATGCTGTTTGAGCGAGTTCACCACGACGAACGCGATCACCGCGACGGCGAACGGACGCAGCCAGCGCGCTGCCGCCTGCTGGCGCTCGCGCGCCTGGGCGAGCGCCTGCGGTCTCGCTGCATACGCCGGGGATTCCTGCTGCTCGGTGGCGCTCACATCCGAAGGGTAGGCGCAGGGACGCCGCTTGTCATCGGCGCGCGGGTGCAGCGCGCCCCGCGGGCGATCTCCACCCACGGGTGCACAGACCTGCACCGCCGGGACGAGCGGGCGCACGCGCTGAAGATCATTCGCCGCGCCGATGACGGCAGGGCGCGGCGAACCTAGCCTGCCAGGCATGCTCGATGAAGCCGACCGTCAGGCCATCGCGTCACAGCGCGAGGCAGCCCTCGATCGCCCGCCAGCGCATCCCGACGGCGAGCTGGCAGTCGACGTGCGCGGCCTGCGGCGCAGCTACGGAGCCTTCGAGGCGCTCGCTGGAATCGACCTGCAGATCGCGCGCGGCGAGGTGTTCGCGCTGCTCGGACCCAACGGCGCCGGCAAGACCACCACGATCGAGATCCTCGAGGGCTTTCGCAGCCGCTCCGCGGGAGAGGTGCGCGTGCTTGGCGTCGACCCCGCGCGTGCCGGCGCCGAGTGGCGCGCGCGGATCGGCGTCGTGCTCCAGGAGAGCGTGCCCGAGCCCGAGCTGACGGTGCGCGAGTGCGTGTCGCTGTATGCCGGCTACTACGAGCACCCCGCGGGGGTCGATGAGACGATCGCGCTGGTCGGACTGCAAGAGCTCGCCGGCAGGCGCTGCGCGCATCTGTCCGGCGGCGAGCGACGACGGCTCGACGTCGCGCTCGCGCTCGCCGGCGACCCGGAGCTGCTGTTCCTCGACGAGCCGACCACCGGCTTCGATCCGGCCGCGCGCCGAGCCGCCTGGTGGCTCGTGCGCGACCTGCGCCGCCTGGGCAAGACGATCGTGTTGAGCACGCACTACATGGAGGAGGCCGAACAGCTGGCGGATCGCATCGCCGTGATCGCCGCCGGGCGGATTCTCGCGAGCGGCACACCGCGGACGCTGGGTGCGCGCGAGCTGATGCAGCCGCAGATCAGCTTCACGCTCCCCGCGGGCGTCGCGCTCTCCGATCTGCCGGGCGCGCTGCGCGCTGTATCCCCCGACGGGGATGGACGCATGGCGCTGCGCAGCGACGCGCTCATGCGCACGCTCGCCGCGCTCAGCAGCTGGGCGCTCGAGCACGGGCACGAGCTGGCAGACCTGGAGGTGCTGCGTCCGAGCCTCGAGGACGTCTATCTGGAGCTGACGAGCCCATCCGAGGACGGAGCCTCGCCCGCCGAGCGCGCCGGCCAACCCGCCGTGCACTCGCGAGAGGAGGACTCATGATCGGGCTGGTACTCCACCAGGCGCGCTACGACCTGCTGACGTTCGTACGCAACCGCCAGGGCCGCTTCTTCACGGTGGCGCTTCCGGTGCTCTTCCTGGTGATCTTCGTCAGCGTATTCGGCAACAACCACGTCGGGCCCGAGCACCTCAAGAGCTCCACCTATTACGTCCCCGGGATCGCCGCGCTGGCGGTGCTGTCAGCGTCGTTCGCGAACCTCGCCGTGTCGATCACGACGCAGCGCGAGCTCGGCGTGCTCAAGCGCCGGCGCGCGACGCCCGTGCCAGCGTGGGTGCTCGTCGCCGGGCGCGCGCTCAGCGCGCTGGTCGTCTCGCTCGTCGTGATGGCGGTCGTGATCGCGATCGGTCGCCTCGCCTACGACGTGCACGTGGCCAGCTCCGCGCTGCCGGCGCTCGCGCTCACGGCGGTGGTCGGCTCGCTCGCGTTCGCGTGCCTCGGCTACGCGCTCGCGACGCTCGTCTCCTCCGCCGACGCCGCCCAGCCGGTCGTACTCGCGATCACACTGCCGCTCAACTTCATCTCCGGCGTGTTCATCCCCTCCCCGCGCCTGTCCAGCGCCTTGCGGCACGTGGCGGAAGTCTTCCCGGTGCAACATCTCGTCGCCGCCCTGCACACGAGCTTCATCCACGACGGGCACGGCAGCGCGATCGCGTGGGGGGACCTGGCGCTCGTCGCAGCCTGGGGCGTGGCGGGCCTCGCGCTCGCCCTCGCGCGCTTCAGCTGGTCACCTCGCGCCAGCGCAGCCTGACACCGACTTATCACCACGCGAACGCCAAATCGAAAGGACCCATATGCCCACCGACAACGCCAATACACGAACCCGCCCGGGACGCTGCCCCACGCACGGCGAGGTCGCCGCACAGAAGGAGATCCCGCAGTTCAAGTTCCCGTTCGTGATCGTGTTCCTCGTGCGCCGGGCGCTCGCCGCGCTGCGGCCATACCGCTGCCCGACGTGCGGAGCGAAGGCTGCGTGAGGTCGCGCTGGAGCTGGCAACCCATCGGCTATCGTCCGCGACCGGCATGGATCCCGAGGGGAAGGTGATAGTCGTCACCGGCGCCGCCGGCGGCATCGGCGGGGCGCTCGTGCACGCACTGCTCGATCGTGGCGCGCGCACAGTCGTCGCGGCCGATCTCGACCTCGGCGGCGTGCAGCGGCTGAGCGAGGAGATCGGCGATGGGCGCGTCCTGGCGCGCGCGCTCGACGTAACCGACGAGACGGCCACACATGCGCTTGTGCACGAGATCGAGCTCACCGTCGCTCCGATCGACGTGTGGTTCGCCAACGCCGGGCTCGCTGGCGGTGGCGACGTCGACGCCAGCGACGAGACCTGGGATCAGCAGTGGCGCGTGAATGTGATGTCCCACGTGTACGCCGCGCGCGCGCTGCTGCCGGGATGGATCGAGCGCGGCGAGGGACACCTCGTGACGACCGCGTCGATGGCCGGCATCCTCACGACGGTGGGAGACGCGGTGTACTCCACCACCAAGCACGCCGCCGTCGGCTTCGCCGAGTGGCTCGCGTTCAGCTACGCCGGGCGCGGGGTGCGCGTCTCGTGCGTGTGCCCGGGCGCGGTCGACACCGCGATGCTGCGCGGTGGCGCCGGTGGGGACGCCGACAAGGCCGCCGCCGTGATCGGCGGCGGTGACGTTATGCCACCCGAGCAGGCCGCCGAGCGCATCCTCGAGGGCCTCGCGCAGGACCTCTTCCTGATCCTCACCCACCCCGACATGCGCCAGTACGCCGTCGGCAAGGCACAGGACCCCGAGCGCTGGGTCCGCGGCATGACCAAGCTGTTCGCACGCGCACAGGCGCTGCTCGGCTGAGCCTCGCGCGGGCGCGCCGTCCCGGGCCTCTTCTCGCTGCGCTAGGATCGCCGCCCATGGCCGCACCGGACACCAACCCTGACTTTCCTAGCGTGGCGGGCGTACCAATGTTCTACGTCAACAATGTGGCGATCAGGGCGAATGCGACGGACATGGCCCTCACACTGGGGGTGAAGGTGGCAGGTGACGACATAGCGGCGCGGGTGGTTGCACTCATGGCTTGGGAGCAAGCCCATCTCTTGCGCGAGCTGCTAAATCGAGCAATCGTCGGCTATGAGAAAGACATCGGTCCCATACGTGACCTGACATCGGAGGATGATCCAGCTACAACGACGGGCTTGGCACGCTCGGGGCCTCCGCAAGAGGCTGATCTATCGAAAGCGGATAGCTAGCCGCGAGGTTCTGCAACTCCTGCTCAAAAGGTCTCGCTCGCTGGACCTCTTGCTCGATCAGTTTCGATCGTGGCTGCTTGAGTTCTATGACCACGCCGAAGCTCGCGGCGTCGTAGTAAACGACATCGTCGGAGCGAGGGAAAGAGCTAAAGTCGCAGGTCCATGTTTCGTGCTCGTTGAAAGTTGTGTCGTCGAGGAGTCTCGTCAGGTCGACTGCCTGCTCGTATTTTGGGTATGCGTAGAGGGCGCCGAAGCGAAGTGTTCGGCCAAAGGCGAACGGCGTCCCAAGGACAAGGAGGAGCGCAGCGCCGAACCCTGCCAAGGCGTACGTCCAGCTTGCGCTCCAGCTGGTCGTCTTCGCCAAGACGTCGATGACGAGGGCAAGCCCGACTGCGGCAGCAAACGGCGCGATGTAGCGGATTGCTCGACTGCGTCTCATAGCCCGATTTTAGGCCAGAGCACAAGGGCGACGGAGAAGGTCCCAACGAGACCAGCACCGTGGGCGCTCCAACGGATGGGATCGACGTCGGAAAACAGGCTTGCGAACGCCCCGACGACGTAGCCTCCAACGAGGCCAACGGCTCCGCCGATCCCAGCAGCTTCACCAATAGGCCCCTCGATGAGGTTGGATTCCGCCACGGTGGCCCGCAGCCTACCCCACGGTCACGTGCGCCTGCCAGCGCGCATCCCGCATTCGATCTGACCGTCCTCGTTCGATCCTCTTGACGGGCGCGGCGGGATCGTGTGTGATGAGACGATGGGGGGACGTCTTGCTCGCCGGCTGGTGGAATGGGCCTGCCGAACCTTGGGACGTAAGCACAAGCGTGAGCACGCGCCGCCGCCCGACAGCGGCCTGCACGAGCTCGCGCCCGCTGAGCGGCGCTGGCGCAACCCCCCGCCCCGCGGCGTGGACTATCTCGTGGACGGCTCGCGCCCCGAGCCGGTGCCCGCCTACCGCGGGCCCGTGGAAGAAGCTCCCGCCGACCACTGCGCGGCGCCCGTCGTCGGCATCTGCTGCTCGGGCGGCGGGATCCGCTCCGCCGCCTACAACCTCGGCGCGCTGCAGGCACTGCAGCAGGCAGGCAGGCTGCAGAGCGCGCGCTATCTGGCGGCCGTGTCCGGCGGCAGCTACATCGCCGCGGCGTTCGCGATGGTGCGCAAGACCTCGACCCGAGGCGGGCGCGCCGGCGACGACTCGGACCCGAGCCTGATCGCAGCCCAGCCGCCGTTCGCGCCCGGGTCGCCCGAGGAACAGTACCTGCGCAACCGCAGCTCCTACCTGGCTCCCGACGGCATGGCGAAGCTGTTCCTCGGCTACCGCGTGCTGCTCGGCCTCGTGTTCAACGTACTGTTCATCTCGCTGCCGCTGCTCGGCGTGACGATGCTGCTCGGCGTGTGGGCCTACCGGCTCGCGTTCCCCACGCTAGTCGGCGCGTGCCACAAGGAATGCGGGCACCTCGTGCATCTCCCCGTCGAAGCGTGGATCCTCCCGGCGTTCGTTCTCTCGTTGAGCATCGTGCTCGGCCTGCGCGCGATGACGCACCGCTTCAAAAGCAGGCGCGCCGACATGTGGCTGCGCATCGCGCAGCTGTGGTCGACGCGGCTGCTTGTGATAGCGGCGGCCGTCGCGTTCGTGACCATTGTGCTGCCCGAGCTGGTGTCGCTCGTGCACGAATGCACGCGCACGCGGGGCAGCGGTGGCAAGGGCGGGGTCTCCTGCGGGACGGGCACCAGCCCAGCGCGGCCGGGCACCAGCACGACCGCCACCGGCACCAGCACCGCCGCGCCGATCGCCGGCGGCGTCGCCGGGCTGTCGGTGCTGCTCGCGGGCATCCTCTCGCACATGCGCAACCTGCTCGGCACCGGCGAGGAAGTCGCCGGCAAGCTGAAAGGCCTGCCCGTGAAAGCGCGCGAAGCGCTCGCGTACGCGGCGGCGCTGCTCGCCGGCCCGGCGCTGCTGATCGGCGTGATGGTGCTCACGCTGTCGCTCACGCTGCGCAAAGCCGGCACGGAAACCGCGCGGCTGTGGCTAAGCGGCGTCGGCGCGGGCGCGCTCATGCTGTTCGGCGCGTTTTACTTCTGGACCGACCTGACGGCGCTGTCGCTACACCCGTTCTACAGGCGCAGGCTGTGCACGGTCTTCGCGCTCAAGCGCGTGCGCCCGCCCGTCGGCCCGCGCACGGCGACGACCGCCGAGGAGCGCGAGCAGGGAATCGCCGTCGAGCGCAGCTACAGCGAGCTGGTCAAGCTTTCCGACACCGCGCTGCCCGGCGAGCAGTGGCCGACGCTGCTCGTGTGTGCCGCCGCCAACGTGTCAGATCCGGGCGCGACGCCACCGGGACGCCGGGTGACGAGCTTTACGTTCAGCGCACACACGATCGGGGGACCATTGATCGGCGGCATCGAGACGGCGGTGTTCGAGGAAGCGCTCGAAGGCGACCGCCGGCGCAGCCGCGACCTGACGCTGCCGGCCGCAGTCGCCATGTCGGGCGCGGCGATAGCCCCGTCGATGGGCAAGCAGACGCGCTGGCCGCTCACGTTCCTGATGGCGCTCGCCAACATCCGCCTCGGCGTTTGGCTGCCCAACCCGCGCTTTGTGGCGAAGTGCCAAGCGCAGACCCGGGGTAAGCGCATCCTGCGATCACGACCGCGCCCCTCTTACCTGCTGCGCGAGCTGATCGGCCGCAACCGCGTCGACGCCAAATACCTGTTCGTGACCGACGGTGGCCACTACGAGAACCTCGGGCTGGTCGAGCTGCTGCGCCGCGGCTGCACGCACATCTACTGCTTCGACGCCAGCGGCGGCAGCACGTTCGCGGAGCTCGGCGACGCGGTCGCGCTCGCGCGCAGCGAGCTGGGCGTCGAGATCGCGATCAACCCCACGCCGCTTGAACCGCGCAGCGCGAAGACGGGCGGGGAAGAACAACCCGGGGAACGGGAAGTAGCGGAGCGGGACGTCGTCACAGGCACGTTCACCTACAGGAGCGGAGCGAAGGGCCGGCTCGTGTATGCGCGCAACGTCATGACCGCGCAGGCTCCGTGGGATGTGAAGGCCCACCACCGCAGCCAGCCAGCGTTTCCGCACGACTCGACGATCGACCAGCTGTACACCGACCAGAAGTTCGAGAGCTACCGCGCGCTCGGCCAGCTGGCAGGCGAACACGCGCTCGAGCAGATGGGCGAGCGCTAGCGCGCGAGCGGCGCGTCAGTTACGCACTTGGAAAGCCTCCTACTCTGGTAGTAGACTTTGCTTATGCCACGCGGAAGGCCATCGCCCAAGCTCGCGATCACAGTTGACCCCGACGTCCACGAGAGGGTCGTCGTCGCCGCCGCCGGAGAGGGAATCAGCGTGTCGGCCTGGATGACCGAGGCAGCCCGCCAAGCGCTGCTGGTAGCAGACGGGTTGCGCGCGGTCACCGAATGGGAGCACGAGCACGGCAGCTTCACAGAGGCCGAGCTCGAAGCCGCCCGGCTGCGAGTCGCCGACGAGCTTGTAGCTCATCCATCCACGGGCTCGGCATGAGCGTTGTCTACGACGCCGGTGCGCTCATCGCCGCTGATCGCGGCGATCGGAAGCTCTGGGCCGACCATCGCACTCGGCTCGAGCTCGGGGTCGTGCCCTTGACCACCGCACCCGTCGTGGCGCAGGTGAGCCGATCGCCCAGGCAGGCGCAGCTGCGGCGTCTGCTGCGAGGCTGTCAGGTGGCAGCGTTTGCTCCCGAGCAGGCGTACACGGTAGGAGCACTTCTCAACAGAGCTGGCACCGCCGACGTGGTGGACGCACACGTGGTCATTACAGCCGCGCCCAAAGCATCGACCGTACTGACGTCAGATCCGAGCGATCTTCGACAGCTTTCACATCAGCTGTCCGCGCCGGTTCCGGTGCGGCAAGTCTGATCGATCGAACGCACAGGCTGCGCGGCCTACCGGATCGCGAGCCGGGTCGCTGTTATACAGCCGGATCAACCCCCAACCGCCAATTTTGGACGGCGGGCCATAGAGCCGGCAGCGGCGCGTTCCTATCGTCCCTGGCGTTCTAGGGTTCCGCTGCCGCAGTCGGCAGGCTGGTCCGAGAGGACAGGCCGGCACTTCACATAGCCGCGCCGACACGGAGGGAGAAAAGCCCGGGAGACCTTGTGTTTCTTGGGCCTTTTGCTTTTCAAGGAGCGTTTCGGTTGGACAACTCGAGCACCACGGCACTGATCCTGATCGACGTCCAGCGAGGCGAGGTGCTGGCGGGCGAGCACGGCGTTCCGCACATGCCGGGCGGGCACGAGCGCCACGAGCGCATACGCGCGCTGCTCGCCGCCGCCCGCCAGGCGGGCGTGCCGCCGGTGTTCATACAGGAGGTGCACAAGCGCTCGCTCGTCGACTTCGGACGCGAGCTCGACGGAAGCGAGGGAGTTCACTGCCTGGAGGGCGAGGTGGCGACCGAGCTCGCCGAGGGCCTCGTGCCCGAGGCCGATGAGTACCTGATTCGCAAGCGCCGCTACTCGGCGTTCTTCGCCACCGAGCTCGAGCTCGTGCTGCGCTCATACGGCGTGCTGACGCTGCTGCTGGTGGGCGCGCTGACGGACGTGTGCGTCCATTACACATTCGCCGACGCCCACCAGCGCGACTACCGCTGCCGGGTTCTAAGCGATTGCGTCGGCGGCTCGTCCTATGAGTCCCACGAGGCCGCCCTGCGCGCGATGACCTACCTGCAGCGCGACTGCCTGATCACCTGCGCCGACGCGCTCGAAGGTCTCGCCGACGACACGTACGCGAGCCCGGCCACGATCCCGGCCGAGATGACGACGTGAGCGGCCCGTCGCCGAAGCGTTCGCTCGCACGCGGAGCGGCAGCGTGAGCGCCGCGCAGCTCACCGCGGCCCTCGCCGTCGAGGAGCTGCACGTCACCTTCCCCTCGCCCGGCGGGGACGTGCACGCCGTGCGCGGCGCGAACCTTCAGGTGGCGCCGGGTGAGATCCTCGGGCTGGTTGGCGAGTCCGGCTCCGGCAAGAGCGTGCTCGGCATGGCCGCGCTCGGGCTGCTGCCGCGTGCGCCGGCGCCGGCGCCGGTCCTGTCCGGGCGCGTGCTGCTCGACGGCGAGGACATGCTCGGCGCGAGCGAGGACGCGCGCCGAGCCAGGCGCGGCACCTACATCAGCGCCGTCTTCCAGGACCCGATGACGTGCCTGAATCCGTCGATGCGGATCGAGGCGCAGGTGGCGGAGGCCGCCGGCGCGGCCGAGCCCGAGCAGGTGGTCGAGCTGCTGGCCCAGACCGGCATCCCCGAGCCGGCGGTGAAGGCGCGCTGCTATCCCCACGAGCTCTCCGGCGGCCTGCGCCAGCGCGTGATGATCGCGATCGCGATCGCGCGCAACCCGCGGCTGATCATCGCCGACGAGCCGACCACGGCGCTCGACGTGACCACGCAGGCGCGCGTGCTCGACCTGCTCGCCGCCTGCGCCCGCGAGCGCGGTACCGCGCTGCTGCTGATCACCCACGACCTCGGCGTCGCCGCGCGCCTGTGCGATCGCATCGCCGTCGCGTACGCCGGACGGATCGTGGAGAGCGGGACGGCGGCGCAGGTGCTGTTCGCCCCGCGCCACCCCTACCCGGTCGGCCTGCTCGCGAGCCGGCCGCGACTCGACGGCGAGGTCGCCGGCGGCGAGTTGCCGACGCTGGCCGGCCAGCCACCCGACCCGCGCAAGCCCGTCGCCGGCTGCGCCTTCGCCGCGCGCTGCCCCGCCGCCGAGCCCGTGTGCGCCAGCCCCGTGCCGATCTCCACCGAGGGCGGGCGCCACTGCGAGTGCCATCGCCCGGGGGCGTTGGCGAGCTGGCCGCACGACCACGAACCCCACTCGCACGCGGATGCCCTGTTGGAATCGATGGCGCTCCAGTCCGCAGCGCCGAGCCCGCCGCGCGAGCGGATCACGCCAGCTCCGGCGCTCGCATTGGAGGACGTCGTGTGCGAGTACGCGCGCCCGCGCCGGCGCCTGCTCGCACCCGCGCCCGCGCCGCTGCGGGCCGTCGACGGCGTGAGCCTGACGCTGCCCGCGGGGGGCTCGCTGGCGATCGTGGGCGAGTCGGGGTCGGGCAAGACGACGCTGCTGCGCATGATCGTCGGTCTGATCGAGCCGACCGCCGGCACCGTCCGTCTGGGGTCGGGCCCGCCACCGCAGCTCGTCTTCCAGGACGCCGGCGCGTCGCTGACACCGTGGCTAACGATCGGCACTCAGATTGAGGAGCGCCTGGGCGCGCTCGCAGTTGTCCGTTCCGAGCGTCGCGCGCGCGTGCTCGCCACGCTCGACGCCGTCGGACTGCCCGCCGAAGCGGCCACGGCGCTGCCGCGCGCGCTCTCCGGCGGCATGCGCCAGCGCGCGGCGATCGCGCGCGCGATCGCGGTCCCGCCCACGCTGCTCGCCTGCGACGAGCCCGTCTCGGCGCTCGACGTGTCGCTCGCCGCGCAGGTCCTGAACCTGCTCTGCCAGCTGCGCGAGCGGCTCGGCCTGGCGCTGCTGTTCGTCACCCACGACCTCGCCGCCGCGCGCGCCGTCGCCGACGAGGTGGCCGTGATGAGCAAGGGGGTGATCGTCGAGCACGCCCCCACCGAGCAGCTGTTCGCCGCGCCATCGCACCCATACACGCGCGAGCTGCTGGCCGCGGTTCCCGAGATCGGCGTCGCGCAGGCCGCATGAGCATGGCCGCGCGACCGACAGACCTGCAGAGCATCGCCCCGGCGCCGTCGCCCGTCGCCGCGGGCGCCCCCGGAGGCTCGGCGCTGCGCCTGTTCGGCCGTCGCCGGCCGGTGGCGCTCGGCGCCGGCGCCGGCTCGCTGCGCGCGGCGCTCACGCCGATCGGGATCGTGACGCTGATCATCCTCGCAGCGCCGCTGCTCGCCACCCACACCGCGCTCGACGTGACCTCGGCGGGCCCATTTCGCGCGCCCGCGCTCGCGTACCCGTTCGGCACCGACGAAATCGGGCGCGACATCTTCTCGCGGGTGCTGTACGGCATGCGCGAGTCGTGGCTCAGCGCGCTCGGCGTGATCACCGTCGGCGCGGCCTTCGGCGCCCTCGTGGGCGCGCTCGCCGGCGCGTTCGGCGGGCTGATCGACATGGTGCTGATGCGCCTCACCGACCTGTTCCTCGCGTTGCCCGCGCCGGTGATCGCGATCGCCGTGATCGCCTCCATCGGCCCGAGCCTGTTCCACACGCTGCTCGCCCTCAGCGTGGTGTGGTGGCCGTGGTATGCGCGCATGGTGCGCGCGGAGGTGCGCGCGCACGCCTCGCGCCCCCACGCCGACGCGGCCCGCCTGGCGGGCGTGAGCAGAGCGCGACTCGTGCTGCGCCACCTGCTGCCCGCCGCGCTCGCACCGGTGGTCGTGACGATGTCGCTCGACGTCGGCAACCTGATCCTCGCGCTCGCGAGCCTGTCGTTCATCGGGCTCGGCGCGCCGCCTCCGGCTCCCGAGCTGGGGGCGATGAGCGCGCAGGGCCTCGAGTACCTCCTTGCCTACTGGTGGGTGCCGATCGCACCCGCCACCGCCGCTGCACTGCTTGCCCTTGTGGCGAACCTGCTCGGCGATCGTGCCAATCGCAGACTCAACCAAGGGAGAACCTGATGACGCTTCGCCGTGCCCTCCTCGCCCTGCTCGCCCCCGCCCTCGTCCTGGTGGCCGCCGGCTGCGGCTCGTCCTCGACGACGACGTCGACCGCAGGCTCGGCGACCCCGGCAAGCTCGACCAGCTCGGCGAGCCACATCCTGCGCATCCCCTACCTCGCGGACATGTCCGTGCCCGATCCCGACATCTTCTACGACATCGAGGGCAACTCGGTGATCCTCTCAGCCTACGAAGGGCTGCTCAAATACTCGCCCAACTCCGACAAGCTCGTCCCCGACCTCGCGACCAGCTGGAGCGAGTCGCCGGATCGGCTCACGTACACGTTCCACCTGCGCGCGAACGTGCACTTCCACGACGGCTCGCCGTTCACCGCCAAGTCGGTGATCGCCAGCTTCAAGCGGCGCCTGAACGTAGGTCAGGCGCCGGCCTACATGGTCAAGCCGATCGCCTCGATGACCACGCCCGACCCGCTCACGCTGGTGGTCAAGCTCAAGGAACCGGTGGACCCGTTCCTGGACTACCTGGCATCCAGCTGGGGGCCGAAGATGATCGGCCCCGAAGCGATCGTCACCCACGCGGGCAAAGACTTCGGCCAAACCTGGCTGCAGACCCACGACGACGGCACCGGCCCCTTCCAGCTGACCGAATTCGCCCGCGGGCGCCAGTACGTGCTCACCCGCAACGAAAACTGGTGGGGGGCGAAACCCTTCTTCCAGAAGGTGCTCCTCAAGATCACCCCGGACATCAGCACGCAGCAGTTGGAGCTGGAAAACGGAAGCGTCGACGGGATCATGCACTCCTTCCCCGCCGCCAACCTGTCATCGCTGCCCTCCAGCGTGAAGGTCCTGAAGTACCCCTCCTACCTGCGCTTGCTGCTGTACGTGAACACGAACAAGCCGCCGTTCAACAACCCGGCCGTGCGCGCCTCGCTGCGAGCGGCGATCGATCCGGCCAAGCTCGTCGCCGAGGCGTACTCGGGCACCGGCACCAACTCGAAGGGACCGTTCCCCGCAGAACTGCTATCGGGCCAGCCGACGCTGCCGTACGCGCCGAACCCGACGGTCGCGGCCGAAGGCGTCACGAAAGCGTCCACCAAGAGCATCGTGCTCGGCTTCACCGCCGATGAATCCGGGATCCAGCGTCGCGTCGGCGAGATCCTGCAGGCAGCCCCCGAAGCGGCCGGCTGGAAGGTGACGGTCAAGGAGGTGCAGCTGCCGCAGGTCTACGCGTACATCAACAACCTCGGCGCGGCGCCCGACCTGCTGTTGCAGACCAACACCCCCGACGCCGCCAACGCCGACACGTGGTCGCGGATCCTGTTCTTCAAGGAAGGCGGCCTGAACTTCCTCGGCTTCAACAACGCGCGCGTCAACAAGCTGCTCGAAAAGTCGCGCAGCGCCGCGCCCGCGGAATCCGAACAGCTCGAGCGCGAAGCCGGCCAGGAAGTGGTCAACGAAAACGGGATCTTCTTCCTCGGCGACATCGACAACGTGTTCGTGCTCAACAAGGACCTCGAAGGCGTGGAACAGATCCCCGCCTACCCGTGGACGGTCAACTACGCGAGCCTGCGCAGGACATCGGGCTGATGGCCGGCCTGATCGCACGTCGCAGCGTGGCGCTCGTCGCCGTGCTGTTCGGCCTCGCGCTGATCGTGTTCGTGCTGCAGGCGGTGGTTCCCCAGAACCCGGCGCGAGCTATGGTCGGCGCGAGCGCATCACCGGAAGTGGTCGCCAAGAAGGCCCGCGAACTGGGCTATGACGAACCGCTGCCGGTGCGCTTCGCCGACTACATGGAGCGCTTGTTCAGCGGCAACCTGCAGACGTCGCTGCGCACGCGCAATCCGGTCGTCGCCGATCTCGAATCGTTTGCGCCGGCGACGCTCGAACTGGCGCTCACCGCGGCCGCGATCGCCGCCGCGATCGGCGTTTCGCTTGGGCTGTTGCTCGCGGCCGGTGGCCGGCTCGCGCGTGTCCTGCGAACGATCCTGATCGGCGGCGCCTCGGTGCCCACGTTCCTCTCGGGGCTGGCGTTGATCCTGCTGTTCTATTCGACGCTTCACCTGCTGCCGGCCTCAGGGCGCATCAACGACACGCTGATCGCGCCCACCGGGCCAACCAAGCTGATGCTCCTGGACGCTTTGCTGCACGGTGAGCCGAGCGTCTTCTGGAGCGTGCTCACGCACCTGATCCTGCCGGCGTTCACGCTCGCGCTGATACCGGCGCTTGCGATCGCGCGCGTGCTGGCGGCATCCTGTGAGGCGGTGATGCGCGAGGACTACGTGCGCACGGCGCGCACCAAGGGCCTGCGCGAGCGCACCGTGATCCTGCGCCACGTGCTGCGCAACGCCAGCGGTCCGCCGCTGACGATGAGCGGCCTGCAGTTCGGCCTGCTGCTCGGCGGCATCGTGGTCGTCGAGCAGATCTTCGCCTGGCCCGGCCTCGGGCGCTACCTGGACCAGTCGATCGCCTACGCCGACTTCCCCGCGATCACCGGCACCACGCTGCTGCTGGGCACCGCCTACGTGATCGTCAACTTCCTCGTCGATCTCGCCCAGGCCTGGGCCGATCCGCGCATCCGCACCGTCTGAGCATGCACGCCGCGGTGGACGTCCCGAAGCTCGATCTCACGCTGCCCGGGGGCGGGAGCCTCGCGCGCGTGTGCCGGCGCGCCAGCGCGCTCACGCTCGTCGACCTCGAGGGCGGCGCGAACGTGGCAGCGCTGCTGTACCTGGCCAAGAACCCGCTCGAGCGCTACTGCATGCCCGACACGCTCAAGGCCCAGCACGTCAGCCGCCTCACCAGCGGCGTCGCGCTGTACTCCGACATGGGCCGGGTGCTCGCCTCGATCGTGCACGACAGCTGCGGCTGGCACGACACGATCACCGGGCACACCACGCCCGCGCTGTTGGCCGCGCGCTGGGGGCCGCGCAGCTACCAGCAGGCCCGCAACGAGTGCCGGCGCAGCGCGCGCGAGCTGCTGCTGATCGAGCTCGCCAAGCACGGCCTCGGGCCGCGTGACCTCATCGCCAACATCAACTTCTTCACCAAGGTCGCGATCGGCGCGGACGGCGAGCTCTCCTACGTGCGCGAGCACTCCCCGCCCGCAGCCAGCGTCACACTTCGCTTCGAGCTCGACACGCTCGTCGTGCTCGCCAGCACCCCCCACCCGCTCGACCCCGACGAGCAGTGGCGGCCGCGGCCGGTCGGCCTCGTGATCGAGCACGCAGCGCAGGCCGCCGAGGACGACCCCGTGCGCCGCGCCTGCCCCGAGAACGAACGCGGCTTCGCCGCCAGCGAGGCCACGCTGCTATGAGCACGCTCGCCGAGAGCGGACGCGATCCCGCGCTCGCGTGGCTGGAGTGCGAGCTCCCCGCTGGCGAGGGCTGGACCCACGAGCTGGCCGCCGGCTCGGTGCTGCGGATCGTCGACCTGCATGGCAACCAGGCGGTGGACACGCTGTTCTTCGACGCCCACAACTACGCCAACCGCTACAGCGCCGTCGACACCATCCGCGAACAGGGCTCCACCTACCTCGGCGTCGGCTCGCGGCTGCTCGCGCTCGACGGCGAGCCGCTCGTGAGCATCGTCGCGGACACCTGCGGGCGCCACGACACGCTCGGCGGCGCCTGCTCGCAGGAGTCGAACGTTGTGCGCTATGGCGAGCACACCCGCCACATGCACGCCTGCCGCAACACGTTCCTCGCGCAGGCGCTGCGCTGGGGCCGCGGCCTCGACAAGCGCGACCTGACCGCAAACATCAACTTCTTCATGAACGTCCCCCTGACGCCCGACGGCGACCTGGATTTCGCCGACGGGATCAGCGCGCCGGGGCGCTACGTGGAGCTCGCGGCCGACCGCGACACGCTCGTGCTGATCTCCAACTGCCCACAGCTGAACAACCCCTGCAACGGCTATGACCCCACGCCCGTGCGACTGCTCGTCTGGAGCGGGGCGTGAGCCGCGCCGAGAAGCGCTGCGCGCCACTCGTCTGGGGCGGCGCATGAGCGACGCCGACGCGCGCCGGATCGAGGTGCTCTCGCCGGGCACCCTCACGACCGTCCAGGACTGGCCGGGGCGGATCGGGCGCTGGGACGTCGGCGTGCCGCCATCCGGGCCGATGGACGAGCGCTCCTTCCGCATCGGCAACCGCCTGCTGGGCAACCACGAGGGGGCGGCCGGGCTGGAGGCGACGCTCACCGGCCCGCGGCTGCGCCTGCACGCACCGACGCGCGTGGCGGTCACCGGCGCCCCGCTCGCGGTCACGCTCGCATCATCCCCGCAGGGGGACGACACGCCCATGCCGCAGTGGGCGGCCTTCGACGCTCCCGCCGGGTCCGTGCTCAAGCTCGGCGCGATCCGCCGGGTGGGCATGCGCGCGTACGTGCTGTTCGCCGGCGGACTCGCCGGCCCGCGGACGATGGGCTCACGCGCGGTGTTCGCGATGGCCGGCCTCGGCGGACGCCCGCTGCGCCGCGGCGATGCGCTCGAGCTCGAAGGCCGCGCCGCCGGTTCGTCCTCCGCCGGCCCACTTTCCGCCCGCGCACGCTCCGCCGGCTGGCCGTCCGCCGGCTCGCCCCCCGCGTCAGCGCCCGGCATCGCATCGTCCCATGAGGGGGACCTCGCCAACGAGCACACGCTGCGGATCGTGCTCGGCCCGCAGGGTGCGCCCGACTTCCTCACCGCGCGCGGCATGCGCGAGCTGCTCGACGCCCGCTGGCAGGTGCACCACCATTCCGACCGCACCGGAATCCGCCTGATCGGCCCGCGGCCGGCGTGGGCGAGGCTCGACGGCGGCGAGGCCGGGCTGCATCCCTCGAACATCCTCGATAGCGCCTACAGCGTGGGCACGGTGATGCTCGCCGGCGACATGGCCGTGATCGTCGGCCCGGACGGGCCGAGCCTCGGCGGCTTCATCGCGATCGGACAGGTGATCCGCGCCGACCGCTGGCGCCTGGGCCAGCTGCGCGCCGGCGACAGCGTCTCGCTGCGCCCCGTCGCAGCCGAGCACGCCCTCGGCCTGCACGCGCACGCGCAGGCGCTGATCGCAGGGCTTCCCGCCACCACACCCGGCGGACAGCCACCAACAGCTTCGCCCCGGCGCCTACCGGGGGCAACCCCGCGCGAGCCGATCCTCGATCGTCCCCGCGACGGCGCGCACGGGCCGATCACCTACCGGCGCGCGGGCGAGTGCGCGGTCTTGGTGGAGTTCGGCGAGCCGCAGCTCGACCTGCGCTCACGAGTGCGAGCGCAGGCGCTGCTAGAAGCGCTGCAGGCCGAGGCGATCGACGGCGTCGGCGCGATCACGCCGGGGGTGCGTTCGCTGCACGTCGAGCACCGCCCCGAGCGCCTGTCCGCGCACGCGCTCGCCGATGCGCTGGCGCGCCTGGAGGCGGAGCTGCCGGCGCCCGAGCGCCAGGTGATCCCCGCGCGGGTCGTGCACCTGCCGCTCGCCTGGCGCCACAGCGAGGTCGAGCGCGCCGTCGAGCGCTACCAATCCTCCGTGCGCGCAGACGCGCCGTGGTGCCCCGACAACATCGACTTCATCAGGCGGATCAACGGCCTCGACGACGAGCAGGCTGTACGCGAGATCGTGTTCGACGCGTCCTACCTGGTACTCGGGCTCGGCGACGTGTACCTCGGCGCCCCCGTCGCCGTCCCGCTGAACCCTCGCCATCGGCTGGTGAGCACCAAGTACAACCCCGCGCGCACGTGGACTCCCGCCAACGCCGTCGGCATCGGCGGCGCCTTCCTGTGCGTCTACGGCATCGAGGGGCCCGGCGGCTACCAGCTCGTCGGGCGCACCGTGCAGGTGTGGGATACCGCCGGCGAGCCGCCCTGGCGTCTGCGTCACTTCGACCAGCTGCGCTTCGAGCCGGTGTCGGAGGCTGAGCTCGAGGAGCTGCGCGCTTTGAGCGCCGAGGGGCGCTGGGCGCCGCGCACCGAGCCGGCGGACTTCTCGCTGGCCGAGCACGAGCGGCTGCTGCAAGCGCAGGCGCGCGAGATCGACGCCTTCCGCGCGCGCCGCCAGGAGGCGTTCGCCGCCGAGCGCGAGGCGTGGCAGCTGAGCGAGGAGACCGTGGCGGTGAGCGCGTGAGCATTGCCGCGCTGATCGCCGACTACCGCGCCGGCGTGCGCACGCCCACCGACATCGTGCGCTTCCTGCGCGCCCGCGGCGAGCGCCACCCCGCGCAGCCTGTATGGATCGAGCGCTTGGACGAGCGGCGATTGCTCGACGCGGCCGCGGCGCTCGAAGCGAGCGAGCACGAGCTACCGCTTTACGGGGTGCCTTTCGCCGTCAAGGACAACATCGACGTCGCCGGCATGCCCACGACGGCCGCCTGCCCCGGCGCCGCGCGCGTGGCGCAGCACACCGCGCCGGTCGTGCAGCGGCTGCTCGACGCCGGCGCACTGCTGGCGGGCAAGACGAACATGGACCAGTTTGCGACCGGCCTCGTCGGCACGCGCAGCCCCCACGGCGCGTGCTCGTCGACGTACGACGCCGAGCGCGTCAGCGGCGGCTCGAGCTCTGGCTCCGCGCTCGCCGTCGCTCGCGGCGAGGTGCAGTTCGCGCTCGGCACCGACACGGCGGGCTCCGGGCGCGTGCCGGCGGCGTTCAACGGCATCGTCGGCATGAAGCCGACGCGCGGGCTGCTGAGCACGCGCGGCGTGCTGCCCGCGTGCGCGAGCCTCGACTGCGTGTCGATCTTCGCGCGCTCGGTCGCCGACGCCGCGTGCGTGTTCGAGCTCGCCGCCGCGCACGACCCCGAGGACCCGTGGAGCCGTCCCGAGCCAGCCTTTCAGAGCCCGCGCCGCGGGCTCATCGGCGTGCCGCTCGACGGACAGGCCGAGCCCGAGGAAGGGCCCGCGCGCGCCGCGTGGGTGAAAGCGCGCGCGCACGCGGCCGAGCACTGGACGCTCGTGCCCGTCGACGTGCAGCCGCTGCTCGCCGCCGCGCCGTTGCTGTATGCCGCGTGGATCGCCGAGCGCACGACCGACCTCGGCGAGCTGATCGCAAGCGAGCCCGAGGGCCTCGACGCGACCGTCGCCGAGCTAATCGCCGGCGGCGCGCGCATCGCCGCTACGGATGCGTTCGCCGCGATCCATCGGCTCGCGCGGCTGCGCGCGCAGGCGGCGCCATTGTGGCAACAGATCGACGCGCTGCTCTTGCCGACGACGCCCGCGCACCCCACGCACGCGCAGGTGGCCGCCGAACCCGTCGCCACAAACGAGCGGCTCGGGCGCTTCACCAACTTTGTCAACCTGCTCGACCTCGCCGCGCTCGCCGTGCCCGGCCCCGCGCGCGCCGACGGTCTGCCGTTCGGCGTCACGCTCGTCGCGCCCGCGTTCCACGACCGCCGGCTGCTGGAGCTCGGCGCGCAGTGGACGGGCGAGCGCGCGCACGTGGCGCTGCCGGGGACCGTCACACTCGCCGTCGCCGGCGCGCACATGAGCGGCCTCGCGCTGAACTGGCAGCTGACCGAGCGCGGCGCGCGGCTACTCAGCGACGCGCGCACCGCGCCCGCCTACCGCCTGTACGCGCTCGACGCGGCCGACCCGCCGCGGCCGGGGCTCGTGCGCGTCGCACACGACGGCGAGAGCATCGAGCTCGAGCTGTGGCAGATCGCGCGCGGCGCGCTCGGCGAGCTGCTGTGCGAGGTGCCAGCGCCGCTTGCGATCGGGCGCGTGGAGCTCGCCGACGGCAACGAGGTCGCGGGCTTCGTGTGCGAGGGCCACGCCGCGACAGACGCGCTCGACATCAGCGAGCACGGCAGTTGGCGTGCCTACTTGACGGCCGTGGCCGCATGACGCTGCACCGCCTGGATGCGACGCCGCAGACCGTGCACTGGGGCTACTTCGACAACCAGCTCGCGCCCGTCCTCGAGGTCCGTTCGGGCGATCTCGTGGCCATCGAGACGCTCACCCACCACGCGGGCGACGCCCCCGACCTGCTGATGGATGGAGGGATAGAAGAGGTGTTCGCGGCGGTGAGCGATCGCGGTCCCGGTCCGCACCTGCTGACAGGTCCGATCGCACTCGCGGGCGCGCGTCCCGGCGACGTGCTGGAGGTGGAGATCCTCGAGCTGCACGCGCGCGTGCCCTACGGCTCGAACCTCGCCGGGCACTGGGGCAGCCTGTACGGGGACTTCAGCAAGGAGCGCGTGACGATCTTCGAGCTCGACGTGCACGCGATGTGTGGGCGGGCCTTGTTCGCCTACGACTGGAATGCGACGCCGCTCGTGGAGCGCCCGGGCGTGGTCGTCGCGCCCGACAGCGTCGCGCGCGAGCCGGCGCTCGCGGGCGTGCGGGTGCCGCTGCGCCCGCACCTCGGGACGATGGGGCTCGCGCCCGCGCCCGCCGGGCGGCACTCCTCGGTGCCGCCGGGCACGCACGGCGGCAACATCGACAACTGGCGGATCGGCGCCGGCGCGCGCATGCTCTACCCGGTGCAGGTCGACGGCGGCCTGCTTTCGCTGGGCGACCCGCACGTCTCCCAGGGCGACGGCGAGGTCAGCGGCACGGCGCTGGAGGCCTCGCTCACGGGGCTGCTGCGCCTGACGCTCAGGCGCGATCTCGAGCTCTCGGCGCCGCTGCTGGAGACCCCGCACGAGCTGCTCGTGCACGGCTTCGGCGACGATCTCGACGAGGCGATGCACGCCGCCACGCGCCTGACGCTCGAGCTGCTCGGCGCGCGCTACGCGCTCAGCCGCGACGACGCGTACGCGTTTATGAGCGTCGCGGTCGACTTCACCGTCACGCAGGTGGTGGACGGTCGCCAGGGCGCGCACGCCCGCATCGACAAGCGCTGTTTCGCGTTCGTGGGCGCATGATCGAGACGTGGACGTTCGCGCCGACTGACGGGGTGCCGCCGCCGGTGGCGCCGTTCGCGCACGCGACCGCCGCCGGCGAGACGCTGTACGTGACCGGGCAGATGCCGACGGACCTGGACGGCAAGCTGGTGGGCGGCGGCATCGTCGAGCAGACCGACCGCGTGCTGGTGAACCTCGAGCGCGTGCTGGCGCTCGTGGGCGGGTCCTTCGCGGACGTGGTGTCCACGCGCGCGTACCTGCTCGAGTGGGGCCACTACGAGGCGTTCAATCGCACCTACGAGCGCTGGTTCCACGCGCGCCTTCCGTCGCGCACGTGCGTAGGCGTGAGCGCGCTCGCGCTGGGCGCGCTGGTGGAGATCGACCTCGTCGCGTGGCGCGCCGGCGGTTGGGCTGGCGCATGACGAGCGTGCGCCGCGTGATCCCACTGATCGTCGGCTGGGAGCGGCTGCCGAAGTCCTACTCGATCCACGAGGACGCCTCGGGCGCGGTGCTGGTGGAGCCGGTGCCGGTGCTCGTGCTGGAGACCGACGACGGCTGGACGCTGCTGGACACGGGCATCAACACGGCGTTGATGCACGACCGCCCGCTGTACGAGCGCCTGCACGGGCGCAACCACGCGATCGTGCCGATCCTGCCGGCGGGAGAGGGCGAGCCGCTGCAGCGGGCCCTGGCAGCCCACGGGATCGCGCTGTCGGACATCGCGCGCATCTACCTCTCGCATCTGCACAACGACCACGCGGGCGGGCTGCGGCTGTTCGCGCGCTCGGTGCCCGTGTGGGTGCAGCGCCGCGAGCTCGAGTACGGCCTCGCCGACCATCCGTTCCCCGAGCGCCACGGCATGTTCCGGATCGACTACGACGACCCGGACATCGACTGGCGGCTGCTCGACGGGGACGCCGAGCTCGCGCCGGGGATCCACGCACTGCTCACGCCCGGGCACACGCCCGGTCACCAGAGCTTCGTGATCGACCTCCCAGGCGGCGAGGGCTTCGTGTTCGCGTTCGACGCGGCTGACCTGCGCGAGAACATCGACGGCGAGCTGGCGGTCGGCGGCTTCGTGCACTGTGAGGCGCAGGACACGATCGCGCCGATCCGCCGGCTGAAGCAGGCGGCGAGCGCGCGCGGCTACCGCGTGATCCCGGGGCATGACCCCGACGTGTGGCCGGCGCTGATCGAAGAGCTCACGCCCGGAGCGCCGGTGCCGCAGCCGCCGTGAGAGGGACGCGGCAGCGGATCACGCCGGAGAAGCGGTGAGCGTCCCGCTGACGGTGCCGGCGCCGGAGTCGACCGCCAGGGCCACCTGGAGTGAGAGGCTGTGTCCATCGCCGCCGCGCACGCTTGCGAGAATGCGATTGCCATTCAGCGCGAGTATCCGCCCACGGTAGATGAGGGGCGTCGAGCTGCCGTCGAGCGTCACACGACTGCTGCGCATCGAGACACCGCCGCCTTCCACGGGCTGACCGTCGATCTCGATATGAAGCTGCCCCGAGGGCGGGCCGGCGAAGCTGGTCGTGATCTTGACGGCAATCGAACCCGGCGCCGAGCCGGGATCCTGCTTGATGCTGCCCGCCAGGCTCACGGTGAATGGGCCGTTGAGCGTGTTCGCAGATGAACTGGGGTTGCTCGCCGCCGTGCTCGCGGTCGTTGTCGCGCGTGAGGACGAGCTGGGGACGCTGGAGGCGAGCAGTGAAGCAGGCGTACCCGAGCGGCGAGCCCAGCCGTGCCCGAGCGGCCCGCCCGGCAGCCAGAGGATCAGGCCGATCGGGACGGCCGCCGTGAGCGCCAACGCGCCGGCGCGCACACGCGGATACTGGGGCCAGCCGGGGAGCGTTCGCACACATACCGCGATCACCACCGCGAGCACGCACATCGCCGTGAGCGCGAGCGACCATGCGCTCTTCACGTCGCTGCCCGTGCCAAGGCCGTGCAACAGAGCGATCGGCCAGCACGCATATGCCAGCCAATGCGTGATCCGCCAGGCGCGATGCCCCAGGCGTTGGCGCAGCACGCTCGTGATCGCGATCGCGAGCAGCAGATCGAAGGCGACCGCTCCGAGTCCCAGCCAGAACGGCCGGTAGCTGCCGATGAACGGAATGATCGCATCGACGGGGCTGATCGGCGCGAAGCTGTCGAGCGCCGCGGTGATGATATGAAGCCCGAGGAACACCAGTACCAGCATCGAGACGCTGCGATGGAGGGAGTCCACGACGAAGCGCGGCCAGCGCGGGGTGCTCCAGCGACCCACGTCGATCACGCCGAGCACGACCGCGGCGGTGAGCAGCAGCAGCGCCACCACGCCGGTCGAGCGTGTCAGATACCAGTAGACGCTCGGGCCAGCCGTGACGGAGGCGAGCTCGCTGGCGGCAGTCAGCACCACCTGAGCGCGCCTATGACCCGCCCGAAATCACTGGTTCTTCTGGCGCCGACTGAGCGGATTCGCTCTGTTCGGCTGGCGCGGATTCCTGGGCTGGAGCGGATTCTTCAGCCGAGGCCGATTCCCGGGCCTGAGTTGATTCCGGGGCTCGCGCCGGAGGGTTCAGCGAGCTGGGCGAGCCCCGTTCCTGCTGGTGCTGACGGGTTTGTGCACTCGTCGCTCGGCTGCCCGACGAGTTGATCGTCTTGCCCGGAAACGCGTTGGCCGCTACCGCGGTCAGCACTCCGGTGAACGCTACGCTGCCGGCAGCGAGCCAGCGCTTGATGCGTCGGACCTTGCGCAGTCCGGCATCCCGTGCGTGCGACACATGCGAAGGGACCATGCGGTCATTGTTGCCCGCAGAACACAATTCTGTCTAAGCGACGGGTGAGAGCTCGCTCATGGTGAAAGATCGTTCATCGGTCGCGTCGGCGGTGAGATGAGACTCAGCTCATCTACGGATTACGCCCGCCAGTCGCCGCTACCGTGTACGACCATGACACTCCGCTCACTTGCCCCGAGGACGCTCGTCCTCATGGCGATGGCCCTGGTGCCGGCTTCGAGCGCGCTCGCGAGCAGCTCGGCGGCCCGCCCGGCGACCAAGTCGGAGCGCTCGGCGATCTTGGCCGCCTTCAAGGCCAATGACGGCAACTCCTCGGAGGTGCGCGGTGTGTATGTGTCGCGGTCGAACTCCAAGCTCGCGGCGGTGTGCGTGCGTACGCCCGAAGCCGGCACGCAGGCATTCGTATTTCGCCTCGCTCACTCCTGGCGCTATGTGACGAGCGGGTCGGTCGGTCGAGCTGGCAGTGCAGAAGATCGGCGCCTGGAGCAAGCCTGCTGACTGCGGGTGAAGCTAGCCGACGCGCAAGCATTGCCCCCGCTCGGCTAGGCTTCGGAGGCCCGCTATGATCACCAGCGATGACTCGGTCTGGCCGCCCTCGAGCTCGGACCGCGGCTGCATCCCTGCTCGGCGCGAGCGAGAGCGCCGCCGAGCGATAAGGCGGCGACGTCGCGTTGCGGCCCTCACTCTGATCGCGCTCGTTGCGATAGCGGAGCTCTTGATCGGCGGCGGACGTGGCGGATCCCACAGCGCTCAGCTGAGTGCCGTCGCCAACGCGCCACGCTCGGTCGCGGCGCGAACGAGCCCACTGCGCCGGATTACGCGCCCGGCGCGCGGGATCGCGATTGTTCGCACGGCAGCCTTCTCCCCGGGGTCGCTTCCGCAAACCCATGCCTACCCGTCTGCAAGGAGCGCGCTGTTCAAGTCGCTGATGACTTCGCTGTGGACTGGCATAGTGCACGACTCGCTCGCCCCTGCGTTGGCCGCGTTCTTCCCGAAGGACGCCTACGTTCAGCTCAAGGCGATCGCCTCGGCGAGCTCTGACTGGACCGACCGCCTCGTCCACGACTACCACCTGGACATCTCCGCCGCGCACGCGCTCCTCGGCCGCCACGCCGCGAGCGCGCGACTGATCGCAGTCGATGTGCAGGCCAGCTACGGGCACTGGATCGAACCGGGTGTCTGTTACAACCGCATCGGCTACTACGAGATGCCAAACGCGCGCATCGTCTACCGAGAGGACGGCCGGACGCGCTCGTTCGGCATCGCCTCGATGATCTCCTGGCGAGGTGTGTGGTACGTGGTTCACCTCGGCGCGATCCTGCGGTCCACCGATTCGGGCATCGTCGACGAACCAGCGTCCGGGCCCGGCAGCTCGGCGTATTCGGCGACCTGTTAGGAGCGGTCAAGGCGTCTTGAGAGCTCGTGAGCGCGAACGCACTGGGCGCAGGTCGGCCGTTCAGCGCCAGCGCCTGCTTGCACTCGGGCTGCTCGCGCTCGCCATTGCGGCGGTCGCGCTGAGCGTCACCATGGCGACCGGCGGGTCAGGGCCCCGGTCGCACCGTAGCGCCGGCGCCGCTCAACATAAGAGCACGGAGACGAGGCCGAGCTCGAGTGCCAAGTCGCCGCCGTCCTCGTTTGCGGTCGGGCTACGCATCCTGCGCCTGGTGGACACCAGCCGCACGATCCAGCTCCCGAACGGGACGAGCGAGCCGCGAACGCTTGTCACGGAGGTCCGCTACCCCGCGCTCGGTGCGCCTGGCCGAACGGACCTGCTGGACGCGCCGGCGGCGCGTGCCGATGGCCCGTTTCCGCTGATCGTCTTCGGCCACGGCTTCGCGGTCACGCCCGCCCTCTATGCACGCCTGCTGCAGAGCTGGGCGCGGGCGGGATATGTCGTCGCCGCACCGGTGTTCCCGCTCGAGAACGCCAACGCACCCGGTGGGCCCGACGAGTCCGATCTGACCAACCAGCCGGCCGACATGCGCTTTGTGATCTCCAGCATGCTTGCCGCTAGCAGCGCGGGCTCGGGGGCGTTTGCCGGCCTGCTCGACCCCACCAGGATCGCCGTCGCCGGCCAGTCAGACGGTGGCGACACGGCGCTCGCGGTCGCCTACGATCCCCGCTTCCGCGACCCGCGCGTGAGCGCCGCGGTGATCCTTTCGGGCGCTGAGATACCGGGCGCCGGCGCGTTCACGTTTCCGCCGGGCGGCCCACCGCTGTTGGCCACGCAGGGGACCGCTGACACCGTCAACCCACCGAGCGCCACCAACGAATACTTCACCGCAGCGCAGCGCCCGAAGTACCTGGTCAGCCTGATCGGCGCCGAACACCTGCCACCGTACTCCACTCAACAGCCACAGCTAGCGATCGTCGAGCGCGTGACGATCGCATTCCTCGACGGCTACCTCAAGCATACGCCGGGGGCGCTGGCACGACTCGCCTCGCTCGGCCGCGTCCCGGGGACGGCCTCCGTGCTCGCCGAACCGTAGGGCAGGATGCCGGTCGCGGGCGCCTGCGCAACCGCTATGCCACCCTCGTGAGCCAGCACCTCGATCTTGACGTGGTGAAAACCGGATCGCTCCAGCGCCTCTCGCCACCAGACGACATTGGCCGGATGCTCCCCCCGGCCGCTCGCGAGCCGGGCGGCGTTCTTGAGCAACCTGAAGACACCCGGGAGACCGCGACGCAGGAGCGTGCGCAGCTTCAGTGCCACCACGTGACGATCACGCGGGCGCATCGGGTTGAACGAGAACATCATGTCGCCTATCACGAGCCGGCCGCCCGGCTTGAGAACACGCATGGCCTCGGCGAGAGCGCGATCCTTCTCAGCACCACGCAGCTCGTGCATGCAGTAGTTGGACACGACGAGGTCGGCGATGCCGTCGACCAGGGGAAGGCTGACGGCGGAGGCCAGCACGGGCTCGATGTTGTCGAGCTCTGCGCTGATCGCCTTGACGCGCAGATACTCATTCATCGCGGGCGAGCTGTCGATTGCCCATACGCGAGCGGCGCGTTCGGCAAACGCGAGGGCGAGCAGCCCTGTGCCCGAGCCGACATCGACGACTACGTGTCCCGATTGTGGCTCGGCGAGCTGCACGATGCGTTCGCGCAACGCGCAAAACCCGGCACTGCGCGCGATCAGCTCAGCGTCTGGGACGCGGGCGTCCCAGTTCTTGGAGATCCTCAAGTGCCGCATGTTCATCAGCGAATCTAAGTTCGCGCTATGTATCCCGATAGAGGTTTCTCATGCTTGGGAGCTCCACCGAGCTCAGTTCGCCACGAACGCCAGGAAGTCGCGGCTGTAGGGTTCGAGCAGCTTGCCGGCGATCCCGAGCTGACCGGGCACGACCGGTACGGGGGAAGGGCCGCCGGGATGGTGGATGTAGAGGTAGCCCGCGACCCAGTCGGGGTTGATGTCGAGCTCGATCGCGCGCACGGCGCCGGCGCCGATCAGCGCAGCGGCGAGCTCGGCGGGCAGGAGCTGCTCGCCGGCCGCCCACACCAGCTGCCCGCTGCCGGTGATCCCCAGCCCCGAGCGAGCCACGGTTGTCTGCGAGCCGACCGTTTCGCCCCAGCACGCGATGATGCAGTTCGAGACGCTCAACGCGGCGACACCGCGATCGACGAGCAGCCGCTGGTTCTGCAACACCGAGAACACGGTCCTGCTCGCACTCGGCACACCGGCCCGCCAGGCCCCGATGTCTGTCGTCCCATCGGTGTAGGTGACAATCGAGGCCAGTCCAGCCTTGAGCGCAACCGCCACGTGACCAGCGGACATGAACCCGACGTCGCGGTAGGTGAGCTTGAACCCGCCGTTGACGCCAGCGAGCAGCAGGTGGATCTCGCGCGGGGTGATGCGATCGCCGTAGGTCCAGCCCGTCACTCCCCCGTCGCTGGAGCCGGCGTGCAGCGTGAGGTGCACGAAGCCTTGGTCAAAGCGCACCAGCGTCACCCCGGAGCGCTGAGCAAGCCACGCGGCGGGCCTCCCGCGAACCTGTGCGACCACCGTCCAGCTCGTGCTCGGGTGCCCTGGCGCGGTCACCAACAGCCGCGGTGCGGAGCGCGCGCGCGTCGCAGCCAAACGTCGTCCCGGCGCTCGGCCTGTGTGCCTCGCGGCGATCGCCGCGCCAGCTGAGCGTGTTGCGCGCGTATCGGAGCGCCCGACCCCCACGCCGTAGATACCCGCGCCGAGGAGCAGCGCAAGAACCGCGAGAGGGCCCGGGTGCAGCAGCCCGCCGAGCCCGCGAGGGAAGCGATGCGTCACACATCGATGCTAGCTCGATCCTCGCTCGCCAGTGATCCGCGCTCGTCGGTCCCCCGTATACGGACATCGACGGGCCGAGCAGGCGCTGCTGCGGGGAGGCGCTGCGACTGGTTTCCTTGCGACTGGAGGTTGACCGATGAGCGAGCGGGAGATGCAGTACGAGGTCGCGCGTCGCGACACCGCGGGAATGATGGCCGGGCTCACGACGCCCGTGATCGCGGTGGGAGACCTTCGTGCGGCGATTTCGGTGATGCGCGAGCGCGGCCTGCGCCTGTCGGCTGCGCGCCGGCTCGTGCTGGAGGCGCTGCTGGCCGCCGACGGCCCGATGTCGGCGGAGCAGATCGCGCAGGGCATCGGCGGTCGCGTGCCCTCGTCGGACATCGCCTCGGTCTACCGCAACCTGCAGGCGTTCGAGGACATCGGTCTGGTCCGACACGTCCATCTCGGGCACGGACCGGGACTGCACGCGCTGGCGGTGAGCGGCGAGCGCGAGTACCTCACCTGCGAGCGCTGCGCCGATTACCGCGTGCTCGCTCCCGAGCAGCTCGATGCGGTGCGCGAGTTGATCGAGCGTCAGTTCGGCTACCGCGCGAGCTTCACTCATTTTCCGATCGTCGGGCTGTGCCCAAGCTGCGTCGCGGCGCTGCGCGAGCAGCCGCGAGGAGTAAGTCGATGAGCCCCGCGAGCGGAGGCGCAGACACTGGTCCAACGAGCACACGGAGCACCCCTCGCTTCGGAATCCTCGGGTACGGCGCTCACGTTGCAAAAGCGCTGACCCCGAGCGAGCGGCGACGGGCCGGGCTGATGTTCGCGACGATCGCTGCGCTGCACATCGTCGGCTTTGGTGTGTTCATCGCGTTCGTCGTCCCCTCACACTTCAAGGGCCTGGGCATCGGCGTGGCGAGCCTCGCGTACTCGCTGGGACTACGTCATGCCTTCGACGCGGACCACATCGCGGCGATCGACAACACGACGCGCAAGCTGATGAGCGAAGGCAAACGGCCGCTTAGCATCGGCTACTGGTTCTCGCTCGGGCACTCGACGATCGTGGTGGCGATCGGCATCGGGGTGGTGGTGGCCGAGAAGACGGTCTATGGCGCGGTTTCGCATCGCAACTCCGACCTCGAGCAGTTTGGCGGGGTGTTCGGCACGATCGTCTCGGCGACGTTCCTGTATCTGATCGCGGTGCTCAACGTCGTCATCCTCGCGGGCATCTTCCGTGTGTTCCGTTCGATGCGCCACGGCAATTACGACGAGGCCGAGCTCGAACGGCAGCTCAACAACCGTGGACTGATGTCGCGCCTGTTCGGCAGGTGGATGAAGACGATCGACAAGGAGTGGAAGATCTACCCGGTCGGCGTCGTCTTCGGCATGGGCTTCGACACCGCCACCGAGGTGGCGCTGCTCGCGACGACCGCCCTGCTCGCCTCGCGGCACCTCCCGTTCTACTCGATCATGTGCCTGCCGATCCTGTTCACCGCCGGCATGGCGCTGATGGACACGATCGATGGCATCTTCATGAACTTCGCCTACTCATGGGCCTTCTTCAACCCTGTGCGCAAGGTGTATTACAACCTCGCGATCACAGGGCTGTCTGTGTCGATCTGCTTCTTCATCGGCACGGTCGAGGTGCTCGGCCTGCTGCCGACAGAGCTCGGCGGGCTGCACGGCGGCTTCTGGAACTTCATGGCCAGCTTCAACATCAACAAGGCTGGCTTCGTGATCGTCGGCCTGTTCGTCTTCTGCTGGGCGGGCGCGCTTGCCTTCTGGAGGTTCGCGCGCGTTGAGGAGAAGTGGGGGGCGCGGCTGCAGACGCGAGAGGCGATCGCCGACGGCGCCGAGGGCGGGAGCTAGATGCGCCGGCACGTCGCAGCCCGCGTAGGCGTCGAGGCCGCGGCCGGCAAGAGCTCGAGCGCCCGCAAAGTCCTTATCAGGTACTTCCCACCGAAGAGTACGATTGACTGATCGACGTCGAGCGCTAGGAGAAGGCATGCCCCGTTATCTGGTCGAGAGGGCCTGGAGCCTGCAGGAGGAGGAGATGGCAGCGAAGGGTCCCCTCTCGAAGCAGGTGCTGACTGAGAACCCGCAGTTCTCCCCAGTCACATGGGAGCACAGTCACGTGGTCATGGACGAGGAAGGTCAGCTGAAGTCGTTCTGTGTTTATTCCTCGCCCAACACCGAGCTGATACGGGAGCACTCCGTGCTCCTCGGTGACCACACGATCCAGGGGATCTACGAGATCGGCGGCGACATCTCGCCCGCGGACTTCGACTGATCGATCGATACCAGGTCGCGGCTTGCGTGCATCTCCGCCATCGTCGCGACGGCCCGTCGCATTCGTGCGCGCCGCCGGCGTTCCTCGTCGTTCTCGGGGATCAGCTCGAGCGCCTCGTTGCACAGCTCGACGGCCTCATGCGGCGTCCAGCCCCTCCAAGCCTGGTCTGCCGCGGTCAGCAGGTAGTCGGCCGCGTTCGCGGCGTCGCCGGCCTCGCGCCAGTGATGAGCGAGGATCGCCGCATAGGCTGTCGGGTCTCCCGCTGCCTGCTCGATGAAGCGGGCAACGACCGCGTGACGCTCTCGGCGTACGGCCTTGGGGAGGGTTGCGTAGGCGACCTCGCGAACCAGCCCGTGCTTGAAGATCAGCTCCTGGTCACCGCGGATCCGCGAGGTGGGGCTATGGCGGACGAGACCCCGTCGCTCGAGCGCGTGCAGCGTCTCCGCGAGCGTGTCGTCACTTCCGAGCGCTTCGAGCGTGCCCTGCCAGAAGAAGTCGCCGACAACGGACGCGTCGAGGACCACCTGCCGCTCGGCTGCCGGGAGCCGGTCGAGTCGCGCCGCGATGATCGTCTTGATGTTCGCCGGGACACCGGCGTCGCTCGCGGCGTCACCCTCCGAGAGCCACGCTGCCAATTCCTCGATGAAGAGCGGGTTGCCGCCGGCCGCCTCCTCGACGCGTTCGGCGACCGCCTCCCTATCCGGCGCACCCGATAGCAGCCGGCGCACGAGGTCCTGAGTGTGGGCCTCGGTGAGCGCCTCGAGCTGGACGGTGACATTGGTTGGGAGGCGAGCCCAGCTGGGCCTCGCGTCCAGGAGCTCTGGTCTGGCAAGTGCGAGCACAAGCAGGGGCACCTCACCAAGCCTGGCCGAGAGTCCCTCGACCAGTTCCAGAAGGCTCTCGTCCGCCCAGTGCAGATCCTCGAGCACCACCAACGTGGGCTGCTCACGGGCGAGGGCCTCGAGAAACCTCTGAGCGGAGGCGAACAGCACCCGCCTGTCGCTGACTGTGTCCTCGGCGAGACGGGCCATGATCGAGAGATGCGTCGCCAGCTCCTGCGCCTCCGTCGCTGGAAGCAGCGATGCCGCGCGGGCGGCGAGCTTGTCGGAGGCGACATCGGCGGGGTCGTTGGCGAAGATCTCGGACGCATCCCTGATGACCTGCCCAAACGCCCAGTAGGCGGCGGATGCACCGTAGGGAAGCGGGCGGCCACTGAATACGCGTCCCCCTGCGCTTTCCACGCGCGCGGCAAACTCCAGCGTCAACCGCGTCTTGCCGATCCCCGGGGATCCCACGAGCGTGACGAGCTGCGGACGGAGCTCGCTCGAGGTTCGCGCCCACGTGCGCACGAGCAGCTCCAGCTCTGTGTCTCTGCCGATGAACGGGGCGGCCGAAACCGGGCGGTCAGCGGGCGCCGACGCGGCAGCCCGAGCGAGCCAGGCGGTAATCGGGACTTCCTTGCCCTTCGCGAGAATCGGCGCCACCGCTTCGTAGGTGATCGCCCGCGCGCTCGCGGCTCGAGTCTCCTTGCCGACCAACACAGCCTCTGGTGGAGCGGCCGCCTGCAGGCGGGCGGCGGTGTTCACGGCGTCGCCCATGACCGTGAGCTCCCGCCGTCCGTGCGGGCCGACGGGGGCGAAGATCACCTCACCCGTGTTGACGCCGATGCTCACGCACAGCCCACCGAAGTCATCCGCCTGTTCTGAGGCGCGTCGCTGGATCTCGAGCGCGGCACGCACGGCCCGCTCGGGGTCGTCCTCGTGGGCGACCGGCGCCCCAAACACCGCCATCAGCGCGTCACCTATGACCTTGTCTACGGAGCCGCCGTATCGGTCGACGACCTGGCCCATCTCGCTCATGCACCGATCGACCATCGAGCGGATCTCCTCCGGGTCCGTGCGCTCCGACAGCGCCGTGAACCCCGACAGATCGGCGAACATGATCGTCACCCATCGCCTCTCCCCATCGACGTTCGCGACCGAGCCCGACGGGGACGCAGCGCCCGTATCGAACGCGGCGCCGCATGCCCCGCAGAAGCGAAACGCCGGCGGGTTCTCCTCGCCGCACGCGGCGCACACCCGGCTGAACGCGGATCCGCACTGGCCGCAGAAGCGCTGCGCGGCGTCGTTCACCTCACCGCACGCTGGGCATACGATCTCCTCAGCCAAGGCTCAGTTTCCCAGGAGACGAGGGGCAGGTGTCACTTCGTAGCCTTCTTGGCGTTGCCGAGTTTGATCGTCCCGATCATACGCCACCCGTGGCGCGCTTATGCGCTACCTGGCGACCGTTGAGCCAGCGGTGCCGCTGCGCGGCTCGATGAGGCCGAATCCAGCGGTTCGGTCTGCGGTTGATTCCTAGTTATCGCCGAGACAGGGATGAGAGAACTCTACTCGCGAAAAAACATCCGCTTTAGCCACGACGCCAATACTCACGATCAGCAGCACACATCAACCATACGGAGAGTCACATGAGTCCGATGACCCGCATAGCAGCTATAGCCACCGCTACAGCAATCAGCCTCGGCAGCTTCGGCGTGCCGGCATTGGCATTGGCATCGACATCGACGTCAACGCACTGGACAAAAGCACAGTGTCAGTCGTGGGCGAAGTCGTTCGCAAAGCGAAACCCGAAAGCCAGTAGTAGGCGCAAGGCCGAAGGCAACAAAGTGCTGAAGGGCAAGCACTGCACGAACACCGTTAAATAGTCAGCGGGCGGAGGTGACGCACATCGGCCGTGAGCCGGCCGGCCGCTCAGCCTGCCTGAGCGGCCGGCCGGGCCCAGTGCAGCTCGGAGACGGCGCCACCGGTGACGACGACGTCGCGCTCGCACGCGACGTCGTCCATCCACAGTGTGTAAGTGCCCGCGCGAACTCCGTCGAACACGAGCGTGGGGGCGGAACGTCCGTCGATCTCACGCTCGAGCACTTCCTTGTGCGTGCGACGGTGGTCCTCGCCGGTGGCGCTGATCTCCACCTCGATGCCGATCATGCTGGCGTCGGTGTGAACGATCAGCGCTCCGACGTCGCCGCCGATGTCCAGCACGACCTGCTCGGGATGACGGCGCTCGGAATAGCGCTGCTCCCCGCCGGTCTCATGACTGTGGTCGTGATCATGGTCGTGAGCATGATCGTGGCTGTGGCCATGGCTGTGCATCTCTGCGGCGACCCTCTAGCTCGTTTCTGAGGGCTCGTTGAACCCGCTGTGCGGCGTGCCGACGTAGGGGAACGTGCTCTGTGCGCGGATCGGCAGCGGTTCCAGACCCTGTTCGAGCAGGTTCGCCGCGCCGTCCACTTCATAGCTGGGTTCCACCAGCGCCAGCGCCGCGCCGGCGACGGCACGCAGCGAGATCGCTGCCGCGTCGTCGGTGACACGCCGCCCGTTCGGGTAGCCCGCGAGGTCGCCCCCGAGGATTCCGAACCTGTTGGGTTCCTTCGACGGCGGGATCGCGACGTTCAGTCGCATCATGTCCCCGACCACGCCGCTCTTGCTGGCGTTCTGGAAGCCGGGAATGACGCCCGCCGGGATCCCGGTGAGGAGAATCGCGACGAGATCGTTGCGCACGCCCTTGAATGCTTCCAGGTGCGGGAACACGCCCGGGTACAGGACCGGCAGCAGTTCGGCCAGTTCAGGGTGTTCCACGAACTGCTTGAACTGAGCTTCTTCGCTTGGTGTGGTGCCGTTCCACTTGTCCTTGAGCGACATCGGGATCAGAACCTCGTTGAACAGCGGGTTCGCCAGGCGCGAGACCTGCACGAACGGGCCGGACTCGAGGTGTTCGTCGCCCTCGCCGGCGATCCGCACCTTGCGGCGACTGGCCGAGCCCCAGACGCCGAGCACCGACTCCGGCTGGGTCACTTTCCTGGGCATTTTGCCGTGCGAGGTGAGGCTCGCGATCGGGACCTGGA
>Ga0116215_1000249_pt1 | contig 43491 bp, 48 predicted proteins | sample Sb_taG_7_FD_89698 | JGI IMG/M metagenome (GOLD analysis project Ga0116215, IMG submission 89698) | Peat soil microbial communities from Weissenstadt, Germany - Sb_50d_2_FS metaG | ecosystem: Environmental > Terrestrial > Soil > Wetlands > Peat | place: Germany: Weissenstadt | collected 2010-09-21
CTCGACTCCACCGGCCACTGCCGGCCGATGGGTACGTCTGGATCCTCATAGGAGTGGTTCTGGTCGGTTATGTAGACGTAAGGGCCAGTCTGGATGTCGTCGCCGATCTCGATGCAGAAGTGGCCGACTATGTAGCTGCCCTGGCCAATCATCGTGCGGTCGCCGATCGACACGACCGGGTCGCTGACCATCTCCTGGCCGGGGGCCATCCCCGCGCTGAGAGCGACGTGGGGGCCGATCATCGTGTGGGAGCCGATGCGTATCCAGCGTTCGTTGAAGACCGCACCGGGAGGAAAGGCCATGATGCTTCCCTCGCCGAAGGCTCCGAAGCGCTTGGCCCGCGGGTCGTCGGGCCCTATGGCACCGAGCTCGCAGACGCCTTTCCAGATCGATCCGATCGCGGCAGCGGCGTACCTGCGGGACCAGGGGGGAAGCCTGAGCGGCACGGCCGCGAACCGTAGCCCGCTACGGCCCGGGGGCAATGATGTGACGCGGAGGGGGGCTGCCACTAGCCTCCGGCGGGCGCTTCGGGTGCTTCCGGCGGGCGGCCCTTTCGGGGCGGGGTGCCGGCGCTTCGGGTGGATACGGGCGCTTCGGGCGCCGGACAGACGATGGACCACAAGCTCAAATCGAAGGAAACAGGCGGGCACAGCCACGGGCGGTTCAGTCATAGCCAGCCGCGCCATGCCAAGCCGCGCCATGCCAAGCAAAGTGCCTCCCGATCGGCGCGAGGAGCTCGCAACCAGGCGTGGGCCGTCGCTTTCGTCTGTGCAGTGGTCGTGCTGTTGAGCGCCAGCCTGTCGCTCGCTCTCACCGCGGGAAACAGCCCTGCGGGCTCGGCCGCAACCCCCTCGAGGTCGGCCCCGATCGCGGCAGCCGCATCCGGCCAGATCTGTCCGCTCTCGGGTCTTCCCGCGCCCGGAGGAGAGGTGCCACAAAGGCCGGCCCTCGCCGTCAAGGTCGACAATTACCCCGATGCGCGCCCGCAGTCGGGGCTCGACAAGGCCGACGTCGTGTTCGAGGAGCCGGTCGAGGGCGGGATCACGCGGCTGGTGGCCGTCTTCCAGTGCCAGGATGCCTCTCTCATCGGCCCGATCCGCTCGGCGCGCGAAGTCGATGCCCAGATCCTCGACCTCCTGAGCATGCCGATCTTCGTGCACGTGGGCGGGATAGCCCCGGTGCTCTCGATCATCTCGAACGCCAACGACTACAACGAGGACATCTCGGCCCAGGGAGGGGTCGCGCAGAACCCCTCCGGGCGCTACGCCCCCTACGACACCTACGTCTCGACCCAGGGAGGGTACGGGCTGCGCTCGAGCGACACCGGCGTGCCCGCACCCGTCTTCACGTACTCACCGACCGCTCAGTCCGGAAATCCGGTAGCTTCGCTCCATATCCCGTTCTCGGGAACGAACGACGTGACCTGGACCTGGGACGCGAGCAAACGTCTGTGGATGCTGGCTTACAGCGGCACCTCGGCAACGGTCGCCGACGGTGGGCAGATCGGCGTGCCGAACGTCGTGGTCCAAAGCGTCGAGGTCAGCTACGGACCTTGGGCGGAGAACGAGGAGGGTGGTCTCGAGGTCCAGTCCCAGCTGACCGGGAGCGGGCCGGTCACCGTCTATCGCAACGGCACAGCCGTCACCGGCACGTGGCAGCGCTCGTCCATCGACTCTCCGCTGCGGCTCGTTGCAGGAGACGGGTCTACGATCCCCCTTGCTCCCGGTCAGACCTGGGTGGAGTTGGTCCCCGACTCCGTCACGGTCACGAGCACCCCCCCGCCTGTCGCCGCAGCGAGCGCTCCGAAGTCGGGCAAAACGGTCAATCCTTGATCGAGATCGGTACCTCGTCGTCGCTTCTGGTGTCGGCGCGATCCTCACCCTCGTCCTGCACACTGTCTGCGGTGCCGTCCCGAGGTAGCAGGTCCGCAGCCATCTGAGCGCGGATTCGCTCGTTTATCTCGATCATCAGCTCGGGTGTCTCGCGCAGGAATTCCTTCGCCTTCTCACGTCCCTGACCGAGCTGCTCGCCTTCGTAGGTGAACCATGCACCGGACTTCTTCACGAGCCCGAGCTCCACACCGACGTCGAGCAACGAGCCTTCGCGGCTGATCCCGGTCCCGTACATGATGTCGAACTCAGCTTGGGTGAAGGGCCGCGAGCACTTGTTCTTCACCACCTTTACGCGCGTGCGGCTCCCGATGACGTCCGCGCCATCCTTGATCGCCTCTATTCGTCGGATGTCGAGCCGCACAGACGAGTAGAACTTGAGCGCGCGCCCACCCGGCTGCGTCTCGTTCGACCCGTACATGACGCCTATCTTCTCCCGCAGCTGGTTGATGAAGACGGCGACCGTTCCCGACTTCGACAGAGTCCCCGTGAGCTTGCGGAGGGCCTGCGACATGAGGCGCGCCTGGAGCCCCACGTGCGAGTCGCCCATCTCGCCTTCTATCTCTGCGCGCGGGGTGAGGGCGGCGACCGAGTCGATGACGATCACGTCGAGCGCGCCGGAACGGATCAACATGTCGGCGATCTCGAGCGCCTGCTCGCCGGTGTCGGGCTGTGAGATCAGAAGGTCGTCGACGTTCACACCGATGGCCCCCGCGTAGACGGGGTCCATGGCGTGTTCGGCGTCGATGTAGGCGCAGATGCCCCCGTTTCGTTGCGCTTCGGCGACGACGTGCATCGCGAGCGTGCTCTTCCCCGAAGACTCGGGACCGTAGAGCTCCACGACACGGCCGCGGGGAAGGCCACCGATCCCGAGAGCCATGTCGAGCGCCAGCGCGCCGGTGGGGATCGACTCGATCCCGAGGTTCAGATGTTCGCCCATCCGCATGACGGAGCCCTTGCCGAATTGCTTCTCGATCTGGCTCAGTGCCATGTCGAGCGCCTTGTCACGTTCCATGTCCGCGTTGCCTCTCTTCCCTCTTGATTCGCTTCGTGCTCCGACCGGGACGACCTTACGGAGGGGGTGTGACGCTTATGGGGGATCCATTCCCCTCGATGGACTACGACTCACACGAGTGTAGTTGCGAACACCTGTTCGGTCACGGATTGGGGATGTGCGGGTTGACAAACCCAACCTCCTGAGCGCATAATGGGTTTGTGAGATTGACACTGGCCGAGATACGCAAGCGGGTGGAGACCGAGGGCGACGCCTATGCCGTCCTTGAGGAACTGCGCTGGCCCAACGGCCCCATCTGCCCCCACTGCCACCATGACAAGGCCTACTACCTGAAGCCCAAGAACGGGGCGACCCGCGCCACCGGCCCAAAGAAGACCATGAGCTACCGCCGGGTCTGGAAGTGCGCCAAGTGCCGACGCCAGTTCTCGGTCCTGACCGACACGATCTTCCACGGCACGAAGGTTCCCATCGAGACCTGGCTGATGGTCATGGTCCAGATGTGCTCAGCCAAGAACGGCATCTCCGCTCGGGAGATAGAGCGGATGCATGGCGTGACTCCGGAGACAGCGTGGTTCGTTCTGCACCGACTCCGCGAGGCCATGAAGCGTGAGCCATTGGCCGCCATGCTCCGCGGCACGATCGTTGCCGACGAGACCTACATCGGCGGAACGCCCAAGAAGATGAACAAGCCAGCGAAGGCCGTCAACTACAAGCTCCGCATGACGCCACGCGCCCAGGGCTACGACCGGGGCACCGCCAAGACCGCCGTGCTCTCACTTGTCGATGCCGAGACTGGCGAAGTGCGCTCTCGGGTCGTGCCTCGCGTCGACGGGCACAACCTCCGCAAGGTGATGTCCGAGCAGGTCGACATGGCGAACAGCACCCTTTGGACCGACGAGGGTTCCTGGTACGGCCAGATCGGCCAGGAGTTCCAGGCACACGAAACGGTCAACCACTCCCAGGACGAGTACGTGGACTGGATCACCGGAGCCAGTACGAACAGGGCCGAGGGTTACTTCTCACAGCTCAAGCGGTCAATCGACGGAACGCACCACCACGTCAGCCGAGAGCACCTGCCCCGCTACCTCGCGGAGTTCGACTTTCGCTACTCGACCTGCAAGATGAAGGACGGGGACCGCCTTGAGCGCATGGTGGATCAATCCGCTGGGCGCAGGCTCACCTATAGGCCATTGCGGGACCGTAGTATCGGTGGAGCTAACGGGAGTTGAACCCGTCGGGTGCACTGTCCAAGGGCGCTCCCGGCGACCTGCTAGCCCCGGTTGAGGGAACCGGCCTTGGCCCACTGGTGGTGGGTTTGGGGCCGGTTCCCCAACCTTCTTTCGCTCCCGACCGGCCTGGGGGGACGGCCAGGGTCGAACCTACGGCGACGGAGGACCCGGCACGGGCGCTCCGGGAATAACGAGGCCGCCGAGCCCTTGGGGAGGGAGGAGCACCCGAAAGGGCACCCGGCGCATCTCGTTGCCGTCAATTTCAATCACGAACGTGTAGAGCCCGAGCCTGGCCAGCGGGAGGTTCGTGAAGTTCACGGCCAGAGCGATAGTTTGCTCGTCGCCAACGCTGATGAACGGTGGCCTGCCGATGTTGAACGGGACCTCGAGGGCAACGGGTGGCGGCTCCGGAGTTCCCTCCGGGTGGAAGGGGATTACAGGTTGGCCGTCCTCGTCTATGAGCCGCACCGATAGCTTGTGGGCCTGGTTGGTGGCCTGATAGGGCACGTGAACGATGTTGCCCAGAGCCACAGTCACGATGTGGGGGAGATTTGAGGCCACGAAGCACATCGTGATGCCGCCTCCGGTCAGGAACAGCTTGTTCTCTGCCGCCTCGGCGTGGTTACAGAGAATTGTGTCGATCTCCACTCGGGCCTCCTAAGAACTACACTGAATCGGTGGTCTGTAGTATTTCAGGATCGGGCGACGTAGTCAACGAACCTGCCTTGACTCGGATTTCGTCGTGCGTCAATATTCGGCCAAGGCTTGTATCCATTGTCTGGAAGGGGACAGCGATGGCAACGGAAGAGATCGTGGAGGAGCAAAAGGAGCGCGGGGGTACTGTGCTCTCGGTCAGGTTCTCCGCGGAGGAGCTAGAGCAAATCAAAGAGGCCGCTCAGCGCGCTGATATGCCCGTGTCGGTCTATGTCCGGAGATACGCACTACTCCAGCCCAGCGCCTCGAGCGTCTCGACGGGATCGACAAACTTGGCCCCCCCCACAGTCGTGCAGTTCCCGTCGGAGGGCTACGAGGGTGGAGAGTTCCGCGTGACCACCGGCCACAACGGCTAACGGCTGAGGCAATGCCCAAGGGTCAGCACCACCCCTCCCCCGAGGAGCGAGACGAACGAGTGAAGCTCGACCTGCCCCCCGACGAGGCCATCGCGGCGATTTTGGAGACCGGGCCGCATCCCGAGGGCGAGAAGGAGGACGAGGAGAATGCCGAAGCCAGATAGAGGGCGCCACCTGCTCCGATAGGCCTATCTGTGGAAAACACTGTGGAATACCTGGGGACAACTAGGTCGAGAATTGTGGAGAACGGACTTGCCACAAGGGGGCCGACCGTTATACTTTGCCTGTAACCCGCCTGATTTCTTCTGGGGGTCAGGTTTGCCAGGCCGGCCGAGAGGCCGGCCGAGGCGCGTCTAGGGACCCCATTCGGGTGGTCGGCGTATCACCGCCCCATTGGCAAGCGCGATCTCCTCAGGCAGCTGGCTCCTTTCGAGATGGACCCTCCTAAGTCTGCGGAGATCTGTCCCCACCAGGTGGTCCTCTTGGCCTGCGTGATGGTGCGGATTGACGAGGATCACAGCCACCCCCTTGCTCATGGCAAGGTCAATGGACTCCTGAAAGTCTGAATCATTAGAGATGACGAGGGCACTGTCCATATAGCCATGACAGGCGTCCCAAACGATGCGGGACGCCAGCTTCACGTCTGTGGCCTTTTCCTCCGTGACCTTCGCCGTGGCGAAGTGCCCTCCATTTTGTTGTGGCTGAACCAGCCACACACGCTTCTTGCGGGTTCGGAAGTGGCCGTAGTGAATCTTCACCCTCTCCACCGTTGCGAGCGCGTCGAGGTACGTGTCTTGCCGTTGGCTCTGGCGGGGATCTTCAGGACGGTCGATGACCCGGGCCGTGAAGTAGTTCACAACGTCGATCTTTTGGCCCCGTAGTAGCTGCTCAGCCAGCGCCCGCGGGTTGAGCCACTTGAAAGGCGTGCCCGAAATACAGCCCTTGTACAGGTTGAACCCGTCTATATAGACGTTCGCTACCACAGGCCAAGCATGACAGCGCCCTTACGGGTTCTGGGGGAATGGGTTTGTCAGCCCGCACATTCCCCACGGATTTGAGGACGTGTGCGATGACAAACTGCCTCGAGAAGGGGAAACGGGCTTCCCGTGGCTGCTGTATGAGATCCGGGCCCGACGGCGATCTTCGAGCGTCCTCGCTGACAAGGGGTGTGACCAGCGCAGACGCGAAGAAGGAGAGCCGAAGCCCTCCTGCCCTCCCTCTATCGGCACCCCGCGCCCCAACCTTTAGCGATTTCTGGAGATTTTTTTGAGTCCAGGAAGAGCACGAGCGCCGCGGCTCGGTTCACTCCTTCGGAGCAGCGAGAACGGGTGGGTCCCAGGCGGGGTGTTTTGTCATGGCACACAACGTTCACGGATTTGGGGTCGGGGCCGCGCTCGAGCCCGGGGGCGGGCTCGGGGCAGGGCGGAGAGGCACGCTCTCCAGGGTCTCGTAGTGGGCGCCCCCAGGTCCCAGGGTCGACGAGACCAGGACGAACCCGTCCACCCTCCAGGCCGCCCGGATCGGGGTGCCCGCGAGGTTGGCCGGGCCCTTTGCGGAGCCGCGCACCCTGGCCAGCGTCAGATGACCGACGAACGGGCCGTGCTCGGGCGGGTCCCCCCACTTCGAGGTGGCGGTGATGATCGGGTCGGCAAGGACCTCGGTCCCCGAGACGGGCACCTGCAGGATGCGCCGGCCCGTGAACCACGCGACGGCGGGACCGAGCTCCGCCTCGACGACCTCCACGCCCGCGTCGTGCAATGCCGCCGGGACGCCACGCAGCGCCTCGACGACGGGCCCGGGGTCCTCGACCTCGCCGAGGAAGCGAAGCGTCACGTGCCACTGCGCGGGAGTCGTCCATCTGAGCTTGGCGAGGTTCGGCCGCGGCAGTGCCTCGACGAGCGCAAGAACCTCCTCCGGAGGGCTCACCGCAACGAAGAGGCGCATCGGAGCCCAAGTGTGGCCGATCGCGCTCGTCTGCAACAGGGGTCATTACCCAACGAGGACGAGGCGAGACGAGGGCGCGAGAATCGCCGAGGTGGCCAGGACTCCGAGGATCGAGGTCGTGCTCGGCGACATCACAGCCGAGGGCGTCGACGCGGTGGTCAACGCCGCCAACCGACAGCTCGCAGGAGGGGGCGGGGTTGACGGGGCCATCCACCGCGCTGCAGGTGCAGCGCGCCTGCACGAGGCCTGCGCCCAGCTCGGTGGTTGCGAGCCCGGCGAGGCGAAGGCGACGCCCGGCTTCGGGCTTCGTGCGCGATGGATAATTCACACCGTCGGCCCTGTGTGGTCGGGAGGACACAGCGGTGAGCCCGAGACTCTCGCGTCCTGCTACAGGCGCAGCATCGAGGTCGCCGGATCACTCGGCGCGACGTCCGTGGCATTCCCCGCCATCTCGACCGGTGTCTACGGTTACCCGCCGGAGCTCGCGGCCGAGATCGCTGTCTCCACCATCCGAGCGACTCAGAGCGAGGTGGTCGAGGTCGCGCGCCTGGTGGCCTTCGACCGCAAGACGCACGATCTATACGTGGACCTGCTCGGCACCTGAGCCCGCAGAGGCCGGCGACTCCGCCGACGCAGGCGAGCGTGCGGAGGCCGGCGAGTCGGCGTCGTCCGGCCAGTGCGCGTGGATCCTTCTTCGCAACAGGTCGAGAGCCGAGATAGTCGCGTACTGGCGGACACGGTCGCGGTCGCCGGGAAGGTGCACCTCGATCGACTCGGTGTCGCGCCCGGCGAACGCGAGAGCGATCATCACGGTGCCGGGCGGCTGTCCCTCGGAGGGGTCGGGCCCGGCGACACCCGTGAGGGCGAGCCCGATGTCGGCGCCGAGCACGCCGCGCGCGCCTTCTGCCATGGCTTTCGCGGCTGCCTGCGTCACCACCGGCCCCTCGGGCACCCCGAGAATCGAGAACTTCGCCTCCGGCCAGTAGGCGACCACCGAGCCGCGAAACCAGTCGCTCGCTCCCGGGATGCCCACGAGGCGCGAAGCCACGAGCCCTCCGGTGAGCGACTCCGCGATCCCGAGGCTGAGACCGCGGCGTGCCAGCTCTTGCGCGACGACCGACTCCATCGTGTCGCCGTCCACACCGAACACCACCTCTCCGGCCAGCTCGCGCACGAGCGCCTCTTCCGCGTCGAGCATCGCGGCCGCAGCGTCCTCGTCGGGAGCCTTCGCCGTGATCCGCACCTTTATCCCCTCTATGCCGCTCGCCAGGAAAGCGATCGTCGGCTTGCCGGCAGCAGTGTCGGGGGCGGAGCCGGGAGCGGAGCCAGGGGCGGTGTCGCTGCGGGCGGCGGTGCCGATGCCGGCACCCAGGGCCTCGATCCGAGCCGATAGCAGCTCGGCGAGGCCCGACTCGCTCATCCCCCACGTGCGGATCACGCGGCTCGAGATCACACCGCCGGTTCCCTCCTCCTCGAGTCGTCTGCGCAGGTCCGGAAGGACTCCCCGAGTGAACATCTCTGCGAGCTCGTAGGGGACTCCCGGCAACGCGTAGACGACCTTGTTGCCGACGGGGCAGATCAGGCCGGGCGCTGTTCCCGACGGCGCGATCGTCGAAGCGCCTCGTGGTACGTCCGCCTGACGCGCGTTGTTCTCGGACATCGTGCGACCCCGCGACCCGAAGAACCCCCGGATGTACTCGACGATGGACTCGTCGCGATCGAGGGGGACGTTCATCACCTCCGCGATCGCGTCGCGCGTGATGTCGTCGTGGGTGGGACCGAGACCGCCGCAAACGACCACCCCGTCGCTCCTCGCGAGTGCGGTCCTCAGCGCGAGGACGATACGCGCCTGGTTGTCGCCGACCGCTTGGTGGAAGTGCGAGTCCACTCCGGCGGCGGCTAGTTGCTCTCCCAGCCAAGCCGAATTCGTGTCGGCGATCTGACCGAGAAGGAGCTCGGTTCCGACCGCCAGGATCTCGACTCTCATCGGCTGTCGTTCCTCGTCGCGGCTCGCGTCTCGTCGGCGTCGTGAAGCGTCGTCGCTTGCCGGACGACACCCGGCGCGCTCCCGCCAGACGCGGTGATGCTCCGTGGAGCCGCGTCAACCGCGACCACCGATCGCACCGCTTTGCGGCCGTCGAGAAAGTACTGAGCGCCCGTGACGAGGGTGAAAGCGACCGCCACCCAGAGCACGGCGCCGATCGCGGTCTTGTGCGGGGCGACGGGCGGAGCGAGCGCGAGCAGTATCGCCACTCCCTGGACGAGCGTCTTCACCTTCGCCGACCGCCGAGCCGGGATCGAGATCCCCTTCCTGCCGACGACGGAGCGGTAGACGGTTATAGCGACTTCGCGTCCGGCGATGAGCCCCACCGGCCACCAGGCCATCTCGGCCCTCGCAGCCAGGACGAACAGGGCCGAGAGCACGACCACCTTGTCCGCCAGCGGATCGAGGAACGCCCCCGAGCGAGTGGTGCCCTGGCGCCTCGCGATCCAACCGTCGAAGCCGTCGGTCACCCCGATCGCGAAGGCGACGCCGAAGGGCGCCCAACCAGTGAGACCCACAGCGACGAGCACCACGAGGAGAGGGGTGGCGAGCAGCCGAGCCACGGTTATGGCGTTCGCCGGCGTCGCTAGCGCGGACGGGCCGAATCGGGAAGGTCTCAGCCGTTCCCGGAGCTGCTCGCGCAACTGTTCGCGTGCCGGCTCCCCCGCCGGGCGCGCCGGCTCGCTGCCGTCGGTCGTCACACGGCCACCTCGACCAGACCGGAGCCGACTCGCTCGGCCCACAGGTCGGGACCCGCCGCACCGGTCACCTCGAGCCGCACGATCTCACCGACGGGCAGGTCGTGCGGGACGTGGACGACCCCGTCGATCTCGGGCGCCTCGCGGTGTGTTCGGCCGACACCGGCTTCGTCGACGAGCACGTGGACCTCGTCGGTGACCAGAGCCGACCTATTGGCGGCGGTGACGGCGTCCTGGATCTCCGAGCACTCGCGCAGGCGCTCCAGGGCGAGCTCGGAAGGGACCTTGCCGGGGAGACCCGCCGCGTGGGTTCCGGACTCCTCGGAGAACGTGAAGAAACCGGCCCAGTCGAGCTGGGCTTCCTCCAGGAACTCGAGCAGCATGTCGTGGTCCTCTTCGGTCTCCCCCGGGTACCCGAGGATGAACGACGAACGAAGCGCGGCGTCGGGAGCAGCCGCACGGATCGACTCGATCCTCTCGAGGAACCTCTCGCCGTCGCCCCAGCGCTGCATGCTCTTGAGCAGCGGTCTCGAGACGTGCTGAAGCGAAAGGTCGAAGTAGGCGACCCCGGTGGAGAGGATCGCTTCGACGAGCGCTTCGTCGAGCGACGAGGGATACAGGTACAGCAGGCGTACCCGCTCGACGCGTCTGCCGAGCTCCCCCACCAGCTCCACGATCGGTCGGGCGTCGCCGCTCGACCGGCGCGAGCCTTCGGACGTGCTGCGATCGAGCCCCCACGAGGCCAGGTCCTGCGCGACGAGGACGACCTCGCGCAGACCGTCGCCGAGGGCCTCGACCTCTTCGATTATCGAGCTGGCCGGACGCGATCGTTGGCGGCCACGGAATTGGGGGATGGCGCAGAACCCGCAGCGTCTGTCGCATCCCTCTGCCACTTTGACGTAAGCCCACGGAGCGCTCGCCGGAGGCCTCGGCAGGTTCAAGAGGTCGAAGGCGGGGACGACCTCGCCGTCTCGCGAACCGTCGATCAAGGTGCCCTCGTCGGTGGTCGCCCGGCGCTTCTTACCGAGCGTCACCGGCACCCCGAAACCTGCAACGAGATCGACTTCCGGCATGAGGCGGGCGAGCTCTGTCCCGTGGCGCTCGGCCAGACAGCCGGTCACGACGAGCCTGGCTCCGTCGCGGCGCGCCTCGGACAGTTCGAGGATCACGTCGATGGACTCCTGGCGCGCCGCCTCTATGAACGCGCAGGTGTTGACCACGACGAGGTCTGCTTCCTCGGGCGACCCCGCGGCGCGGTAACCGCCGTCGAGGAGGGTCCCGGCGAGCTTGTCGGAGTCCACCCGGTTCTTCGGGCACCCCAGCGTTTCGAGCCAATAGCGCTCGGCCACCAGGACAATCTAGTTGGGCGCACCAGGCACACCGAGGGGGCGAGCCTTCGCGAGGAAGGCTCGTCGCAAGCGGAGAGGGAGGGATTTGAACCCTCGGACCCCTATTACGAGGTCAACTCATTAGCAGTGAGTCCGATTCGGCCGCTCTCGCACCTCTCCAACGGCTCCCGCATTTCGCCGAGGCTCGAGTCTCCTCTCACCTCGGCGCCACAGAAGCCCGCTCGGCCATTCTTGCATGGCGGGCCTCGCCCATCTCTCCGGCCTCGTCAGGCGGAAGTCGAGGTGCGATCCTCTTCGCCGGCGGGGCTTGCAGGGACGCGTCGTTCGAAGCAAGCGGTGCACAGGTAGGTGCCCTCGACCAGCCGCGTGAGCCCGCGCGTCCCGCAGCCGGCGCACCTGTGATCGAGGTAGACGAGCTGGTCCGAGCCAACCTGTCCGTGGTTCCGCGTGAGCTCGCTCAAGCGGCTCTGCACCACCTCCACCAGTTGCCAGCTGCCGTCCCCGTCCTCCTCGGGCCGGACCACCAAGCCCCACGCCAACAGGTCCCTCAGGAGAGGGTCGAAGTTCCGGACTCGATACGGACGTTCTGGGCCCATGGATCTCGCCGTGCTCCCTCGTCGGCAGCTGCCGCGTGCAGCCGTGTCACAAGTATGTCCTCGGCGACAGGGTTTGGGGGGTCGGGCTAAGAGAAGATCGGACTTTCCCCCCGCACTCGCGACCTACCGTGGCGCGGTCTGCTCAAGCGGCCGGGGGACGAGCGGACGGCAACTTGTCGTTCAGGTACCCGTCCTCCCCGAACAATTGCTCCCGCCAGCGTGCGACGAGCTCGGAGGTGTCGTGGTCGTTCGGATGGAAGTCGGCTCTGTTGTAGTCGCGAAGGCGGTGCCAGATCTCGGGCCGCACGACCGGAGAGGCCCTGAAGCGTCGCCAGCTCCGGCGCAGGTTCCCCGGCCGGTATGTCGCCTTGTCGAGCACCAGGGACACGAGCACCTGCAAGGTCATGCCGACGATGAAGGCGAAACGGAAGAAGTTCATGGTCCACACACGCATGCGCTCGCTGCCCCCGACCGCCTTGTAAACGTCGAAGGCGACCGCCTTGTGCTCCGACTCCTCGAGCGCATGCCACACGAAGAGGTTCGTCACCTCGTCGTGGCCGAACATCTTGCGGACCTCCGGGTCCGACAGCACGAGCTCGGCAAGAGTGGCGGTGAAGTGCTCGAGCGCCGCCGTCGCGGCCAGGTTCGACTTCGCGGGCAGGATGCGCTCACGGATCTTGAGGCCGAACCGGGTGAGCCGCTCGAACCGCTGTGTGGGATATCCGAGCTCGGCGAGACGGCGGTTGAGGGCCCGGTGCTCGCGCCCGTGCATCGCCTCTTGGCCTATGAACCCGGCGACGTCACGCTTCAGCTCGGGGTCGGAGATCTCGTCGCGAAAGCGCCGAACGGATCGCACGAAGAAGTCCTCACCGTCGGGGAAGACGGCCGACAGAGCCGAGACCACGTGACCCGCGATCAGGTCGCCCTCGTATGCGAAGCGCTTCGGAAGGTCCCGGAGGGACTCCTCGAACGAGACACGGCGTGTGGGGATCTTGCGCTCCATCGTGAGCCTCTGGATCATGACTGTCACCTCGCTCGCCCCCGCCTGTGGGTTCCTACCCGGACTCGGGAAGGTCACAACCCCGGAATCGCCAACTGGACAACGGCAAACCAGGCTCCGGATCACGTTCCCACGCCTGGAAGCCGGCTCAGCTCGCGTGGGCCTCCGCACACCGCACCCCCGAGGGGCCGACGGTCGCCGAGTGCTCGACACCGGCTTCGAGGATCATCCTGTCTCCGGCACGAAGCGCCACGTCGCCGTCGCTCGTGTGGAAGACGACCGACCCCTCGAGGCAGCACAGGATCTTGCGGTAGCCGTGCGAATGCCTCCCGTAGCGGTCACCCGGGCCGTTGCTCCAGACAGAGGCGGGGTGTCCGGCCGCTCTCATCTCCTCGACGAAGGGGTCCTCGCTCATCGCGGCGCTCCTGTGGCTCAAAGCCAGCTTTCGCGGATGAGCGTGCGGCCAGCTGCTTCGTCGGGAGGAAGAGCGAGGAGGCCCGAGGAGACGCCGTCGAGCAGTCGCCTGATCGAATCGAGGATCTCACCTCGGGCTGCACGAATCTGCTCGATGTCGTGCGGGCCGAGCTCGCTCTCGTCGACCCCGCCGGACTTCACGATCTCTTCTACGTTCTCGAGGCGCTGCTCCACCCAGCCGAGGGGATCGGCGCTGAGCTCGGGCACGAATTGGCGGCCCCCGGGCTCCCACCCCGTCATCCTCGGATGGTGGTGCGCTCGGTCGAGACTTCCCGGGCGGTCGACCGACTCGAGCAGGTCCACGCGCCAGATCGGCCTGCCCGCGACGATGGGCCTCGAAGCGTAGACAGAGCCCTCCTGGTGAGGCTGATCGAAGAAGCGGACCTCCATTCGCACCCCGCGTTCGGGCCCTTCCTGCCCGGGTCCGGGGTTGGGATCCAAGAAGTAGAGGTCGGATGCGACCACTCCGAGACGCTCGAACGCGAAGGCATAGAGCATTGAGACCTCCCGACGCCGCTGTCTGTCAGACCTCCAAGCTAGACACGACGTGCGACCCGATGCGGCCCCAGAGCTGATAGGTCTTGCTCGACGGGAGGCCCGGCATCGATTGGCTGATGCCGGTGTGAGCGTCCTGGTCGGCGGCGTAGCTTGGCGGGATGCCCACCCCGATACGTCGATCCGCCGTCGAGGCGAGCGAGCGCTTCGCCTACCTGAACCACTCCGGTGTCTGTCCCCTTCCACGCCCGGTCGTGGAGGCGATGTCGGATTGGGCCTCGGGCGCTGGTGCTGTCGGATCGCTCGAGTTCGACGAGCAGTGCGAGCGAATGGAGGAGGTGAGAAGTCTCTCCGCGATCCTGATGGGCGTGCCCTCTGACGACGTTGCGTTCGTCAAGAACACGACAGAGGGCCTCGGCTTCGTCGCCAACGGCCTCGATTGGAGCGAGGGCGACCGCGTCGTGGTTCCCGACGGGGAATTCCCCTCCACCATCTACCCCTGGCTCGCCCTGGAGGACATGGGGGTCGTCGTGGACCGTGTAGGGCCGGTGGGGCCCGAAGGAGCGTTGCCGATCGAGTCGTTCGCAGAAGCGGTGGCGGGCGGGGTCCCGCCCAAGGTCGTCGCGACGAGCTGGGTCCAATTCAGCAAGGGATGGCGCACGGATCTGGCCGCCCTGGCCGAGGTCGCACACGGTGCCGGGGCGTTGCTTTGCGCCGACGTGATCCAGGGCCTTGGCGTCCTCCCCGCGTCACTCGAGGAGTGGGGCGTCGACTTCGCGACCGCCGACGCACACAAGTGGATGCTCGGGCCTCCGGGCATCGGCGTCCTCTACGTCCGCCGCTCGTGTCTCGAGAGCTTGAGACCCCTAGAGCCAGGCTGGGCATCGGTGGCGCACCGTCAGGAATGGGAGAACCTCGATCTCGTGTTCGACGACTCGGCGCGCCGCTTCGAGGGTGGATCTGCCAACGCGTGCGGGCTCTACGGCTTGGGCGCCGCCCTCGACCTGATCCTCTCTGCGGGTGTCGACGAGATATGGCGGCACGTCGACGATCTGTGCGACCACGCGTGCAGCGCGCTCGAAGCAGCCGGCTACGTCGTGATGAGCGACCGGTCGGACAAGGGGCGCTCGGGGATCGTCACCTTCTCGCTCGGGCCTGGCACCGACGCGCAAGCCGCAGCGAGCCACCTCGAAGAACGCGGCGTCGTGTGCAGCGCACGGGCAGGGGGAATTCGCATCTCGCCTCACGGGTACAACGACGTCGAGGACGTCGAACGGCTCATCTCGGCGCTCTCCGAGCTGTGACTCCGGTTCTCAGAGGCGGCGGGCCACGATGTTGAGCCTGACGTAGTCGATGACGGGCTCGGGCATGGCCCGTGCGACCGAGGCGATGAGGCTCTTTCGTTCGGACTCCGCAAGAGTTGCGACGTGCGCGCGCAGGCACACCGTCTCGAGGTAGGTCTCGAGTTGCTCACCGGGCTCGAGCCGAGTCGGCTCGGGATTGGTCCAGACCGAGATGTCGGTGAACCCTGCTCGTTCCAGGCGAGAGCGGGTCTCCTCTGGTGTCGCGTACACCCAGGTGCCGGCTCTTTCTTCCCCGACCGCCCGCACGGCTTCGATGAGCCGGGTGATGTTTCCGTCGGCCCCGCATTGGGCGACGAGCTGGCCGCCGCTTCGGAGGACTCCGGCGAGGTTCCTGAAGAGCCTGTCGTGGTCGAGCACCCAGTGGAAGGTCGCCGTGGAGAACACGGCGTCCAGCGGCGTCCTGGACCCGAGCTCGTCGGGGGTCAGCTCGAGCAGGTCGCACAAGAGGAAGGTGACGGCGTTCGATCGGGCGGCGAGCCGGCGACGGGCCTCGGTGAGCATCGATTCGGATGCGTCGAGCGCCACGACGTGTCCGCGCGGAAGACGATCGAGGAGCATCTCGGTGACCCGCCCGCTCCCACACCCAGCGTCGAGGACGACCTCGTCACCCTCGAGCTCGAGCCGCCCGAGCACCTCTTGCCCCCATCGGGTCATGGGATCCGAGATGCGGTCGTAAGTCGCGGCGTCCCATTCGGTCGGGGACTGCGAACGCGAATCCGGATCCGGTGCGCTCAACGTCCCTGACTTTGACGGAGTCGCTCCTCTGCCATCTTAGGAAGTCGGCTTCGTCGACCGCCCGACCGCTGCTGGGTCGAGCGGGCAGATCGGACGCTCGCCTGAGTCCCTGGCTCCACCTCCGTCTCCGAGTCCGTCTCGCGCCACGGATCGGGATCGTGGAAGTCGTCGGCGTCAGAATGACGGACCTCGCTCTCGGGGGTTTCGGGCTCGAGCTCGTCTTCGTGGAAGCCGGCGAGGCCGCCTCGGAGCCCCGTCCGGCGACGCGTCCACGCGGACAGCGACCTGAGGGGATCCGTCCGTGCCGAGGAGGAACCTCCCACGTCACGTACGAGCTCGTCAGGGAGCTCGGACAAGAAACGGCTCGGGATCGCGTGGCTCGTCGATCCCCACAGAGTCCTGCTCCACGCGTGGGAGACGTACAGGTGGCGTCGTGCCCGGGTGATCCCCACGTACGCGAGCCGCCGTTCCTCCTCCAGGCGGATCGGGTCGTCCAGAGCGCGCAGGTGCGGAAAGACCCCGTCCTCCATGCCCACCAGGAACACCGCCGGGAACTCGAGTCCCTTGGCGGTGTGCATCGTCATCAGGGACGCCCGATCCGCGTCCGCCTCTAGCTCGTCGACGTCGGACACGAGCGCCACGGACTCGAGGAACTCGTCGAGATCGTCGTACTCGGCGGCGGCCCCCTCCAGCTCGGCGATGTTCTCGAGCCGCCCGATCGCCTCTAGCGTCTCGACGGCCTCGAGCTCGGCCGCGTAGCCGGTTCGCTCGACCACGGCCTCGATCAGCTGTCCGGGTCCTGCGCCACTCTGCTGCATGGCGCGCAGCTCCTCCAGGAGCTCCCGAAGCCTGTCGACACCCTTCACCGCGCGCGCCGTGACGCCCGCCTCCGACGCGTGCGCCAGAGCGTCGGCGAACGAGCATCCGTTGCCGCGGGCCCACTTCACCATGCGCTCCACCGAGGAGTCGCCGACGCCGCGTCGCGGCACGTTCACGATGCGACGCGCCGAGACCTCGTCGGAGGGGTTTGCCAGCACTCGGAGGTACGCGAGGACGTCCTTCACCTCTCTGCGGTCGTAGAAGCGGGTGCCGCCTACGACCCGGTAGGAGACCCCTTCGCGAACCAGCTCCTCTTCGAGTGCGCGGCTCTGGGCGTTCGTACGATAGAAGACTGCCACGTCGCTGTATGCGAGTCCCTCCGTGTCGTGGAGGCGCACGATCTCGGAAGCGACCCATGCGGCTTCGTCGTACTCGTCCTCTGCCCGGTAGCGCAGAAGTGGCTCGCCGCGTTCGCCCGTGGTCCAAAGGTCCTTCGGCACACGGGTGGTGTTGTTGGCGATCACCGCGTTGGCCGCGTCGAGGATCGTCTTCGTCGACCGATAGTTCTGTTCGAGAGGTATCACCGCGGCGTCGGGGAACTTCTCCTCGAACTCGAGGATGTTGCGGATGTCCGCCGACCTCCATCCGTATATCGCTTGGTCGCTGTCGCCCACGACGGTGACGTTGTGGTGTGCGGCACCCAGCATCAGGACGATCTCGTTCTGCGCCCGGTTCGTATCCTGGTACTCGTCGACGAGCACCTGCTTGAAACGCGCCTGATAGCTCTCCAGGACCTCGGGAAAGCCGCGAAGGAGCCTCACGGTCTGCAGGAGCAGATCGTCGAAGTCCATCGCGGATGCTGCGAACAGCCTCTGCTGGTACTCGGAGTAGACGTCGGCGATGCGCCGATCGAAGACGCTTACGGCGCTCCCTCGAAAGGCATCAGGCTCGACGAGCTCGGCCTTGGCCGAGGAGATCGCAGCTTGCACCGAGCGCGAGGGCAGCTTCTTCGCGTCGATGTTCAGGTCGCGAAGGACGTGCTCGACCAGCCGACGCGAATCGGCGTCGTCGTAGACGGTGAACGAGCGCCGGTATCCCAGGCGATCGGCGTGCGACCTCAGCATTCGCACACACGCAGCGTGGAACGTCGACACCCACATCCTCTCCGCGACAGGGCCGATCAGCTTTACGAGGCGCTCGCGCATCTCGTCGGCCGCCTTGTTCGTGAAGGTGATCGCGAGCACCTCCCACGGGAGCACGTCACCCGTCGCGATGAGATGCGCGACACGGTGCGTGAGAGCGCGCGTCTTGCCCGAGCCCGCACCCGCCACCACGAGCAACGGGCCGTCTCGGTGGAGCACGGCGCGGCGCTGGGGATCGTTCAGACCTTCGAGGAGGGTCTCGGGTGCAGGGATCGAGTCGCTCCAGCGAGGCCGGCGCCTCTTCGACGCCGAGGTGTCGCCCGCCGCTTCGGAGGAGCCGCCACGCTCGTCTTCGCTCGTGGTTCCGGTAGGCGAGCCGGACTCCTCGGCGGAGCCGCCGAGCTCGTCCTCGAGCTCGGCGAAGGTGCCGAGCCCACCGAAGCGATGAAGCGGCGTCCGAAGGGTGCCGTCTGCCACCGCGGTCACTCCCACTCGATGGTCCCGGGCGGCTTCGACGTGACGTCGAGCGCCACCCGGTTCACCCCGTCCACCTCGTTGATGATGCGGGTGGACAGGCGTTCGAGCAGCTCGTAGGGCAGGCGCGCCCAGTCCGCCGTCATGGCATCGTCGGAGGTCACCGCCCGGATCACGATGGGGTACGCATAGGTGCGTCCGTCGCCCATGACCCCCACGGTGCGCACTCCCGGCAGGACGGCGAAGCTCTGCCAGAGCTCGTGGTAGAGACCGGCCTTGCGGACCTCGTCGAGCACTATCTGGTCCGCCGCCCTCAGGATCCGCGCGCGTTCGGGGGTCACCTCGCCGATGATGCGAACCGCCAACCCGGGTCCGGGGAAGGGCTGACGCCAGACGATCTCCTCGGGAAGCCCGAGCTCTTCTCCGACCGCCCGCACCTCGTCCTTGAACAGAAGGCGCAGCGGTTCGACGAGCTCGAACGACATGTCACGAGGGAGCCCTCCGACGTTGTGATGCGACTTGATCGTCGCGGCGTCCTGGGTCCCCGACTCGATGATGTCGGGATAGAGAGTGCCCTGAACGAGGAAGCGAGCGTCCTCCACGTCGCGCGCAACCTCCTCGAAGACACGGATGAAGGTCTCGCCGATCGCCTTCCTCTTCTCTTCGGGGTCGGTCACTCCCTCGAGCACCCCGAAGAAGCGGTCGCTCGCCTTTACGTGCACGAGGTCCACGTGGAACTGGCTGCGGAAGGTCTCCTCCACCTGCTCGCCTTCGCCCGAGCGCATGAGCCCCGTGTCGACGAACACGCAAGTGAGCTGGCTGCCCACTGCCCTGTGGACGAGAGCTGCAGCTACAGCGGAGTCCACCCCACCCGACAAGGCGCAGAGCACGCGAGCACCTCCCACTTGCCCGCGCACCGCTTCGACGGAGGATTCGATGATGTTGGTGTGGGTCCAGCTCGGACGGGCGCCGCACACGTCGAACAGGAACCGCTCCAGAAGCTCCTGGCCACGCTCGGTATGGACGACCTCGGGGTGGAATTGGACGCCGTGGATCCGGCGCTCGTTGTCGTCGAGCGCGGCGACCGGTGACTCGGCCGTCGTCGCGGTCGCGACGAAACCCGGCGGGACGGAGGTGATCGAGTCGGCGTGGCTCATCCAGACGTCGGAGCTGTGCTGTTCGGGCCAGCCGCTGAAGAGCGGCGACGTCCCGAGACGCGTGAGGGCGGTGCGGCCGTACTCTGCGCGCCCGGTTCGCTCGACGGTCCCGCCGAGCTCTCTCGTCAGGAGCTGCGCGCCGTAGCAGATCCCGAGGATGGGGACCCCGGCGTCGTAGATGGCCGGGTCGATGCTCGGCGCCCACTTCGCGTAGACCGACTCCGGCCCGCCCGAAAGGATTATCCCCTTCGGCCGGCGCTTCAGTATCTCCGACACGGGCGCGTCGAACCGAACGATCTCCGAGTAGACACGCGCCTCGCGAACACGCCTCGCTATGAGCTGTGCGTACTGGGCGCCGAAGTCGACGACCAGGACGGTGTCGATTCGATCGTTCAGCGGCCCATCCCCACACCCTGGGAGCGTTGGAGCGCCTTGCCTTCTGTCTGAAGCGCGGGCGCGATCATCACCTCGGCCTTCTGGAATTCCTTCACCGACTGGTAGCCGCAGGTGGCCATCGAGGTGCGCAATGCACCGAACAGGTTCATGCGCCCGTCGTTCTCGTGCGCCGGTCCGAGGAGTATCTCCTTCAACGATCCCCGCACGCTCGTGCGCACTCGCGCCCCGCGCGGGAGCGTGGGGTGAAAGGTCGCCATCCCCCAGTGAAAGCCCCTGCAGGGCGCTTCCTCGGCCGAGGAGAGAGGCGATCCGAGCATCACGGCGTCAGCCCCACACGCGATGGCCTTGGCTACGTCTCCACCTCGGCTCATCCCGCCGTCGGCGATGACGTGGACGTACACACCGGTCTCGTCGAGGTGACGCATGCGTGCGCCCGCGACGTCGGCGATGGCGGTGGCCTGTGGGACCCCTATCCCGAGCACCCCGCGGCTCGTGCACGCATTGCCCGGGCCGACGCCGACCAGCACGCCCACCGCTCCGGTCCGCATGAGGTGCAGCGCCGCCTGGTAGGAGGCGCATCCCCCGACGATCACGGGAAGGTCGAACTCGCGAATGAACTTCTTCAGGTTGAGAGGCTCCGTGGTCTTCGACACGTGCTCGGCGGAGACCACGGTCCCCTGGATCACGAGGAGATCCAGCTCACCAGTGAGGATCGCAGGCGCCAGCTCACTGGTCCTCTGTGGAGTGACCGCCGCGCACGAGATCACTCCCGCCGAGGAGATCTCACGTATCCGCTCGGTCACGAGCTCGGGCTTCACGGGCTCCAGGTACATCTGCTGCATCCGCGCCGTGGCCTTCTCGTCGTCGAGGCCGGCGATCTCCTCGAAGAGCGGCTCGGGATCCTCGTAGCGGGTCCAAAGCCCCTCGAGGTTCAACACGGCGAGGCCGCCGAGCCGGCCGATCTCGACTGCGGTCCGGGGGCTGACCACTCCGTCCATCGCGGCTGCCATGAGAGGCAGCTCGAAGCGGAAGGCGTCTATCTCCCAGGAGATGTCGACGTCCTCGGGGTCGCGGGTCCTGCGGCTCGGGACGATGGCGATGTCGTCGAAACCGTAGGCCTGCCGGCCGGACTTGTATATCCCGATCTCGATTTCGGCCACCGAGTGTCCTCCTGGAGCGTCGAAGATTTGCCCCCACGATATCGCCCGGGATGGTCGCCCCAGGGTTGGGTGCCGGGCCAGGTCAGACTTCGAGAACCAGGCGAAGCAACTCGACGAGGACGCGCGCGGTGGCTCCCCAGATGGTGTCCTCCTCGAGCTCGAAGAACCACACGGGAAAGGCGTCCTCGGCGCGCGCGGGGACGCTCCAGCGCTCCTCGTGGAAGATGCCGGGCGCCACGAGCTGCGCCAAGGTGACGTCGAAGACGTGCTCGACCTCGTTCGGATTTGGAGTGAGCGCAGGGCGGGCGGGGAGCACCCCCACGACCGGAGTGATCGTCGTGCCGGAGGAGAACGTCGACAGCGGACTGAGGTGGCCGACCAGCTCGACGATCGCGCGATCCATGCCGACCTCTTCGGCCGCCTCACGAAGGGCTGCCTCCTCGGGGGTCTCGCCGGCATCGAGACGACCGCCCGGGAAGCTCACCTCTCCTGTATGGGTCCGAAGGTGTGCTGCGCGGCGCGTGAGCACGACCCGGGCCTCACCGCCCTCCTCGAAGACCGGCACGAGCACCGCGGCGGGCGCACTCGGCTCAGGCAATCGGGTTATCGAGAGCCACTCCTCTCGGTTCCGACGCCCCGCGTCTTCCTGGCGCGACTCGACCGCGCGCCTTACTCGTGCAACGTCGATCGAGCGCACGAGCTCCGCAGGTAGATGCGCCCAGGGGGCCGGCTCGCCCTCGACGGAGCTGGTCGGCCGCGGTATGACCTGACGCGCGACGCGCGCGGTGGGCCCGAGGTTGTGCTCCTCGTCTTCGGGGATGTGGGCCGTGCCTGCTGAAGCCGCCACTCGGTTGGACGCTACCGGCCGCAGGCGCGCGGCCCGGTCACATCATCCCGCCCATGCCTCCCATGCCGCCCATGCCTCCCATGGCGGCTGCAGCAGCGGCGTTGTCGACCTTCTCAGGCTTGTCGGCGACCAGCGCCTCTGTGGTGAGGAGCAGCCCCGCCACCGAAGCAGCATTCTGCAGCGCCGAGCGGGTCACCTTGGCCGGGTCGATGACACCGGCCTTGACCAGGTCCTCGAAGTTCCCGGTGGCGGCGTTGAGCCCCGTCGAACCGCTCTCTGCCTCGACCTGACGGACGGTCACGGCCCCTTCGAGCCCGGCGTTGATGGCGATCCACCTGAGCGGCTCGTCGAGCGCCTTCGCCACGATGCGCGCCCCGGTGGCTTCGTCGCCGGTCAGCGCCTTCGCCACCTTCTCCACCGCGCCGATGCTGCGGATGAAGGCGACGCCGCCGCCTGCGACTATGCCCTCTTCGATCGCCGCGCGAGTGGCCGAGAGGGCGTCCTCGATGCGGTGCTTCTTCTCCTTGAGCTCCACCTCGGTGGCGGCGCCCACACGCACCACGGCCACGCCGCCTGCGAGCTTCGCGAGGCGCTCCTGGAGCTTCTCGCGGTCCCAGTCGGAGTCGGTGTCGTCGATCTCGCGCTTGATCTGCGCGATGCGGCCTTTCACGTCCTCCTCCGACCCTGCGCCTTCGACGATCGTGGTGTCGTCCTTGGTGACTATGACCCTGCGTGCCTTGCCGAGCAGGTCGATCGTCGCGTTCTCGAGCTTCAGGCCGATCTCCTCGGAGATGACCTGACCTCCCGTGAGCACCGCGATGTCCTGCAGCATCGCCTTGCGCCGCTCGCCGAAGCCGGGCGCCTTCGCGGACACAGAGGTGAAGGTGCCGCGGATCTTGTTGACGACGAGCGTGGCGAGAGCCTCACCTTCGACGTCCTCGGCGATCACGAGCAAAGGCTTGCCCGTCTGCATGACCTTCTCGAGGACGGGGACGAGGTCGTGGACGGCGCTGATCTTCTGGTTGGCGATCAGGATGAAGGGCTCGTCGAGAACCGCCTCCTGGCGCTCGGGGTCGGTGACGAAGTACGGCGACAGGTACCCCTTGTCGAACTGCATGCCCTCGGTGAACTCGAGCTCGAGCCCGAAGGTGTTCGACTCCTCGACGGTGACGGTGCCGTCCTTGCCGACCCTGTCGATGGCGTCGGCGAGCACCTCGCCGATGGACGTGTCGGCAGCCGAGATGGAGGCGACCTGGGCGATCTCGGTCTTCGAGTCGATCTCGCGCGAGAGCTTCTTCACCGCTGCCACGACCGCCTCTACACCCTTCTCCATGCCGCGCTTGAGCGCCATGGGGCTCGCGCCGGCTGCGACGTTGCGCAGCCCCTCGTGGATGAGGGCTTGAGCGAGCACGGTGGCGGTGGTGGTGCCGTCACCCGCGACGTCGTTGGTCTTAGTCGCCACCTCTTTCACGAGCTGGGCACCCATGTTCTCGAACGGGTCCTCTAGCTCGACTTCGCGGGCGATCGTCACGCCGTCGTTCGTGATGGTCGGTGCACCGAACTTCTTGTCGATGACCACGTTGCGACCCTTGGGGCCGAGCGTGACCTTGACCGTGTCGGCGAGCTTGTTGACGCCCGCCTCGAGACCGCGACGCGCGGCCTCGTCGAACTTGAGGATCTTCGACATGTCGCTCCCGGACTACTTCTTCTCGACCTTGGCGAGCACGTCGCGACCCGAGAGGATCAGCAGGTCCTCCCCGTCCACGGTGATCTCGGTACCGCCGTACTTGGAGTAGACGACCGTGTCGCCGACCTTCACGTCGAGGGGGATCAGCTCGCCGCTGTTCTCGGCCCTGCGGCCGGGTCCTACGGCGAGAACCTCACCCTGCTGGGGCTTCTCCTTGGCGGTGTCGGGGATGACGAGCCCCGAAGCGGTGGTCTCCTCGGACTCGCCGGGGCGGACGACGATCCGGTCCTCGAGGGGGTGGAGCTTCATGGCAGGCGGGCCTCCTGTGGGCACTGTTAGCACTCTGACCTTGCGAGTGCCAACTCTACCGGGGCCCGGGCCGACAGGCAACCGCGGCCGCGGGCATCACCCGACGAGCGGCAGGCGCAGGTTCGGCCAGGCGCCCTCGTCGAGGGGGCTCGGCCCCCTGTGGCACAGCTGCCACCACCCGGCGGCGGCGATCATCGCCGCGTTGTCCGTGCACATCGCGAGGCTCGGCAGGTACAGAGGCAACCCGACCTCCTCGCACACACCTCCGAGCGCTCGACGCAGCGGTCCGTTGGCGGCGACGCCGCCGCCCAGACAGACCCCTCCGGCGCCGGACAACTCGGCGGCGCGGACCGTCTTGGTCACAAGGACGTCCACCACAGCCTGCTGGAAGGAGGCCGAGACGTCCGGGTTCGACGCCGAGGGAGTCCGACGGACCGCGTGGACCACGGCCGTCTTCAGACCGCTGAAGGAGAAGTCGAGCCCCTCGCCAAGCATGGCCCTCGGAAGGGCGAATGCCTCGGGATCGCCTGTTTCCGCCTCCCGCTCTATGGCCGGACCTCCCGGGTACGAAAGGCCGAGGAAGCGAGCGACCTTGTCGAACGCCTCACCCGCGGCGTCGTCGAGTGTCTGGCCGAGCAAGCGATATCTGCCGGGGGCCTCCATCGTGACGAGCATCGTGTGGCCTCCCGAGACCAGGAGGACCACGAGCGGCCAGGGAAGCTCGCCGTGGTCGAGCAACGCCGCGAAGAGATGACCCTCGAGATGGTTCACGCCGACGAATGGGATCTCCCAAGCGATCGAAAGCGCCTTTGCCTCGCTGATGCCGACGAGCAACGAGCCGACGAGTCCTGGCCCGACGGTTGCGGCGACGGCGTCGATCGAAGGCCTGCGAGCGCCCGAAAACCCCGTGCCGGACTCCTCGATCGCCCGGCGGATCACCGGGGTGAGCAGCTCGAGATGGGCGCGACCCGCCAGCTCCGGCACGACCCCTCCGAACGTCGCATGCACGTCGACCTGGCTCGCCACGACGGACGAGAGGACCTCGCCGTTCGAAGTCACGACGGCCGCCGCCGTCTCGTCGCAAGAGGTCTCTATCCCGAGGGTGACGCTCATCGCAGTGGGCGCGTCGGCCCAGACGACCACAGAAGCGCCTCGATCCCGTTCAGCCTGTCGGCGTAGGTCGGCGAGTCGATGTCGCGCGCCCACATCACGATGGCGTCTTCACCGGTCTCCGAGTAGTAGTTCTTGCGGACCCCGACGGGGGCAAAGCCGAACCGGCGGTACACGACTTGGGCGGGAGCGTTTCCCACCCTTACCTCCAAGGTCAGGTGGTGCACCCCCAGAGCGGGCGCAGCGCGCGCCAGGTCGAGCAGGAGCAGGGTGCCGATCCCGTGCTGCTGCCACCGAGCGTCGACCGTGAGGGTCGTCACATGCCCTTCGTCACCCACGACCATCAAGCCGCTGTAGCCGACGACCATCGGACCGATCAGCGCGACCGTGTAGCGGCGGGTGCCGCGCTGGGCGATCTCGGACAAGAACAGCGCCGCCGACCATGGACGCGGATATACCTCCTCCTCGATGCGCACCACCGGGCGCAGATGCTTCCTGCGCAGCGGCACGATCCGCACGGCAGCGAGCACGTCCTCGGGGCGGTCCCGACCGCCACCGCCACCTGCGTCACCTCCGAGCCCTCCGGGTAGCACGGGCCCCGCTGAGTCTCCGGGCATCCAGATCATCTCTCCGAAGCCAGCGAACCAGGCGCCGGCGAGCTCGTGCGCGGCGCAAGCCGCTGCTCCCAGTTGATCCTCGCGTCCGCCTCGCGCAGGTACCTGGGGAGGACCCGTTCCGCGTCCACGCCGAGGCCCTGGGTGAGGCGCGAGACGCCGATCCTGGCCAGCACGTCGGCCGGCGGGCTCGCCAGGGCGTCGCCGGCCGGAGTCGCGTTCGGCAGCCCTCCGAACAGCTCCGCATAGCGCAGCGCTCCGTCACCTCCGAGATAGAAGGGCTCGGCCAGGCCGGAAAGGGAGGAGGCGAGCTCCTCGGGGGAGACGAGCAAGTCGTCCTGCTCCTTCGTGAGGTCGGGGTAACCGCCCGGCCCGACGCGATAGCGCGAAGAGAACACCTCGCCGCGCTTTGCGTCCACGACCGGCACGAGGAGACTTCGGGGAGCTGCTCCCGCTCCTGCAGCCGCCATGGCCACCGCGAGGACCTCGAGGCTCGTGGCGGTCGCAACCGGTATTCCGAGGGCGAACCCGAGCCCTTTCGCCGTCGCGACCCCGACCCGGAGCCCGGTGAACAGCCCGGGGCCCACGTCCACGCACAGGCCGTCCAGGTCGCGCACCTCTGCTCCCGCCCTGGCGCATACGAACTCGATCGAGGGCGCGATCGCCTCTGCATGACGGCGCCTGCGCGACACCGAGGCCGTGGCTATCACCCCGGCCTCGTCGGCCAGGGCGACGCCCGCGAGCTCCGTTGCCGACTCGATGGCGAGGACGAGCACGGTCCTTACTCTTACCTGCTGAGCCTGCGAGATCCGCCTAATGCCAAGGACGGGTCAGTTCGAGCAGCTCCCGACGGCGCGAGCTCCAGCTGCCGGGGGTCTCTATGGACACCAGCCGCTCATCGGGGCTCTCCCCGAGCTCGAGCGTGAGGAAAAGCGCCTCGCGCCCGAGGACGGGCACGGCGACGTCGCCCCATTCAACAAGGGCGACGGCGTCGTCCTCGAGCATCTCGCCGATCGCGAGGTCCACGACCTCGCGCAGGCGGTCCAGCCGAAACAAGTCGGCGTGCACGAGGGTTCTGACCCCCGACGATCGGCAGAGAGAGGACGAGGAGCTCATGTCCGTGGCGTAGCTCCTCACGAGCGTGAACGTTGGGCTGGTCACGGTCTCGGTGACTCCCATCGCGCGCGCCAATCCTTTCACGAAGGTCGTCTTGCCGGCGCCGAGGTCTCCGACGAGGAGAACGACGTCGCCCGGTCTGAGCAGCCCCGCGATCGCTGCTGCGAGAGCCACTGTCTGATCCGCGGAGGCCGATTGCAGGCTGATCGGGTCGGGAGTCGCGGCGCCTGTCACGAGGAACCGTCGGCGAGGAGGAGCTTGGCCCTCACGAAGTCCGCTCGCATCTCCGCCACGATCTCCCCGCCACCCCTGAGCGCCGCAGCAGGGTGGTACGTCGGGACGAGTTGAGCGTTCCGAAAGGGATACGACCGGCCGCGAAGGCGTGAGATCCCCTCGGAGGTGCCGAGCAGGCGTCTCGTTGCGAAGTTCCCCAGCGTCATGACCACCCGAGGAGACACGATCTCGATCGTCGACTCGAGGAACGGGCTGCACGCTTCGATCTCGTCGGGCAACGGGTCGCGATTTCCCGGAGGTCGGCAGCGGACCACGTTGCAGATGTAGCAGTGCTCGCGGGTGAGACCGAGCTCCTGTCGCATCAGCCGGTCGAGCAGCTGGCCCGAACGTCCGACGAAGGGAAGACCCTGGCGGTCCTCTTCGGCCCCCGGCCCTTCGCCCACGAACATCAGGTGGGCCTCGGGGTTGCCCATCCCGAAGACGACGTTCTTGCGACCCTCCGCCAGTCGGCAGCGCGTGCAGTTCGCCGCCTCCGCCGCTACCTCTGCCAGCGTCGGCACTTCTCCGTTCTTACCTGCGCTTCCCGTCTACCTGCGCTCGGTCTTGTCGGAGAACTCGTCGAGCATGTGGGAGTACTCGTGCGGTCGTTCGATCATCGGCATGTGGCCGCAGCGCGCGAGCTCGACGAGTTGCGCGTGCGGCAGCGCTGCCGCCATACGCCGCGCCATTCGCGGCGGGGTCAGGTGGTCGTGTGAGCCGACCACCACCAGGACTGGGGGCTCGACGTCCGCGAGACCTGCGGACAGGTCGAAGACCGTCAGCGATGCGAGCAGCCCGGCGACCGTGCGCGAAGGAGTCGCCATGAGAAGCGACTCGACGAATCGGACCTGCGCCGTCGGGGCGTCCCCGCCAAAGCCGATCCGGCTCGCCCAGTAGCGCAGGTCCCGCGACGGGAGCACTCGCCCGCCGAGACGTTCCACGAGCAGTGCCGCGCGTGCCGGAACGGGGGCGACCACTCTGGCCACACCGGCCCAACCCGGCAGCTGCACGAACGGTCCCGCCGTGGTCGAGGTGAGCACGATCCCCGAGACCCTCGCTTCGACGACCGCCGGGAAGTCCTCAGCGAGCTGGAGGGCGACCATTCCGCCCATCGAGTGACCCACCAGGACCGCCTGGGAGACGTCGAGCGTCTCGAGCACCGCGGCGACGTCTGCCGCGAGCCGCCGGACCGCCGGAGCCCCGACGGCGGCTTCGGCCATCGGGACCGCTTCTGTGAGCGCCTTCAGCGATGCGGCGACCGCACCCTCGGCACGCTCGGCACCTTCGGAACCGCCGGTGAACCTGGATCCGGGGGCACCGAAACCGTCGGTGCCCGGGAGAGACTTTCCGTGTCCTCTCAAATCCACGGCGATCAGACGGTGGCTGTCGGCGAGATCCCGGAACTGGTTCACCCAGATCGTCGAGTCGAGCATGAAGCCGTGCAGCAGCACGAGCGGTGACCCGACGCCCTTCTCGATCACGTGTACCTCTCCCCCGTCGTCGGTGACCACCAAGTGGTGAACGACGTCGTCTGGGAGTACGAGCCCTTCCGATGCGATGTCCTCGTCGGAGACCTCCGCACGCGAGACATTGCGGTGCTGCAGGACCCAGCCGACGGCACCTGCGGCACCCAGCCCGAGTGCGACGATCCCCGCGAATCGCCGACGCGAGGAACTTCTCCCGCTCACTTCGTCCGCCCCGCGTCGCGTTCGCTGTCGACATAGACGCGCGTCACGCGAGGCCCGATCCCGGTCAGGACCTCGTACCCGATCGTCCCGAGCACGCCGGCCCAGTCCCATGCGCTGAGGCTTTCACCACCTTGCTCCCCGATCAGCACGACCTCGTCCCCCACCGACACCTCCGAGTCCGGACCGCAGTCCACCATGATCTGGTCCATGGTGACACTTCCCGCAAGGCGCCGCCTCAGGCCCCCGACGAGCACCTCGCCGCCCTCGGTGAAGTAGCGCCGTGGCACCCCGTCGGCGTAGCCGACAGGAACGGTGGCCACGACGGAAGGCTCTTTCAGCTCGTAGAGCCGGCCGTAGGAAGGGCGCTCACCTGCTTCGAGCCGACGTACGTGAGAGACGTGTGCGCGAAGTCCCATGGCCGGCCGCAGGTCTTCGCATCCGGGGCCCGGGGCCCCGCCGACACCATCTACTCCCGTGTCCGGGCTCGAACGACTCTGCTTCGAACGGCGCGACGGGGCGACGCCGTAGAGGGTGATCCCGCACCGAACCATGTCCAGGCGCGAAGCGGGATGGTTGAGCAAGGCAGCCGAGTTCGCGGCGTGGGTGATCGGAGGCTCGGCTCCCCAAGAGGCGGCGTGCTTGCAGAGCTCGGAGAACAAGCTCAACTGGGCGGCGGTGAAGCGCGTGTCCTCTTCGCTCGTTCCGTCGGCGACCGACAGGTGGGTCCACAGCGCCGAATAGCGCAGATGAGGTGCCTCCACCACATCGGACAAGATGCCCTCGAGCTCGGCCGGGTCCGCTCCCACACGGTGCATGCCCGTGTCCACCTTCACGTGGACATCGAGGAACTTCCCGGCCTCAGCTGCTGCTTTCTGCGCGGACTGAACGCCCCGGGCGGAGTAGAGAGTCGCCGTCAGCCCTCCCGCCACCACCTGAGCCATCGCGTCGGGCGGAGGCTCCGACAACACGAGCACGGATGCTGCTATCTGCGCGTCGCGAAGCTCCATACCTTCCTCGACGGTGGCCACCGCCAAGCAATCGGCGCCGGCTTCGAGAGCGGCACGCCCCACTTCGACCGCGCCATGTCCGTACCCGTCGGCTTTCACCACGGCGCAGAGTTGCGCAGGCGAGGCGAGCTCGCGCAACAGCCTCACGTTGTGCCTCACAGCAGCGAGGTCGATCTCGGCCCAGACCGGCCTCAACACCTCGCGCCCGTTGGTCGACATGTCGCGCGCTTCAATCACCGCAGGTCGCCGAGAGCCAGTTGGCGACGAGGTCCGTGACGTCTCCGGCCACGAGACCTTCGGACCGACCCAAGGACGCGGCGCGCGCGTGTACGTGAGCCCCGAGCGCCGCCGCCTCCACGGGTGGGATGCCGCGGGCCAGAAACGCGCCGATGATCCCCGACAGGACGTCTCCGGTGCCCGCTGTGGCGAGCCGGGGCGAGCCGGCTACCGCTAGCAGAGCCCTCCCGTCAGGACTTGCCACCACCGTGGTCGGACCTTTGAGCAGCACGACGGCGCCGGTGGACGCTGCCAGGCGAGTGGCGTCGGAAATGCGGTCAGCTCCTGGAGCCGAACCGCTCAGCCGGGCGAACTCGCCGTCGTGAGGGGTGAGCACGACATCCGCACCCGCCGGCGCGTCGCGCTTGCCGATGATCGCGGCTGCCTCCTCTGCTCTCCCCAGCGCGTAAAGACCGTCAGCATCCACCACGACCGGCACCGCGGCCTCGGCCACGACCTGCCTCACCTGAGCGGCGCCGTCTTCCCCCCGGCCGAGACCCGGGCCGAGCACGATCGACTTGCAGCGCGACGCCATCTCGAGCGCTGCGCCGGCCCAGCCTTCTGCGGGCAGGACCGCGCTTACCGCTTCGGTGACGCCCAACTCGGCCAGATCCGCTCCTGGCACCCCGAGGCGCACCATTCCGGCTCCGGCCCTGTATGCGCCGCGCGCGCAAAGCTCTGCCGCACCTGTCATCCCCGGTGAACCGGCCACCACCGCCACCGCGGACTGCCATTTGTATGCGCTTCGCGGCCGCGCCGGGAGCGTCTGCTCCACGTCTCGGTCCTCCACCACCCAGAGACGGGCGCGGCTCACGTCGAGCCCGATGTCCGCCACCTCGACCCGACCCGCGAGCAGCGGGCCGTCACCTTGAAGGAGTCCCGGCTTCAATGCTGCGAAGGTGACGGTGAGGTCCGCCCTGAGAGGCTCGCCGCATGCCTCGCCCGTGTCGCCGTTGACACCCGAGGGGATGTCCGCAGCGACCACGCGCACGCCGGGGGAGACTTGAGGCGCGCTGTAGGTGCCGCGAAATCCGGTTCCGTAGGCCGCGTCCACCACGAGGTCCACGTTCGCGGCGGTCCCGATGCGAGGGGGTGCTGCCGCCGCCTCGACGACCTTCACCGAGACGCCACGCCGGCGGAGGCGCTGCGCCGCGACCCGCCCGTCGGCCCCGTTGTTCCCCTTCCCCGCTATCACCAGCACGCGCCGCCCGTAAGCGCCCCCCATGAGCCGCAGCACCCACGTCGCGAGGGCGGTACCCGCCCTCTCGATCAGGACCTGCTCGTCGAGGAAGGAGCGCGCGTCGGCGTCGATCGCCTGCATCTCCTCCACCGTTACGACCGGCCTCATCGCGGGGCCTCCACATCTGGGCCGACTGCAACGACGCTCGCTATGGCGACGGTCTCGGTGTGTGTGAGCGAGACGAGCCACCTCTCGATCCCCCGGTCGGCCGCAAGATCGGCCGCTCTGCCGACGAGGACCAGTTGCGGCTCACCGCTCTCGAGGCGCACGACCTCGACCTCGTTGAACCCGAGGGCGCCGATTCCTACCCCGAGCGCCTTCATGACCGCCTCTTTTGCCGCGAAACGCGCTGCCAGGCGCTCAGATGGGTCCTTGGTGGACGCGACGTCTTTGCGTTCGAGACTTGTGAAGACTCGGTCCGCCAGCCGCGGCCGTCGATCCAAAACTCGGCGAAACCGATCGACGTCGACCGCGTCGATCCCTATGCCGCGCACAGCGCCGGCCGTCATTCGACTGTGACTGTCTTGGCCAAGTTCCGGGGACGATCGACGTCGTACCCATGCGCACGAGCGAGGTGGTATGCGAACAGCTGAAGCGGCACCACGTCGACGACGGGCGCGAGAAGAGGATCGGTCCTCGGCACCCAGAGCACCTCGTCCGCCTGGTCGGCCGTGTCGTGATCGGAGTCGTTGGCCACCAGGACGACAGTGGCGCCACGGCTGCGAACCTCTGCGATGTTCCCCATCATCTTCTCCCAGAGGCGCGTCCGTGTGGCTACACCGACGACGACCGCCCCGGGCTCGATGAGGGCGATGGGGCCGTGCTTGAGCTCACCGGCGGGATATCCCTCGGCGCGTAGATACGCGATCTCCTTGAGCTTGAGGGCCCCTTCGAGCGCCACGGGGTAGCCGACGTGGCGCCCCAGGTAGAAGAAGTCGCGGGCCTTCATGAAGCGGCGCGCGACCGCAGAGACGTCGTCTTCTCGAGCGAGGGCTTTCTCGACCAAGTCGGGTAGGCCCTCGAGGTTGTCGAAGATCATCCTGGCGTCGGCCGCCGACAGAAAGCCGCGTAGCTGCGCGAGGTGCAGGGCGAGGACCTCGAGGGCGACGATCTGGGCGAGGTGAGTCTTGGTGGAGGCCACTCCGACCTCGGGACCAGCGCGCGTGTAGAGAACTCCGTCCGCCTCGCGTGCCATCGAAGAGTCGACGACGTTGGAGATGACGAGCACCTTGGCGCTCCACTGGCGGGCCTCTCGCATCGCCTGAAGGGTGTCGATGGTCTCGCCGGACTGGCTCACTCCGATCACGAGCGTGCGGTCGTCGAGGACGGGGTCCCGGTAGCGGAATTCAGAAGCGATGTCGATCTCGGTCGGCAGGCGTGCCCAATGCTCGATTGCGTATTTGGCGACCAACCCCGCGTGGTAGCTCGAGCCACAGGCCACGATGAACACCTTGTTCACTTGCGAGAGGTGCTCGTTTGAGATCCTCAGCTCGTCGAGCGCGAAGGTCCCCTCGGGCAGCATGCGGCCGAGGAGCGTGTCGGCGAGCGCCCGCGGCTGCTCGTGGATCTCCTTGCCCATGAAGTCGGGGTAACCGCCCTTCTCTGCGGCCTCGAGATCCCACTCGACGTTCAGCACCGACGGCTCCACCTCTTTGCCGGCGAGCGTGGTGACGCGGATCGACCCGGGCCGGAGCTCCACGACCTGGTCGTCCTCCAGGGTCCAGAGCCGGCGAGTGCGCCCGAGCAGCGCGGGTATGTCCGAGGCGAGAAGCGCCTCACCCGTGATCGCCTCGTCGCCATCGCCGTCGCCGTCGGCCATGCCCACGACCAGGGGTGAGACCCTCCGGGCCCCGACGATCGTCCCGGGCTCACCGGCGCAGACCACCGCCAGGGCGAACGCGCCACGCACCTCGCGAAGCGTGCTCCGCACCGCGTCGGCGAGCGAGAGGCCGGACGCGAGCTCCTCCTCGATCAGGTGTGCGAACACCTCTGTGTCGGTGTCCGAAGTGCGGACGTGGCCGTCTGCTGCGAGACGCGCCGAGAGCTCGCGCCAGTTCTCGATGATGCCGTTGTGCACGACGGCGACCCGGCCCGAGCAGTCCATGATCGGATGGGCGTTCGCCTCGGTCGGGTGTCCATGGGTGGCCCAGCGCGTGTGTCCGATGCCCGTGCCCGATCGCGCCGCGTCCACCGCACCTTCCACGACCTTGCGGAGGTCCTCGAGGGACCTCGTTCCCGTGGCGGCCCTCGCCCGCCAGAGCTCCCCTTCGGCTTGCAGCACCAACCCGGCCGAGTCGTACCCGCGGTACTCGAGACGTGCCAAACCGTCGAGAAGGATCTCGGTGACACGCCCAGGACCGGTTGCGCCGATGATTCCGCACATCGTCGGTAAAGGCTACGGCGCCGGGACAGCTGAGGCGGCGCCGGCCGTTTCGACCGTTCTGCAGAGCTGCTGCGCGGCTGCACGCGCCGTGGCTTCGTCGGTCGCTTCCACCATGACCCGTACCAGAGGCTCGGTGCCGCTCACACGCAACAGGACCCGGCCGTTCTCTCCGAGGGCCCGCTCGACAGCCGAAAGTGCCTCTCGGACCTCCGGCGCGTCCACCACCCGACGAGGGTCGGGGACCGACACGTTCGCGAGTACCTGAGGAACCCGGATCATGGCGCCGGCCACAAGGTCGGCGAGCCGACTTCCGGACCTGTGCACCAGGTCGAGCAGGAGCAAGCCGGTGAGGATGCCGTCGCCGGTGGTCGCCAGATTGCGAAAGACGATGTGGCCCGACTGCTCGCCGCCGAGTGCGAGGCCTCCGTGGTCCAGCGCCTCTAGCACGTGGCGGTCACCGACCGGCGTCTCGAGCAGGCCGATGTCCTGCTCGGCCAGGGCCCGGCGAAGGCCGAGGTTGGACATGACCGTCACGACCACCGTGTTCCCCGCGAGCTCTCCACGGCGCAGCAGGTCCGTGGCGAACAAGGCAAGCAACTCGTCACCGCTCGCCACCGCGCCGTTGTCGTCCACCGCCATGAGCCGGTCCGCGTCCCCGTCGAGGGCAAGCCCGGCGTCGGCTCCCCTCGCGATCACCTCGCCGGCGAGCGTCTCAGGATGAGTGGAGCCACAGCTCTCGTTGATGTTGGTGCCGTCGGGCTCGCACGCGATGGCTCCCACCTGCGCGCCGAGCCCTGCGATGGCATCGGGTGCAACCCTCGACGCCGCACCGTTCGCGCAGTCGACGACCACATGCAGCCCTTCGAGATCGCGGCCTTCGAGAACCTTCTTCAGATGCTCAACGTAGAGTCGAGGTGCTTCGAGATCGCTGCTGAGCCTCCCGATGCCCGCCGCGATCGGCCGATCCAGTGAGGAACGCTCGGAGAGGAACCTCTCGAGCTCCTCCTCGATGGAGTCCTCCGTCGAGGCCGGGAGCTTGAGCCCTCCCGGCGCGAAGATCTTGATCCCGTTGTCGGAAAAGGGGTTGTGAGACGCGGAGACCACGACGCCTGGGACACCCCTCACCGACGACAGCCACGCCACGGCCGGCGTGGGGAGGACGCCGACATCGACCACGTCGAGGCCCTCGCTCGCGATGCCGGCCGACATCGCAGCTTGGAGCATCGGTCCAGACAGCCGGGTGTCGCGCCCGATGACGAAGTGCGAGGCGGGAAGCACCCGGGCCGCAGCCCTCCCCAGGGCGAGTACGAACTCCACCCCGAGCTCGCTGTTGGCTACCCCTCGGACACCGTCGGTGCCGAAACGGAGCACCCGGGCTACCGCTTCGAGTACTGAGGCGCCTTGCGGGCCTTCTTCAGCCCGTACTTCTTGCTCTCCTTCTCGCGAGCGTCGCGCGTGAGAAGCCCGGCTTTCTTCAAGGTTGAGCGCTGGGCCGCGTCGAGCTCCAGGAGCGACCGGGCGATGCCCAGGCGAAGCGCTCCCGCCTGACCGGTGAGCCCACCTCCGTCGATCGTGGCGTCGATGTCATAGCTCTCGGCGCTGCTCGTCAGCCTCAACGGCTCGGTGACGACCATCCGGTGCGTGGCCGACGTGAAGTACTGCTCGATCGGCCTGCGGTTGACCGTGAGGGTTCCCTGACCGGGACGGATCCGCACCCGGGCGACAGCGGCCTTTCGCCTGCCGATCCCCTGGGCCAGAGGCGCTGGAAGCTTTGGCTTACGAGACATCGAAGTGTTCGTGTTCCTCTCTTTATGTCTTTACGGCTCGGACGCCTTTACGCCCTGGCTCGTGCGCCGGGGAGCTCGAGCGCCTCCGGCATCTGTGCCTCGTGAGGATGGTCGGGCCCCGCGTAGACCTTCAGCTTCGTCAGTTGCTGACGCCCCAGCCTGTTACGCGGCAGCATTCCGCGCACTGCCTTCCTCACTACCTCTTCGGGCCTTGCGGCAAGCAGAGCGGACAGGCCCTGGGCCTTGAGACCTCCGGGATAGCCACTGTGACGGTACTCGACCTCTTTCTCCGCCTTGCCCGCCGTCAGCACCACCTTCGCCGCGTTCACCACGATGACGTGGTCTCCGGTGTCGACGTGAGGGGCGAAGATCGGCTTGTGCTTGCCTCGAAGCAGGTTCGCGACCTCGGTGGCCATGCGTCCGAGGACGAGCCCGTCCGCGTCGACGACGTGCCATGCCCTTGTGATGTCATCCGGCTTGGGCGAGAAGGTGCGCACGAAGCAATCCTCGTTCTGACTCGAAGAACGGACCAGGCAGGCCCGAGGTGGCTGAGGCTGCCCTCGATCGGGCATAGATCTCGTGCCTGCAACCAGCACTTAAGAGGATAGCCCAAGGGACAGCCCATGATTTTTCCGATTTCCGGCCATATTCCCAGCATGGGCGACTGCGGGAGGGCGGTGCGCCTCGCAGGCGGGATGGCCTTCGTCGTCCCGGGAATCGCTGCAGTCGGTGCCACCATGGCCGCGACCGCCTCACCGGTGGCGGCATCCCAGCCCACGAACCTCCTGGTGGGCGATCAGGCAAGCTTCACCAATTCGACCGGGGGATGGGTCGGCACCGGGGCGACCACTTCGTGGGTCTCCTCGCTCGGCGACTCCGCCCCAGGAGCTCTAGAGGTCACGGCGACCGGCGGTCAGGGGATGTCGGCGGCTTCTGGTTCCCCCGTCTCGGGGGGGCTCGTAGAGGGCACGCCAGGACTCGTCTACGCGGGATCGTTCGCCTCCGTGACGGCCTCTTCGCCTCAGGGGATCGAGTCCGTGCTGGCCTTCTACGCAAGCTCAGGGGCCCTCCTGACCGCTGCGTTCGGCGCGAGCACCGAGGTCGTTGCCGGCCATGATCTCGAGTCGCGTGTGAACTACGCCGCTTCGCGGCGTCAGTAGTCGACGCGCATAAGGCACAGCCCCTGCGGCGGGGCAATGGTCGTGGCACGGGACCGGTCGGCCGAGCGCAAGAGCCAGACCATGTCGGCTGCCCGGCGCCTCCCTCGTCCCACGTCGACCAACGCCCCGACGATCGACCGGACCATCTGGTGACAGAAGGACTGAGCCGAGATGTCGAAGCGCAGCAGCGCCTCTCCGCCGTCGAGTCCTCTGCGTAAAAGCTTGTCCGGCGTCGAAACGCGGGCGAAACCGGCGAACGCGTCGCCGTCAGGCACCGGGAGCGCGCTCCAGCGGGCGTCGAGGACCCGGCGGGTTATCGGCTGTCCGCTCGGGACCCCGGGCGGCCTCCTGCAGAAAGCGGAGAAGTCGTGCTCTCCGAGCAAGGCGTCCGCCGCGCAGGACATCGAGGCGATCTCCAACCTGTCGCGCACGTGCCAGGAGATCGGTGCAAGAAGCGGATCTGGGGTATCGGACCTGAGGACGAGGTATCGGTAGTTGCGGGCCTTGGCCGACCTGCGAGCGTCGAAACCCGCCGGCGCCTCTGTCACCGAGCGGACGACGATCTCGGGACCCAACATGGCGTTCAAGGCCTTGAGGATCCTCTGTACCGACAAATCCGTTTGGACGTCGACGTGCACGACCTGGCCCGACGCGTGCACTCCGGCGTCGGTGCGACCGGCGCAGGTCAGGTCCGCCTTCTGACGGGTGATCGTTTCGATGGCCCTCGCGAGCTCCCCGGCCACCGTCCGCTGACCTTCTTGAGCCGCGAAGCCCCTGAATCCGCTCCCGTCGTACGCAACGACCATTCGCAGCCGAGTCGTCTCGGCCGCGGGGTCGAAGAGCGTCAAACGAGCTCTATACGCGCCATCGGCGCGTTGTCACCCTGACGGGGGCCGAGCTTGAGGATCCGGGTGTAGCCGCCGTGGCGGTCCGAGTACCGAGGCCCGATCTCCTCGAACAGCTTCCTCGCCATGTCCTTGTCCCGTATGAGAGCGACCACTTGGCGCTCACGGTGCACGCCGCCCTTCACAGCGGCGGTGATGCACTTCTCCATCACCGGGCGCAGGGCCTTGGCCTTGGTCTCGGTGGTCACGAGCGACTCGGCCGCGACCAGCGAGGCGACGAGGTTTCCGAGCATCGCCTTCTGGTGCGAGGCGTCACCGCCCAGCCGTCGTCCTCTGCGGGGGGTCCCACGCACGTCGGTCTCCTCAGTCCCGCACCCGGAGCGAGAGACCCCGCTCGTCGAGGCGCTGGAGGACCTCGTCGAGCGACTTCTGCCCGAAGTTCGTGATCGCGAGCAGGTCGTCGCCAGTGCGCGACACCAGCTCGCCGATCGTGTTGACCTGAGCCCGCTTGAGGCAGTTGCGCGGGCGCTCCGAGAGGTCGAGATCCTCGATCGGAAGATCGAGGTCCGGGCTGCCGCTCGTCGTGGTGCCCACCTCTCCGAGCTCGAGGCCCTGGGGCTCCTCCTCGAGGTCGGCGACGAGCCCGACGAGCGAGCGCAATGTGTCCCCCGCCGAGGCAAGGGCCTCACGAGGGCTGAGCGAGCCGTCGGTCTCGATGTCGAGGACGAGGCGGTCGAAGTCGGTCGACTGCTCGACGCGCACCGGCTCGATGGAGAAGGCCACCCGGCGCACCGGGGAGAAGATGGAGTCGACGGGGAGCACGCCGATGGTGTTCGAACGCTTGTTGCGCTCCGCCGACGCGTATCCACGGCCACGCTCGACCGTGACGTCCATCGCGAGGCGCCCCTTCGGGTTCAGCGTCGCGATGTGCAGCTCCGGGTTGAGGATCTCGACGTCGGCGGTCAACTGAAGGTGGGCGGCCGTCACGTCGGCCGGCCCTCTCTCGTCGCACCGCAGGGTCACGGGCTCGTCGCTGTGGATCCTCAACACAAGGTCCTTCAAGTTCAAGATGATGTCGGTTACGTCCTCTTTCACCCCGGGCAAGGTGGTGAATTCGTGGAGGGCGTCGTCGAATCGGACCTGGGTCACCGCTGCACCCGGGATCGCCGACAGAAGGGTCCTTCGAATCGAATTCCCCAGCGTGTGACCGAAGCCGGGCTCGAGAGGCCCGATTGTGAAACGCTGACGGCTCAGCTCCTCCTCTCCGAGGATCTCCACGGTGGGTCGCTGGATGATGAGCATTCGGTTGACTCCTGATTCCTTTACGTGTCGCTACTGATCGCTAGTTGTCGGCTAATTCGCTATTTGGCAATTCGCTCGAAGCCCTCGATCCCAGAGGACCAGACGCCTACTTCGAGTAGAGCTCGACGATGAGTGACTCCCTGATCGGCTCGTCGATGTGCTCGCGCTGCGGAAGCGACGCGACCCTCACCTCGTGGCGGTTCTCGCCTGCCTCGAGCCACAGCGGCAGCTGCCGGTCGAGGGTGTCCAGGTTGCGCCTCACGAAGTACAGCTCGCGCGCTGAGGGCTTCAGCGACACGACGTCGTCTTGGCGCACGCGGTAGCTGGGGATCGTCACGCGCTTGCCGTTCACGAGAACGTGCCCGTGGCGCACGAGCTGGCGAGCCTGGGCTCGGCTCGCCCCCCACGTCGCTCGGAAGGTGACGTTGTCGAGCCGAAGCTCGAGAAGGCGCAGCAGGTTCTCGCCCGTCACCCCCGACTGGCGGGTCGCCTCGCCGTACACGTTGCGGAACTGCCTCTCGAGCAAGCCGTAGATGCGGCGGGCCTTCTGCTTCTCGCGCAGCTGCGCCAGGTACTCCGAGCCCTGGCGCATCCGGTCGCGTCCGTGCTCGCCGGGGGGGTACGCCCGGCTGTGACGGTCTGTGACCGCCTCGGAAACGGGGCACTTCAACGAGTAGCAGCGCTCCCCCTTCAAGAAGAGCTTCGTCCGCTCGCGCCGACACAAGCGGCAGACCGGACCGGTGTAACGCGCCATATCGATACCTTGCCTGTCTCAGACCCGTCGCCGCTTCTTCGGGCGGCAGCCGTTGTGGGGGATCGGCGTCACGTCCTTGATGCCGGCCACCTCGATCCCCGTGGCCGCGAGCGAGCGGATCGCCGTCTCTCGCCCGGAGCCCGGTCCTCGCACGAGGACCTCCACCTTCCTCACGCCGTGCTCCATGGCACGCCGCGCCGCCTGCTCGGCGGCGAGCTGTGCGGCGAAAGGAGTCGACTTGCGCGAGCCCTTGAAACCGACGTTCCCGGCCGACGCCCAAGCGAGGACGTTCCCCTCCTGATCGGAGATGGAGACGATCGTGTTGTTGAAGGAGCTCTTTATGTGCGCCACGCCGTATGCGATGTTCTTCCGCTCGCGCTTTCGCGGACGGCGCGCGGTGGCGGACTTCGCCGTCTTCGTGGACTTCGCTGCCTTGGCGGCCTTGGGCATCAGTGCTTCCTTACCTTCTTCTTCCCGGCGACGGTCTTCTTCGGGCCCTTGCGGGTCCGGGCGTTCGTGTGCGTGCGCTGGCCGTGGACCGGCAGGCCCTTTCGATGCCGGACTCCCTGGTAGCTGCCGATCTCCATCTTGCGCTTGATGTCCTGGGCGACGTCGCGGCGAAGGTCACCTTCTACCTTGAGGTTCGAGTCGATGTACGAGCGGAGCCGCACGACCTCGTCGTCGGTCAGGTCTCGCACCCTCGTGTCCGCGTTGAGATCGGTGCTGGCGATGATCTGCTGGGCGCGGGTGCGGCCGACGCCGTATATGTAGGTGAGCGAGACCTCGAGCCGCTTCTCTCTCGGTATGTCGACTCCGGCGATTCGTGCCACAGGGGCGTCCTCTCTTCGCTCTCTTGGATCTCTCGCTCAGGCTGCTTCGCTCAGCCCTGGCGCTGCTTGTGACGAGGGTTCTCGCAGATCACCATGACGCGACCGTTACGCCTGATGACCTTGCACTTCTCACAGATCGGCTTGACGCTCGGTCGTACCTTCATCTCGTCCTCGCAATAGGCCTACTTGTAGCGGTAGGTGATCCGTCCGCGGGTCAGGTCGTAGGGAGTGATCTCCACCTGCACACGATCGCCCGGCAGGATCCGGATCCTGTGCATCCGCATCTTGCCGGAGCTGTGGGCCAGCACCCGGTGGCCGTTCTCGAGCTCGACACGGAACATCGCGTTCGGGAGCGGCTCGACGACCGTTCCCTCGAGCACGATCGCATCCTCTTTGGGTTTTGGCAGGTGACTCCTCCTCGTCCTTCTCCTATTGGCACGCCGAGACCGGGACGCGGATACCTGATCCGCCGCCGGCCACGCCGTGATGATGACTGCGGTTCGCCGCAGCCGGCCTGCGCCGGCGCGGCAGAGACCCAGGCCCGACGGGCCGGTGCACTAGCATAGCGCCTCCGCCGGAGGCCCGGCACGGCGGACTACCCAGGTCACGGGACTGTGAGCACCTCCGGGCCGTCCTCGGTGACGGCGATCGTATGCTCGAAATGGGCGGACAGGCTCCCGTCTGCGGTCACGACGCTCCACCCGTCGTCGAGCAGGCGGGTCTCCGGCCCGCCTGCGTTCACCATGGGCTCGACCGCGAAGACCATCCCGGTCTTCAGCAGCGGGCCCCCTGTCCCGGGCCAGTAGTTGGGCACCTGGGGCTCCTCGTGCATGGCGGTCCCGATGGCGTGGCCGACGTACTCACGGACGACCGAGAAGCCGGCTGCCTCCGCCACCTCCTGGACCGCCCGGCCGACCTCGTGCAGGCGTCTACCGGGGCGAAGTTGCTCGATCCCCGCCCAAAGGCTTCTCTCGGTGACCTCGAGGAGCCGGGTGGTAGCCGCCGGCACCTCGCCCACCGCCATCGTGAAGGCCGCGTCCGCGTGGTAGCCCTCGATGATCGCACCGCAGTCGATCGAGATGACGTCGCCGTCCTCGAGCACGTAGGTGCCCGGGATGCCGTGGACGATCATGTCGTTGGGGGAGGTGCAGATGACGGCGGGGAAGCCGCGGTAGTTCAAGAAGTTCGACTTGGCGCCGCGCACCCTGAGCACCTCGCGGGCAGCCGCGTCGAGATCTGCGGTGGTCGCTCCGGGCTTGGCCGCCTCCCTCGTGGCCGCGTGCATCTCGGCCACGACCTTTCCGGCGCGGCGCATCTTGGCGATCTCGTCGGCGTTGCGTCTCACAGCAGCCGTCCCCACTGGTTGCGGCGCTCCTCTACGACGCGGATGATCCGCCGTAGCACAGAGTCCGGGGAGCCGACTCCGTTCACCTCCACGAGCTGCGAGCGCTTGTCGTACCAGTCGATGAGCGGCGCTGTCTGACGCTCGTAGAGGTCGAGGCGGCGCTTTATCGCGTCCTCGGTGTCGTCCTCGCGCTGGATGACCTCTCCTCCGCAGACGTCACAGGTCCAATTCATCTTCGGCGGCGAAGACACCGAGTAGTTGGCCCCGCAGTCGACGCAGACCCGCCTGCTCGCGAGGCGCCTGAGCACCTGCAGCGTGGGCACCTCGATGTCCACGGCCAGGTCGATGTCCCCGGGAGTCATGAGGGCGGCCAGCGCTTCGGCCTGGTGTGTGGTGCGGGGGCACCCGTCGAGGATGAAGCCCCGCGCGCGGGCATCGGGCTCGGCCAGGCGCTCCGAGACCATCTCCATGACGAGCTCGTCGCCGAGAAGCTCACCTCTCTCCATCGTCTCTCTCACCCTGAGCCCCAGCTCGGAGCCGGTCTTCACCGCGGCGCGCAGCATGTCCCCCGTCGACACATGAGGCACGACGTAGTGATGGGACAGGCGCACGCACTGTGTCCCCTTGCCGGCCCCCTGTTTGCCGAGGACCACCAGCCTGACGCCCGGTACCACCGTCGGCTACTTCAGGAAGCCCTCGTAGTTGCGCATCATGAGTTGGCTGTCGATCTGCTTCATGGTCTCCAGTGACACACCCACCGCGATCAGCAGAGTCGTCCCGTAGAACGGGTAGGCACGCAGGTTCCACAGGGCCATCAGCAGCGAAGGCAGCACGGCCACCACCGCGAGGTACAAACCCCCGGGCACGGTGATGCGGTTCAGGATGCGCGAGAGGTACTTCTCGGTGGGCGGGCCCGGCCTGATCCCCGGTATGTACCCGCCCTGCTTGCGGATGATGTCCGCCTGCTGGTGGGGGTCGAACGCCACGTACACGTAGAAGAAGGTGAAGGCGAAGATGAGCACCCCGTAGGAGAGGACGTAGAGCAAGCTGGTCGGTTGGATGTGGTTGTTCACGAACGTGCGGAAGCTCGTCCACGGGATGATGTTCGACAGGAGCACCGGGATGTACAGCAGCGAGCTAGCGAAGATGATGGGGATCACACCGGACTGGTTGACCTTCAAGGGGATGTAGCTCGAGGAGCCCCCGTACATCCTCCGCCCGACAACCCGCTTGGCGAAGGTGACCGGGATGCGGCGCTGGCCCTGCTCCATGAACACCACCGCCACCAGGAGGACCACGGTGAGGCCGACTATCACACCGAACTTCACGTCGCCGCCCTGCGCGAGAACCGCAGCACCTCCTGCGGGGATCCCTGCAACGACGTTGGCGAAGATGATGATCGACATCCCGTTTCCGATCCCGCGCTGGGTGATGAGCTCCCCGAGCCACATGACGAACGCCGTCCCCGCTGTGAGAGTGAGGACTATGAAGGCGCCCCGGTAGAGGCTGAAGTGCGGGATCAGGTCGATGTTCGTGCTCGATCCGAGCAGGCTTCCCGCGTTGGTGTGGAACACGTAGACGAGCCCGGCGGACTGGAGGATCGCGAGCCCGATCGTGAGATAGCGGGTCGTCTGGGTGAGCTTCTTCTGGCCCACTGCTCCCTGGTCACGCCACTCCTCGAGCTTGGGGATCACCGTGGAGAGAAGCTGGATGATGATCGAGCTCGTGATGTACGGCATGATCCCGAGGCCGAACAGGGCCATGCGCAGGAGACCGCCTCCCGAGAAGAGGTTGAGGAACCCGAGGATTCCCGCCTGCTTGGCTTCTGCCTCGAGCAGCTGGACCTGGGAGATCGAGACGTAGGGGAC
>Ga0116215_1000261_pt1 | contig 42543 bp, 44 predicted proteins | sample Sb_taG_7_FD_89698 | JGI IMG/M metagenome (GOLD analysis project Ga0116215, IMG submission 89698) | Peat soil microbial communities from Weissenstadt, Germany - Sb_50d_2_FS metaG | ecosystem: Environmental > Terrestrial > Soil > Wetlands > Peat | place: Germany: Weissenstadt | collected 2010-09-21
CGTGGCGCGTGGGGCGTGGGGCGTGGGGACTACTCGGCTCCGAGCTCCACCGTGATCGCGCTGGCTCCGGCGGACTTCACGATCTCGAGCACGTTGCCCGCCTGGCGCAGATCCGCTTCGGCTTGCTCGAGCAGAGTGAGCCGAGAGGGGTCGTCGACGACCGTCAGCCTTTGCACAGGAGCACGCATCGAGCGCTTCGCGGTGGTCTTCGCCTTTCGTATCTCCCCGAGGGCGCAGGACGCCATGTCGAGAACTGCAGTCGACGCAGTGCCTTGGTCGGCCCCGGGGAACAGCTCGGCGACCTCGGGCCAAGGTTCTCGATGGATCGACCCGTCGTGCCACCAGGACCAGACCTCCTCGGTGACGAACGGCAGGAAGGGAGCGAGCAGACGCAACAGCACCGACAACGCCGTCCCCAGGGCCGCGCGAGCCGAGACGGGCCCCTGGCGTTCCTCGGCGTCGTAGGCGCGGGTCTTCACGAGCTCGAGGTAGTCGTCGCAGAAGGCCCAGAAGAACGCCTCCGTGCGCTCGAGCGCCCGCGCGTAGTCGTAGGCCTCAAATGCGGTCGTCGCCTCTGTGAGGACACTCGCCAACCCCGACAACATCGCGCGATCGATCGGTTCGGCGACTTTCTCCACCCCCGGGACCTCGCCCCCAGCCAGGCGGCTCAGCGCAAAGCGCGAGGCGTTCAGGGTCTTGATGGCCAGCCGGCGGCCCACCTTTATCTGGGCGTCCTCGAACGCGGTGTCGACCCCGGGACGTCCCGAAGCTGCCCAGTAACGCACAGCATCGCTTCCGTGCTCCTCGAGCAGCCCGATCGGCGTGACGACGTTGCCCTTGGACTTGGACATCTTCTTGCGCTCGGGGTCCAGCACCCATCCCGAGATCGCCACGTCCGACCACGGGAGAGTGCCGTGCTCCAGCTCTGCGCGCACCAAGGTGGAGAAGAGCCACGTCCGGATGATCTCGTGGGCCTGGGGGCGAAGGTCCATCGGGAAGACGCGAGAGAAGAGGTCGGGGTCGTCCTCCCAGTGCCCCGCGATCTGGGGCGTGAGCGACGAGGTCGCCCATGTGTCCATGACGTCGGGGTCGGAGACGAACCCGCCCGGCACGTCGCGCTGGTCCTCGCTGTAGCCAGCGGGCACGTCGCTCGACGGGTCGACCGGAAGTTCGCTCTCGTGGGGCGTCAAGGGGTGGTCCCGGTCTGCCGAGCCGTCTGCCTCCACCGGGTACCACACGGGGAACGGAACACCGAAGAAGCGTTGGCGGCTTATGTTCCAGTCTCCGTTCAGGCCCTCCACCCATGCGTCGAAACGATGCACCATGTGAGCCGGGTGCCAGCGCAGCTGCCCACCGAGCTCCAAGAGGCGCGCGCGAAGTCCGAGGGTCCGCACGTACCACTGACGGCTCGAGACGATCTCGAGCGGCCTCTCCCCGCGCTCGTAGAACTTCACGGGATGGGTGATCGTGCGCGGCTCGCCCACTATGGCCCCTGCTTCGGTCAACAACTCCACCGTGCGGGCGCGCGCACGCACCACGGTGCGGCCTGCGAGCTCGGCATAGGAGGATTCCGCAGCTCGGGGATCTTCGGACTCGAACGCTCCTTCTCCCCAGGCAACCGGCAGTAGCCGCCCGTCACGGCCGACGATCGTGCGGGTCGGCAACGACAGCTCTCGCCACCAGGTGACGTCCGTGATGTCGCCGAACGTGCAGATCATCGCGATCCCCGATCCCTTCTCGGGGTCGGCGAGCGGGTGGGCCAGGACGGGAACGCGCGCACGGAAGAGAGGCGTCACGACCTCGGTTCCGAACATGGCCCGGTAGCGCTCGTCCTCGGGATGGGCCACGAGCGCTACGCAAGCAGCCAGGAGCTCGGGTCGCGTGGTCTCGATTTCCACTGTTTCTCTCACCGCTACCCGGTCGAATCGGATCCGGTGATAGGAGCCTGGGATCTCGCGGTCCTCCATCTCCGCCTGCGAGACGGCAGTCTGGAAGTCGACGTCCCACATCGTGGGCGCTTCCGACGAGTACGCGTGCCCCCCTCGCAAGAGGCGCAGAAAGCCTCTCTGGCTCGCGCGGCGGGCCTCGTTCGAGATGGTCGTGTAACCCAAGCTCCAGTCGACGGACAGACCCAACCGGCGCCAGGTCTCCTCGAACACCCGCTCGTCCTCGGCCGTGAGCTCGTGGCAAAGCGCTATGAAAGCCGGCCTGGAGACCGGCACCTGCTCTGCACCGGGCTTCTCGGGAGGCACGAAGCCGGGATCGTGCTGCAAGGTCGGGTCGCAGCGCACCCCGTAGTAGTTCTGGACGCGCCGTTCGGTGGCGAGCCCGTTGTCGTCCCAACCCATCGGGTAGAAGACCGTCTTGCCGCGTGCGCGGTGGTAGCGGGCGACGGCGTCGGTGTGGGTGTAGGAGAAAACGTGGCCGATGTGGAGGGACCCGGACACCGTCGGCGGCGGGGTGTCGATGGCGAACACTTGATCGCGATCAGCCGAGCGGTCGAAGCGGTAGGTCCTTTCCTTCTCCCACCGAACAGACCACTTGTCCTCCAGGCCGTCGAGGCTCGGGCGTTCGGGCACCACCGGCGACTTGGGTGGCTCGAGAGGGCTCACAGTCGCGTTACCGTACCGGAGTGCTGCGGCTTCACGACACGGCCAGCGGTTCCGTTCGTCCGCTGACGCTGCGCGAGCCCGGCCGGGTGTCGATGTACGTGTGCGGCCCCACGGTCTACGACGTGCCCCACATCGGTCACGGGCGCTTTGCGCTTGCCTTCGACGTGCTGCGGCGTTACCTCGAGTTCTGCGGCCTCGAGGTCGACTACGTATCCAACGTCACCGACATCGACGACAAGATCATCGCCAGGGCGAACGCCGAGGGCCGCTCTTCCTCGGAGGTGGCCTCGGAGTTCGAGGCGGCATGGTGGGAGGCGGTCGACGCCCTCGACGTGGCCCGCCCCACCCACGATCCCCATGCCACCGCCTACGTGGCCCAGATGGTCGAGACGATCTCAGAGCTCGTGGACAGAGGGGTCGCCTACGAGACCTCGGACGGGGTCTACCTGTCGGTCGAAAAGGTCCCGGGCTACGGGCTTCTCGCTCGTCAGAGCCTCGAGTCGCTTCGCGCCGGCGAGCGCGTCGAGCCGGGAGAGGAAAAGCGCTCGCCGCTCGACTTCGCGTTGTGGAAGAAGGCCAAGCCCGGCGAGCCCACTTGGGATTCGCACTGGGGCCCCGGACGGCCTGGCTGGCACACCGAGTGCGTCGTGATGTCGCTAGATCTGCTCGGCGACGGCTTCGACATACACGGCGGCGGCATCGATCTCTCTTTTCCCCACCACGAGAACGAGCGCGCGCAGGCCGTTGCTCTGGGAAGGGAGTTCGCACAGCACTGGGTCCACAACGGCCACGTGAGGGTCGGCGAGGCGAAGATGTCGAAGTCACTCGGGAACTTCACCTCTCTCACGGAACTCTTGGAGAGCACCGACGGGCGTGCCTACCGGCTGCTCCTGTTGCGCAGCAACTACCGATCTCCCGTCGAGGTCACCCCCGAGACGATCGCCGACGCCGAAGAGGCCCTCGCACGTCTCGACTCGCTGGCTCGCCGTTTCGGGCTCGGCTCGGAGGTCGCCTCTACGAAGCTCGCCGACGCCGAGGCTGCGGGAGCGGATCCGGTCGCCCTTTCCGCCTTCGTGGAGCACATGGACGACGATCTGGACACGCCCGCGGCTCTGGCAGACATCTTCGATATGGTCCGCCGCGCCAATACCTCGGCCGATCGAGGCGACGAGGCTGGCGCGGACACTGCAGCGATCACGGTCACGGTGCTCTGCGGGGCGCTGGGCCTCAAGTTGCGGGGAGGCCGCGAAGAGATCGACCCCGACAGCGCCGTCCTCGTGCGAGAGCGCGACGCGGCGCGAGCAAGCGGTGACTGGTCCAGAGCGGACTTGATCCGCGAGCAGCTCCAGGGCGCCGGGTGGGTCGTCGAAGACGGCGCCGAGGGCACGCGTCTTCACCGCTGAACGGGGTTAGAGGACCTTCGGCAGTCGCTCGCTTACAGTTGATCCTCATGACGAGTGCCGGCCGCACGCGTGGGAGGTTGTCGCTCGGCGACCTGCGTTCGCTCGCAGAGGCGGGCGCGATCGACACGGTGGTGCTTGCGATCTGCGACATGCAGGGTCGTCTCCAAGGCAAGCGTTGTGATGCCACCTACTTCCTCGACGAGGTCGTCCCGCACCACGCCGAGGCGTGCAACTACCTGCTCGCGGTCGACGTCGACATGCACACCGTCGACGGCTACGAGATCGCGTCGTGGGAGAGAGGGTACGGGGACTTCGTCATGCGGCCCGACCTGTCGACCCTGCGCATGATGCCCTGGCACCCGGGCAGCGCTCTCTGCCTCGCCGACGTCGAGTGGGAGAGCGGCACACCGGTTTTCGCAGCGCCTCGCAACGTCCTTCGCCACCAGCTCGATCGGCTCGGGGCGTTCGGGTGGACGGCTCTGGTCGGGACGGAGCTCGAGTTCATCGTGTTTCGTGACACCTACGACGAGGCGTGGGGAAAGGGCTATCGCGACCTCGTGCCGGCCAACCTCTACAACGTCGACTACTCCCTTCTCGGCACCGGCCGAGTCGAGCCGCTGCTCAGGCGCATCCGCAAGGAGATGGCCGGCGCCGGTCTCGAGCCTGAGTCTGCAAAGGGCGAGTGCAACCTGGGTCAGCACGAGATCGCGTTCCGCTACGCAGATGCGCTGACGACGGCCGACAACCACGTCGTGTACAAGCTCGGCGCAAAGGAGATCGCAGCGCAGGAGGGGCTGAGCCTCACCTTCATGGCGAAGTTGGACGAGCGCGAGGGCAATTCCTGCCACATTCACCTCTCGCTTCGCGACGAGTCGGCGAACCCGGTCATGGTGGGGGACCGTGCGGGTGGTGTGTCGGAGCTCTTCGAACATTTCGTAGCGGGGATGCTCGCGACGATTCCGGAGCTCACCCTCCTGCTCGCCCCCAACGTGAACAGTTACAAGCGTTTCGTGGCAGGGTCGTTCGCGCCTACCGCCCTCGCATGGGGGAGGGACAACCGCACGTGCGCCCTTCGAGTGGTGGGGCACGGGCCATCTCTGCGAGTCGAGAACCGCGTTCCCGGAGGGGACGTGAATCCCTACCTCGCCGTCGCAGCAATGGTCGCCGGAGGACTTCACGGAGTCGAGCACGAGATGACCCTCGAACCACCCACGACCGGCAATGCGTACCACACCGAGGCGTCGAGACAGCTTCCCGGGAACCTTCGAGACGCGGCGGAGCTGTTCGAGAAGAGCTCGATCGCTCGGCACGCACTGGGCGACGAAGTCGTCGACCACTACTGCAACATGGCTCGCGTCGAGATCGAGGCGTTCGAGAGGGCCGTCACCGACTGGGAGCGATTTCGTGGCTTCGAACGAATGTGACTCGGCCGACTCCCGCTCGGTCAGCCGGCAGGTGGAAGCGTTCGACCTGCTCCTAGTGGCGGGCTGACGAGAATGCCGGGGAGGCTCGAGGGGAAGGTTGCGGTGGTTACAGGCGGTGCCGGCGGGATCGGCAGTGCCAGCTGCCGGCGCTTTGCAGCAGAGGGTGCCCGGGTGGTGGTGGCCGACCGACCCGACAGCGCCGGTGCAGAACTGGCGTCGGGGATAGGCGGTCTTTTCGTCGAGGTCGAGGTGACCGACGAGCTCAGCGTCGAGTCGATGTACGAAGCCGCTCGCTCTCGTTTCGGCGGAGTGGACATCTGCTTCAACAACGCCGGGATCTCGCCACCCGAGGACGACTCGATACTGAGCACCGGGCTCGACGTGTGGCGTCATGTCCAAGAGGTGAACCTGACAAGCGTCTACCTATGCTGCAAGTACGGTATCCCCCATCTGCTCGAGCACGGCGGTGGATCCGTCATCAACACCGCCTCTTTCGTCGCGGTCATGGGATCGGCTACTTCGCAAGTGTCGTACACCGCTTCGAAGGGGGGAGTCCTGGCCCTCTCGCGCGAGCTCGGTGTGCAGTTCGCGCGCCAGGGAGTTCGGGTGAACGCGCTCTGCCCGGGGCCCGTGAACACGCCGCTGCTCCGGGAGCTCTTCGCCAAGGATCCCGAGCGAGCAGCGCGCCGTCTCGTGCACGTTCCCATGGGCCGTTTTGCCGAGCCCGACGAGATAGCAGGAGCTGCGTTGTTTCTGGCTTCGGACGACGCATCCTTCGTCACGGCGTCGACCTTCCTGGTGGACGGAGGCATCCACGGCGCATACGTGACACCGCTTTGAGTCGCATGTCGCCGAACATGCCGGTGATCGGTGTAAGCGCAGCTGACCAACGAGCCCGGTGGGGATACTGGGACACCGAGGCAGCCCTCGTGCCTGCGGCCTACCTGCGCGGCATCGAAGCTGCCGGCGGCGTACCCGTAGTGCTCGCCCCTCCGGCGGTCGCGGCTGGGGACGAGGTCGCTGCAGGCGGTTTTGCCGAGGCCGCCGCAGAACGCGTGGATGCGATCGTGTTGACCGGAGGTGCCGACGTGGACCCTGCGCGCTACGGCGAACCGAGCCACGAGACCACGCAGAGTCCCGAGCCGGCCCGCGACGCATACGAGCTCGCGCTGCTCAGGGAGTGCGAGCGACGAGACGTGCCCGTCCTTGCAATATGCCGTGGCATGCAGCTGCTCAACGTCTCGCGTGGCGGGTCTCTTTGCCAGCATCTGCCCGAAAGCGAAGGCGCCCCCGAGCACATGGCAAAGCCGGGCTCGTTCTCACCACAGAGGGTCCTGATGGCCGAAGGGAGCCGCCTCGCTCGGCTGCTCGGCCGATCCGAAGTGATCGTCCCCTGCCATCACCACCAGGCGGTCGAGCTCGTAGGAGAGGGCCTCGTCGTGAGCGCACGCGCCGAGGACGGGGTGATCGAGGGCGTCGAGGACCCTCGGGCGCGGTTCCTCATCGCGGTTCAGTGGCACCCCGAGGCCGGGGAGGACCCCTCTCTCTTCGAGGCGCTCGTCCGGGCCTGCCGAACTCGCTCGCCCTGGTGAAAGGGGATAGTTGTCATTCGGCAGGCCCGTAGGTTACCGTTGAGTAACAACGGGTAGGCTGGAAAGGAAGGCCTGCTCGTCCGGCATTCCTCGCGCTGTGAGCGTGGCGACTGCCACGGATACGGGCGGCAGGAACCGGGGAAGTTCCGGCCGGTTCGACAGCAGGGAGGGACGATGTCCGAGTTCTCGCTGGAGTTGGGCGAAGACCAGCTGCAGATCCAGAAATGGGTCCACGACTTCGCAGAGGAGGTCGTGAGGCCTGCCGCCCACGAGTGGGACGAGCGGGAGGAAACCCCGTGGCCGATCATCGAGGAGGCTGCGAAGGTCGGTCTCTACTCGTTCGATTTCTTCGCCGAGGCTTTCATGGACCGCTCGGGATTGACCATGCCTATCGCCAACGAGGAGCTGGCATGGGGTGACGCCGGCATCGCGCTCGCAATCTGGGGCAGCTCTCTGGGTTTGGCGGGCATTGCGGCGAACGGCACGCCGGAGCAGCTGGTGGAGTGGGGACCGCAGTGCTTCGGGACACCCGAGAAGATCCAGCTTGCGGCCTTCTGCGTGTCGGAGCCCGACGCCGGTTCTGATGTCAGCTCTCTTCGCACGCGCGCCGTCTACGACGAGGCCAAGGACGAATGGGTGATCAACGGGACAAAGACCTGGATCACGAACGGCGGAATCGCAGACGTGAACGTCGTCGTCGCCACGGTCGACCCGGATCTCGGGTCACGCGGTCAGGCGAGCTTCGTCGTCCCCCCAGGTACACCGGGCCTGTCGGCTGGTCAGAAGTTCAAGAAGATGGGCATCCGCGCCTCTCATACAGGAGAGGTGGTCCTCGACGACGTGCACGTCCCCGGCTCGTGCCTTCTCGGTGGCAAGGAGAAGCTCGACGAGAAGCTGGCGCGCGCACGCGAGGGAAAGCGCTCGAGCTCTCAGGCGGCCATGGCGACTTTCGAGGCCACTCGCCCCATCGTCGGCGCGCAAGCTCTCGGCATTGCCCGCGCCGCATACGAGTACTCGCTCGAGTACGCGAAGGAGCGAAAGGCCTTCGGCCGCCGGATCATCGAGAACCAGGGGATCGCCTTCAAGCTCGCCGACATGAAGATGCGCATCGACGCCTCGAGGTTGCTCGTTTGGCGAGCCGCCTCGATGGGCGCCAACCGGGTTCCCTTCACCGCAGGCGAGGGCTCGATGTCCAAGCTCTACGCGGGTGAGACGGCGGTGTGGGTGACGGAGCAGGCGATCCAGATAATGGGCGGCTACGGCTACATCCGCGAGCACCCGGTGGAGCGCTGGCACCGCGACTCGAAGATCTACACGATCTTCGAGGGAACCTCCGAGATCCAGCGCCTCATCATCGCCCGAGCCATCTCCGGGATCCACATCCAGTAGCCGCCTTAGGCTCTGGGCTTCCAACAGTTGTCGGGTGGCCAGCCAAGGGCTGATCAAAGGGTGGGGTGAGAAATCGGGATGCGGATAGAAGGCTCGACGATCCTGGTAACGGGGGCCTCCTCCGGCATCGGCGCCGCACTTGCGGTGGTGCTCGCCGACCGTGGCGCAACGGTCGGGATAGTCGCTCGCCGTGCGGACCGCCTCGAGGAGACCCTTGCGGCTTGTCGAAAGTCCTCTCCGCTCTCGCGGATGTGGGTCGCGGACCTGTCCGACGTGGAGGCTGCGATCGGCGTGGTGGAAGAAGCGTGGACGACCTTCGGCGGCCTCGACTGTCTCGTCAACAACGCAGCGATCGGGAAGAGAAAGCTTCTGCTCGACCACGATGCGCACGACCTCGACCTGGTGATGCGGACGAATTTTCTGTCCCCGATCCGGATGAGCCTTGCCGTTCTGCCGAAGATGCTCGAGCGGGGATCGGGGACCGTCGTCAACGTCGCCAGCGGAGGCGGCAGGTTCGGCATCGTCCACGAATCGGCGTATTGCGCTTCGAAGTTCGCCATGAGCGGATGGAGCGAGGTGGCTGCGATGGAGCTGGCAGGGACGCCTGTCGACGTGAAGCTGATTCAGCCCGGTGCGATCGCCACGGAGATCTGGGAGCAGCGGCCCGGCGAGCTAGCAGGCCTGCCAGGCGCAGAGTTCGCCACCCCGGAGCAATGTGCGGCAGGGATCGCAGACGCGCTCGAGACCGACGGTTTCGAATTCTTCGTCCCCTCGGACTTGAAGGCGCACGTGGATCTCAAGAACGCGGACATGCCCGGATGGATCCAATTGATGGCAGAGCTGGGGAAGGCGACGGAACCAGATGCCTAGGCCGTCCGCGACGGCACGGAACTGCTGGTAGCCCGATTATCTTTCGCCTGTGGAGCAGACCCGGATAGTCCTGGTGCGTCACGGAGAGTCCGTCGCACAGAGCGAGAAGATCGTTGGCGGTCACGCCGGTTGCTCGGGGCTGACCGAGAGAGGGCGGCTCGAAGCCGCTGCGCTTCGCCATCGGTTGGCCGCGACCGGAGAAATCGGCGGGGCGACAGCGCTGTATGCGAGCGTCATGCCGAGAGCGCTCGAGACCGCCGAGATCCTGGCCGAGGCCGTCGGCGGATTGAGCGTCACACCGGACTGCGATTTCTGCGAGCACCATCCCGGTGAGGCCGACGGGCTGCTCTGGGCTGACGCCGATCGGCTCTACCCTCCGCCGGAGCGCTGGTCACCCGACATCCGCCGCTCCCCGGGAGCAGAGACGTGGATCGAGATGAGCGACCGTGTGGCCAGGGGCATGGACTCGGTGATCCGACGGCACCGAGGCGAGACTGTCGTCATCGTCTGTCACGGCGGAGTGATAGCGCACTCCATGATCCGATGGCTCGGGCTAGAGCCGACGCCGAGGCCCGGTGGACGCGCACGCATCGAACCGGCCAATACGTCGATCACCGAATGGCAGTTGTCTGCTCCGGATACCCAAGGGGCGGACGAGGCTCCTGATGAGATCCAGTTGGTGCGCTTCAACGATCACGCCCACTTGACCTCAGTGGCAGCTGCAGCCACCTCCGCAGCTTCCGGGCGACGGGGACCCGCAAGCCGTCAAACCTGAGGCCTGAGCGCGACCGGTCGCTGCGAAGATCGAGAACAGCTTCACAGTGTCACTGTGACCGCTCGGGCAAGTGGGGCTCGAAGAGGACTCCGTCATCGACCGGCGCACCTCGAACGCCGAGTCACAGGTCCTGCACTTGTATTCGTAGACGGCCATCGCGTGTTGAGCCTACTCAGGTCGAGAACCACGAAGATGGCGGCGGATCTGATCTTCGGGCTCCTTACGATCGAGGTAGTCGCGCCATCTGGTGACGAGCCCGACGTCGTTCACCTCGACGATCGTCGCTCCGTGGATCTCGACCTCTGCGCCGGCACCGGGCCCGCCGTCCGAGGGCGAGTAAGTGGCCCTGCCCACCCATTCGAAAACCGCCCAGCTCTCTCCTCCACGGATCGTGGTGATCTCCTGTGACCAGTCCGGAAAGATGCTCATGGTGTCGTGTGAGATCGTCGCGAGATCGGTGGTAGGCGTGGTGGTCGCCGGATCGGAGAAGGTCGCCCCTTCGGCGAAAAGCGCCCTGAAGCTCTCTCCTCCGCCAACCGACAGCGCCTTCTCCGTCTGTCGCGCCCAACTCTCCCAGTCCACGGCGCCGAACAGTAGCGCCTTGGGAGGGCTGCTCGTCACGTACGTCGTGAAGGGTCCCACCGCTCGACGTGGACGATCTCACCGCTCTCGATGTCGTAGAGGATGCCGGCGATCTCTTCCAACAAGACCAGATACGGCGTGTTGGCTATCGCCGCCAGGTCGTGACGAAGCGAATCAACATGGTCGTCGATAGCGAGGAATTCGATGTCGGCTCCCGTGAGTTCACGCAGGTACTCGTCGGTGACACCGGTCAGTCCACAGCCGGTGTGCTGCATCAGCAAGACGGTGTCGGTGCCCAGTACGTGGCTCGAGAGGGCCAGGCTGCGCAACACGTCGGCAGTCACGCGACCACCGGCGTTGCGCAGGATGTGGGCATCCCCGATCCGAAGTCCGAGGGCCGTCACCACGTCGAGGCGCGTGTCCATGCATGCAAGCACCGCGAGGCGCCTGCTCGGGCGACGATCTTCCGGAGCTGCAGGCGGGAGCGCCTCGGAGCCGAGTGCCGACAGAAGCTGGTCGATCTGGCCCATCCGACTTGATTAGGCGCGTCGCAGCTGCGGTCGCAAGTCCGTCGACCTAGAGGCGCTTTGCCTGCGAGTGGCTCAGGTCGACGCCGGCCTTCCTCCGGGGGTCAGCACTTCGATGCCGGACCCGGTGCCCTGGTAAGTGGAGCCTGTGCCGAGGATGAGAGCATCTCCCACAACCGCGGTGCCGGACCAGCAGGTCTGGTCGAGCGTCACTTGGGCGAGCTGTCGCCCAGTCGCCCCGTCGCGAACCGACATGGCAGGCGAACCGCCGAGGCAGTTGAAAGTCATGCCGCCCGCCACGGTCGTCGCGGCGAAGGATGCAGAGTTGTCGGCCTGCCACGCCACCGAACCGTCGCGAGCATCGAAGGCGTGCACGGACGGCTCCTGGACGGCGGTGTCACGCGGGTTCGCCGCGTCGCAGAGAACCTGGGTGTCGTGCTCGAAATGACCGAAGTCTCCGATCGAGGTCGCGCCGTAGACCCGGTTGCCGTCGTAGGCGGCTGTTGCGATGAACCCGCCTGCGAACCCGCCGAACACGACGTTCGTGTTCCAGCGTGGATCTCCGGTGAGTGGATCGATCGAGTAATAGGTGCCGTCCTTCGCGCCGACTCCGAGGAACACCGCCTTGCCGTTGGCTGCCAGCCCGGCGTTGACGGTAGCGCCGAAGTCGAGGTCGCAGGCTGCGTCGGGGCGTGGCGGACGGTACTTCCAGGCAAGCTTGCCGTCGTCGATACGAAGGGCGATCACCGACTCGGCGGTCGGGGGCGGATTTGAGAAATGGCAGTCGGCAGTGTCGAAGACGACGAGGCCTTCTGCAGGAAGGACGGTGCCCGACGACCACACGCTTCCGCACCCGTCGTCCAGCACCTGGCCGGCAGCGTCGACATCGGTCTGGTACTCCCAGACCGGATCTCCTGTGGCGAGGCTCGCCGCGGCGATGTACCCGCGAGATCCGCTCTGCCCGTCCACGTCGACTCCGAAGATCACCTTGCCGTCCACCACGACCGGCGAGGAGAAGATGCGAGTGCCGTCGTTGTTCGGGTCAGGCGGGCTGTCGGGTCGTCCGGTGTAGTCGTGTCGCCAGTAGACGGCGCCGTTGCGAGCGTTCAGCGCGTAGAGGGTGTAGCCGCCGCCGAAGATCACGAGGTCCGGTCGGCTGCCTTGGCCGGGCTCGTACCACGCGGACGAGGTAACGAGCCCTCCGTCGGACGTGACGTCGCGCGGCTGCTCGCCCGGGTAGGGAGTGACGGCGTTCTGAGAGGTGAGGCGGGTCTTCCACTCGAGCCTCCCGGTGCCCAGGTCGACAGCGTAGAAGTAGTCGTCCCACGAACCCACGTACACCGTTCCCCGCACGACCGTCGGGGTGGCCGTCACGGCGTCGCCCGTGGGGAAGAACCACGACTTGCGCAAGGTGGCCACTGATCTCTCGGTGAGGGTGGTGGGGGCATGGAAGGTGTGTTGAGCGTCATGGCCGTATGTGGGCCAGTCCCAGCTCGTCGGCAGGTCCCGCTCCCCGGACGAGGAAGAGCCGCTGCTGCAACCGCCGAGGAGCGCGACTGCCAGGAGCAGCCCCACCGCCGTCCTCCCCACGCTTTCTACCCGAAGCCCGCCGTCGCAGGAGCGTTGGTCGACGGACCCTTGGCCGGTGTGGGATTCTCCGACGGTCCCGACAGCGGAGCCACGATCCTGCCGGTCGGGTACGGACATACCGTCTTGGACGGTACGCACACGGTCACACTCGTCGGAAAGTCGAACCCAGTCGCTACCGCTACCGGTGTGGACGGTTGGCCGCTGGCGAACGTCACCTTCATCACCCTCCCCCCGTAGCTGACCGTCCCGCAGCCGGTGAGGAGTCCCGTGCACGCGATGTGGATGTCGATGAAATAGAGCGTCCCGTCGGGAGCGAAGGCCATTCCGAACGGGTTGTACTGGTTCGGGCTCTGACCGAGATCGGCTATCGAGGTCCCGGGCACCGAGCCGAACCCCGGCTCAGATTGACCGTCGCTGGTCACGAAACGGATGGCCGGGTCCCCTACATAACTGCTGACGGCGAAGCAGCCACACGCAGGGTCGTTTGCGATCCCGGAGGCGAACGGCACGTTCGCTACGAACGCCGACACCTGCAGTTTGCTCCGCGGGTAGACCCCGCCAGGGCATTGCGCCGCCGATGTAGGAAGCGACGATTTCGCGAGGCGCAACACGCTCGAGGTCCCGACGTTCGGTACGAGCAGGTCGCCGTTGTCGCCCAGGGTCATCATCCCGGGCTGTTCCAGCCCGCCTGTCCCGTCGGTGTGGTGCGGCCCCGTTCCTCCGGCGGTGGGCCCGTACACGATGCAAGACGTCGTGTAGCTGGGCGCGAACCACTCGACGAGCCGCCCGCTGCTCGGCGGCGGGTAGGAACCTTGCGCGGTGGCGATGTCGTTGCCGAAGAGGTTGCCGGCCTTGTCGATCACGCAGCCTGTGTAGGTTTGGTTGTTGTTGAAGACGCCGTTAGAGGTCGGCGGCGAGTCACTGCCTATCGTCTCTCCGGGTAGCTTGAAGGGGCCCGGAACGTACAGGTTCTGGCCGCTGAATGAGCCGTTCGGCTCGTCGAGCTCCTCGCCGTCGGGCGGCTGCTTGTATGGCTTGAGGCCACCGAGGTTGTGCTGCCCCGGCAAGGTCGGGTCGTACCCGACGACCCAGCGGCCGTCGGGCAGGATGCACATCTGTCCGTTCGCGTCCCAGGCCGGTAAGAGCTGGCCCTGGAGCCCAGAAGGCATGGACAGGAAGTCCTCCTCCTCGTTCTGATCCCAGTAGACCAGGTAACTGGCGTTTCGCGGCGTGCCACCGGCCACCGTAGCCACACTGTTGTTCGTCGGCGTGCCGGACCCAGACGAACAAGAGACACAGATAGCAGCCGCGGCTACGAGTAGACCTACCGCGCCGAGAGCCGTACGCCTTTCGATTCCTCCGCGAGCCATCTGCCCCCTCCTGTGAGATCCCCCCAAGGCGTGCGGCTCGCGCTCTCGAACCCCCGAACCTGACGCGGCCGTCATAGTAGATGGCTGCCACGTGCGCTGCTTGGCGAGCGACGTTCAGGTGAGGCCCAAGAACCCCAGGAGATCTCGCAGCAGCTCACCTCCGGCCTCCTCCGCGATCTGCAGAGCGCCAGGAACGCCGAGGTCGTCGAGCAAGGCATCGACGACTTGCTTGCCGGCAATCGTGGAGGCACTCGTGGACCCCGAGGGCTTGGAGCTCGCCTCGTAGAGCGCCTCCAGCCGTCCTGCGGCGGCTTCGAGAGCGCCGTCGCCGAATTCCCACGGACTGCGCCAGCTTCGTTCGAGGATCAACAATCGCAGGGCGCCGGGGCCGAATCGCTCGATCAGGTCCGCCACGAAAACGAGATTTCCGGCGGACTTCGCCATCTTCTTGCCACCGACCATCACGGTACCGACCTCCAACCAGGAGCGGGAGAACGGAACGACTCCGGTGAAGGCCTCGGCCTGGGCCGACTCATAGGCATGATGGGGAAACGCAAGATCTGCGCCGCCGGCGTGCATGTCCAGGCTCGGGCCGAAGGTGGCGAGCGCCATCGCGCTGCACTCTGCATGCCATCCCGGGCGGCCGTGTCCCCAGGGGCTGGGCCAGGATGGCTCGTCACCCTCGGAGTGTTGCCAAAGGGCGGCGTCGAGTGGATCTTGTTTCTTGGGATCGTCCGGGTGGCCGCCGCGTTCGCGGCACAGCGAGATCGCGGTGTCACGACCGAGTCCGGCCGATTCGGCGACCGACCCTCCTCTGAAGTAGACGTTCCCGTCGCTCACATAGGCGTTACCGGTGGCGAGGAGTGCGCCAGCCAACGAGATCACGTCGTCTACGTGGTCGAAGCTTCGCGGCTCGTGCGTCGGCTGCACCACGCCCATGTCCGACATGTCACGCTCGAATCGGTATGTCTGCTCGGTAGCCAGTGCCCGCCAGCCGAGCCCGCGCTCACGAGCCTGTGAGAGCAGATGGTCGTCGACGTCGGTGATGTTGCGACACACCTCGGCATCGACCCCCGTGAGCCTGAATGCTCTCGCCGCGAGGTCCGCCCAGACGAACGTCGCGGCGTGGCCGAGGTGGGTCGTGTCGTAGGGGGTGATCCCGCAGACGTAGATCCGGGCTCGGTCGAGCACCGGAACGCTGTTGGTGCCGACCCTCAGGGCCAAGGGGCCGGCCGACGTGTCGACGTGGCCGGCGAGCGCCCGGACACGGGCTCCCACGTCCGTGGGCCGGCGAGCCGGCGGCGGCTCGCTCGCCCATTCCCTCCACGACACGGTGGGCCGAGTTTCTGGCATCTGCGCGCCTCCTTCGACCTCTCGGGTTCCCTCGAGTCACGCTACAAGCGTCCTCTGGGTGGTCGTTAGGGCCAGAGGACCCTGTTAGGTGACATCAAGGGGGGGCATCGGTGACCTTCGGACCTACCGACGCGGGCATCGAACGGGGTTACCTGAAGGTATGGCACGTCGCGCCCTGATCCTCGGTGGTGGCACCGGGGGCACCCTCACAGCCAACCGGCTTCGTCGCATTTTCCCGCCCGAGGAGCTTTCGATCACTGTGGTCGACGGTGACGACCGGCACCTCTACCAACCCGGCCTGCTGTTCGTGCCCTTCGGGCTTGCCCCGCCGGGTGGTCTGGTTCGCAGCCGCAAGCAGCAGCTTCGACCGGGAATCGAGTTCGTGGAGGCGAGGATCGATCATGTCGACATAGAGGCGAGTGCGGTGCACTTGGTGGGATCGAAGGTGCTGGGCTACGACGTCCTCGTCGTCGCCACGGGTGCCCACCTCGTTCCGGAGGAGACCGAAGGCCTCCTGGGCCCAGGCTGGAAGGAGAAGGTCTTCACCTTCTACGACCTGGAGGGCGCCACGGCCTTGAGGAGCGCTCTGTCGCACTTCGAAGGTGGCCGGATCGTCGTCAACATCGTCGACATGCCGATCAAGTGCCCCGTCGCCCCACTCGAGTTCTGCTTCCTCGCGGATTGGTACTTCACGAAGCGAGGAATTCGCGACAAGGTGCAATTGAGCCTCGTCACTCCCCTCGACGGAGCATTTACCAAGCCGGTGTGTTCGAGGACGCTGGCATGGCTCCTCGACGAGAAGAGGGTCGAGCTGGTCACCCAGTTCAACACCGGAGAAGTCGACGGACCCGGTGGCCGGCTCGTCAGTTACGACGAGCGGGAGATCCCGTTCGACCTCGCCGTCGTCGTGCCCCTGCACGCCGGGGCCGAGTTCATGTCGAGGTCCCCGGGTCTCGCTGACGAGCTGAACTTCGTGATCTGCGACGAGCACACGCTCCAGGCCAAGGGCGCACCGAACGTGTTCGTCGTGGGCGACGCAGCGAACGTCCCGACATCCAAGGCGGGATCAGTGGCGCACTTCGAAGGCGAGGTGCTTGTCGAGAACATCCGCCGGTACCTGGCCCACGAGCCACTCGACTCGGGCTTCGACGGCCACACCAACTGCTTCATCGAGAGCGGATTCGGAAAGGCCTTGCTCGTCGACTTCAACTACGAAACCGAGCCCCTTCCAGGCCACTATCCGGGCAGGGTCGGTCTGCCTCTGCTCAAGCCGTCGCGCTTGAACCATCTGGGCAAGCTCATGTTCCAGCAGTTCTATTGGCACGCCCTCCTTCCCGGCCGCGACGTGCCTGGTGTCAGCACTGTGATGCCGATTTCCGGGAAGCGGCCCGGTATCAGGACCGGCGAAAAGGAGGTTTGAGATGGCCAGCGCTACCTACGCAGGTGTGAGCGTCGAGGTCACCGACGACGGGTTCTTCGCGAACCCCGAGCAGTGGACCGAGCGGATGGCGCCCGAGATCGCAGCTCTCGAGGGTATCGGCCCGTTGACGGAGGACCACTGGCGAGTGATCAAGTTCATGCGCAGCGAGTACCTCGAAAAGGGATCGGGTCCTACAGTGCGAGTTCTCGGCAAGACGTCGGGGGTCTCGGTCAAAGAGCTCTATCGGTTGTTCCCCGAGGGCCCGGCGAAGGTGGCCGCCAAGATCGCCGGCATCCCCAAGCCACGCGGCTGCATCTGAAAGGAGCCACAGTGCCCGATTCCATCGAGAAGGTCTCGATCATCATCTCCAAGGGTTCGCTCGAGGGCGTGTACCCCGGGCTCATCATGGCGAACGGAGCCCGTGCCGAAGGCATCGAGGCCAACCTGTTCTTCACTTTTTTCGGGCTCGATGCCATCCACAAGACCCGTCACGAGCACATCAAGTTGTCCACCGTCGGCAACCCGGGCCTGCACCTTGCCACGATGCTCGGCGGGCTTCCGGGTGTCTCTTCGGTGATGACCCACTATCTCTCGGGAAAGATGGAGAAGCTCGACATCCCCTCGATACCCGAGTTCGTCGAGATGATCGCCGACACCGGAGCAGGCCTCTACGCGTGCAAGGCGTCGGTGGACCTCTTCGGCTTGGAGAAGAACGACTTCATCACCCAGGTACAGGACATCATCACGGTGGGCGAGTTCTACGAGAAGGCTGCTGGCGGCCAGATCATCTTCACCTGACGACGATGCACCTGGCCTCGTCGGAAAGTCAGGGTCGGAGAGTCGACACAGACGCTCGACCGCACCTTTTGACACGCAAGGAGGACCCTATGGCCGAGACGATACGGGTCGGTCACCTGGAGGGCGATCGTTTCGAGATCGCCGTTCGCGGGCACACGCTCACCGTCGACCAGCCGGTCGAGGACGGCGGACGAGACACCGCCCCGACTCCGACCGAGCTCTTCGTTGCGAGCCTCGCCTCGTGCATCGCCTTCTATGCGCGTCGTTACCTGAGCAGACACGGGCTGGCGACCGAGGGGCTGTCGGTGTCGGCTCACTACTCGATGGCCGCTCGTCCGACGCGTGTGGGCGAAGTGGTCCTGCGGATCGAGTTGCCGCCCGGTGTGCCAGAAGGCAAGCGCGACGCCCTGTTGGCGGTCGCGTCCCACTGCACGGTTCACAACACACTGGAGCAGTCCCCCTCGGTGAGCATCGAGCTTTCCGTCCCGGCACCTACCGCCGGCTGATCGAGCGGAGGCACTCGCGAGGCGTGTAGGCGCCTACGCGAGCGTGTTCCCGGCGACAGAGCGGAACCGCGGCATCACCTCGCGGCCGAACAGCTCGAGGCTCGCCATGATCTCCTGGTGCGGGATCCGTCCCGCCTGGATCAGGCAGATGATCTGGTCGGCACCAATGTCGACGTAGGCCTGGACCCCTTCAGCGACCTTGTCGGGCGTACCGATCAGCGAGTACTCGTCGCTCATCGCCTCCTCCAGTGGCCGCAGGAATCGCGCCACGAATTCGGGATCGCTCACGAGCTCCCCGTAGTACTCGTAGCCTGCGACCGTCTGTCCCGCCCAGGGCGCGAAGAGCTTGGCCGTCTGAGCTCCGTACCAAAGTGCTGCGACCGCACCCATCTCGAGTGCCTTGCGGGAATCCTCGGCGCAGTACATCAAGGTGGCCGGGGCGACGGCGTCGTTCACCGACTTCCCCACCTGCTTGACCGGGTTCGCGACGCGTTCCTTGTAGCGCGTCAGTGAATGGACGACGTCGCCCGGAGCCCCGACGCCGAAGGCGAGGACCCCGATCCCGTAGTCCGCCGCCAGATCGAAAGAGGCCGGCTGAGTGCACGCCATCCAGATCGGGGGATGTGGGTCCTGCACGGGCTTCGGGACGACCTGGCGCTCGGGCATCCGGAAGTACTTTCCCTCGAATCCGGGATACGGGCTTTCGGTCCACATGCGGACGATCTCGGGCAACACCTCGTCGAGCATCGGACGCGAATCCTCGGGCGCAATGCCGAACCCGCCGAGCTCGGCCTCCGTGATCGATCGACCGACTCCGAAGTCGTAACGGCCCTTGCTCATGATGTCCAGCACGGCAGCCATCTCCGCCGACCGAGCCGGGTGATTGAAGGGAGGCGGCAGCAGCCGAACTCCGTTTCCGACGCGGATCTGTTTGGTGTTCTGCGCCACGGCCGAGAGGAAGACCTCCGGCGCCGACGAGATCGAGTATCCCTCTAGGAAGTGGTGCTCCACCTCCCACACGTGCTCGAAGCCGAGCTCGTCCGCAAGGCAGATCTGCTCGAGCGCTTGCCAGTAGGCGTCGGACTCCGACGAGAAGCCGTCGAACGGCTCAGGCCGGCAGATCTCGTACACCAATCCGAACTCGATCGGCTTTTGCAATTCCGCCGCGGTCCTTTCTCGAGTGTGGCCGGTTAGCGGCCCGAACTTCCCCTGAACAGCCGGCGAATCAGCGCAAGGACGACGACGGCCGCAATGGCTGCGCCGAGAATCGGTAGAGCGCGGCGGACAACGGGAGCACCCGCCACCTCCAGAAGATCCACCGGCTCGGCCGGACGTGACTCGATCTTCCTGATCGCCCCGTTTCCGGATGGCTCCGCGCTGGCCGGCTGGTTGCCGTTGCCATCGGTCGTGTTCACATCGGAGTCTGTCGCGGTCCGCTTCGATGACCGGTTCGGCGCGACCCGGGACTCCTTCTCGACCGAACCGCTGTCGAGGCTCAGCACGGTCGTCTCCAGGTTCTCCACGAATTGTCCGAGTAGCTTGCTCGATACGTCCGCGAGAACTCCGCGACCGAACTGCGCAACCTTCCCCGTGATCTGGAGATCGGTCGTCACCGACACCTTGGTCGTCTCTCCTGCCGGCTCGAGGGTCGCGGTGATGGTCGCGTTGGCGTTTCCCTGACCGCGAGCTTCTCGTCCCTCGGCTCGGAGCACGGCCCGGTGCGAAGGGTCGTCCTTCTCCAAGAAGCGTGCCGCCCCTCGGTACTCGGCGCTGATCGGCCCGACCTTGATCTTCACGACGCCTCGGTACTCGTCGCCTTCCACCTCTCTCAACTCCGCGCCCGGCATGCATGGTGCAATGCGCTGTAGATCGGTCAGGACTTCCCACGCCTGTGAGAGCGGTACACCCACCTCGAATTGGTTGTTCAATTCCATCGTCGATCGAGTCCCTTCGGCTCTCGCATCCTGGGCAGCGCCGTGGGCGCCCATGCACCGCACCGTAGTTGCTTCCGGATCACCGCCCGCCGGGCCTCGGCCACGCGCCGCTGCTGGGTGCCTCGGTCGCCGGACTGTCGGCCTCAGCCGGCCATGGCCTCGACGAGCTGTTCGAGGGAGCTCAAGGAATGCCCTTCCAGGAACTCGTCGAGATAGGGCAGAGCGGCGGCCATGCCACGGGCGAGCGGCTGGTAGCCGGGACTCGCCTTGAGGGGGTTCACCCATATGACCCTGTGGGCGACACGGCTCAGCCGCTCCATTTCCGACGAGATCTTCTCGGGATCGCCACGGTCCCATCCGTCGGAGAGGATCACGACGAGAGCACCGCGCGCCATGCCCGTCACGCCAAAGCGGTTGTTGAAGCTGGCGAGGCCCTCGCCCAGGCGCGTGCCGCCCGAGATGTCAGAGACAGAACGTGCAGCGCGAAAGATCGCAGCGTCGGGATCTCGCCATGCCAACTCGCGCGTGATCCGGGTGAGCCTCGTTCCGACGGTGAACGCCTCGACTCGGCGGCCCCCGGCGACAGCGGCGTGGGCGAAGTGCAGGAACGCCCGGGCGTAGGGCTCCATCGAACCGCTCACGTCGACGAGAAGCACGACCGGCCTCTCTCGCTCTGCGCGAGCCAGCCGCGAGAGCTTCAGTGGCTCTCCTCCGCTTCGCATGGCTCGCCGAAGCGTCCGACGTAGGTCAGGTGACCCACGCGATCGTCGAGCCGGGACCTGCCTGCGGCTCGGTCTGCGAGGTGAGCGGTGGCGTATGGACGCCATCATCCTGTGCAACTCGGCTATCTCCTCGGAGGAGCAGCTCGCGAAGTCCTTCTCCCTCAACAGCTCCGACGCGCTGTAGCGCACGACTCGTATGGTTTCCGTCGGTTCGGGAGCCCCTGCACCTTCGCCTGAGGCCGCCTCCTGGTCTTCGGTCACCAAGGTGATCGGGGAAGCCGGAATCGGAGCATGTGGACTAAGGAGGCTTTCGTCGAAGAACGCAGCGAAGGTGGCCGCGTAGGTCACCGAGTCCTCCGGAGATCTCACGAACGACGCATGGCCCGCCCAGAAGACGCGGTCCGGCCGATCGAGCCCGACCGTCTCCAGGGCCTGAGCGAAGCACAAGACCGAGCTGACCGGTGTGTCGAGCCCGCTCGCCCGCAGCGCCCGCCCGAACGCCACGGCGACCTGGGCGAGGTTGGGCACGATCAGCTTCCTCTTGCGACGGCCGCGCGGACGAGCTCTGCGATCCCTGCGTTGCGGACGCGCTCTGCATCCTCGCGATACTTGAGAACGCTCCCAAGTGTCTGCTCGGCCGATGCGGCGTCCAGCACCCGGGTACCCAGTGCGGTGAGGGCTTGCGCCCAGTCGATCGTCTCTGCGACTCCGGGGACCTTGTAGAGGCCCATGCCCCTCAGCTGGGCCGACGCGGCAGCGACCTGCCGGGCGAGGTCGTGGTCGACGCCGGGGACCCGCAACTCGACGATCTCGACCTCTCTCTCGAGGTCGGGATGCTCCACCCAGTGGTACAGGCAGCGTCGCTTGAGCGCGTCGTGCACGTCTCTCGTGCGGTTCGAAGTGATCACCACGACCGGCGGGCGCGTCGCAGCGAAAGTCCCGAGCTCGGGCACCGTCACCGTGTAATCGGAGAGGATCTCGAGCAAGAAGGCCTCGAACTCGTCGTCGGCCCGGTCGATCTCGTCGATCAGCAGCACCGGGGGTGCAGGCTTGTCGGCATCCTCGATCGCGCGAAGAAGGGGCCTGCGTACGAGGAAGCGTTCCGAGAACAGCTCGTCTTCGAGCTCCTCCCCGGGTCGGCCCGCGGTCCCCGAAGATTCCGCTGCGCGAAGGTGAAGGATTTGCCGCGCATAGTCCCACTCGTAGACCGCCTGGGACACGTCGATCCCGTCGTAGCACTGCAGGCGCAGGAGCTCGCCCCCGGTCCAGCGAGCAAGGACCTTGGCCACCTCTGTCTTTCCGACCCCGGCTTCGCCTTCCAAGAAGAGCGGCCGGCGCATGCGAAGAGCGAGGAAGACGACCGTCGCGAGCGACTCGTCCGCGAGATACCCGTAGCGCTGCAGCGCGCTTGCGACGTCCTGCGGGCTTGCCGGCTCGCTCAGGCTCCCACCTCCTCGAGAGCACGCCGCACGAGCACTCGTGCGAGGTGTCTTCGGAATTCGTTCGACGCATTGAGGTCAGAGGCGGGTTCGGAGCCCTCGTCCGCGCGCTGTGCCGCGTCTACGGCAGAAGCTCCCGATGCGAGGGCCTCTTCGGTTGCCGATGCGCGAAGCGGCGTAGAGCCCATGTTCACCAGGGCCACCGCTGTCGAGCCGTCACGCACGGCCGCCACACCTACGATCGCCCAGTCCTGTGCGCGCCGGTTGAACTTCTGGAACGACCAGCGCGCATCGGGCCTCTTGGGTATGCGGATCTCCACCAGCATCTCGTCGGAGGAGAGTGCTGTTTCGAGGAACCCTCGGTGGAAGTCTCCCGCAGGGATGCTTCGTCGTCCCGAAGGGCCCTGGACGACGTAGGTGGCGTCGAGGGCAAGCAGAGCGGCGGGAAGATCGGATGCCGGATCACCGTGAGCCACCGATCCGCCGATCGTCCCGCGGTGGCGCACTTGGGGATCTCCGACGTGGCCCGCGACGTGAGCGAGGAGACGTGCGTGGTCGTCGAGCAGCGGGTCGATCTCGAGGTCGCGATGGCGGGTGAGTGCGCCGATCGCTACGTCCTCGCCTTCGTCTCGCACATAGCGGAGCTCTTGCAAGCGTCCGACGTCGACGAGCAGTGCCGGGGACGCGAGGCGGAGCTTCATGAGGGGAAGCAGCGAGTGGCCCCCCGCGAGGAGCTTCGCGTCGTCCCCGTTCTCCGAGAGCAGGCCGATCGCCTCTTCGACAGAGCCGGGGCGCGTGTAGTCGAACTTCGCGGGGATCATGACGCCGCTCCTTCATGCTGAAGCTCAGGCGAACGCGAAGCGGCAAGGGCGGCCTGCACGATGTTGTGGTAGCCGGTGCAGCGGCAGAGGTTTCCCTCCAGTCCCTCGCGGATGTCGTGCTCGGTGGGGTTCGGCCTCTCTTTGAGCAGCGACGCGATCGCCATGACCATGCCGGGAGTGCAGTAACCGCATTGGAGGCCGTGGTGCTCGCGGAACGCCTCTTGGATCGGATGCAGCTTGCCGTCACGCGCCATTCCTTCGATGGTCGTGATGGCGGCCCCGTCTGCTTGGACGGCTAGAACGGTGCACGACTTCACCGACTCCCCGTCGAGAAGGACGGTGCAGGCGCCGCACGACGTCGTGTCGCACCCGACGTTGGTGCCCGTCAAGCCCACGACCTCTCTCAGGTAGTAGACGAGGAGGAGGCGAGGCTCGACCTCGTGGGTATGACGCACGCCGTTCACGGTTATCTCGACCTGCACAGCGATCCCCTTTTCCAGAAGAGGCCCATGGGACTGACGATCTCGGCTCGCGTTTTGCGAGCTCCGCGTCGCCCGGACCGACCAATCATGTCGCGCACCGGGCCCCTTCGCCCAACGACGCTCTCACGCGTGCACTTCTCTTAGAGCCCGCCAGACCCGCTCTGGCGTGACCGGCATGTCGACGTGACGGACACCGAGGTGTGAAAGGGCGTCCACGACGGCGTTCTGGACGGCAGGCGTCGAGCCGATCGTCCCCGACTCACCGATGCCCTTCGCCCCGAGCATGTTCATCGGGGTCGGGGTCTCGGTGAACTGGCTCTCGAAGCTAGGGAGCTCCGCAGCGCTGATGAAGGCGTAGTCGGCGAGGTTCGTCGTGAGCGGGTTGCCGTCGTCGTCGTAGACGACTTCTTCGAGCAGGGCCTGGGCGATGCCCTGGGCCAGCCCGCCGTGGATCTGTCCCTCGGCGAGCAGTGGGTTCAGGATCGTCCCGGCGTCGTCGACGTCGATCATTCGAAGCAGCTTCACTTTGCCCGTCTCGGAGTCGACCTCTACCACCGCCATGTGGCAGCCGAACGGGTAGGAGGGTCCCTCGGGCACGAAGTCCGCCTCGGCTGAAAGAGGACCGTCGCCCGACTGTGCCGCAGCTCCTGCGAGGTCCGCCCAAGTCCGGCTCATCGCAGGCGTTCCCGCCACATGGAAGCTCCCCGACGACTTGTCCAGCACGACGTCTGCCGGATCGGCCTCGAGCAGCTGGGCGGCCACGCCCTTTGCCTTGTCTACGACCTCCGCGGAGGCTTGGCTCACAGCGGCGCCACCGGTTTGAAGAGAACGCGAGCCGAAGGTTCCCACGCCTCTGGCCACCTGGTCGGTGTCGCCGTGGACCACTTCGACGTCGTCGACCGAGACGCCGAGCGCATCCGCGGCGATCATCGACCACGCGGTGACATGCCCCTGGCCGTGTGGGGACGTCCCCGTGCGTACGAGGATCTTCCCGTCCTCGCGCACCTCGACGGAACCGAATTCGCCTCCTGGCACGCCGTTGGTGATCTCTACGTACGCAGCCAACCCGATCCCGAGGTGGGTCGTCGAACCAGAGCGACGGCGTTCGGCCTTTTCCTCGCGCAACGCCGCGTATCCCGAGACCTCGAGGAGCTTCTCGAGCGCACCCTCGTAGTCCCCTGAGTCGTAGAGGGCCCCCGCTGCGGTTTGGAACGGGAAGGTGTCCTTGGATATGAGGTTCTTCCTTCTCACATCGGCGGGGTCCATCCCGATCTCGATGGCGTACCGGTCCACCGCCCGTTCGATCACCGCTGCGGCCTCGGGCCTTCCCGCTCCTCGATAGGCGGTCACCGGTGTGGTGTTCGTCGTCACGGACGTGAACCCGCAGTCCACCTTGGCGATGTCGTAGGTGCCCGACGCCATCATCTTCGTCATGAACGGCAGGACGGCGCCGAACGCCGGATATGCCCCAGAGTCCTGGAGCAGTTGTAATCGGTAGGCGAGGATCCTCCCGTGGCGGTCGCCTCCCATCTCGAACCACTGCGTCTGCGCCCGACCATGCCCGAGGGCGACCATGCTCTCCGATCGAGTCTCCACCCATCGGCAGGGGCGGCCCACCCTGCGAGCGAGCCACGCGACGAGTATCTCTTCGGGATAGACACTCCCCTTGGCTCCGAACCCGCCGCCGACGTCCGGGGCCACGACTCGCACCTTTTCCGGAGGGATCTCCAGCGCCTTTACGAGCGCATCACGGGCACCGTGCGGCGCCTGGGTCGACACGTTGAAGAGGAGCCGGCCGTCGGCCTCCCAACGTGCCGCGGCCGCGCGAACCTCGAGCGGGCACGGGGCGACTCTTTGGTTGACGACGCGTTCGGAGACGACGACGTCACAACCGTCGAAGAAGGACTCGTCGGCATCCGAGGGAACAGCGAACGCGACGTTGGTGCCGGCCTCGGGGAAGAGGATCGTCTCGTCGCGACGCGACTGCTCGAGGTCGATGAGCGCATCGAGCGGCTCGTAGTCGATCACCACGAGCTCCGCTGCGTCCACGCCCTGCTCGCGAGTCTCCGAGACGATCGCCACCACGGGCTCGCCGACGAACCGCACCATGTCGGTGGCCAGGAACGGCCGTGTCATCGACTGGTTCAGAAGCGGTACGTCAGGGGGGAGGGGGGCCAAGCCGATGTCGGCGGACGTGACGACGTCGATCACGCCGGGTGCAGATCGCGCTTCGTCGGTCTCGATCCCCGAGATGCGAGCGTGCGCGACGGTCGACCGCACATAGGTCACCGATGCGACTCCCGGCAGATCGAGGTCGGCGACGTACTGACCTCCCGAGGTCAGGAACTTCGGGTCCTCCTTGCGCAAGACCCGGTTACCGAGGATGCTCACCGCTCTGCCCTCCTTGGAGGCCACGTGGATCGACGCGACTCACGTGACGAGGATCGTAGGCACTCCTGTGGGCACTGCGGACCGGACACGGCTGACGTGGGTCTCGATCACCGTGCCCTTCCCGGGCTTCGGTCAGGCGTTGGCCGGCTCGTGTCGAAGCTCGGGGTAGCGAAGGGTTACGTCGGCGCAGGCCTCGCACACCTCTTCGGGGACGAGCCCCGCCTTCATGAGCAGAGCGAACATGCGGCAACCGAGGCAGTACCCGAGGAACGACTCGAGCGAGGCGGCGGCGCCGAGCATGGCGAGGAAGACCCAAGCCGCCGTCTGTTCGCCGAAGCCGAACCAGAGCACGAGTGCGGTCGTGGAGAATGCCGCACCCACGGCCTGGGCAAAACGCTTCGGCGGGCCTGCGACGTGCCGGGCCGCACCGAGCCTCGGGCTCACCACCCTCGTCGCCAGCTGTCCGAGGGGGCTGAGCTTGGGGCCCGTGAGAACGCGCGCCCAGAACCCGTAGGTCAACGCCACGATCAGCCAGGGCTGCCCGAAGCCGATCGCAGCGGCACACATCACGACCACCACACCCGCGACGACCCGTGCCGCCTTCTCGTTCACCGGGTTCGGAAAGCTGAAGAGCGATCTCAGTTTGAGGGACATGCGGAGCACCCCCTTGGTCGGCGTCGAGTGGGCTGGTTCCCAAAGTTTACCGGTTTGGTCGGGTTTTGGACACCGGCCTCGTGAGCTGCTCCTACGGCTCGACCGTCGTTGGGCTACCGTCCTTCGCCGATGAGCGGGGGATCCGAGCGCGAGGCTCCGCACGTGCTCGTGCTCTGCACCGGAAACGCGGCACGGTCGGTCATGGCAGGCGCCCTCCTCGACGCGCACGGCGTGTGGGCACGCGTGACCACCGCCGGCACGCACGTGGTCGAGCACCAACCCATGAGCCGGCGGACTCGCCACGCTCTGGTGTCGATCGGTCTCGACGTGCCGGCGCACCGAAGCCGCCAGGTCGCCGAGGCCGACGTCGACAAGGCCGACCTGGTCATCGCCATGGCGGGGGAGCACGTCCGTTACATGCGCCGGAGGCACCCCGCCGCGGCCGACCGCACGGCGACGCTCTCGTGGCTCGCGGCAAATTTTCCGAGCGCGCAGCCCGGGACGCGAGAGACGCTGTCCGAGCGCGTTCGCGCTCTCGATCTCGCACATATCGATCCCGATGCGCAGGGCGACGTGCCGGATCCGGCCGGGGGAGACGAGAGCGTCTTCGTCGAATGCGCGAGGCACGTGCAGCGGCTGGTCCACGACCTCGTCGACCGGCTCGGGCCCGACCCGAGCGAGATCGCCTGAGAGACCACCGAGATCGTACGAGAGGCCTGGCAGACGCGGCAGGCCCGGCAGACGCGGCAGGCCCGGCAGACGTGAGAAGGAGTCAGTCCCGGTGAACCGAGCGCAAGCCCGCCCAGGCCAAGTCGGCGAGCCTTGCCGCGAGCTTCGCTGACTCTCCTGATCCGCCCGCTCCAGCGGATCGTCCTTCGCCGACCGCACGCGTCGTCAGGAAGTACCGGCTCGCCGCCTCTGCCATCCCCACCACCGCATGCGCAAGCATCCTGCGGTGGTCCTCCTCCAGTCCGGCGTCTATGAGCGAGTCGATCGCCTCCGCGATCGTGCTCTCGACGTCGCGCACCGCTCGGGAGAGCTCGGGGTCGTTCGGCACGTCGCTGCCGAACAGCAAGTTGAAGGCGTCCGCGCGCGTGACCACCAAGTGGAAGTACGCCGCGAACCCGCCCTCGACCTGCTGTCTCGGTCCGCCGGCCTCGGCCACGGCCTTTCCGATCGCTTCGAGCAGGCTCTGTGCTACCGAGTCGACCAGCTCGAGATACAACGCCCTCTTCGAGTCGAAGTGCTGGTACAGGAGCGGCTTCGTGACGCCTGCTGCCTCGGCGATGTCGTCCATCGTCGTGGCGTTGAACCCCCTCGAAGCAAAGAGCTTGAGCGCGACCTCGAGCAGCTGCTGGCGCCGAGGTCGGCCGAAAGTCGTTTCGCCGGGCGATGGTCCGCACCCGCGGGCTCGAAGCTGCCCTGCGGCTCCCGTCCAGCCACGGCTTCGCTCTCCATCGGTGCAGCGTACCCTCGCTGTTCGCGCGGGCCGAGGGCGCCCGGTCTGGTGGCGCACGCCGACGCTCGGGTCAGCGGGCAGGCATGCCGGCGGCTTCGAGCACCCTCTCGATCCGCGCCGGCAGGTCGCTCAGGGAGAAGTACCTCTCTGCCACTTGGCGGTTGTGCTCCAGCAACCGCTCGTCGGGGACGTCGAGCCAGTCGCCGAGCGGACGACGGTCGTTCGAGGAGAACCACCGGAACCCGAAGGCCGCCAGCTCGACGGCCACCGGGTACGGGCCGATGGCGAGAGGCCGAAGATGCACTGCGGACTCGATCGCCGGGTTCCCGAATCCCTCCCAAGTCGAGGGAAGAAGGACGGCGTCACACGCCGCGTACGCGTCCTGGATCCGAACCTGCTCACCGGACGGCCCGCTACCGCGAAGCACTCTGCAACCGGCTACCGCGGTCAGAGCCGCCAGCTCCTCGTCATAGCCGTCCTCGGGCGGCCCGAGGAGCCAGAACGTCGCTCCGAGAGCCGCGGAAAGGGCAAGGCCGCCGGCGACGTTCTTGCGCGCGATGGCGCGTGTCGGCTGCAGGAAGAGGCGCTCGGTGTCCTTCACTCCCATCGACGCCCGCGTCTGTGAGGGCACTCCGGCGGGTGGGTTCACGTCGAAGGTGTTGCGCACCACGAAGGCGTTGATCCCACGAGCGGCGAGCTGCCGGCGACTGATCTCGTTGGTCGTCACGTGCACCCACGTCTCGTCGTCCGGTGGCGGGGGAGACAGCGCGAACTCCGCGCGTTGCCAGGGCAGGTCGTGGTGATGCAGCAAGGACCGCCTTCCATGCAGGCTCGAAGCCAACACCTGGGCTGCAGCAGGGTTCAGGGGAAGCGATAGGAGGTTCTCGACCACGACCACGTCCGCGCGAGCCAATGCCGCGTCCAGGTCCTTGCGAGAAGGGGCTTCGCGAGCACGAATGGCGAGCCCCGGGAGCACGTGGTCGGCTACGCCTCCTCCGGCGACGGTGAAGACCTCGTAGCCGAGCTCACCAAGTGCCCAAGCCCACTTCGCTGCTTCGATCGACACTCCGTCGCTTCCGCCCAGGCGGAACGAGACGATCGCCGCAGCGGGACTCGTCATGGATTCGGCACGCTAGCTGGGCTCGATTCGGCGCGGTTCCACGGGTCCGCGACTGCGGCGGTAGCGTCGCTGCGTGCAGAGCTCCGGCGACAGCGGCGATCAGCTCCTGTACGAGGTCGCCGCCGGGGTCGGGCGCATCACGATCAACCGGCCCGAGCGCCGCAACGCCATGTCCTGGGAGGTGATTCGCGACATCAGCGAAGCCCTCGCCGATGCCAAGGCGGATCCGTCCGTGAGGGTGGTGGTTATCGCCGGCGCCGGCGAGAAGGCGTTCTGTGCGGGCGCCGACCTCGGCGGGATGATCGCTGAATCTGACTTCGTGACCGTGCACGAGGCGCGAGGCGTGCTGGCTCGTGTGTTCGAGGACCTCTGGCAGCTCGGCAAGCCGACGGTCGCGAAGGTGCAGGGCTGGGCTCTCGCCGGGGGCTTCGGCCTGGCCCTCGCATGCGACATGGTCGTCGCATCGGAGAGGGCCCGCTTCGGGGCGCCCGAGATCGACGTCGGGCTCTGGCCGTACATGATCACCGTCCCGCTAGTCAGGTCCATGCCTCCTAAGAAGGCTCTCGAGCTCATGCTCACGGGCCGCGTGGTCGAGGCCCCGGAGGCCGAGAGGCTGGGCTTCGTCACGAGGGTGGTGCCGCACGAGCAGCTGGATCAGGCGGTGGACGAGCTCACATCCTCGCTGGCAGCCAAGTCGTCGGCCGTTATGAAGCTCGGCCGCAGCGCGTTCTACGCTGTGTGGGACATGGGGGCCTCCGATGCGCTGGCGCACCTCCATGCCATGCTCACTCTCAACACTCAGACCGAGGACGCCGCCGAGGGGGTCGCAGCGTTCCTGGAGAAGCGACCACCACGCTGGTCGGGTCGCTGAGCGGGCACCAGGGCATCACCTCGGCCCCTGGCGGGACCACGGCAGGCCAGAACCAGAAGACGAGAAGAAGGCAGGGACATGGGCAACAGGGCCAAGCGAGCATTGATCACGGGGATCACAGGCCAGGACGGCTCTTATCTCGCCGAGTTCCTCCTCGAGCAGGGATACGAGATCGTGGGGATGGTCCGTCGGTCCTCCACGGTCAACTTCGAGCGCATCGCCCACATCCAGGACCGGCTCAACCTCGTCCCCGGCGACCTGCTCGACGAGATCTCCCTGATCGGGGTTCTCCGAGAGCACCGGCCCACCGAGGTCTACAACCTCGCCGCGCAGTCGTTCGTGCAGACCTCGTGGGGACAGCCGGTGTTGACCGGTGAGACGACGGCGCTAGGGGTCACGAGGATCCTCGACGCAATCCGGCTGGTCGACCCCGAGATCCGCTTCTACCAGGCCTCGTCGTCGGAGATGTTCGGCAAGGTGCACGAGGTGCCGCAGACCGAGACGACGCCCTTTCACCCCCGAAGCCCATACGGAGTCGCGAAGGTCTACGGCCACTGGATAACCGTCAACTACCGCGAGAGCCACAACCTCCACGCCTCGTCGGGAATGCTCTTCAACCACGAGAGCCCACGCCGCGGCCTCGAGTTCGTGACCAGGAAGGTGAGCCACGCCGTCGCTCGCATCGCCCGCGGTCTCGACGACAAGCTGATGCTCGGGGACCTCGAGCCGCAGAGGGACTGGGGTTTCGCCGGAGACTACGTGCGCGCGATGTGGCTGATGCTCCAGCGGGACGAGCCCGGCGACTTCGTGGTGGCGACGGGCGAGACCCATTCGGTGAGAGAGCTCTGTGAATTGGCTTTCTCCCACGCCGGCTTGGACTATTCCGAGCACGTCGTCGCGCGCGACGAGCGCTACATGCGCCCCGCCGAGGTCGACCTGTTGGTCGGCGACGCGACGAAGGCCCGCGAGGAGCTCGGATGGGAGCTCGAGGTCGGCTTCCCCGAGCTCGTTGCGATGATGGTCGACGCCGACCTTGCGCTGTTGGACGGCTCGAGATGACAGAGGACTGAGCGGGGGAGCAGTGCCGGTAGCGGCGTTGGTGGGGCACTCGAGCATCTCCGCCGATCCATTGGGCATCCTGGTCGCGTTCGGCGCCGGGATGCTCTCGTTCGTCTCTCCTTGCGTGCTGCCTCTCGTTCCGGGTTACGTGTCGATGGTCTCCGGCCTCTCGGCTGCGGAGATCGAGGCGGGAGCGCGCCGCGACCTCGTGCCGGTGCTCAGGGGGATACTCGGGTTCGTCGCCGGTTTCACCTTGGTCTTCACGGCACTCGGAGCTGCCGCCTCGGGGCTCGGGCGGGCGCTCATCGAACACCAGCGAGGACTCGACATAGTCGCAGGCTCGGTCGTGGTCGTGCTCGGACTTTGGCTGGCCGGCGTGGGAACGCCACGGGTGTTCATGCGCGAGAGGCGGTTCCATCCCCTTCCTTCGAGGCTCGGCGCCTGGGCTCCGCCCGTGATGGGCATGGCCTTCGCGTTCGGGTGGACGCCGTGCATCGGGCCCGTGCTCGGTGGAGTGCTCGGCCTCGCCGCAGCGCGCGCGACACTCACGTCGGGGATCGTTCTGCTCGTGGCCTACTCCCTCGGGCTCGGGGTTCCGTTCCTCGTCACGGGCCTTGCGTTCGGGCGCCTCACGGGGTTGCTGGCTCGAGTGCGCCGGCGCCTGGGTGTCATCGACCTCGTGGCGGGGGCGGCGCTCGTCGGGTTCGGGGTCCTGCTACTCACGAACAACCTGCACTGGCTGGCCTCTCACGTCTCGGGGTGGCTCGACGACATAGGGCTCCATCGCCTGACCGTGAGTTGAGAGGGTCCGGCGATCCCGGCCGGGCCAGGCCCGCTTGGATCGGCGGGGCGGGGCGCCCGTAGCATGTGCCGTTCCCATGCGACCAGCCGTAGTTCTCCGTGACGTCGTTGCCCTGGCCGGGCGTTTTCCCGCTCTGGCAGGGGCCAACCTGGCTGTCGAGCGGGGCGAGGTGGTCGTGATCGCCGGCCCCAACGGGGCGGGGAAGACGAGCCTCCTCAGGGTGTGCGCGGGCCTGCTCCCTCTCACCGGTGGTGAGGCCTTCGTGCTCGGGCGCGACATGAGACGCGATCGCTCGGTGGTCCGGCGTGAGATCGGGATGCTCGGGCACGGGTCGACCCTCTACGAAGACCTGAGCGTCGCGGAGAACGTGCGCTTCGCTGTCCGCGCCGCCGGTGGGGATCGCTCTGCGGTCGGTCCTGCCCTCGATCGGCTCGGGCTCATCGGCAGGCTCGCGCGCACCGCTGTCGGCAAGCTCTCGGAGGGCCAACGCCGGCGCGTGGCGCTCGCGATCCTCGCCGCGCGCCGTCCGGCCCTCTGGCTCTTGGACGAGCCTCATGCCGGTCTGGACTCGTCAGCGAGGTCGGTGCTCGCGCAGTTGGTGACCGATGCGGCCGAGTCGGGCTCCGCGGTGCTCCTCGCCTCCCACGAGATCTCGGTCAGCGCACCTCTCGCAGACCGCGTAGCACAGATGTCGGGTGGAAGGGTCGTAGGCGAGCTCTCCGTCCACGAACCCGCCGCGGTGATCGCGCCTGTGGCCGATCCCGCTCGTGCCCCGGGAGGCGCGCATGTGGCGTGATGCTCTGGCGGTTGCAGGAAAGGACCTGCGCATCGAGCTTCGCACCCGGGTGCTGCTCAACCAAGTGGTTCCGTTCGCGCTGCTGGTCCTCGTGCTCTTCGCGTTCGCCGTAGGCCCGGGGCGCGGTCCGATGTTTCAGGCGGCCGCCGGCGTCTTCTGGGTGGCCCTTTTGTTCGCGTCGGTGCTCGGGGTCCAGAGAAGCTCCGCGATCGAGGCGTCCGATGCCGGTCGCGACGGGCTTCGGATGTCGGGACTCGACCCCGCCGGCATCTTCCTCGGGAAGACGGCCGCCCTGTGCGCGCAGCTCGTGGTCCTCGAGCTGCTGCTCGGGCTCGGAGTCGTGCTGTTCTTCGGCTCGCGTGTCCACTCTGCGGGTCCGATGGTCGCAGCGTGCGTCGCGGGAACCGCCGGCCTCGCAGCCGTCGGCACCCTGTACGGGATGCTCTCCTCGGGGCTGCGAGTGCGCGAGACCTTGCTGCCTTTCCTGTTCCTGCCTGTCGTCGCCCCCGTGCTGCTCGCCGGGACGCGCGCGTGGCAATCGGCGCTCGGCACCGGCGCGACCGGGGCGAGTCCGTGGATCGAGCTGCTCGTGGTGTTCGCTGCGGTTTACCTGGCTCTCGGCGTCGTCATCTACGGCCCCCTTCTAGAGGCGGCCTGAGGTGGCAGCCAACCCGACCACGGCCGAGGCGGTCACGAAGACCGCGAACCGGGTTCAGCCGCTCGGGCGCCGGACGAAGCTGACGACTCGCCTCGTCGGGCTCGGAGCCATCTCGTCGCTGGTGGCGACGGTGTGGCTGGGGCTTTGGGTCACCCCGCCCGACCTGGTGATGCACAACCTCGTGCGACTCGTCTACGTGCACCCGCCGATCGCGTGGATCTCGCTGTACCTGGCGTTCGGGATCGCCGCACTGTCGAGCGCTCTGTGGCTGTGGCCGAGGACGCGCAGCCGGTTCTTCGACCGCTTGGCGGTGTCGTCGATGGAAGTGGGCACTGTGTTCACCGCCCTCACTCTCGTCACCGGCTCGATCTGGGGCCGCCCCACCTGGGGGGTGTGGTGGGCGTGGGACGCGAGGCTCACATCCACGGCCTTGCTGCTCGTGCTGCAGCTCGGGTACCTCGCCTTGCGGCGCGTTCCCGGAGACCCCGATTCTCGCGCGCGGCGCTGCTCGGTCACTGCGCTCGTCGCCGCAGTCGACGTCCCGATCGTCCACTTCTCCGTGCAGTGGTGGAGGACTCTCCACCAGAACGCCACGGTGCTGAACGCCAACCTCTCGCCCACGATCCACGGCGCCATGGCCTGGACGCTTCTTCTCGGCTTCGTGGCGTTCACCTTGCTGTTCGCCTGGATGCTGCTCGTTCGCTACCGCGTCCAGGTGCTGTCGGAGTCTCTCGAGGGCGACGAGCTCGAAGGGGCCCTGCGAGAGCGTTGGGGCGAGACCGGTGACGTCGGCAATGCGGCGGGCCTCGTCGGCAGCGCCGGGGCCGGTGAGGGTGCCCTAGTCGGCGTCTCTGTGACCGGGGAATCGCAATGAGCTACGTGGACGCGGGCTACGCGGTCGCGCTCGGGTCGCTCGCGGCTTACGCCGCGTTGCTGTGGTTTCGCAGGTGGCGCCTCGAGCAGATCGCTTCTGCTGCACCGCTCGACTCGACTTTGCGGTCCGAAGAATCGAATACATGATCGGCACTTCGAGGCCTGAGACTTCGGGGCAGAGCGTCGGGGCCGAGGAGCCGTCGATTCCTTCGCATCGGGCGGTGGATGGCGCTCAGCCCGCTGAGCGAGCCAAACGCCGGTTCCCGTGGCGGCTCGGAGCGCTCGGAGCGGTGCTCGTCGGCGCCTTCTGCTTCTTGCTGGTGAAGGGGCTTGCAGGTTCGCTCGACTACTTCGAGACCGTCGACCAGGCCATATCTCAGAAGGCCGCCCTGGGCACCAAGACCATTCGTCTCGAGGGCCTCGTCGTCCCGGGCACCGTCCAGAAGACCCGGGACGGGGTGAACTTCGTGGCCGCGGGGACCCACGACCGCATCGCGGTCACGAACACCGGGAACCCGCCGCAGTTGTTCCAGCCCGACATCCCCGTCGTGGTCGTGGGTCACTTCGACGGCTCGACGTTCGTCTCCAGCCAGATCATCGTCGACCACACCTCTCAGTACATCGAGCAACATCCGACGCGTGTCAAGGCGCCCAACGGGACGGTTCGGTGAACGCAGCGCTCGGTCACACCGGCGTCCTACTCGCACTCGTGGCGTGCGCGACCGGCGCCGGGGTCCTTCTCTACGGACTTTTGAGACAACGAACGGCGGTGGTGCGCTCCGGGCGTATCTACGCGTTCATTGCGCTGGCAGGGGCACTGCTCGCCACCGCAGCCATGCAAAGGGCACTACTGACCCACGACTTCTCGATCGTGTTCGTCGCCGAGAACAACAGCCGCTCGACGCCGCTGCTCTACACGATCACAGGGATGTGGTCGGCTCTGGCGGGATCGATCCTGCTTTGGGGCCTGATCCTCACGGGCTACATCGCCGTGATGGTGCTGCGGTTCCGGCGCAGCGCCGACGACGCGCTGGTCGGCTGGGCGACGTTGGTCACCTACGTGGTCGCCGTCTTCTTCTTCGCGCTGATGGCAGGCCCGGCCGACCCTTTTCGCACCGTGGCGGGGGCTGCGCCCACGAGTGGGCTCGGCCCGAACGTGCTTCTGCAGGACAACGCGCTCGTCGCCTTTCACCCCCCGCTTCTCTACCTCGGCTTCGTAGGTTTCACGATCCCGTTCGCCTTCGCGGTCGCCTCGCTCGTGACCGGTCGAGTCGGCGAGCTGAGACCGGGAGTGACGTGGCAATCGATCACGAGGCGCTGGACACTGTTCGCCTGGGGGTTCCTGACCGTCGGGATCGTCCTCGGGGCATGGTGGTCCTACCAGGTCCTCGGCTGGGGAGGGTTCTGGGCGTGGGATCCGGTGGAGAACGCCTCGTTCCTTCCTTGGCTCTGTGCCACCGCATACCTGCATTCGGCGATGGTCCAGGAGCGACGGGGAATCCTGCGCGTGTGGAACCTCTCTCTCATCGTCTCGACGTTCAGCCTGACCATTCTCGGCACCTTCCTCACCCGCTCGGGGGTCATCACGTCGGTGCACGCCTTCAGCGATTCCGACATCGGCCCGGCGCTGCTCGGCTTCTTCGGCGCGGTCGTCGTGGTCGGGGTGGGCCTCATCGCCTGGCGAGGTGACCGGCTGCGCTCCGCAGGAGGCATCGACTCTCCGGTGAGTCGCGAGGGCGCGTTCTTGCTGAACAACCTTCTTTTCGTCGCGTTCGCCTTCGTCGTGCTGCTCGGGACGCTCTTTCCGCTTCTCTACGAGGCGCTCGACGGGCAACAGGTCACGGTCGGCGCCCCCTACTTCGACACGATGACACTTCCGATCGGCCTCGCGTTGTTGTTGCTGATGGCGATAGGACCTGCGCTCCCTTGGCGCAAGACGAACACCTCCACCATGTCGGACCGGCTGATCGTGCCTGCGACATGCGCGGTCGGTGTGATCGTCGCCTGTGTGGCAGCCGGCGTGCGTGGTCTAGGACCGCTCTGCGCCTTCGGGCTCGGCGGCTTCGCCGCGGCTGCCAACGTTCGACAGCTCGTGCTCTCCTCGGTCGGCTCGCGCAGGCGCGGGACCGGTGCGTGGCGGGGGCTCGTCGGCCGCGCGAACGGCGGAATGGTCGTGCACCTCGGAGTCGTGATCATCGCGGTCGCCCTCGCGGCTGCGACCTCGTACGGACATCGCAGCCAGATCACGTTGCAGCCGGGGACGCAGGCGACGGTGGACGGTCACGTCATCGCCTACGACGGTCTCGCCCGGGTGAGCAGCCCGGCGCGCACGGCGACCGAGGCCCTCGTGCGCGTCGACGGGCAGGGGCCCTACCGACCGGCGGTGAGCCAGTTCGGTTCGGGGACCGATCCGGTCGGTACGCCTGCGATCGACTCGGGCCTGCTCTCCGACGTCTACTTGACCATCGACACCCTTCCTTCGACCGCGACCGGTCCAGTGGGAATAGGGGTGACGGTCCAGCCCCTCGTGGCGTGGCTGTGGGTGGGGGGGATCGTGCTCGTCATAGGTGCGTTGCTGGCGGCGCTCCCGGGCGGACGTAGGAGGCCCACCGACCCGGTTTCGGCTCCGGTGCCCGCGGCCGCTGCCCGACCCGACGACCGCGACACACCAGGTGAAGACAACGACGGATCGGATGCCCGCACAGACGAGTCGTCGGACCACTCGCCCGACCTTGTAGGGACGAGGTACCGGTGAGAATGCCCCAGAGGTCGCGGCGAGGTTGACGGAGTTCGCGTGACCGTCCAGGACGTGAAGCGGACCCGCAAGACCCACCGGGCCCGGTGGATATCGCTGGCGGCGCTGGTCGTAGCCGGCGCGGTCGTCGCGGTGCTGGCGACGCGGCCTCCAGCACAGGTTTCAGAGGTGGACACGCCGCTTCTCGGCAAGGCGGCTCCGGCGGTGTCCGGGACGACGTTGGGCGGAGGGCATTTCGACCTGTCGTCTCTTCGTGGAAGGTGGGTCGTGCTCAACTTCTTCGCGAGCTGGTGCCCTCCGTGCCAGCAGGAGGAGCCTGAGATGGTCGCCTTCGCGTTCCATCACCGACAAGTGGGTTCAGCAGCGTTGGTCAGCGTGGTCTACGACGACAGCACCTCGAGCGCCCGCAGCTTCCTCGCGCGCAGCGGGGCGACCTGGCCGGCCGTCGTCGACCCGGACGGGCAGATCGCCGTCGACTACGGGGTCCGCGGGCCACCGGAGACGTTCCTGGTCTCGCCGTCGGGCAAGGTCCTGGTGCACCTCGACGGCGCGGTGACCGAGTCCGCGCTCGACCACTGGCTCGCGGCGGCCGAGCGGGGAGAGACGTGAGCTCGGCTTTGCAGGCCAACCGCAGGTCTCGCGGACGATCGCGGATCTACGCGTGGTCCGCGCTCGCAGTCGCGCTCGCGGTCGCGCTGTCGATCGGAGCGACACGCCCGAGCTCGGGCTCGACGTCCGCGCAGCGCGCCAATTCCATCGACTCCGCTCTGCGCTGTCCGAGTTGCGAGGACATCTCGGTGGCGGCCTCTAGCGCTCCTGCCGCAGTCGCGATCCGCAAGATCGTGGCTCGGCGAGTGAGCGGAGGACAGAGCACGGCGCAGATCGAGAGCTTCCTCGAGAGCCGCTACGGCGTGGGGATCCTGCTGCGCCCGCCGACGAGCGGCTTGAGCGCAGCCGTGTGGATCGCTCCGTCGGTGGCGGTCGGCGCCGGCCTGTTGGGGCTCGGTGTGTTCTTCTGGCGACGTCGTCGCCTCGAACCTTCGACAGTGCCGGACGAGGACCGCGCCCTCGTGGACGCCGCCCTCGGGCGTACTCGAGCAAGGGCCACCGGTACATGAGCGTCGAGGAGCTTCGCGACGAGCGTGACGTGCTCCTCATGTCGCTCGAGGACTTGGAGCGCGAGCACGACGCGGGGGACCTCCCGGACGAGGACTACCGGCTGCTTCGCGACCGCTACACGATACGCGCGGCGAAGGTGCTGCGCGAGATCGATACGGGTGACGAGGCCCCGTCACGCGGAGCGGAGCCAGGCCTCGAAGCTGCAGAGGGTGGCTCGGAGAAACGCGCGTCGACGAAGAGGCGGATGTCCCGCAAGTGGAGAAGGCGCTGGATTGGCGTCGTCACCTTCGTGCTCGTCGGAGTCGTGGCGCTGTCGATCGTCCTTATGGTGGAGGGGACGTCGAGCAGGTTGCCCGGCGAAACCGCGACGGGATCCATCAGCCTCAGCCGTCAGCAGACCCTGCAGCGCGAGCTGGCGCAGGCGCAGTCCCTCGAGTCCGACGGCGACGCGGCGCAAGCCCTCGCGCTCTACCACCAAGTGCTCCAGCAGGACCCGACGCAAGAAGAAGCTCTCGCGGAATCGGGATGGCTCGAGTACCAGGCGGGCGCAGCGGCGAAGAGTTCTTCGCTCCTGTCGCAAGGCCAAGACGACGAGCAGAAGGCCGAGCAGTCCGACCCCGGCGCGTTCGCGCCTCACCTCTACCTGGGGTCCATGCTCCTCGTCGAAGGTGACTACGGCGGGGCGGTCGCGCAGTACAAGCTCTTCCTCGCCGCCTCACCCCCGTCGTCGGTCGTGAGCTCGGCGGTGCCTTTCATCGACCGCGCCTACCAGGGAGCCGGGCTCACCCCGCCTTCTGTTCCCTGAGGCTTCGAAGCGGCCCAGACGAATGGTCTGCGAGCCGGGTCAGGTCCGAAGAGCACGTAGCTGCTCGATCGCAGGAGCAAACGCCTCTTCGAACGCGTCGATGTCGGCGTCGGTGGTCGACCAACCGACCGAGAGCCGAAGCGATCGCTCGGGGTCCGCGCCCATAGCCTCGAGCACCGGCGAAGGTGCAAGCGACTCCGAGGAGCACGAGGACCCCGAGTGCGCGGCGATGCCGGCGCGGTCGAGGGCGAGCAGGACCGGCTCTGCCTCCAGTCCTCCGATCGCCAGGCACAAAATGTGCGGGAGCCTGCGCTCGGCGTCACCGATCAGCTCGACGTCCTCGACGCGTGTGGCGATCTCTCGCAATCGCTCGGTCTGCCGACGGGCTCGTGATGCCTCCTTCTCGATCCCGCCTGAGGCTGCGAGGGACTCTGCCGCGACTCCGAAGCCGAGTATGCCGCCGACGTTCTCGAGGCCGGCTCTGCGTGCGCGCTCCTGCTCGCCACCCACGACGAGCGGTTCGACGCGCAGGCCGCGACGTACCAACAGCGCTCCCACTCCTTCCGGGCCGCCGAGCTTGTGGCTGCTGACCGAGACCAGGTCGGCGCCCATCTCCTCGAAGTCGAGCGGCACGTGTCCGGCCGCCGCGCACGCGTCGACGTGCAGCAGCACCCCGTTACGTCGGCACACCTCGGCCACTTCGTCGACGGGCTGAAGCGTTCCCACCTCGTGATTCGCGGCTTGGCAGTGCACGAGGGCCGGGAGCCGTCCTGCGGCGAAGCACTTCTCGACGATCTCCTCGACCTCGGCGGGATCGATGCGCCCCGAGCTGTCCACCGGTACGTGTTCCACTTGCGACAAGCGCGCCGAAGACTCGCGTGCGGAGGAGTGCTCGGCTGCCGACAGGACTATCGGACGTCCGGGCCCGTGCCGGGCCGCTCCCCAGGTCGCTGCGTTCACGGACTCGGTCCCTCCCGAGGTGAACACGACCTGGCGTGGGCGCGTGCCGAGAAGGGTCGCGACGCTTTCGCGCGCCTCCTCTATGGCGAAGCGGGCGGCCCTCCCTTCGCTGTGAACCCTTCCCGGGTCGCCCGCACAGCTCGCTTGGGCGTACCACTTGGCGATCGCGCTCACCACCTCGGGGCGAGGTGGTGAGGTCGATGCGTGGTCGAGGTAGTGGCGCTCGGTCGGTCGACCGCTCAACTCAGAGGCCCAGCGGACGAAGTCAGACGAGGGCGGCGCACGAGTCGTCGCCCCTCGCGCGCGACGAGAGGACCACCGGGATCGGTTCTCCCGCAGCGACTCCGCAAAGGCCTGCCAGCAGCCCTCGCACCATGCCCCGGTCGACCGCGCAGATCACCGGGTGGGCGGTCGCTGCATCACCGAACGGACACTGCTCGGCCACCACCGCTGTGTTCGATCCCCGGTCCTCGGCATGGGCGGCGAACCCGTGAGCCGTGAGGGCGTCCGCGATGGCGTGCATCGCCCCGCGAAGCGAGCGCTGTCCCTCTCCCGGCTCCATCCTCTCTGCGAGCACGCGGCCGTACTCCTCGCCGACGCGCTCGGCCATCTTCTCGGCTTCCTTCGGGCCGAGGAGCTCCAATGCCTCGGTGAGAAGAGTGACGAGCAGGTCGTCGCGTTGTGTCATGAGATCCAGGTTCAGCTCCTCGCCCGGAGCTCCCGCTGCGCGATAGCGCTTTGAGGGGCGGCCCGCCCCCGCCCCGGCGGAGCGCTCGAGCCCCACGTCCAGATATCCGCCCGAGGCCAGCCGATCGAGATGGTGCCGGGCGACGTTCGGATGGAGCGAGAAGGCCTCGGCGATCTCCGAGGCCGTGGAGCCGGGATGGGAGCGGACGAACAGGTAGATCTCCCGGCGCGTGGGATCTCCGAATGCGGAGGTGACCGCAGCGACTGCCGCGGAGAACCGCCGGTCGGCGGGTGCCGCCTCGTTGGGCTCGAGCGTGCTGCGCACGCCGATAGTCTACCCGGAGGGGCGTCGAAGTCCCTGGTCGCACCCCGTCTCTCGCAGCCATCGGAGGAGCAGCGATCGCCGCCGACATTGCCGATGTTCGCGCCGCGCTTGCAGCGGTCGAGGAGCCGGATCTGCTGCGCGGACTCGGTGAGCTGGGAATGTTGCGCGAGGTCGAGCTTCGCCGACGAAGCCTCACGGTGGTCGTGGCCCTGCCGGTTGCCGGCTGGCCTGCACGCGAAGAGCTCGCAACGCGAGTCGGAGAGGCTCTCGGCGCTCTCGACGGCATCGGCGAGGTTCGAGTCGAAATGGCGGTGATGGGCGACGACGAACGCGCTCAGCTCTTGGAGTGTCTCGCTCGCCCTGCCGGCGGTGAGCCTGTTTCGATCGGCGTCTCCTCGCAGCCGCAGGTCGCCCAGCACGCCCACGGCGGCGCGCCCGGTCCAATCCAGCACACAGAAGGGCGCCCGAACCGGTTCATGCTCCAGGGTTCGCGCACACGCATAGTCGGGATCTCCTCCGGCAAGGGCGGGGTGGGCAAGTCCTCGGTGGCGGTGAACCTCGCCGTCGCGCTCGCAGCACGCGGTCACGAAGTCGGACTGCTCGACGCCGACGTCTACGGGTTCTCCGTCCCGAAGATGCTCGGCGTCACGCGCGAGCCTGCTGCGATCGGGGACCTTCTCGTCCCACCTGTCGTGCACGGGGTGAGGTGCCTTTCGATGGGCTTCTTCGTGCCCGACGAGCAACCGGTGATCTGGCGTGGTCCGATGCTCCACAAGGCGCTCGAGCAATTCCTCGTGGACGCCTACTGGGGCGAGCCCGAGTACCTCCTGGTCGACATGCCTCCTGGCACAGGCGACGTGGCGCTGTCACTGGGCCAGTACCTGCCACGCACAGAGATCCTCGTCGTCACCACCCCTCAACAGGCAGCCCAGCGCGTGGCGCAGCGCTCTGCGTTCGCGGCGAAACGGTTGAAGCTTCCCGTGCGCGGCGTGATCGAGAACCTTTCTTGGTTCACCGGCGACGACGGGACCCGCTACGAGCTGTTCGGCGCCGGTGGGGGTCAGGCGCTCGCCGAGTCGCTCGACGTCCCACTTCTCGGTCGAATACCCCTCGTCCCCGCCGTTCGAGAAGGGGGTGACGCGGGTGTGCCGGTGCGGATCGCCGATCCTTCAGGCGAGGCCGCGTCCGCGTTCGACTCCTTGGCGGAGGCCGTCGTGTCGCTCGGCCCGTCGCGCATCTACCGCGCCGAGTTGAAGGTCCGCTGAGAGGGTTCGCCGATCGGGCGACGATACGAGCTCGTCAAGGCGGCCCGTTCTCTCGCAGGGCCGTCACCAACGTTGAGATCTGTCGGCGATACCCCGAGGCAGGCGCGCCGGATCCCACCCGAGATCGCAGATCGCGCGGTCCATGGCGAAGCGGTCGGTCATACCCGCGACGTAGGCGACCGCGGCCGACACGGCCGCGTGACTTCCCTCTTCGAGTCCGCCGGACCTCCTGACCCCCGGGATTCGATAGGGGTGGTCGCTGAAGTGCCCGACGAGGGCGCGAAGCACCTCTATCACCGCAGATCCCTGAGCAACTGAAGCGGGGCGGAGATAGA
>Ga0116215_1000262_pt1 | contig 42457 bp, 42 predicted proteins | sample Sb_taG_7_FD_89698 | JGI IMG/M metagenome (GOLD analysis project Ga0116215, IMG submission 89698) | Peat soil microbial communities from Weissenstadt, Germany - Sb_50d_2_FS metaG | ecosystem: Environmental > Terrestrial > Soil > Wetlands > Peat | place: Germany: Weissenstadt | collected 2010-09-21
ATAGCCGGAAGTAGTTCTGGTAGGTGATCGTCGCGAGCGTCTGGTTCTCCTCCTGAACTGAGACCCCCTCCTTCGCCTCGATCGCCTGATGCAGCCCCTCCGACCAGCGCCGGCCATCGAGGATGCGCCCGGTGAACTCGTCGATGATCTTCACTTCCCCGTCGATCACCGCGTAGTCGACATCGCGCTTGTACAGCGCCTCCGAGCGCAGCGCCTGGATCAGGTGGTTGACGAGATGGCCGTTCTCCGCCCGGTACAGGTGGTCTAGACCGAGAAAACGCTCGGCCTTGGCGACTCCCTGCTCTGAGATCGAGACCGTCTTGTGCTTCTCGTCGATCTCAAAGTCGAAGTCCGCCATGAACTGCTTCTTCGAGCGCGGGTCCATCCCTTCCGGGGTTTTGCCCACCACCATCTGCGGGGCGAGACGCGCGAACTTGACATACAGGTCGGCCGCCTGTTCGGGCGCGCCGGAGATGATCAGCGGCGTGCGCGCCTCATCGATCAAGATGTTGTCGACCTCGTCGACAATGGCAAAGGCATGCCCGCGCTGTACCTTTTCGCTCAGGTCCTTTGCCATGTTGTCGCGCAGGTAATCGAAGCCCAGCTCAGAGTTCGTCCCGTATACGACATCGCAGGCGTACGCGCTCTGCTTCTCCTCATAGGGCTGCATGTTCTGAAGCACGCCCACCGTCACGCCGAGCGCGTCGTAGACCGGGCTCATCCATTCCGCGTCGCGTCGCGCCAGGTAGTCGTTGACGGTCACCAGATGCACGCCCTTACGCTCGCCGGACTCCTTGTCTCGCACCGCCAGCGAGTTCAGCACGACCGCGAGCGTCGCGGTCAGCGTCTTGCCCTCGCCGGTCTTCATCTCAGCGATCTGCCCGTCGTGAAGCGCCATCGCGCCGATCAGCTGCACGTCGAAATGGCGCATCCCCATCGTGCGCTTGCCCGTCTCGCGCACGATCGCAAAGCACTCGGGGAGCAGGTCATCGAGCGACTCTCCGTCGCGCGCGCGCGCGCGCAGCGCGTCCATCCGCTCGCGCAGCTCCTGATCTGAGTCGTGTTCCAGCTCCGCCTCGAACGCACCGATCAGCGCCACGCGCTTCTGGTAGGTCTTGAACTTCTTCGCCTCGCCGACGTTCAGCGCGCGATCGAGCAGGGAAGGCATGCGCCAAGGATAGCTCCCGCCGGCTCACCGCCGATCCGCTAGCAACCGGCCTGTGGCCGACGCCCTACCTCAGGTTCTTAGCCGGCCATTCAGGCCGAAGACTGCGACGCGGTGCGGGCAATCGCACGGGCAGCTTCGCTGGCCGATCTCCGATCGCTAGCGGCAGCGTGCGCCTCGCGGCGGTGGCGACGTTTGTCGCGGTGACGCTTTACCTGGCGCGCCAGCTCGTCGACGACGAGGTTCAACGAGTGGAGCATCTTCGGCGAGGAGTCGTGTGCGCGCAGCGTCACGCCCTTCAGATACAGCGTCGCCTCCGCGACCTCGCAGTCGGCAACCCGTGGGTTGGGCTCCTTGAAGATCTCGATCTCCAAGCGGGCGAGGTCTGAAACCTGCCGCGCGACCTTGTTCAGGCGACGTTCCGCATGCGTGCGGATCTCTGCGGTGACCGGGACATTGCGACCCTTGATGTCAATTTGCATCACAGGCTCCCTTTGGTCGGCTTTCTGTTTAGACGCCAGTGATGCTACGCCGATCAGAGGACGTTTACCAGGGGAGTTCCCCGCAAGATGGTGGGACAATCCGCCGAGATGAGGTCCGACTCCCTGCACCGAGGACGCCTCCCGCGATGAGCCCCAATCTCTACTGGACGGCCAGTCCAGGCGTACTGATCGGCGCCGTAATCGTCGGCGGCGCCTACATCAGCCGTTGGCGAAAGGTGCGCCTGGGGCCCACGCCGCGCCGCACGGCCGAGGCGCCCATATGGCGACTGTGCTGTTTCATGGCCTCCGTATTGGTGGCGTTGGTAGCGCTGATCTCCCCTCTGGATGGGCTCGCCGATCAGCTGTTCTTCATGCACATGGTCCAGCACATGCTGCTGCTCGACATCGTGCCGATCCTCGCGATCCTCGGTTTCACAAAGGTGATCCTGCGGCCCGTAACGCGCGTCGTGCGCGACCTCGAGCGCCAGGCGGGCCCGCTTGCGCACCCCGCCTTCGCGGTCGTCCTCTATGTGGTCGTGATCTGGATTTGGCACATCCCCGCCGCGTACGACTACGCGGTGACCCACCCAGAGGTGCACGTTCTGGAGCACATCAGCTTCGTGATCGTCGGCTCGCTCTACTGGTGGCATCTGCTGTCGCCGATCCGGGCGCGCCTGCGCCTCGACGGTATGGGCCCCGTCGTCTACATGGCCTCCACCAAGCTGTTCGTCGGCGCGCTCGGCATGGGCCTCGCCTTCGCCCCCACCGCGCTCTACCCCTACTACGTCCACCACGCGCGCGTGTGGGGGATCTCCGCCCACGACGACCAGTCGATCGCCGGTCTGATCATGGCCGTCGAGCAGTCGTTGGTGATGGGCGTCGCGCTGGTCATGCTGTTCATGCGAGCGCTGTCGGAGTCAGAGCGCGAGCAGCAGCGGCGCGAGCGCTACGAGGTCGCTTGATCGGAGGAGATTCCTCAGCTCTAGCTCTGGCGCGGACGCAGGCTCTTGAGGATCCCTGAGTGACCTTGAATGGCGCCGATCAGGATCGACTCCCCCGCCACCTCGGTACCGGGGAACACGATCGTCTCGCGCAGCTGCGCCCGATCACCGATCCGGGCACCGTCACCCAGCACGAGCGGCCCCATCAGGCGCACGTCCGCGCCGATCTGAACGTCGCGCCCGATCCATGCGGGCCCTTCGACCTCGGTGTCCTCTTTGATTGGAGACCCGCCCACCCCGCCGGCGACGATCACGCCCGGGCTCACCTCCTCGCCTGCCATCTCCAGGTGCAACTTTCCCTCCAGCGCGTCAAACGTGCCCTGGCGCAGCTCGGTCAGCGAGCCCACGTCGTTCCAGTATTCGTCGATCTCGTGAATGTAGAACGGCACGTCGCCTGAGAGCAGCGCCGGAAAGACGTCTTGGGCCCAGTCGGCAAACGGCCGCTCGGGGAAGTAGTCGAAGACCCGCGGGTCAAAGATGTAGATGCCGCAGTTGCCGAGGTCCGACAGTGCCTCCGCAGGCGCGGGCTTCTCCTGAAAGCCGGTGATCCGCCCGTCGCGGTCGTGCAGCACGACACCGAACTCGCGCGTGTCCGGCACCCGCTTGACCGCCAGTGTGGCGACCCCGCCAGCCGTGTGGTGTCTCGAGACAAACGCTCCCAGGTCGATGTCCGTGAGCGCATCGCCCGAGATGACGAGAAACGGCTCGTCCCCGAAGAAGTCAGCGCACGCGCGCACGCCCCCGGCGGTGCCGAGCAGCTCCGGCTCGTAGCGATAGGACAGGCGTTCGCCGAAATGCTCGCGGATCGAGTCCGGGAAGTAGTGCAGGTTGGCGATCGTCTGCTCGAAGCCGTGCCTGTCGAGCAGGTCGATGATGTGCTCCATCACCGGTCGGTCGAGCACCGGCACCATCGGCTTGGTGATCTCATACGTCAGCGGGCGCAGGCGGGTGCCGAGCCCCGCCGCAAGGACCATCGCTCTCATCGTGGTGGCTGCCGGCCTCGCCTAGTAGCGGTAGTGGTCGGCCTTGTACGGGCCGTCGACGGGCACGCCGATGTAGGCGGCCTGCTCGTCGGTGAGCCGCGTCAACTTCACGCCGAGCGCGTCGAGGTGCAGGCGGGCGACCTTCTCGTCGAGATGCTTTGGCAGCACGTAGACCCGCTTCTCGTACTCGTCGTTCTTCGTGAACAGCTCGATCTGGGCGATCGTCTGGTTTGAGAACGAGTTGCTCATCACGAAGCTCGGGTGGCCCGTGGCGTTACCGAGATTCAAGAGGCGCCCCTCGGAGAGCATGATGATCGCGTGCCCGTCGGGGAAGACCCACTTGTCGACCTGCGGCTTGATGTTCACACGCTCGATGCCCTCGATGCGCCCGAGGCCGGCGATGTCGATCTCGTTGTCGAAGTGACCGATGTTGCCGACGACCGCCTGGTGCTTCATGCGCCCCATGTCCGTCGCGGTGATGATGTCCTTGTTGCCGGTCGTGGTTATGAAAATGTCGGCGCTTTCGATCACTTCGTCGAGCGTTTTTACCTCGTAGCCCTGCATCGCCGCCTGCAGCGCGCAGATCGGGTCGATCTCGGTGATCACCACGCGCGCGCCCTGGCCGCGCAGGGATTCCGCGCAGCCCTTGCCGACGTCGCCGAAGCCGCAGATCACGGCGACCTTGCCGCCGATCATCACGTCTGTAGCGCGGTTGATCCCATCGATCAATGAGTGACGGCAGCCGTAGAGGTTGTCGAACTTCGACTTGGTCACCGAGTCGTTCACGTTGATCGCCGGGAACAGCAGCTCGCCGCGCTCGACCATCTCATAGAGACGGTGCACACCGGTCGTCGTCTCCTCGGTCACGCCTTTGACGCTTTGGCCGAGCTTCGTCCAGCGCTGCGAATCCTCGCTCAGCGAGCGCCGAAGCAGCGCGAGGACCACCTGGAACTCCTCGGAATGGATGAGTCCGTCACCATCCATCCCGTCTTCGTCGACCTCGGGGACTGCCCCGGCGGCCTCGTACTCGGTGCCCTTGTGCACGAGCAGCGTCGCGTCGCCGCCGTCGTCGAGGATCATGTTTGGCCCATCCTCCCCGGGCCAGAGGATCGCCTGCTCGGTGCACCACCAGTACTCCTCGAGCGTCTCGCCCTTCCAGGCGAACACGGGGATGCCGCGGGGATCCTCGGGCGTGCCCCCGGGGCCGACCGCGACCGCGGCCGCGGCATGATCCTGGGTGGAGAAGATGTTGCAGCTGCACCAGCGGACCTCGGCGCCGAGCGCCGTGAGCGTCTCGATCAGCACGGCCGTCTGGATCGTCATGTGCAGCGAGCCCATGATGCGCGCGCCCTCCAGCGGCTGCTCGGCCGCAAACTCAGCACGGATCGCCATCAGTCCGGGCATCTCGTACTCGGCGAGCGTGATCTCCTTGCGGCCGAAGTCAGCGAGCGTGAGGTCGGCGACCTTGAAGTCATTCGTGGTCGTAGGAGCGGGTGCGGTGGGGGTCATGGGTGCGGTGGGAGTCACTGCTGACATGACGAAGCCTCCTGTCGGGTCAGGTGAGCGCCCTTGCTGCAGAGATAACGGGCCGAGCGTGGCGGATTACAGCCCGTCGCAGCGCTCCTCGGCCGCCTCGGAAGGTAGCACACAGTCCTGGCGGTCTAGCGCTCGGCAAGCGCCGCCTTGAGCTCGTCGAGGACCGTGACGGGTCCGGGATCGATCCCTCGCAGGGTCGCGAGATAGATCGAGACGAGGTCGCCAAGCAAGACGAGCGAAATCACCCGCTCGATCGCCGTCTGCCCGCGCGTCTCCAACCGGAAGCTGGCCGCGGCGTTGTCGGCGATCAGGCGCTCGGTCAGGTCCATCCGCTCCTTCACGCGGGGGTGAGCGTCGGAGTCGTCCAGGAAAACCGCCGAGAAGCGTCCGAGCTCGCGCGCGCCCTCCCAGCCCACGATCTCGTTGTGGTCGAGCTCGGGAAGCTCGTTGGAGAAGCTCGGCTGCTTCGCGTTCTCGTTGATCTGCGTCTTCCAGCGGTAGGCGATCGGGGTCGTCAGCCCAGCGCCGACGACCACCGGGGTTGTGCCGAGGAGACCACGGGCGATCTCCTTCGCCAACGAGTCCTCCGGCGCGTCCGGGCCCCACTCGGCCACCAGCTGCTCGGTGTGTGAGGCGGCCACGTCGATCTCCGAGGTCAACCTCGGTCCCGCTCCGCATTGAGCCGCGACCTCGAGCGCCGCGACGGTCATGTAGGCAACCGCGGCTCGCGGCTGAAAGCCGCCGGGCAGTGGGATCAAGGGCACGCCGTCGGCGCGGGCCATCTCGGCCAGCCGCCCCCCCGTCGTAACGACCGTGCGTCGGGCACCGAGCGCGCCGGCCGACTCGTAGCAGGCGAGCGTCTCCTCGGTGTTGCCCGAGTAGCTCGCGCACAGCACCATCGTGTCCGGTGTGGTCCACGGCGGGAGGCCATAGGCACGGGTCACGAAGATCGGCCGCGACGCGTGGTCTCCCAGCGCCGCGCGCGCCAGCGCGCCCCCGATCGCCGAGCCGCCCATCCCGGCGACGACCAGGCCAGCGGAGGTGTCCCAATCCTCCATGATCGCCGACTCCACTCGCCACAGCGCGTCGCGCAGGTGATCGGGCAGGGCGAGCACGTCCGCCAGCTGGCCGGTGGAGTCCACGCCCGCGATAGCCTCGCGCGAGAGCGCCGCATCGGCCGTGGGGATGGCGGTTACGCCGCCTTCACTCATCTGTTGCTCGCCTCCTGTTGGACTTTGGGGACTGGGAAGACCGCTTTGGGCTAGAACTTGATCGCGCCGTCGGGCAGCGTGACACCAGGGAAGATACGCGCACCGCGCGCGATCACGTTGTCCGCCCCCACGGTCACGCCCTCGCCGAGCACCGCCCCGCCGACGATCTCGCTCCGCGCTCCGACGCGTGCGCCCGCGGCGACGATGCAGTCGCGCAGCGTACAGCCCTCGCCAATCTCCGCGCCGGTCATGATCACCGCGCGCTCCACAGTCGTGCTCGCTCCGATGCGAACGCCCTGCCCGAGGACCACCAGGCTGCCCACATGCGCGCCCTGCGCCACGTGCACGCCACGCTCGAGCACGGCCGGGGGTATCACCCGACCGTGCACCTCGGCGCTCTCGTCAACCGCCAGGTAGCCGCTCCCGAGGCGCTCCGTGACCGCGGTGGCGACGTTGCCCTCGATGATGTCGAATGTCCCCTGCAGATAGCGCTCGGGGGTGCCAATGTCGAGCCAATAGCTCTCCGAGGGGAACCCGTAGAGGCCATCGCCGATCAGCCGTGGCCACACCTCGCGCTCGATCGATACGTTGCGCTCCGCCGGCACCAGATCGAGGATCTCGCGCTCCAGCACATAGGCGCCGGCTGAGATCAGGTTCGTATCGATCTGGTCAGAGCCCGGCTTCTCCACGAAGTCCCGCACCGAACGGTCATCCTCGAGGTGCACGAGGCCATAGGCGGTTGGGTCAGCGACCGGCACGAGCGCGAGCGTGGCCCGCGCCCCGGTCGCTTCGTGCTGAGCGATCTGCTTCGTCAAGTCGATGTCAGTGAGCACGTCGCCGTTGAGCATCAGAAAGCGCTCGTCGAGCAACGATTCGGCGAACTTCAGCGCGCCCGCCGTACCTCGCGGGTCGGGCTCCTCGACGTAGCGCAGGCGAATCCCCAGGCCGGAGCCCTCGCCGAGCACGTTACGCAGGCTCGTGGCGAGGAACCCGCAGGACATGATCACGTCGTCGATCCCATGCCGGCACAGCCACTCGAGCATGAACGAGATGAACGGTCTGTCCACCAGCGGCACGACCGGCTTGGGCACGGTAGTGGTCAAGGGACGCAAGCGCGTGCCCTCTCCGCCGACGAGGATCACGGCCTGCATGACTAGAGTCCTTGCGCTGAGATCCAGTCAGCGCGTCCGATCGGCATGCTCGCCCTCGAGGCTCGACCTGACGGGCCTTGAGCTCTCATCGCCGTCCGATCCCCTCGTAGAGCAACCCCGCTCCACGCACGGCATCCGGGTCCAGGGCATTGCGTCCGTCGATCACCAACGTCCCGCTCATCGCCTCGGCGACCTGCCGCCAGTCCAGCTGTATGAATTCGGGCCACTCGGTCACCAAGACTACGGCGTCGGCGTCACGCACGGCATCCAGAGGCGATTCGGCGAATCGGATCCCACTGACCAGTTGGCGCGCCTGCTCCTCTGCCACGGGGTCATATGCGGCGACCGTGGCTCCGTCGGCATTCAACCGCGCGGACAGCACGAGCGATGAGGCCTCGCGCATGTCGTCGGTGTTCGGCTTGAAGGCCAGCCCCAGTAGCGCCACGCGCCTGCCGACGAGACCTCCGAGGTGCTTGTGCAGCTTGCCGATCACTCGCCGCTTCTGCAGCTCGTTGACCTCGATCACGGCCGTGAGGAGCTGGAAGTGATAGCCCGAATTGCCCGCGAGCTGCTTCAGCGCGTCGACGTCCTTGGGAAAGCAGCTGCCGCCGAAGCCGATCCCGGCCTGCAGGAACTTCGGCCCGATGCGCTCGTCCAGTCCCATCCCACGCGCGACCTCAACGACATCGGCGTCGACCTCCTCGCAGACGTTTGCGATCTCGTTGATGAACGAGATCTTCGTCGCCAGAAACGCATTCGAAGCCAGCTTGACCATCTCCGCGCTCGAGACGTCGGTGCGCACCAGGGGTGCCTCGAGCGGGGCGTAGAGCTCGACGACCGCGTCGCCCGCCCAATCGCCTGAGTCGCCCACCACGACGCGATCGGGATGCAGGAAGTCTTCCACGGCTGAGCCCTCCTTGAGGAACTCCGGGCAGGAGACGTAGCGCAGCCCGCCCTTGCCCTGCTCGCCAAAAATCCGCTGAATCGCCGAGCCCGTTCCGCACGGCACCGTCGACTTCATCACCAGCGCGTGCTCGTCAGAGGCGGGAATCTCATCCACGACTGCGTGCACCGCCGAGAGGTCAGCGTCGCCGGAGTACGTGGGCGGGGTACCTACAGCGACAAACAGCAGCCGCGCGTGCTCCAGCGCCTGGCCTATATCGGTGGAGAAGTGCAGCCGATCCCGATTCTTTGCCAGCAGCGCCTCGAGGCCCGGCTCGTAGATGGGCACCTCGCCGCGCTTCAGACGCTCGACCTTCTCGGCGTCGATGTCGACGCACCACACCTCGCTGCCGAGTTCGGCGAAGCCGGCGGCGGTCACCAGCCCGACATAGCCGGTGCCGATCACCCCGATTGGTGCGCGCTCTGAGCTCATCAGGCCGGGAAGGCTAACCGCTGAGCGCGAGCGGCGACGTGTCTAATCGGAAGTCCATGTGGATCTCCACCGCGTGGCGCCTGCCGGGCCGGCGGTCCGACCGTCACTGAGCGCTACGGGACAGCCTGAACACCGGGTGCTTCGGCGCCGCGCCGCGTAGCTCATCCTCCGAGGAATCCGGGCCGACACCGTCGAAGAACGCGCTCACCTCGAACTTCCAGCGCTTGAGATACGCGCGCAGCACGGGCGCCTTCTCCTCATCGCCGAGCTCAGTGGCGGTGAAGCGCTCGCTGCGTTTGCCCGCCAGCAGCCGTCCCTCGCCGCTGGCCCGTAGGTTGCGCGCCCACTGCGTCTCGCCGCGGGGAGCAACGAGGTAGCGCTCACCCTCGAACGCGAGCAGGTTGACGGGTGTGCGGCGTGGCTGACCGGATGTGCGTCCGCGCACCTCGAGCACCCGCGAGCCGAGCAGCGAAATCCCCGCGCGGGTCAGGATGGCCACGAGGCGGTTGAAGACGTGGGTGGTGAACCACCCAGGATGCTTGCGCTCGAAATGAGCGGCGGCGGGACTGCCCGTCTCCATCTGGACAGGCTACTTGCTGACCGTCAGGAACGCCTCGTAGCGACGGATGTCGCGCAGCGCCCGGGCCTTCTCCTCGCTGCCCTCCTCGGCGCGCTCGGAGGCGCTGCGCGCATCGGAGAGCTTGGTCTCATACAGCCCTCGATCGATCTGCTCCGGCGCGATCGCCTCCTCGACGAGCACGAGCGCGCGATTCTCGGCGAACTGCAGGTAGCCCTCGGCCTGGGCGAAGCGCACGATCTCATCCTCGGAGCGATACAGCCGCAGCTCGGTCGGCTCCAAGCGGGCCAGCAGCGGCTCGTGGTTGGCAAGAATGCCGATCGAGCCGACGGTCGTGACCGTGGAGAGCATTTCGATCTCCCCCGAGAACACCTCCCCCTCGGGCGTGAGCACTTCGGCTGGGAATTTTGTGTGGGCCATTAGCTCCTCGGCCTCATTTCTTCGCCGCCTCGACGACCTCGTCGATCGTGCCCTTCAGGAAGAACGCGCTCTCGGGGACCTCGTCGTGCTTGCCGTCGATGATCTCCTCGAAGCCCCTGATCGTCTCGGCGATCGGCACGTACGCGCCGGGAGTTCCCGTGAACTCTTCGGCGACGAAGAACGGCTGGGAGAGGAAGCGCTCGATGCGGCGCGCGCGCTGAACGGTCAGCTTGTCCTCGTCGGAGAGCTCGTCGATGCCGAGGATCGCGATGATGTCCTGCAGCTCCTTGTAGCGCTGCAGGATCTCCTTGACGCGGTTGGCGACGCGGAAGTGGTCCTCGCCGAGAATGTCCGCCTTGAGGATCGTCGAGGTCGAGTCGAGCGGGTCGACCGCCGGGTAGATGCCTTTTTCGGAGATCGCGCGCGACAGCGCTGTGGTCGCGTTCAGGTGGGCGAACACCGACGCCGGAGCCGGGTCGGTGTAGTCGTCGGCCGGCACGTAGATAGCCTGGATCGAGGTGACCGAGCCGTTCTTGGTCGAGGTGATCCGCTCCTGCAGCTGGCCCATCTCGGTCTCGAGCGTCGGCTGATAGCCGACCTGGGAGGGCATCCGCCCGAGCAGCGCCGAGACCTCGGAGCCGGCCTGGACGAAGCGGAAGATGTTGTCGATGAACAGGAGCACGTCCTGGCCCTTGTCGCGGAAGTATTCGGCCATCGTCAGCCCCGATAGGGCGACCCGCATGCGGGCTCCGGGTGGCTCGTTCATCTGACCGAACACGAGCATCGTCTTGTCGAGCACGCCGGACTCCTTCATCTCGAGCCACAGGTCGTTGCCCTCGCGCGAGCGCTCGCCCACGCCACAGAACGCGGACAGCCCACCGTGCTCCTTGGCGAGGTTGTGGATCAGCTCCTGGATCAGGACGGTCTTGCCGACGCCGGCACCGCCGAACAGCCCGACCTTGCCACCCTTGGCGTAAGGAGCGAGCAGGTCGATGACCTTGATGCCCGTCTCGAACATCTCGGTGGTCGGCGTCAGGTCCTCGGCGCGCGGGGCGTCCTGGTGGATGCCGCGGCGCTCGATGTCCTTGGGCAGGTCCTCGCCGAGGTCGATCGGCTCGCCGAGCAGGTTGAAGATTCGCCCCAGCGTGGCCTCTCCGACGGGGACCGTGATCGGCGCGCCGGTGTCGAGCACCTCCAGGCCTCGCGCGAGGCCGTCGGTCGTGTCCATCGCCACGGCGCGCACGCGGTCGTCGCCGAGGTGCTGCTGGACCTCGCACACGAGCACGCTCTCGCCGGCGCTCGCGCTGATCCCCGGCGCCTCCTCGTCAGCTGCAGCCGACGGCCTGACCACGGTGATCGCGTGGTTGATCTCGGGCAGACGGTCGGGGAAGACGACCTCGATCACAACGCCCTGGATCCCCTCGATGCGCCCGACGTTGCGCTTGGTGGCGGCGCCGTTCTCGGTGCTCGGCTCGGTGACGGTGCTTGCTGGCATTAGGTTTCGATTCTCCTCTTTATCTCTGTTGAAGTCTTTTTGATCTGCGCCGCTGAGGCGGCCGAGGGGCAAGCAAGACAAGGACGCAGTGAGCGTGGCGTGCTACGCACGCGTGCTGGCCGATCGGAGATCCCATCGATCTTCGATCGGTAGGACGCAGTATTGCGCAGCCCATCGGTCACCTCAGCTCAGTCCCTCGGCGCCGGCTACTACCTCCATGATCTCCTGGGTGATCTCGGCCTGGCGGGCACGGTTCATCTGGAGCGTGTAGTCGGTGATGATTTCGCCGGCGTTCTCCGACGCGCTGCGCATCGCGGTCATCTGCGCCCCGAAGAAGCCGGCCGCGGACTCCACGAGCGCCCGGTAGATCGAGATCTCGATGTAGTCCGGCACGAGACGCCTGAGGATCTTCTCGGGGTCCGGCTCGTAGTCAACGGACGCCGGGCGGTGCTCCTGCCCATCGCCCCCCTCGCCGGTGATGCTCTGCGCTGTCAACGGCAAGAGCGTCTGGCGTGTGACGTGCTGGGTCAGCGGCGAGACGTAGGAGTTGAAGATCATCTCCACGCGGTCGACCTCGCCGTCGGTATACGCCTGGATGATGTCGTCGGCGATCGTGCGCGCATCCGTGTAGGCAGGTCGATCGGCGAAGCCGGTGTAGGAGCCGCTGAGCTCGTTCCCGCGAAAGGTCAGTGAGGAGACGCCGCGGCGCCCCGTCGCATACCAGCTGCTGCGCAGCCCCTGCTCGGAGATCTCGGCGGAGAGGCGCACGCCAGCCCGGATGATCTGGGAGTTGAAGCCGCCCGCGAGGCCACGGTCGCCCGTGACCAGCAGCAGACCCACGTTCGTCTCGGAGTCGTGCTCGCGCAGCAGCGGCACCCGCACGGCCTCTCCGCCGGCCGCCCGCGCTGCCTGGCGCGTCATGCGCCCGATCGCATCCGCATACGGACGCAGCGCGGAGATCCGCTGCTCGGCGCGGCGCAGGCGGGCGGCGGCGACCATCTCCATCGCACGGGTGATCTTCTGGATGTTCTTCACCGATGCGATCTTGTTCTTGACGTCGCGCTGAGAAGCCATGACCGTGTCCTCTGGTGGCCCTAGGCCGCCGCGGGCTCCTCAACCGTTTGACTCTCGCGCTCGTCAGCCGGCTGGTCCGTTCCAGCTGCACGCGGCGCCTGCTCCGGCGTCTCGTCATCCAGCGCTTGGCCCTCCTCGTCGAGGTCATAGCCGAAGTCCCTGGCGAAGGACTCGACAGCGTCGTGTACGGCTTTCTGGGTCTCATCTGACCAGTCGCCCCCGGCGATCTTCTCGCGCACATCGCCGTGCTCGGAGTGCATCCGTTCGGTCAGCGCGAGTAGGAACCCGGTCACGCGCTCGACGTTCAGCCGATCGAGGAACCCGTTCGTGGCCGCGTAGATCTGTACCGTCTGGTCCTCGACCGGTAGCGGCGCGCGCTCGTGCTGGTTGAGCGTCGAGACCAGGCGCGCGCCGCGGGCGAGCGTGCGCTGGGTGTCGGCGTCGAGGTCCGAGCCGAACTGCGCGAACGCCTCGAGGTCGCGGTACTGGGAGAGCTCGAGCTTGATCCTGCCGGCGACCTTCTTCATCGGCCCGATCTGCGCGTTGCCGCCGACGCGCGAGACAGAGATCCCGACGTTGATCGCGGGCCGCACACCGGAGTTGAAGAGTTTCGACTCGAGGAAGATCTGCCCGTCGGTGATCGAGATCACGTTCGTGGGGATGTACGCCGACACATCGCCCGCCTGCGTCTCGATGATCGGCAGCGCGGTCAGCGAGCCGCCGCCGAGGTCGTCGTTGAGCTTGACCGCGCGCTCCAAGAGACGCGAGTGCAGGTAGAAGACGTCGCCGGGGTATGCCTCGCGACCGGGTGGGCGGCGCAGCAGCAGCGACATCTGCCGGTAGGCGTAGGCGTGCTTGGTCAGGTCGTCGTACACGCACAGCGCGTGGCCGCCGTTGTAGAGGAAGTGCTCGGCCATCGCGCAGCCGGCGTAGGGCGCCATGAACTTGATCGGCGCCGCCTCGTCGGCGGGCGCGGCGACGATGATCGTGCTCTCGAGCGCGCCGTACTCCTCGAGCGTCTGTGCGAGCGCGACGACCGTCGACATGCGCTGGCCGATCGCCACGTACACGGACACCACGCCGGTGTCCTTGTTGTTGATGATCGTGTCGATCGCGATCGCCGTCTTGCCGGTCTGGCGGTCGCCGATGATCAGCTCGCGCTGGCCGCGGCCGATTGGGATCATCGCGTCGATCGCCTTCAGGCCGGTCTGCATCGGCTGCTTGACGGGCTGGCGCTGGACGACGCCGGGGGCCTTGAACTCGGCCGGGCGTGTCTGCGTAGTTGCGATCTCGCCCTTGCCGTCGAGCGGGCGCCCGAGCGGGTCGACGATCCGCCCGAGCAGCGCCTCGCCGACGGGGATCTCCAGCAGCGCGCCGGTCCGCTTGACGGTGTCGCCCTCGGAGATGTGCTCCCACTCGCCGAACAGCACCGCGCCGACGTTGTCTGACTCGAGGTTCAACGCCAGGCCGGTGACGCCGTGGGGGAGCTCGAGCATCTCGAAGGACATGCAGTTCTCGAGGCCATGCAACCGCGCGATGCCGTCAGCCACCGACAGCACGGTGCCCACCTCGGTCAGCTCGGCGGTACCGCTCGAGAGTCCCTCGATGCGGCTCTTCAGGATGCTTGTGATCTCGTCTGGGTTGATCTGCATGTTCCTAAGAGGCTCCTTGGGCAACGTGCCTGCGCAGCTGCTCCAGTCGATTGCGAATAGAGGCGTCGAGGATCGAGTTGCCGACCCTGATGATGATGCCGCCGAGAATGTCCGGGTCTACGCGCGCCGCGAGGGTGACCTTGCGTCCGGCGCGCTCGCCGATCGTCTTGCCGAGGCTCTCGGTGGTCTGCTCGTCGAGCGCGATCGCGCTCGTGATCTGGACCGGCAGAGTCTTGTTCTCCTCCTCCCACAACCGCTCGTACTCCTGACGGATGCGGAAGATCACGGGCATACGGTGGTTTTCGATTAAGAGGCTCAGGAAGTTGGTGAACGCCTCGTCGGCGCCGTCCAGCAGCCGACCGAGCGCGTCCTGCTTCTCCTTGGTGGAGAAGTAGGGGGAGAAGAAGAACACCGCTAGGTCGCGGTTGGAGTTCAGCGCGTCAGCGAACTGAGCGAGTTGCTCACGCAGCTCGTCCAACTTGCCCTGCTCGCGGGCTACTGCGAACAGCGCGCGGGCGTATACCTGGGCAAGCTCCTCCATCAGTTGCTCTCGGCGCCCGCGGAGATGCTGGAGAAGTCCAGTTCGCTCAGGGCCTCCTCCACCAGGCGACGCTGGTCGGCGTCATCCAGGCTCTTGCGCGTGACCTTCTCGGTGGCCATGACCGTGAGGTCCGCGACCTCCCGGCGGATGTCATCGAGCGCACGCTTGGTCGCGACGTCGATCTCGCGCTCGGCTTTGCGAGCGGCCTCGGCGATCAGCTCCTGGCCCTTGGCTTTGGCCTCTTGCTCGTGGGTGTCGGCCGCCTGGCGCGCACGCTGGAGGATCTCCTCGGACTGGGTCCGCGCCTCCTTCAGACGCTCGCGGTATTCGGCCAGCACCTTGTCGGCTTGGAGGCGCAGCTCCGCGGCGGTGTCGATCTCGCCCTCGATCGTCTTCGCGCGCTTGTCCAGAGCTTCACCGATCAACGGAAACACCCACTTGCGCAGGATGGACAGCGAGATCACGAACACGACTATGGTCCAGATCATGATTCCCACATTGGGGGTGATCAGGAACGAGCCGCCGGAGGCGATTGGGATGTTTGACGCGGAGAGCATCTTGGCCTACAGGAAGAAGGCGATGAAGCCGCCGACGAGGCCGTAGAAGAAGCACGCCTCGGTGAGCGCGAAACCGAGCCACTGGTCGCGCTCGACCTCGGCGCGCAGCTCGGGCTGGCGGGTCTTGGCCTGGATCGAGGCGTTGAACACCGCTCCGATGCCCGCTCCAGCGCCGGCGGCGCCGCCACCGGCGCCGACGCCCAGCGCGATCGCGCGACCGGCATCCTGGCTCTGCTTGATGATCGGTTCCGCAACACCCAGCAGCGGGTGAATCGCACTCAATAGGTGTAGAAACTGCATCGCTCGATAGCTCCTTGTTTGTTAGTGACTTTCGACCGCTCCGCCGAGGTAGATGGCGGTCAAGATGGCAAAGATGAAGGCCTGCAGGCCGGCGATCAGCACGGCCTCGAACAGGAAGATCGCGATTCCTGCCGGCAGCAGGAACCAGGACACGACTTGCAGCCCCACCAGCACGCCGAGCTCGCCGCCCATGAACGCGATCAGCATGTGACCCGCGAGCAGGTTGGCCCACAGCCGCACCGTCAGTGAGATCAGGCGCAGGAAGTTGGAGAGGATCTCGATCGGGAAGATCAGGCCCACGATCGGGCCTTTGACGCCGCCGGGCATCAGGCTTTTGAGGTATCCGATCGGGCCATGGTGCTTGACTCCCTCGTAGGTGAACAGGACGAACACGCCGAGCGCGAGGATCAGCGGGAAGGCGACGTTCGTGTCGGCGGCGTAGATCTGAAACGACGGGATGGCGGCACCGAACAGCTTGAACGTCTCGCCGCTGTTGATCGGGAGCGGGACGTAGCCGATCAGGTTGGAGACGAGGATGAACACGAAAATCGTGGCGATGAGCGGGAAGTACTTGCGTTCCATGTCCTCGTTGAGGTTTTCTTTGGACATGCCGCGGGTGAAGCTGTAGAACATCTCAACCGCGACCTGGAGACGACCGGGGCGCTGCTGCAGGCGCTTGGCGATATACAGCATCACCCCGATGGTGATGCCGACCGTGATCAGCAGGTACAGGACGCCCTTGTTGAATGCGATCGGGCCGAGCTTGAACCAGGTGTCGAGTTTGAACTCGTCGGTCGGGGAGAAGGCGTTGCTGGCGACCGCGGGGGCCTTGTGCGCGGTGACGCCGAACAGGATCGCGAACAGCACGAGCCCGCCGATCCATACGCCCAGGACCGAGTAGAGGATCTTTCGTCCCTGGCTCATCCCCTGCCGGGGAGCAGGCGCTCCCGCGGGCAGAGATGCTGCCGCGGCGCTCATCGCTTGAGCCCTCTTTGCGGTCGACCGCTGATCAGACGCATAGCGAATGCGATCGAGTAGGCGCAGAAGATCAGAAGCGCCGCGGCCAGACCGTCGCGGCGTCCACCGATGACGGCGGCGAGCACGATCGCTCCGGCGAGCAACCAGATGCGCCCGAACGCATCGATGAGATTGAGGCCGAAGCGGGCGTCGGCCCCCCGACCGGCGATCCTGCGTCTATCGAGCTGCTGAAGGACACGCTGGAGTACCCAAGCGCCGGCGGCTATCAGGCAGCCGAGCGCGGACGCTCCGAGCGCTATCGCCACCGGCGCGGCGATGACGACGAGTAGGACATCGAGATACCGCAGGATCACCCGGTGAGCGTCCGCAAGGTCGAGTAGGCCTCCCGGCCCAGCACCGGGCAGGCGAGTGAGATCCTCGTTGGCATCGCAGTCTGGCATGGTGAGTAGGGCCACCCTACAGACGAGAAAATCCCCGCGCTCTTTGCTGCGGAGCCGTCGAAGCGTCCCTCAACTATCTGCGGCGGCCGCAGGAGTCTAACCGGTCTTGGACTTCGTAACAACTTTGTGACAAGAGCTACGCGGACCAAGGTCCCGAGACTTGCGAGGAATGACCGTATACCCCCAGCCGGCGAGGTACAGCTCTAAAAATGCGCGCCGGTTGCGCGCGAGCGGTGGAAAATCCTCAACGACTCCCTCCAGCGCGGCGCCATCCGCACGATCAGCACCGAGATCGCGATCGCCACGAGCCCACCCGCGATGTCGAGCACGAAGTGGTTGCCCGTCGCGAGCACCGCCAGCGCGGTCACGCACGGGTGGAGGACCGCCAAGCCACGCACCCAGCGACGCCCTGAGATGCTCCACAGCGCGAGCGTGCACCACACGGCCCAGGCCATGTGCAGCGAGGGCATCGCCGCGAGCTGGTTGGCCTGCGAGGCCAGCGCTCCGGTGTGCCACGAGCCGAACGCTCCGCTGGCGGCAACCACGTCGGTGAACCCGTTGAGCATCCGTGGCGGGGCAACCGGGTAGAGCCAAAAAACGATGAACCCGAGCACGTTCACCAGCACCAGCGAGTTGCGCAGCGGCCGATACAGATCCGCCCGCCACCACCAGAGATAGCCCAGCAGGCCGAGGGTGACGATGAAGTGGGCATTGTCGTAGTAGTCCGACAGGATCAGGGCGAGCGTGTGGTGCCCCGCGAGCCAGCGATCGAGGCTCAGCTCGGGGTCCAGATGCAGCGAGCGCTCCAAGTCGAGGATGCCCCGCGCGTGACCCAACGCGAGGTTCAGGCGCAACGAGGCGAGGTTCGTGATCGCGTCGTACACCCAGCACAGCCAGACGATCACGCCGGCCTCGATCCACCAGGGCGAGCGGGTCGCCTGCGGGTGCTTGGCGCGAGCGGCGCCGAGGGTGGCGGCACTTGGGGTCGCGGTCGGGCCGCTGCCCGTCTCGATCGGAGCTCCGCCGGGCGTGAGAACGCTGCTGGACAAGCGTCCGATGTTATCCGGCTCCCCAGCGGGTCGGGTCAGGGTGCAGCCGGCTGCAGACCACGCTCGGCCAACACGTCGAGGACCCGCGGCAGCGCCGCGACGGTGCGCCGCCACGAGCCCAGCGCAGAGTAGTCGTCGGCGTCGTGGAGCAGCAGCACCGAGCCCTCGCCGGCGCCGTCCGTGACATGTGTGGCGATCGACTCGGGCGTGGCGCGCGCCTCCCAGTCCCGGCCCCAGTGCGTCCACAGCAGCGTCCGCCAGCCTCGTCCGCGGGCCTGTCGGAGAGCCGATGCGTTGAGCACACCGTACGGCGGGCGATAGAGGCTCGGCGAGCAGCCGGTGGCATCCTCGATGGTCGCCTGTGCACGGGCGATGTCATCGCGCACCTGCCACGGCGCCAAGCGCAGCAGGTTGCGGTGGCGGTCGCAGTGCAGCCCAATGCCGTGGCCCGCCGCGACCAGCTCGCGGCCGAGCGTGGGGTTGCGCCGCAACTGCTCGCCGACGAGGAAGAACGTAGCCCGCATGCCCGCGCCGGCGAGGATCTCGAGCACAGCCGGAGTACCCTCCGCGTGGGGGCCGTCATCGAAGGTGAGCGCGTAGCCGCGCCCGCTCTGTGTGCGGTCCTCGATCCCCAAGCCACCGAGCACAGCGCGCGCGCAGCGGCGGCTCGCCACGCTCTGCGTGTCGCTCGCAACCCTTGTCGCGGCGCCAGCGAGGCCGGGGAGCATGTAGCCGAGGATGCCCAGGGCTAGCGCGCTGGCCAGTGGAGGGCCCGGAGTGCGATGATCGGAGGGGCACATGGTCGATCTCATCCTGGGAATCGTGGCGGCGGTGGGAGCATCGGTGCTCTACAGCCTAGGGATCGCGCTCCAGGCGATGGACGCCAAGGAGGCGCCCCACGAGGAGCACCTGCGCCTGGCGCTGGTGTGGGGCCTCGTCAGGCGCGGACGTTGGATGCTCGGCACGGGCCTGTCGATCCTCGGCTGGCCGCTGCAGGTGATCGCGTTGCTGCTCGCGCCGCTCGTGGTGGTGCAGCCGGCGCTCGCGGCCGGCCTGCTCGTGCTGGTGTTCTTCGGCCAGCGGATGCTTGGCGAGCACGCCGGCGCCCACGAGTACATCGCGATGGCGGCGATCGTGATCGGCGTGATCGGCGCGGGGCTGTGCGCGCCGCCGCGCAGCACGAGCCACACCTCCGAGCGCCTGACGATCTTGATCGTACTGCTCGGCCTGGCCCTGGCGAGCCTGCTGCCCTACCTGCTGCGCACGTTGCGCCGCTCACCGGCCGGGGTGACGATCATCTGCGCCGGGCTGGCGTTCGGCTGGAGCGGCATCGCGACCAAGCTCGCTTCAGATGACCTCTCACAGGGCTATCTGGCCGTGGCCATCGCCTGGGGCTTGGGGACGGCGGCGGCATCGGCGGTCGGCACACTGAGTGAGATGAGCGCGCTGCAATCGCGTCCAGCGATCCAGGTCGCTCCAGTCGTGTTCGTGACCCAGACGGTCGTGCCCGTGGTGCTGGCGCCGCTTTTGCTTGGCGAGCACTTCAGCGACACCCCGCTGGGAGGCGTTCCGCTCGCGCTCTCGCTCGCGCTGCTCGTCGCCGGCGCCGCGGTGCTCGTGCGTTCACCGCTGCTGCTGGCCCTGATGGAAGCTCAGCGGGTCAACGAGCCGAGTGGCTCTGAGCCCAGCCCGCCCGCGCGGAGCCAGGAGACGATCCGCTCGAGCCCGCGCAGCGAGGAGGACGACCCGTCGGCCGTCACCACGAGCACGTCCCCGGCACGCAGCGGACGTTGAGGCAGCGGGCCGGTGGCGCTCAGCTGCAGCTTCCCGGCCACGGGGATGCCCCCTGTGGTGCGCGCCAGCACCAGCTGACCCACGCACAGCGTGCTGCGGGGTGGAGGCAGGAAGTAGAAGTGGTGACGGGGGCGCAGACCCAGCGCCCGCTCCTGTGAGTGCAGCGCGCTACGAGTACGTATCCAGCGCAGGACGTTGGAGTGGGGCACCTCGGGCATCAGCTCGTCGCCCAGCCCATGCAGCTCGAGGATCGTGGCGCGAGCGGGCACGCCGCCGTCGTCGGCGAAAGAGACATGGATGCCCTGGCCGGCCAGCTCCGCGGCCAGCAGCGTCTGATCGCGCGCGGGGACGCGCACGATCAGCCCCACGTCGGGCTCCTTGGTACTGATGTGCTTCAGCGGATGCACTTGCAGGACGATCGATGCCAGCGCCGTGACCTCGTCGGTCGACATCGTCCACATGGCCGCGCCGAGCAACAGCACGAGCGGGGTCAGTAACGCAGCCAGACGCAACCGCCACAAAGGGATCTGGCGCACACGTCGCGGGACATCCAGCACCATGTCAACCGCGGAGGGATCCCGCGTCGGAGAGGAGTCGATCGCCCGCATCTCGAGCTCAGACAGGAAGCTTGCCTTGACATGCTCGCGCAGCTCGTCGGTGTCGTTGGCCAGCCGCAGCAGATCGAGGTCGGCCATCGCGCGCGTATTCAGACGCGCGTGTCCGACCGGCAGCCCGTAGGAGACGACCGGGGTGCCCGCGGCCCTGGCCTCGAGGCAGGTGACGCCACCCGTCGAATGCACGAGCACGTCGGCGGCGGCCAGCAGCTCGGGCATCTTGTCGGTGAACCCGTACACGCGAACGCGCGGATCGTCCGCGAAGGCTCCACCCAACTTCTCGGCGAGCTGCTCGTTGCGTCCCGCCAGACATACGATGCTGCTCACTTCGGGCACGCGCGTGAACTCGCGAACGGCGCCCGCGATGTCTCCCACTCCCCAGCCTCCACCGGAGACGACCACCATGCGGCCCTCCTCGGGCAGGCCCAGGCAGCGACGGGCCTGGAGAGGACAGCGGGGCTCGAGGAACTCCGCCGAGATCAGCGGACGCACCAAACGCGCGCTGCCCTCCCCGGCGATGCGCTCGACCGGGCGCATCGACTGACCGTACATCACCAGATGCATGTCGATGCCCGGCTGCGCCCAGAAGAACAGACCTGTCAGGTCGGTGATCGTGGCGACCGTCGGACAGCGCACCTGTCGGGTGCGGCGCAAGTGCGCCAGCACGACCGTCACCGCCGGGTAGGTCGAGACGATCACGTCGGGATCGTGCTCGGCGACGGTTCGCGCCAGTGGACGCGAGCCGAGCAGGTACAGCATCCGCCGAGCCAACCAGCGAATCGGGGGGACCTTCTCGAGCAACCAGTACACAAGCGTGTACGTCCATGGTATGAAGCGCAGCTGGACGCGGTAGCCATCCTCGACAACGGGGCGCAGCAGGCGACCCATCGAGGCAAGGCCATCGATGACCGTGACCTCGGCCTGCTCGGGAGAGTCCTCGATCTGCCCGGCCAGCACCCTCGCCGCCGCGGCGTGACCCTCTCCCACGTCGGCGGACAAAATCAGAACTCGGCGCGGCCCGGGAGCCCGGCGTGCGGTGGGTTTGCGGTAGCGGCTTGGAAGTAGTCGCATGTTATGCAGAGCCTCGTCCGCGCTGCGGACGGTCAAAGATCGCACGCGCACCCGCTAGCGGGAGCCCACGGCGAGCGCAGCGCTTATACAGCGCTTATTAATTCTACTCGGCTGGTCAAACGCTTGCATGTTGTCCAGACGTAACAATGAGCGCATACAGACCAGGACCCCCACAGCTCGTATCCGGACTGCCGGGGAAGGGCCCGATGAATCCATAGACGGTGGAGCCTCCCGATGGATATCGGCGAGCGCGCTGCGCGCGCTGGGCGCACTCGGCCTGCTCGGTGTCCTTGCAAGCGTCTTCCTCGTGGCAGCCGGCGCCGCCGGGCAACCCTCGCAGTATGTTCCTGCACGCAGCGGCGGCTGGCCGAGCTGGCTGGCGGGCCCCTTCTCGGGCCTGAACGTGGGTCTCACCACGGGCAGTTTCCAGACGCTGACGCTGATCATGTGCGCGAGCTACCTGGTGGTGCTGCTCGCCGCGCGAGCCATGCCCGTACCCGCGCTCCTGGCGGCGATCTTGGTGGCGCACGTGATTCTGCTGTTGGGTCCTCCGCTGATCTCCCAGGACGTGTTCGGCTACCTCGGCTTCGCCCGCCTGGGCGCCCTACATGGCCTCGATCCTTACACGCATGTCCCCGCCGAAGCGCCCAGCGACTCGGTCTTCGGATTCGTCGGCTGGCCCTTCCAGCTCTCCCCCTATGGACCGCTGTTCACACTCGGAAGCTATGCGACCGCGCCGCTGGGGCTCGCCGGCGGGTTGTGGGCTTTGAAGGCGCTCGCGGCCTGCTCGAGCCTCGGCGCGGTCGCACTCGTCGCACGAGCCGCTCGCAAGCTGGGTCATTCGCCGCGCTGGGCGGCGGCGTTCGTGGGCCTGAACCCGGTGCTGCTCGAGCTGGCCGTGGGCGGCGCACACAACGACACGCTGATCATCTTGGCGCTCGCCGCCGCGCTCGCACTCACCGCCGGGGCCAACCCCCGCTTTCGCGCCGGCGCGGCCGCGCTGGTCGCAGGCATCGGGATCAAGGTCACCGCCGGGTTGGCGCTGCCGTTCCTGATGCTCGCTCCGCGCGACACGCGGGAGCGCCTGGGCGTGGCGGTGAGCGCCGCGCTGAGCTTGTTGGCGCTCGCGGCCGTGGGGCTGATCGGCTTTGGCTCCCACGCACTCGGATTCCTGAGCGCGGTGGGCGAGCAGCAGCAGCTGGTGGCCACACACAGCGTGCCGGCTGAGACCGCGCGCCTAGTGGGTCTGAGCGGAACACCGGGCTGGTGGCGTCATCTCTTCATCGCGGTTTTCGTAGTGGTGCTGGCGATCGAGCTATGGCGCACCGCGCGTGGGGCGTCCTTGAGCGTCGCGGCCGGTTGGACGACCCTGGCACTGCTCGCCGCGACCGCTTGGCTGTTGCCCTGGTATGTGATCTGGGCGCTGCCGTTAGCGGCGGTCAGCGGCGATCGGCGCCTGCGCGCCGCCACGCTCGTCTTCTGCGCCTACGCGATGCTCATCCACCTGCCGCTCGCCAACCCGCTGCTCAGCCCACGGCAGACCCATATCCACAGCCGGGGCATTCGCCACCTCGGCTACAGAGATCGCGTCGATCTCGCCGGTCTCCAGGTCCCTGATCACGTCGCTCTCGATCTCCGCCGCTGATGCCTCCGGACGCAACCGCCTGAGGCGCATCGAGTCCAGGCGGCTGAACTTGAGGATCTCGAGCACGTAGACCAGATACACGCTGGCCGCGACGACGATCAGGAAGAGAGCGGCCATCACCAGCGTCCAGCCGGTGCGCAGATGACCGTGGTGATCGCTGTAGGGAACAAAGCGCAGAGCCAGGGCCAGGCCCGCGAGCATCAGCGTCCAGGTATACAGATAGGCGATCGTGCGCCGGCTGGAGAAGCCGATGCGCGCCATGCGATGGTGGAAGTGCTCGTTGTCCGGACGATAGATCGGTTGCCTGTACTTCAGTCGCTTGAGCACGACAAAGGTCGTGTCCAGGAACGGCATGGTCAGCAGGATCAAGGGCAGCACGAACGAGACGACGGCAGTCGTCTTGACCGCCGCCTCGACCGTGATCACGCCCATCAGCAAACCCAGCAGGTTGGCGCCACAGTCACCCATGAAGCTCGACGCGGGAGGAAAGTTGTAGATCAGGAAACCGAGCGCCGCCCCGGCCGTCAGCGCCGCGAGCACACCCGGCTGGGCGCGGTTCAGGTCGAACGCGATCACCGCAAGCGCCGCCGCGAGGATCGCGCACACGCCGGCGGCGAGGCCGTCGACGCCGTCGGAGAAGTTGACGACGTTCATCATCGCCACCAGGCCGATCACCGTCAGCACCGGCCCGGCGTTGGTCACGCCGGCGTTGGGGAAGTGCAGTTTGCCGACGAACGGCAGCGTGATCACCTTCACCGCCACGCCGAAGTGCACGACGATCACCGCCGCGGCGATCTGCCCGACCAGCTTGACCACCGGCGGCAGGTCGAAGCGGTCGTCGAGTGCGCCCACGAGCGTGATCAGCACGGCCGCGAGCAGCATGCCGTGCCACAGCTGGTGGGCTTCGCCATAACCCGCCGGCAGCCAGATCAGCGCGGCGACGAGCGCCCCGGCGAAGATCGCGAGGCCCCCGAGCAGCGGCGTCGGGCGCTCGGACAGGCCCCGCTCGCGCGGCTCGTCGATCGCGCCCACAGCTCGCGCGATCCGCATCGTGACCGGGGTCAGCAGCGCGGTCACGGCCGCGGCGGCCAGGAAAGCGTAAAGCGCGTCTAGCTCAGTCGGTTGCGCCATCGACTCGCGCACAGCATCGCAGGCGCGGGGGTTATCGGGGCCGAGCCTCGTATGTAGCTAGGAAAGCGCGGCGGTCGCGAGACCTTCGTAGAGCGGATACCGCTCGACGATCGCGGCCACTCCTCCGGCCAGCTCGCCGGCCCGTGACTCGTATTCCGGGGTCAGCGCGGCGGCGATGATCCGTCCCACCTCGGTGAAGTCTTCGCGCTGCAGGCCGCGCGTGGCCAGCGCGGGCGTGCCGATGCGCAGGCCCGAGGCCTCCATCGGGGGGCGCGGGTCGAACGGCACCGCGTTGCGGTTGACCGTGATGCCGATCTCGTGCAGGCGGTCCTCGGCCTGCCTGCCGCTCAACTCGGGCTCTGAGGCGCGCAGGTCAACCAGGGCCAGGTGCACGTCCGTCCCCCCGGTGAGCACGTTGACGCCGTGGCCGGCCTGCAACAGCTCTCGAGCCACCGCCTGGGCGCCCTCGACGGTGCGGCGCTGGCGCTCGGCGAACAGCTCGCTTTTCGCAATCTCAAGCGCCACGGCCTTGGCCGCGATCACGTGCTCCAGCGGCCCTCCCTGCTGGCCGGGAAAGACGGCGGAGTCGACCTTTTTAGCGAACTCCTGCTTGCAGAGGATGATCCCCGCCCGCGGGCCGCCGAGCGTCTTGTGTGTCGTCGTCGTCACCACGTCGGCACCGAACTCGACGGGGTTGGGGTGGAGCCCCGCAGCGACGAGGCCCGCGAAGTGCGCCATGTCGACCATCAGCAACGCCCCGACCTCGTCGGCGATCTCGCGAAAGCGCGCAAAGTCGAGCTGCCGTGGGTAGGCCGACCAGCCGGCAAGCAACAGCTTCGGACGCCGCTCGCGCGCGATGCGCGCCACCTCGTCCATGTCGATCAGGCTTGACTCGCGGTCGACCTCATAGGCGGCGATGTCGTAAAGCCGCCCGGACACGTTGATCTTCATGCCGTGCGTCAGGTGACCGCCGTGCGCCAGCGACAGCCCCATGATCGTGTCCCCTGGCTCCAAGAGCGCGTGGTAGACGGCCGTGTTGGCCTGGGCGCCTGAGTGCGGCTGGACGTTCGCGTGATCGGCTCCGAACAGGGCCTTTGCGCGGTCAATCGCGAGCTGCTCGGAGACATCCACCCACTCGCAGCCGCCGTAGTAGCGGCGACCCGGGTAGCCCTCGGCGTACTTGTTCGTCAGTACCGAGCCCTGGCATTCGAGGACGGCCCGTGGGACGAAGTTCTCTGAGGCGATCATCTCGAGCGTCCCCTGCTGGCGCTCGAGCTCGCCGCGCAGAGCCTCGGCGATCTCGGGGTCCACCTCGGCGAGCGGCTGGTTGAAGTAGTCGGGGCTTAGCTCGGACACGACGCCCTCCTTGAGCAGGCGATGACGGCTTTGGTGCCCAGGCGCGCGGCGGGTGCGCTGTCCGCTTCCCAGTGGTCGATTCCACTCAAGGGCGCCAGTCGCGGCAGCTCTCACGAGGCTAGCAGGAGCGGACTACCCGATGTCTGTGCGCGAGCTCAGGCGCCCGCGTCGAGGACTCGCTCGAGAGCGGTGATGGAGAGGGCTCCCTCACGTGTGACCCGCCACTCGCCGGTACGCTCGTAGTCTGAGAGATCGATCACCGTGGACGGCGTGCCCGGTAGCTCGCCGCCGTCGAGCACCAGATCGGCCCCGGCGCGAATCGACTCCGGGACATCTCTCAGGCGCCGCGCGTCGGGCTCCCCGGAGAGGTTGGCGCTCGATTGGAGCACCGGAATATCCACCTGGGCCAGGGCTTCCAGCGAGGCGGGCCAAGCGGGGACGCGCAGCCCGAGCGTGCCGGCGCCGCCCTCCCCCGGACCACACGCCAGGGAAAAGCGGCGGGTCCGATTGGGCAGCAGCAGAGTGACGGGGCCGGGCAGCAGCGCTTCCACCGCGACGCGCTCGCGCGCTCCGATCTCGCGCAGCGCGCGCAGGAGACAGGCGAGCGCGAAGAACATGACCGCCGCCGGGCGCTCGGCGGGGCGGCCCTTGAGCTCGTAGAGCCGCCGCACCGCCCGCTCGTTCAGGGGATCGCAGCACAGCCCGTAGACGGTATCCGCCGGGAACACCGCCACACCGCCGTCCGCCAGACAGGCCTCGAGCTGGATCGCGTCCTGGGCGCTCAGCATCGCCTCGCTCACCTCTCCCCCACGACCACGCGCTCGATCCTCGCGAGGTCTGGCTCTGAACGGACCGCCGGGAAGCCCGCCGTACGCATGAGCTCGATGACCACCGCCGCTTGCCGAGCGCCAACCTCGAGCGCGAGCAGGCGCACGGACGCGCGAGCGGCCGCCTGGTCGATCAGCGAGCGGATCGCGTCCAGCCCGTCGGGCCCTGAGAACAGAGCACCGGCCGGCTCGTGGCGCAGGATCTCAGGGGCCAGGTCGGCGCGCTCTGACTCGGAGACATACGGCGGGTTGGAGAGGATCGCATCGAACTCGTCCGGCACGCCCACCAGCAGGTCGGCCAGGAACCAGTCCACCTGAAGCCCCAACCGCTCCCCGTTGGCGCGCGCCAACTGGAGCGCGTTCTCGTCGATGTCGCTGCCCTTCAACTGGAGATCCGGACGCTCGTCCTTCAGCGACAGTGCCACGGCGCCGCTGCCCGTGCCCACATCGAGCACGCGCGCGCCGCGCGGCAGCGTAAGTCCGACTTCGACGAGCAGCTCTGTCTCCGGGCGCGGGATGAGCACGCGGCGGTCCACGGCCAACTCCAGACGACGAAAGCCGCGTCGAGCGAGGATGTAGGCGACCGGCTCGCGCTCCACCGCGCGGCGGCGCACGGCATTCTGGAAGGCCCGAACGGCGGGGCCTTCGACGAGGAGGTCGCGGTCGAGGAGCAATCGCTCACGTGACACGTCGAGCACGTCCGCCAGCAACAGCTCAGCATCCAAACGCGGCGTTTCGCAGCCGGCCGCCGTGATCGCCGTGATCGCCCCGTCGAGCGCGTCATTGATGGAGGTCCCACCCACCCGGCCCCTCACACCGCAACCCTAACGCTGGGGCGCAACATCGCCGCCCAACCCCCCACCCCGCCCCCTCACGCCGCCGCCTGCGCCTGTAGGCGCCGGCGCTTCTCATCCGCCTGGAGGGCCGCCGTGAGCTCGTCGAGCTCGCCTTCGAGTACCTGATCGAGGTTGTGCACGGTGAGCTTGATCCGGTGGTCGGTGACACGGCGCTCGCCGTAGTTGTAGGTGCGGATCTTCTCCGCGCGATCGCCTGTGCCTACCTGTGAGCGACGGTCGGCGGCGAGCTCGGCCTGTTGCTCTGAGAGCGCGCGCTCGTAGATCCGCGCGCGCAGCACGCGCAGCGCCTTCTCGCGGTTCTGCAATTGAGACTTCTCGTCCTGCATGGAGACCACGATCCCCGAGGGCTTGTGCGTTATGCGGACCGCCGAGTCGGTCGTGTTGACCGACTGTCCGCCCGGCCCGGAAGAGCGGTAGACGTCGATTTGCAGGTCGTTCGGGTCGACCTCCACGTCGACCTCCTCGGCCTCCGGGAGCACCGCGACGGTCGCCGTCGAGGTATGCACCCGCCCCTGGGACTCGGTCTGGGGCACCCGCTGCACGCGGTGGGTGCCGCCCTCGAACTTGAAGATCGAGTACGCGCCGTCGGGTGGGCGGGATCCTTTGATCTCGAACGTGTACTTACCTTCGCCGATGTCCATCGACTCCGTCTGCAAGCCGAGACGCTCGGCGTACTTGACGAGCATCCGGTAGACGTCGCCGGCCCACAGCCCCGCCTCATCGCCGCCCGCGCCACCCTGAATCTCGACGATCACGTTCTTCTCGTCGTTCGGGTCGCTCTCGAGGATCGCGAGGCGTATCTCCTCCTCGAGCGCCTCGATGCGAGCGCGCGCGCCGCTTAGCTCCTCACGCATCTCGGGATCCTCGCCGTCCTCGGACAGGAGTTCTAGAGCTCCCGCGGCGTCGTCCTGCGCGCGGCGCCATTCGACGGCGAGCTTGGCCGCGGACTCGAGCCGGCTGTAGGCGCGACCGACCTCGGCGTAGCGCTCTCGGTCTGAGATCACCTCGGGGTCGGTCATCTGCGCGCCGAGCTCCTCAAAGCGCGTCTCGATCTGCTTGACGAGGTCTTCAATCATTCAGACCCAGTCTAAGAGCACCTGCACCCCGCTCGGAGAACCTCCTACGCCACGACCTCCACGCCCATCAGGTCGGCCGCGGAGAGCTCCCCCGGCGTCTCGAGCGCCAGCACCGCGGCAAGCGCCGCGATCGCCACGGCGAGCTGGTCGAGGTCGGGCTCGCGCGTGGTGAGCAGCTGCAGCTTCAAGCCTGGCCACATCAGCGCCTTGACCCAATGCCGGCGCCGGTTGCGCCCGGCGAACTTGATCAGCTCGAAGGAGATCCCCGCGATCACCGGCACGCCGAGAATCCGCGTCGCCACCAACCAGTACCACGCGGGCAGGCCGATCGGCGCGAACACGAAGATCGCCACGATCATGACGACGAGCAGGAAGCTGGTGCCGCAGCGCGGGTGCAGCCGCGAGAAGCGCTGCGCGTTCAGAGGGGTGAGTGGAAGCTCGGCCTCGAAGCAGGAGATCGTCTTGTGCTCGGCTCCGTGGTACTCGAACACGCGCCGCAGGTCGCGCACGCGGGAAAGCAGCACCATGTAGCAGAGGAAGATGCTCGTCCGCACCACGCCCTCGATAAGCCAGAACAGCACCGAGGAGCCCAACTGGCCCTTGATCAGACTCGTCAAGCCGACCGGGATCAGGAAAAACAGGACGATCGCGAACAGCAGCGCCACGACCACGGTCCCCGCCCATACACCGGCCGGGATCGCTTGTGGCTCAGACCCCTCTCGCTGAGGGCTCTCCTCGTCGTCGGACCCCGCCGCATCGCCCTCGCCGCCGGCGGGCAGCTGCGCGTTGGCCGAGATCTCGAGCGCCCGAAAACCGATCGCCATCGACCCTCCGAGCGCCACGACGCCGCGCACGATCGGCAAGCGCAGCCAGCGATGGCGCTGAAGCGCGGAGGTCAGCGGGAAGGTGCTCACCTCGATCTCGCCGAGCGCCGCATCCTCGGCCGAGCGCTCGCCCTCGCTCAGCTGCTGGGCAGTAGGCTTACGCACCGCCACCGCCCAGTTGGAGACTCCGCGCATCATCACGCCCTCCAGCACCGCCTGTCCACCCACGGGCGCGTCGCGCTGGGCACGTAGATCACCCTCACCGTCGCCGAGGACCGCCGGTAGGACGCGATCGGCCGCGGGTGCCGCGGCGTCAACTGACGCACCGTCACGGGAAGCGAGGAATGTCTCTAGCTGCCCTCTAGATGCCTCGCTGCTATCGACCGGCTTCGTCGGCTGGACGATCTCCGATCGGTCGCCGGCCAGGCGCGCGGACATCGGTTTACTGGGAAGACCGGGATTGCGCCGTGTGCAGGCGGCCCTTGGCCACCCTGCGCTGGAAGCGCTCCACACGGCCGCCGGTGTCCATCAGCTTCTGGCGTCCGGTGTAGAACGGGTGGCAGTTGGAGCAGACCTCTACGTGCAGCTCGTCGCGAGTCGCACGGGTGATGAACTCGTTGCCACACGTGCAGCGCACGTGCGCCTGCATGTAGTTGGGATGGATCTTCGCCTTCATCGTCCACCTATTCTAGCGGCGAGGAAGGCAAGGCGGGTGTTTCAGGGGGCGGCGGAGCCGGCTGCACGCATCTGGGCGTGAGCCGCTCGGTGCGCTTGATCGGGTCACCCATCGCGTTCAGCCAGTGGAAGCGCACCATCGCCCGGTAGTACGCCGGCGCCGAGAGGTTGGTGACCTGTTTGAGGTCCTTGTAGACCTTCACCCCTGGATCTGAGCTCCGCCACACACCGAGCCCGGGAGCGCTGACCGTATGGAACAGTTCTTCGCCCGGCATCCGCTCCTGCACTTCGATGCGTATCGTCATCCGCACGGTGCCGGCGATCGCCGTCATTTCGCCGGAGAACGTGGCGGAGCGTTCGGTTTGTTCGACCGCCGTGGTGCATTCACCGAGCGTCGCCGATGCACTCGGCGCGTCCGGAGCGGCCGGGGGTTGGCTCGCGGATCCGCCGGTCTGGGCGATCGCGCCGGGAGCCCGTGCAGCGCACAGCAGCAGCGCTATAACGCACAGGAGCAACGCAAGCGGGCGAGGAGCAACCCGGCCCGGGGCGGTTGCCCTGGGAAACGTCGTCTTTGTCACACCCCCCTAACACGCCCACCCGCACAATGTTGCGCACAAAGTCGCGAGGGATCGATCATCTCGCGTTGTGCTTCCCCACGTTCTGAGCGTCATCGGCCGAGCAGAGCAAGACTGAAAGGCCCGCCCACCCAACGAAGTGTGCTCCGCACACGTGCTGGCCGATCGGGGATCCCGTCGATCCCCGATCGGTGAGGACACAGCCCTGCGCCGTGTCGAGGGCGCTCAGGTGATTTGGTAGAGGGGGCCGTCGCCCCCCTCAGGCACCGTCAGCCGGCCGCCCTTGGCGGTGATTGCCCCACACTGGACGCAGTTGGTGTAGTTGACGATCACGTCCACGTCGCCGGATTCGTCCCCACCCTCCCCATCCTCGGGAATCTCATATACGCCCGCGGGACACATCCAGCGCCACGTCTCGGCGAGCTCGCGTGGGACGTGCTTGCGCACGCGGATGTGGTTCGGTGCGTCGTCCCTGGTGGCGTTGCCGCTGATGAACACAGAGGAGAGCTTGTCGAAGGTGTATTTGCCGTCGGGCTTTGGATAGCTGTCCTTCGTCTTGCCGATGAACATCGGCTTGGAGTCGTTGCGGTGCAACGCCCAGCGCCCGCCCGGGAACCGGCCCTTGGTGGCGATCATCAGGTTGACGAGCGGACCGCCCCTGATCAAGCCTTTCTGGAAGGGCTGGCGCGTGTTGCGCTGTTCCCACATGTCTTTGCCGATGATCGAGTCCTCGACCACCTGCTCGTAGTTCTCGAAGGAGGACTCGCCGCGCTTCAGCGCCGCGTAGATCGACTCGGCCGCGAGCATCCCCGACTTGATCGCGTAGTGGACGCCCTTCAGCGAGGCCAGGTTCATGATCCCCGCCGCATCCCCGACGAGCACCGCCCCGGGCATCGACAGCTTCGGCATCGACCAGTAGCCACCGGCGGGCAGCGCCTTGGCGCCCCAGGCGACGCGTTCGCCGCCCTCGAGCACGTCTCTGAACAGCGGGTGCGTCTTGATCTCCTGGAGCAAATCGTGCGCGGAGGTGGTCGCGTCGGCGTAGTCGAGGTCGATGATGAAGCCGATCGAGACGAGATCATCGCCGGTCTTCTCGTCCTTCATCGGATACATCCAGGAGCCGCCGATCTGCCCGTAGGAGGCCGAGATCTTCAACGGCCAGCCGGCGAGCGTGTGGATCACGCGGTCGAGCGGGCGCTTGACCTTCCAGACCTCCTTGACGCCCAGCTCCCAGACCTGCGGTTCGCGGTCCTTGGCGAGATCGAACTCACGGATCGCCGCCCCGGTGATGTGCCCCCAGCAGCCCTCGGCGAGGACCGTCGCCTGCGCCTTGATGTCGGTGCCGGGCTCGAAGTTTGAGAGCGGCTCGCCATCCTTGCCGCGGCCCTTGTCGCCCGAGCGCACCCCGACCACGCGGCCGTCCTCGACAATCAGCTGGGTGGCGGCGGTCTCGGTCAGGATGTAGGCGCCGGCCTCCTCGGCCACGCGCTGCTGGTAGCGCGCGAGCGCCGAGACCGAGACCACCTCGTTGCCCTTGTTGTGCTGCGGTGGTGGCGGCGGGATGCGTAGCTTCGTCTTGGCGCCGGGCAGGATGTAGACCGACTCTTTGGTGACCTCGCCGAAGGCGAAGCCCTCCTTGCGCCAGTCCTCGCGGCTGAGCTCTCCGAACAGCTCCCGCAGCGGCTCGGGGCGCATGACCGCGCCGGACAGGTTGTGCCCGCCGCAGGTCTTCGCCTTCTCGATCACCGCGACCGGCACTTCACCCAGGCGCTCCATCATCTCCGGGTCCTCAGCCAAGAGCTGCAGCAGACGGTTCGCGCAGGCAAGCCCGGCGGTGCCGCCGCCGACGATCGCGACGCCGACCTCGATCAGCTCGTCCTCGCCGTCGAGGCCGCGCTTGACGAACTCCTTCTGGGAGTCCACCGGCGGCGGGTACGCCGCCGGTATGACCCGTCCGTTGCTCGAGCCGCTATGAGATGACATCGCTTGACGCTCCTTTTCGCTCGCGCATCCGCCCCGCCGGGGCGGGTGGGAATCGATTCCTCAGGCGCCCTTCTTGGCCTTCACAGCCTCCGTGAGCTTCGGCAGGATCTTGTTGAGGTCGCCCACGATCCCGAGGTCTGAGAATTCGAAGATCGGCGCATTGGCGTCCTTGTTGATCGCGACGATGTTCTCCGAGGCCTGCATGCCCACCTTGTGCTGGATCGCGCCGGAGATGCCCGCCGCCAGGTACAGCTTCGGCGCGACAGTCTTGCCCGTCTGGCCGATCTGCGCCGCGTAGGGATACCAGCCGGCGTCGACGACCGCGCGGGTGGCGGCGACGGCGGAGTTGCCACCGAAGGCAGCGGCCAGGTCCTCGGCCAGCTGGAAGCCCTCGGCCTTGCCGAGACCGCGGCCGCCGGCGACGAGGATGTCGGCGCCCTCGATGTCGACGTCGGCGCCGCGCTGTTCCCCGCGCGTGAGCATCGTCGCCTGCTGGGCCTGCGAGCTGAGCTCAAACGACAGCTGCTCCACGGGAGCATCGCCCCCACCGGACTCCCTGATCTCGAACGCGTTGAGGCGGCCGATGATGATGCCCACCTGAGAGCGGTATTTGATCTCGGAGATCGCGGAGTCGCCCAGGATCGGGCGCTCGGCGATCAGCTCGCCATTCTCGGCACGCACGGCCGTGACCTCCATCACGACGCCCGCGCCGAGACGCGCGGCCAGGCCGGCGCCGATCTCGAAGCCGAGCAGCCCGCCGCCGAACAGCGCGTAGGAGTAGCCGCCGCCCTGGATCGCCGCGGCCATCGCATCGACGAGCGGCTGCGCGAGACCCTCGGGGCCCTCGGCGACGAGCACCTTGGAGGCGCCGTAATTGCCAAGCGACGCCGCCAGGTCGTGGGGGACGTTATCGCCGAGCAGGATCGCGTGCGCCTCGCCGCCGAGCTCCGCGGCGAGCTTGGCGCCCTCGGAGACGGCGCCGAGTGAGTTCTTGTTGATCGCGCCGTCGTAGTGCAGCGCGTACACAAGGATATTTGCCATTTAGATCAACTTCCTCTCGTCGAGCCAGGCCACGATTTTTTCGACGGTTTCGCCGGTGTCCTCGTCCTCGATGATCATCCCGGCGGCCTTCGCCGGCGGCGCCTTGGCGGCGACCCACTGGGCGGCGGAGTTGTCGCCGCCCACTTTTGCCGGGTCGATCTGTACGTCGCCCGCGGTGACGGTGTCGAGGGGCTTCTTCTTGGCGCCCATGATCGCCTTCAGCGACGGGTAACGCGGCTCGTTGATCGCGTCGCCGACGGAGATCACCGCCGGGAGCTTGATCTGGACGGTGTCGTAGCCGTACTCGGCCTGGCGCTCGCAGCGCAGCGATCCGGATCCCACCCCCCCACCCCCCTCCGCCTCGACGTCCATCTTGATCACCTGCGTCAGCGACGGCATGCCCAGGTGCTCGGCCACGACAGCACCGATCGTGTAGCACTCGCCATCGTCGGACTGCTGGCCCAACAGCACGAGGTCGGGGCTCTCGCGCTCGAGCGTCTTGGCCAGCGCATAGCCGGTCGCGGCCACATCCGAGCCGGCAACGGCCGGGTCTGAGAGGTGGACTGAGCGATCGGCTCCGAGCGAAACCGCCTTGTGCAGCGCGCGCACGGCGCTGTCCGGACCCATCGTCACCGCAACGATCTCCTCGACTGGCACGGTGCCACCCTCTTTGATCTGCATCGCCGCCTCAATGGCGTGCGTGTCATACGGGTTGAGATTCTTCTCGCCGCCGCGGTCCATGCGCCCCGTCGAGGGGTCAATCCTCTTCTCGACGGCGGCGTCCGGAACCTCCTTCACCAGGACGCATATCTTCATTCTGGGCTACTCCTTGGGGTCTGTTGAGGGTATCCTACCCGTTTCGTTGACTGACGAGTCAATCGGGTCTAATTTGGCTCAAAATCCGCTGCGGGGCGGGATGGGACGCCGAGCACCGCTGTTAGCACCGCTGTTCAATGATGGTGGACGGAAGCGCGGATGAAGTCGACGATCGACTGGGTCGGGGCGCCGGGGGTGAACACCTCGGCCACGCCGAGGTCCTTGAGCTCGGGAATGTCCTCGGCGGGGATCGTGCCGCCGACGGTGACGACCACGTCATCGATGCCCTGCTCGCGCAGCAGCGCGACGACGCGTGGCACGAGCGTCATGTGGGCGCCTGAGAGGATCGACAGGCCGACGGCGTCCGCGTCCTCCTGGATGACGGTCTCCACGATCTGCTCGGGAGTCTGGTGCAGGCCCGTGTAGATCACCTCCATGCCGGCATCGCGCAGCGCGCGAGCGATGATCTTCGCGCCGCGATCGTGGCCGTCCAGGCCGGGCTTGGCAACGACCACGCGGATCTTGCCGCGCTGGGTGTCTGCGGTGGTGGTCGAGGATGAGGACATGATGATGATGAGGTTGAGGTGCGGCGAAGCGAGCAACCCGCGCGGATCGGCTCCGAGGGCGTGTCCGAGCCGCGCTCTAGCGGCGCGCGCCCCGGCGAGTCGGCCGCTTGAGAGTCGGGCGGGATTGTAGAGCGCGAGCGCTCGCGCGCGTCGCCCGGGACCCGTCGAGGCGTGCCGCTCCGCGCTCGCGCACAACCCTCCCGAGCGATGCCAGCACCGTTCCGGCGCCGAGCGCCGCGAGCATCTTCAGGCGGCGGCCGAGACGGTCCAGGCGCAGGATCTCCCAACCCTCCTCGACGGCGATGCGACGCAAGTCGGCGTCCGGGTTCACGACCACCGGATGCCCGACCGCGCGCAGCATCGGCAGGTCGGACTCGGAGTCCGAGTAGGCGTAAGACGCGCTCAGGTCGATCGCCTCGCTCACGGCGAGCTCGCGCAGCGAAAGGACCTTGCCCTCGCGATAGTTGAACGGCCCGGCGGCCCGCCCGGTGTAGCGGCCGTCGCACACCTCCAGGCGAGAGCCCACGCCACCGTCGAAGACGAGCACGTGCGCCATCAGATCGGCCATCTCCTGGGAGGCGGCCGTGACGATGTAGACGGGCCGCCCCGCATCCTGGTGGCGGTAGGCGCGCTCGAGCATCTGCGGATACAGCCGCGGCAGCACGCCGGCCAGGACGCGGGGAGACATGCGCTGCAGATCGCGCACCGCGACCCCCGCGAGCATTTGCCCCACGCGCCGGCGCACCTCGTCGGCCCAATCGTCGGTCGAGCCGCGCAGGCGAAAGCGCAGGTTCTGCCAGAGATCCCCCAGCAGGCGCCCGCGGGTGATCATCCCCGCCTCATAGGCGGCGCGCGCGAAGAAGATCCCCGACGAGCCCGCCATCAGCGTCTTGTCGAGATCAAAGAACGCGGCGGCGCGCAGCGGAGGAGCGCCGTTGCTGCCCTCAGCCACGCGTCAGACCTTGAGGATCACCGCGTCGCCCTGGCCGCCGCCAGAGCAGATCGCCGCACAGCCGAGGCCACCACCACGGCGGCGCAGCTCAAATACGAGCGAGCCGAGGATACGTGCCCCGGACGCGCCGATCGGATGGCCGAGCGCGATCGCGCCGCCGTTGACGTTGACGCGATCCTCGTCGATGCCGAGCATCCGGATCGAGTTGAGCGTGACCGAGGCGAACGCCTCGTTGATCTCCCACACGTCGATGTCTGAGGGCTGGAGGCCCGCTTGCTCCAACGCCTTCTTGGCGGAGCTCGCCGGGGTGGTGGCGAGGTAGGCGAAGTCGTTTGCGCTCTGCGCGTGGGTGACGATCTCAGCGAGCGCCTCCTTGCCGTTGGCGGCCGCCCACTCGTCCGAGGCCAGCACCAGGGCGCCGGCGGCGTCGTTGACGCCGGGGGAGTTGCCGGCCGTGTGCGAGCCCTCCTTGCCGACGAGCCCGGGCAACGAGGCGAGCTTCTCGAGCGTCGTATCGCGGCGAGGAGCCTCGTCGACCTCGACGACCGTGTCTGCCTTCTTGCCTTTGACGGTCACCGACACGATCTCCTCCGGGAGCCTGCCCTCGTCGGTCGCCTGCAGCGCCAGCTCGTGAGAGCGCAGCGCCCAGCGGTCGAGGTCTGAGCGGGTCAGCTCGAGCTCGTCTGAGATCTCGGTCGCCTCGATGAACATCTGCTTGCCGGAGAACGGGTTGGTGAGCCCGTCGTGGACCATCGCGTCCAGCGCGGTGACGTCGCCCATACGAAAGCCAAAGCGCGCACCGGGGAGCAAATAGGGCGCCTGAGACATCGACTCCATACCGCCGCCGACGCCAACCTGGACGTCGCCCGCGCGAATCGCCTGGTCGAGGATCACCGACGCGCGCAGCCCGGAGGCGCAGACCTTGTTGATCGTCTCGGAGGAGACCTCCTTCGGTATCCCCCCCTTGATCTGCGCCTGGCGCGAGGGGATCTGCCCCTGGCCTGCCTGCAGGACTTGGCCCATCACCACGTGGTCGACCTGCTCGGGCTCAACGCCCGCGCGCTCGAGCGCCGCTTTGATCGCCACCCCGCCGAGCTCGGTGGCAGCGAGCGTTGACAGGGCGCCGCCCATCTTGCCAATGGGGGTGCGCGCGGCGCCGAGGATCACGGTGGTGGACATTGGACAGGGCTCTCCTGTGGGTGGGTGAAAGAGGTGCGAGACCGGCAATGCTAGTAGACGCATTCCTCGCCGGCTGGATATTGTGCGCTGATCGTGAACGTCTCCTGGACAGCCGATCCCCCTGAGGCGACCGAGGCCGACACCGTCGTCCTCGGCCTGTTCGAGGGCGAGGAGCCCCGCGAGGGCATACCCGTAGAGCTGGGCGGCGCACCGGAGCAGGTGAATGAGCTGCTGTCGAGCGGCGAGGCGCAGCGCTCGTTCAAGTCGCTTGCTTTGACCCACGTCGAGGGCAAGCGCTGGCTGACGGTAGGACTCGGCGCGCGCAAGGACTTCACGCCCGAGCGCGCGCGGGTCGCGGCCGCACTCGCGCGTGAGCGGGCGCGTGAGCTCTCCGCGCGGGTGCTCTGCTGGGAGATCCCGGCGGCCGGCCAGGGTCAGGCCAGCGACGCGGATGCCGCGGTCGCGGGGGCGCTCGTCGAGGGCACGATCCTCCCCGACTACAGCTTCGACGTGCACAAGTCCGCAAGGGCCGACGGCCAGAACGGCGACACCAAGCCCAAGCACCTCGACGCGCTGATCGTCTCCGGAGGCGGGGCCGTCGAGTCGGCGGTCGCCGACGCCGCGATCGTCGCAGCGGCGGTCAACGCGGCGCGCGACCTGCAGAACCGACCAGGCAACGACCTCACGCCGACGGTGCTGGCAGACTACGCGCGGGCGCTGGGTGCGGAGATCGAGGGGCTGCAGGTCGAGGTGCAGGGGCGCGCCGGAATCGAGGGGCTCGGCATGGGCGCCTTCTCCGCGGTCGCCCAGGGCTCCGAGCAGGAGCCCGCGCTGATCGTCCTGCGATATGAAGGCGGCGAGGCGAAAGGTCCGTTGCTGGGTTTCGTCGGCAAGGCCGTCACGTTCGACAGCGGTGGCATCTCGCTGAAGCCCGGGGCGAAGATGGCGGAGATGAAGTTCGACATGTCCGGCGGCGCCGCCGTGATCGAGGCGGTTGCGGCGATCGCACGCCTGGGACTGCCGGTAAGGCTCATCGCGGTCGTGGGCGCGACCGAGAACCTGCCGGACGGGCGCGCGATCAAGCCCGGCGACATCGTGACGGCGGCGAACGGGAAGACGATCGAGGTGAACAACACCGACGCCGAGGGCCGGCTGGTGCTGGCCGATTGCCTCTGCCACGCCGTCTCGCTCGGGGCAGAGCGGATCGTCGACCTGGCCACGCTCACCGGCGCGGTGATCGTCGCGCTCGGCTCGACCTACGCGGGGCTGATGGGCAATGACGAGGAGCTCTCAGAGCAGATCATCCAAGCGGGTGAGCGCACGGGCGAGATCGTCTGGCGGCTGCCGCTGCACGAGGAGTACGACGAGCTCGTCAAGGGCAAATACGGTGACCTCGACAACGCGCCGGAAGCGCGCAAGGCGGGCACGATCGTGGGCGCGTCGTTCCTTGCGAACTTCGTCGGACAGGTGCCGTGGGCGCACCTCGACATCGCGGGCTCGGCCTGGGATCTTGGCCGCGCGTATACAGGCAAGGGCGCATCCGGCTATGGCGTGCGCCTACTGGTAGAGCTCGCCAAGTCCTACTGCGCATAGCGCCGCCTGTACCGCGATCGCGACGAGCCCGCGCGCGCGGGCGCAGCTCGGGCAGAAGGTCGGGCCCTCCTCGAGCGCCCAGCCGGCCATCCGCAAGCCCTGAGACATCGTGCCCTTCCTGCATATATGCGCGCCGTGACACCGAGGCTAAGGCGCGAGAGCATCTGGGTGCAGCCGGCGTGCGACCTCCGCCCAGGCTGCCCCCCGCGAATCGATGTGCGCGCGGTGGGCGCCCGCCTCGCCGTCGATCTCCACGAGCTCGACCGAGCCCCCGGCAGCACGCGTGTAACGGCGGCTGAGCTCGATCGAGACGGTCGCGTCGAGGACGCCGTGGACGATCAGCACGGGGATGTCGAGCGGCACATTGGCCAGCGGGTCGGCGGCGGCATAGCGCTCGGGCAGCTCATCGGGTGAGCCACCCATCAGGGCCTTCAGCGCACCGCCGCCCCAATCGCGATAGCCGCCGGCGAGATCGCACACACCGGCCTGGGAGATGGCACGCTCCAGGCGCACGCGCGGCGGGCCGGCGACAGCGCCCGGCGCGTCCGGTGGAAGTTTCTCTCGGCCGGCCGCCCACAGGGCGAGATGGCCGCCGGCGGAGTGGCCGAGGATGTTCACGCGGGACAGGTCCAGCCGCGCGTCGCCCAGCTCTGAGAGCTCATCGATCGCCGCTGCGACGTCAGCGAACGTCATCGGCCACCCCCCGCCGTCGCCGAGGCGGCGGTACTCGATGTTCCACACCGCCCAGCCGCGCCTGAGGAGATCCCTGACCAGCCCGCGCATGACGACCCGCCCGTAGCGCTTCTGCCAGGAACCGCCGTGGAGGAGGATCATCACGGGATACGGACCCCCACTCGCCCTGGAGCCGGACGGCAGGTGTAGGTCGGCTAGCTGTGAGCGATGGGAACCGTAGCGGTGGGTCTGCCCGCGCGTGAAGAGGATGTTGAAGATCAGGCGGGCACGGGCCATGAGCGAGCCATCCTATGGATGGCTGAGGACCTATCCCAATCGGAGCGTGCGGGCCAGGCCTAAGAGCACCGGTCTGTGAGAATGGGCCCGACATGGACTTCGACCTGCCACCCGAGCACGAGCTGATCAGGCGCACGGTGAGAGAATTCGCCGAGGGCGAGGTGGCGCCGGTCGCGGAGGAGCTGGACCGGACGAAGGCGTTTCCGTATGCGATCGTCGAGCAGCTGGGAAAGCTGAACCTGATGGGGATTCCGTTCCCCGAGGAGTACGGCGGGGGCGGCGGGGACACGCTTGCCTATGCGCTCGCCGTGGAGGAGCTCACGCGGGTGGACAGCTCGGTGGCGATCACGCTGTGCGCGCACACGTCACTGGGGACGCAGCCGGTGTACCTGTTCGGGTCAGAGGAGCAGAAGCGCGAGCTGCTGCCCGACCTGTGCGCCGGACGCAAGCTGGGGGCGTTCGGGTTGACCGAGCCCGAGGCCGGCTCCGACGCCGGCAACGTGAGGACGCGCGCCGTGCTCGAGGGCGAGGAATGGGCGATTGACGGCGCCAAGCAGTTCATCACGAACGCCGGGACGGACATCTCCGGTCATGTGGCGATCACTGCCGTCACAGGCGAGGACGCAGCCGGCAACAAAGAGATCTCCAACCTGATCGTCGCCAACGGGACGCCCGGGTACGAGCAGGGCGAGCCGTACAGGAAGATGGGCTGGAATGCCTCAGACACAAGACCGCTGACGTTCACGGACTGTCGCGTGCCAGCGGAGAACCTGCTGGGCCCGCGCGGGCAGGGGTTCAAGCAGTTCCTGCACATCCTCGACATCGGGCGGATCGGCGTCGCGGCGATGGGCGTGGGGCTGGCTCAGGGCGCGCTCGACGAAGCGTTGAAGTACGCGAAGGAGCGCAGGGCGTTTGGCAAGCCGATCTCGAAGTTCCAGGCGATCCAGGCCAAGCTCGCGGACATGTCGACCGAGATCGAAGCGGCGCGACTGCTGGTCTACAAGGCAGCGCGGGAGAAGGACGCGAAACGCAACTTCACGCTGACGGCCGCGCAGGCGAAGCTGAAGACCGGCCGCCTAGCCGTGAGGTGCGCGGAGGAGGCGGTGCAGATCCACGGCGGCTACGGCTTCATCGAGGAGTACCCGGTGTGCCGCTTCTACCGCGACGCGAAGATCCTCACGATCGGCGAGGGCACCGATGAGGTCCAGCAGATGGTGATCGCCAGGGCACTTGGAGCGTAGATGCGCAGTCGTAAATGGGGTGTTATGGGCGACAATTGCGCGCATCGACCGCATGGAGGTAGGTGTCGCCGGTCACATGACGGGCTGGACGAGTCCGAGCGGAGAAGAGATCAGATCGATCAGCGCGGAGAGAGGATGACCAGCGGAATCTCCCGCTCGGTGCGCCGCTGGTAGTCGGCATAGCCACTGTAGACCTTCAACATCAACGGCCACAGGCGCTCGCGCTCCTCGGCGTCGGCCACATGCGCGTGCACCGGCCGGCGTCGCGAGCCGACCTGCGCGGTCGTGTCGGGGTTGGCCAGGAGGTTGTGGAACCAGGCCGGGTTCTTCGGATAGCCGCCCTTGGAGGCGACGAGGATCAGGTCCTCGCCGTCGACGCCGTAGAAGAGCGGGCTCGTATGGTGGGTGGCGCTCTTGGCGCCCACGTGGTCGAGCAAGAGCGTCGGCGAGGCGCCGGGGAAGCGGTGGCCGATCCGCCCGTTGGTCGCGCGATAGATCGCGGTATGGCCGCCCATCACTCGCCTCAACAGCGCCCAGTTGTTGTCCACCCACTTCAGATAGTCCATCGTGACGTGACCTTACCCGGATCGGCCCTCTATTCGTCCTCACGGCCAGGCACTAGCATCGTCTGCGATGAGCGAGGTAGATCTCCACACACTCCCCGATCCCGGTCCCGATCACGATCGCTATACAGCCCCGCCGGGGTCCGTGCCGACGAAGCGCAGCGGCGGGTTGGCCACGCTCGCGGACTGCTTTCGGAGGTTCCTGCGCCAGCCCTCACCGCCCTACCTGTTCGGCGCCGTCGCGGTCGCCCTTGGCCTGCGCCTGGCCCAGGGCGCGTGGAGTTGGCGCGACGCGGTGATGGCAGCCGGCCTCTTGGTCGCGACGCCGTTCGTCGAGTGGGCCATCCATGTCTATCTCCTGCACTCGCCTCCGTTTGAGGTCTTTGGACGGCGCGTGGAGATGCTGACCGCACGCGAGCACCGCTTCCACCACGAGTCGCCCGGCGTACTCGGCGGCGTGCTGCTGCCCGTCTACGGCGTGCTCGTGTTTCTAGGGCTCATCGCACTCGTGAACTGGGGACTCTCGTTCCCGCTCCACCTCGTGCTCGGCGGTCCGCGCCTGGCATATGCGACCACCGGCATGCTGGTCAGCTTCGCGATCTTGGCCAGCTATGAGTGGACGCACTTCCTCATTCACACCCCCTACAAGCCGCGCGGGCGCTACTTCAAAGCCATCTGGCGCAACCATCGTCTGCACCACTACAAGAACGAGCGCTACTGGTTCGGGGTGACCTCGACCGTCGGCGATCGGATGATTGGCACGCTGCCCGAGCAGAGCTCTGTGGCGCGCTCGGCCACTGCCCGCTCGCTGCACAGCGAGCGCTGAAAACAACCAAGAAAACAACTTGGTCACGGGCATATCGCCCACATACGACGCTGGCTCTGGGTTCGCGCGTGTGCTTGGTCAGGGCTCTGAGGCGCGTTCCAACAGTGCCGTGGCGGCGCTGGCGGGATCCAGGCGCCGCTCGACGACCTCGGACAGCAGGCGTTGGAAGTCCGGGTCCTCCCGCAGGTCCTCCTCCAGGCGCCGGCGCATACGGGCGGCGGCGATCGCGAGCACCTCGTTGCGCAGGTTGCGCCCGCGCCGCTCCGCCAGCTGGCCGGCGGCGAGGATGTGGGCGC